>Ga0265330_10001536_pt1 | contig 13287 bp, 11 predicted proteins | sample 41919metaG_FD_202083 | JGI IMG/M metagenome (GOLD analysis project Ga0265330, IMG submission 202083) | Rhizosphere microbial communities from Carex aquatilis grown in University of Washington, Seatle, WA, United States - 4-19-19 metaG | ecosystem: Host-associated > Plants > Roots > Rhizosphere... | reverse complement strand
TCAAAAGCAAAGTTCCAGATTTTGTGGTCATTCCCACGGCTGAATTGCGGCAGCGCATGAAGAAACTTCACAGTGACAGGACACTCCAAATCTATCTCTGTACCACAGAAAATAAACATTGCTGGGAGATAAGAGGTCTGGGTCATGACGTGCCCAAGATTGAGGAAAGCATCCGCAACGAGCCTTTACGTGACTTCACGCAATATCTCAACACGAACGGATGGGATGCTGTAGAAAACAAGCTAAAAACGAAAACCTAATCACTATTGTCGCCGTCCGACCGCTTAGGTTTAGGCCCAGGTTTCACCTTACCTGCTCGCGCTCGCTTCCATTCTTCTTCTCTCCGTTTCACTTCATCGTGCGAGACGGAGAGAATCTTCCGCACGCCAGCATCGAATCTCTGTGCTTCATCTGACATTTAGAACACCCCCATATTCTCGATAGTCCCGACAATCGGCCAAATTGTAACTGTAATAACCAGTCGAACCTCATTCTTGTCTGATGGGCCTAAGAGAATGTCTGTAGTAACTGATACATGATTTACAAGCGAATCGCTTTGCATCAAACAGAAAAAGGGCGACTCTTCACCTGCTTCAAATTGCTCTCCTATTTGCGGCATTCGCAAAGCGTCAAAGATAGTCTTAAGACGGTTATCTACGTCTCCAGATTGCATTAAAGTCATACCGGGCTGATCTGGGCGTAACATCAGTATATCTAGCTTGACACCGACGCCCAAATCTTCGGTCACAAGAGGAACTAAGGACACTCCATTGAATTTGTATTTTTTGGACAGATAATCCAACGCCCTTAGCGATTCAACTCTCGGATCGCCGCGAATCCACTCTTTGAGATTAGGAGAAACTTTCCATAGATGCTTCAATTGGTAATGGAAAATCTTGCGTATATCGTTCTTGTGCTCGGAACGAGTGTCAGTACGGCTGGCTCCAAATAGGAGTCCTCCATAAATCAAACGAAATTCCATAACGTCCTTTGGAGCGGGATGATAGGGATCATTCCATAAAACTCGCTTGCACAAATAGGGCAACTGCACGATGATCTCCTTTTATGACTTGAGTTCATCGGCAACGATTGACCTTAGCTCATGCTCTCATAATGGGCGAGTCAGGTCAATAATTGCCCTAAATAGTAAAGTACCAATTTGGAATTAGGCGACTGCCGCGACTTATTAGCCGATCTCGCCGTTTGCACTATCGTTATTGATATGTTCTCTAATCGCACAAACTGGCATCTCGCAACGAACGCGCTCACCCGCGCGATCGCGGAAGCGCGCGCTGCGGGACAGCCAATCCTCGACCTCACCGTCTCGAATCCGACCGAAGCCGGAATCCGCCCCGACCCCGAAATCGTCCTCGCCGCGTTGGCGAATCTGGAAGCGATGCATTACGATCCGCAGCCCCGCGGACTGCTCACGGCGCGCCAAGCCGTTTGCCATTACTATCGCGAGTCGCACGAGGTCTTCGACCTCGATCCCGAGCACCTGCTTCTGACCACCAGCACTAGCGAAGCCTACTCCTACGTTTTCCGTTTGCTCTGCAACCCCGGAGACGAGATCCTTGTACCCAAGCCGAGTTACCCGCTGTTCGAGTTTCTCGCCGATCTGGCCGATGTGAAACTCGTTCCCTATCCATTGCTCTACGATCACGGATGGCAAATCGATTTCGATTCGCTCTACAAAGCGGCCACCGCTCAGTCGCGCGCCGTGATTCTCGTCCATCCCAACAACCCGACTGGATCGTACGTTTCGACTAAAGAGACCGCGGCGCTCAATGCTTTCTGCCATGACTACAGCTTGGCTCTGATCGTGGACGAAGTTTTTCTCGACTACGCGCATGATAGTTCCAAGGATGCTTCGCCGCGCAGCAGTTTTACGACAAACACCGACGCGCTGACCTTTACGCTTAGCGGAGTCTCCAAGATTTCCGCGCTCCCGCAGATGAAGCTCGCCTGGGTAGCTACCAGTGGTCCGGAAAAAATCGTTGTTGAAGCCGGAGCGCGCCTGGAAATCATTGCCGACACGTATCTCTCGATGAATGCTCCCGTGCAGCTAGCCGCTCCGGTCCTGCTCGAACAGCGGAAACAGGTCCAGCCCATTCTTCTCGATCGTTTGCGCATGAATCTCACGGTGCTCGATAGCCAACTAAAACGTCATTCCTCATGCACACGACTGCAAGTCGAAGGCGGATGGTACGTAGTGCTGCGTGTTCCAGTCACTGGGAGCGACGAAGATCTCGCCATCCGCGCGTTGCGCCAGGCGAGCGTTAGCGTTCATCCCGGCCACTTCTACGATTTTCCAGGCGAAGGCCATCTAGTCCTGAGCCTGATCACCGCCCCCGAGAATTTTCGCGAAGGCGTAGCCCGCTTGCTGCAGGTGTTGGATTAAAAATGACAAGCGCCTCGTTCATTTCGCCCGGTGAGAGACGCCCGGTTCTCTACCAGCAGCCAACACTCTGCACCATAGTGCTCTCGTGTTATCCTTGTCGCCGATTCGTGAGCACGGAGAATTTATGTCGATAAGCCGCCGTGGATTTCTAGGTTCCGCAATCGCCGCCTCGCTGGCCACTGGTTTGAGTGGGAAAGATCTGAACGCGCAAGACAAAACTAAAGGCGAAGCTCCTCGACCCGCCAATCCGTTTAGCGGTGGAAAGCGGCCAATCATTGTCAGCGCCAACAATGGCGTCAACTACCTCGACGACGCTTTCGCCTTCCTGAAGAACGGAGGCGACACGCTCGATGCTGCCATCCGTGTAGTCAAGGGACCGGAAGACGATCCCAACGACGATACCGTTGGATTTGGCGGCCTTCCCAATGAAGAGGGAGTGGTCGAACTCGACGCTTGCTGCATGCACGGCCCCACGCGCCGCGCCGGTTCCGTCGGTGGCGTCCGCAACATCAAGAATGTTGCGCTCGTTTCCAAAGCCGTTATGGAGCACACCGGCCACGTCATGCTGGTGGGCGAAGGCGCTGAACGATTCGCTGTCGCCATGGGTTTCCCGCGTGAAAACCTGCTCACCGAACGCTCCCGCAAAATCTGGCTGCTCTGGAAGGAGTATCACTCCACTGACGACTGGTGGGGACCGGGAATGGCCGATCCGCAATGGAAGCAGCCATCGACATCAGAGCCAGCGTCGCCGCAATCCAAACTTTGGGAAGAACGCATCCAGCGCCTTGAAGAGCATGCCGCCCATCTAGGCATCGAACCGGAATTCCGCATGGCCGCCGTCCGGCGCGTTCTGTTTCCTCCGACCGGAACCATCCACTGCTCCGCGCTCAACGACAAAGGTGAAATCTCCGGCGTCACCACCACCAGCGGCCTCGCTTTCAAGCTGCCCGGCCGCTGCGGCGATTCGCCAATCATCGGAGCCGGTTGCTATACCGATCAGGACGTGGGTTCAGCCGGCGCCACCGGCAGCGGTGAAGAAAACATCAAGATTGCCGGAGCGCACACTATCGTTGAAAATATGCGGCGCGGCATGACGCCGCTCGAGGCCGGACTGGACGCTCTCCAGCGTATCGTCCGCAACTACAACCACGATATGAACAAACTGAAGTTCATCGACATGACCTACTACATCCTGCGCAAGGATGGAGCCTACGCCGGCGTTTCTCTGTGGGAGGGTTACGCGGAGAAGCTGCATAAGATCGCCGTGCACGATGGCACCCGGCGCTCCGAGATCACTGTACCGTTGTTCAAAGGCAGATCGCACGATTTCCCGCCATTTCCAGTCGAGATGCCGGAGGAGTTGACCAAGGATTCCGTGTATGTAAAATAAAAGCCGCGAGCAACGAGCCTCGACCTTAGAGCTAGCCGGTATGCGTAGCTCGCAACTTGTCGATTCGAAAAACAGAGTGGGATCGCCGTTGCAATCGCTGTTTCCACCCATCCCTTCGGGTGTACAATTCTGTTGTCAGGGACCGCAGCTTCACGGGTTTCTTTCCCGCACTTCGAGGCGCGACAATGAACGTTCACGTAAGTTACAAAGTCCACAAAACCCCAGACATCGAAAAAGAAATCAGCCACCAGATCGAGAAGATCCAGAAACGCCTTCAGGTTTTCCGGCCCGAACTGCTGCATCTGAAAGCAGTCATCGACCAGAATTCGGCGCGCGAGGGAACGCTCGTCTCTTTGAATCTGCGTTTGCCTTCTGGCCAACTGACCGCTCAAGAGACAGCTGCCAATCCGACATCGGCCATCAAATCTGCCTTTGACGAACTCATGCGGCAAATCGGCCGCCATAAGGAACTGCTGCGCTCCAGCCACAAATGGCGGCGTTGGCGCGGAGGTCCACAGGAAGCTCCCGAACCAGGCGTTCCCTTCGAGCAGACGCTGGCTGCGATCGCGCCGCCTACTATTTCCGCCGATGACATTGGCTCTTATGTGAATGCGAATCTATCGCGGCTCGAACGTTTTGTGGACCGTGAACTGCACTTCCGCCGCGTTGCCGAGGAAATACCCGTTGCCGATTCCGATGGCGGACTCTCCACCGCCGAAGTGGTGAACGAAGTTATCGCCCGGGCTCTCGGCGACCATGATCGTCCGGAAAAGCTGTCGCTCGAACCCTGGCTTTACCGCCTTGCGCTCGAGTCCATGAACGAGATGACATCGCGCCTTCATGAATTGGAATCTTCCACTCATTTACATCTCGAAGACAGCCGCCGCCGCCAAAATGTGCAAGCCTCCGACGAAGCCGGATTGCAGTTTCATCAGGCCGACGAGGGCTGGACCCGCGAAAGCTCCATCCCCGATCGCCGCGTTTCCACTCCTGAACAGGTTGCTTACTCCGACGAAATGATTGCCTTGGTGCAAGCCGCGCTCCGCGGCGCAGACCGCACCGATCGCGAAGCTTTTCTACTCTACGGCATCGAGGGTTTTTCCTTCGGTGAGATTGCCGCCATCACCGGACGTCACGAGGAGGCCGTGAGCGAGTCCGTGCAACGGGCGCGCGACTGCGTTCGCAGCGCGCCTTCTCTGGCTGGCGAATTCCACCAGAATCTCTTGGGTAAAACTGGAAACTAAACATCTCACTTCCGCATCTGAGTACTGTATTAAGGAGTAACGAGATGATGACCCGGGACGAAATTCGTGAACTGGCTTCTTTTCAAGCGGACGAAACTAAAGGGGCGCGTGCCCTGAGTTTTTACTTCCAACCCGATCCTCCGCAGGACCGCTCTCATCGCCGCGAATCAATCGTTGCCAAAGACATGGTTAAACAAGCACTGAAAAGCGCAGGCGCTGTCGGCAAAAATGCATCTCTTCACGCCGACCTCGATCGTGTACTCGATCTGGCGACGAACCTACGGGGTACAACCAAGGGGAGAGCTGTCTTCGCCTGCTCCGCCGAGAATTTCTGGAAAGAATACGAACTGCCACCGCATTTCGGTAGCACACAAATCTATCTTCAGCCGCGCTTTCAGTTGAAACCGCTGGCGGCATTGCTCGGGGCCCAGCCTGCGCTCTGCGTTGCCGTGGTCGACCGCCAGCGCGCGCGATTCTTCGATTTTCGCCTGGACGACCTGCGCGAACGCGGGGCCATTGTGCATATGCTTTCGCGCAACGCCTCAAACTACGGATACAACGGTTACGAAGGCGGACATGCCGAACGCCGCGTTGCCGGAGAAGCGCTGCAACACTTCAAGTCGGTTGCGGAACGGCTACGATTCGACTTTGAAAAAAATTATTGGGAGCGGCTGGTCATCGGCTGCCAGGATGCCAGTTGGCCGGAGTTCGAATCGCAACTCCATTCCTATGTTAAGCAGCGACTGATTGGCCGGTTCTCAGCCGACGTTGCCAGCGTCTCGAATGAAGAAATTCGCGATCGCGCCGGCGCCGTCCTCGGTCAATGGATCTCCGAACGCGCCTCTAAGAAAGCCAGCGAAGCGGTGGATTTCGCCAAGTCCAACAGGCGAGGAGTCACCGGCCTCCGTCGCGTCTTGCGCGCGCTGGAAACCGGTGAAGTGCAGAGTATTTTCCTCAGCGAAAACTATTCCGCGCGCGCGGTCGAGTGTTCGCACTGCGGACACCTCGATGCCCACCTGACCGCGTCTTGCGTTGCTTGCGGACGTTTTACGCGCGAGCTCGCCGATATTTCGGACGCTATCATCCCCATTGCCATCCGCCGCGACATCGAATTGTTCTATCTCAAGCAGCACGCCGATCTCGACAGCGCCGGCAACATCGCCGCGCTCTTGCGCTTCCGCTCCGATCAGACCACGGGACAAACGGCGGTGGCGTCGTAGAAGGCCAGATAGAAATAGTTGGCATACGACACATATAACCAGAAGTTTAACATCTTGACTTAGTCCATGACTAAGCTATAATGAGTACATGGAAGTCAATATCCACGAGGCCAAAACTCACCTCTCCCGCCTGCTGGAGCGGGTCGCCATGGGCGAGGAGGTCATCATTGCCAAGGCCGGAACCCCCGTGGCCAAACTCGTGCCGGTAAAAAGCCGCCCGAAGAAGCGCGTTCTTGGATCGGCAAAAGGGGAGTTCACCGTGCCGGAGGATTTCAACGATCCGCTGCCCAAGGAGATCGAGGATCTTTTCTACGAATGAAGGCGCTACTCGATACGCACACATTCTTGTGGGCAATCGCTGAAGAAGGAAAGCTCTCTCACCGAGCTAAACAAATCTATACCAGTTCGACCGATCTCTGGCTGAGTGTTGCCAGCATTTGGGAAATTCTCATTAAGGTGCAAGCCGGCAAACTTCCTTTGCCCGAGCCCGCAGGACGGTATCTGGTTAAGAAGCTAGTCGAAAACCAGATCGAACTTCTGCCCATCACGTTGGATCATGTGCTCAGGATTGAATCTTTGCCGATGCACCACCGCGATCCATTCGATCGCTTACTAATTGCACAGAGTATCGAAGAGGGATGGCCAATCGTTACAGCCGATCCATGGTTCTCGCGCTATCCCGTCGATGTGATCTGGTGATTAGTCTCGTGAACTGACAGTCAAGAGCTAAAAGCCAAGAGCTAAAAGCCAAGAGCTAAGAGCTAACCTTTAAAACCCCATCTTGTCGTCTGCTGACGGCCCATAGGTCGCGGGCACCGGCTTCTGATTCAATCGCAGATACACGCCAAGTTGCGCGCGGTGGTGCACCAGATGATTGAGGAACATCTGCCGGTAGGCGAGGAAACGAGATCCTTCGAAGATGGGCTTGCCCTGAAAACTGAGTTTCCAGTTCTGTTTCCAGGCTTCATCCGGTGTGTTCTTAAGGGCCGTGCGCACCTTGGCGGCGCCTTCTTCGAAAACGCCGACCAGTTGCGCCGCGGACTCGAAAGGCACGGGCTTGAAACTGCCCTTGGAAATATCCAGCTCAGGAGTGGTGAGCACCATGAGTCCAAAGCCAGCTAACTGCGCCACGTGAGTCGCGAGCTTGCTTAGCTGCATGGATTTGGGATGCGGTGCGAAGTCTTTATTATTTTCCGGAACGCGTTCCAGAGTCGTGCGGGTCTTTTTTACTTCTTCATCGAATTCGAGCAAAAGTAGTTCACTGATGGACATGTTGATCCTCCGCAATAATATCGGCGATAGTATAGCAAGCGATGCCTCCTACTCGATGCGGCCACTCATTCGATGCGCTCTCGATTTGAAAAGCTTCGTGTCCTCCTATAGATTCTTATTGAGCCTATTTTCAGCGCCGGAGCCTACCTTGAGCGGAGCCGAAGGCGCCTTCGTGGTGGATTTTTTCTCGGAAGCCAATAGCTAAAAGCCAACAGCCAGGAGTTAATAGCAATTATGCCTCGTCCTAAACCTCTCGTTCTTATCATTCTCGACGGCTGGGGATACCGAGCCGAAACCAAGGGCAACGCCATCGCGCTCGCGCGCAAACCTACTTACGACCGGTTGCTGTGCGAGTATCCCAACACACTCATTCACACCAGCGGGCCGTTTGTCGGGCTGCCCGAAGGGCAAATGGGGAACAGCGAAGTCGGTCATCTGAATATCGGCGCTGGGCGCATCGTTCACATGGACATCACGCGCCTCGACCTGATGGTCTTGAACGGCGAATTGTTTACGCATCCCGTGCTCGTCGAAGTGATGAAGAATGCGCGCATCAGCGGACGCAAGCTGCACCTCTTCGGACTGTTGTCGGATGGTGGCGTACACTCCCGTCAGGAGCACCTCTACGCGCTCCTGAAGATGGCCAAGCAGCAGGGAGTCGATCGCGTCTTCGTGCATGCCTTCATGGACGGCCGCGACACCGCGCCCACCAACGGCGCTCTTTATCTCGAACAACTGCAGCAGAAGATGCGCGAGTATAACTCCGGCAAAATCGCCACCGTAAACGGCCGCTACTATGCCATGGATCGTGACCGCCGTTGGGAGCGAGTCAGCAAGGCGTTCGCCGCCATGGTCGATGGCAAGGGCGAGGGCGGAACGCGCTCCGATGCCGTGCAGGGCATGAAAGATTCCTACAACAAAGGCGTGACTGATGAATTCGTATTGCCCTTCGTTTGCACGGATGCGCGCGGCGAACCACTGGCCATGATCGGTGACGACGATTCCTGCATCTGCTTCAACTTTCGCGCCGACCGTGTGCGCGAGATCACGCGCGCCCTGTGCCGCAACAGCGGGCTCAACGAAAAAGGTGGGAGCGATTTACCGGGCGCAGCCGAACTCGATGCAACCATTTCGCGCGATCGCGCGCCCAAGAATCTGAAGTACGTTTGCCTGACGCAATACGACAAGAACTACAACCTGCCGGTCGTCGTCCCGCCGGAGTCGATGGCGAATATTCTCGCGAACGTCATGGGCGGTTTGAATATGCGTAATCTACGCGTGGCCGAAACTGAAAAATACGCGCACGTCACATACTTTTTCAACGGCGGCGTGGAGAAGCCTTTCCCGGGAGAAGACCGTGTGCTCGTTCAGTCGCCGAAAGTTGCGACCTACGATCTTAAGCCGGAGATGAGCGCCGCCGGTGTGGCCGAGGCCATCGTCAAAGCCACCAACGAAGGCACGTTCGACGTGATCATCGCCAACTTCGCCAACGCCGACATGGTCGGGCACTCCGGCAAGCTGGAACCGACGATAAGGGCGATCGAGACGGTCGATGCCTGCCTCGGTGAAGTTGACAAAGCGGTGCGCGCTAAGGGTGGGGCGATGCTGATTACCGCAGACCACGGCAATGCCGAAATGATGATCGACCCAGAAACCGGCGGTCCGCATACGGCACATACGACGAATCCCGTCCCATTTATCGTGATGGCGGCGGATGCGAAGCAGTACACACTGAATCCGAAAGGTTCGCTGCGCGATATTTCGCCGACGATTCTGGGGATGCTCGGAATTACCGAGCCGAAAGAAATGACCGGAAGCGATCTGCGCGTGAAGCGAATTTAGAATGTCAGCGATGTCACTGTAGAAGCACAGAGACGCACGCATTTTTCAGTGTGCATCTGTGCCCTCTGTGGTTAGGATTTCGTTGCCCATGAAGTTGCTCATCTTTATCCAGCATTCTGTCGATCTCTGGCGCGTTCCGGCTTGGTTTGCCGAGCGGCTGCGGAAAGAATTTCCGCAAGTCAATGTCGTGCATCTGCCGGATTACAAGCGCGTGGATCAAGAGATCGTCGATGCCGAAATCGTCATTGCGTGGTCCATTCGTCCACAACAGATCGCGGCGGCGATGAAGCTGCGCTGGATTTACTCTCCGGCGTCAGCAGTCCATCAGCTATTGTTCCCGGAACTCATCCACAGCGACATCGTCCTCACCAACGCGCGCGAAGTGCACGGGCCGGTAGTGGCGGAGCACGTCATTGCGCTTATCTTTGCTCTAGCCAAAAAAATACCAGGCTCGGTACGGTTGCAGCAGAAGCACGTTTGGGGGGAACAGATCCTGTGCGACGAACTGCCGCGCAATTGGAAAGTTGCGGGTGCAACCGTCGGCATAGTGGGTCTCGGCAACATTGGGCGGCCGGTGGCGAAGAGTGCGAAGGCCCTCGGCATGAGGGTGATCGCCGTGCGCGAGCATCCGGAGAAGGGAAGCGAAGGCGCGGACGCCGTGTTCGCTCCGTCGCAAATCGACGAAGTTTTTCGCCAGGCGGATTACATCGTGCTGGCTACGCCCGTCACCTCCGGAACGAAGGCGATTGCGAACGCCGAACGTCTTGCGCTCATGAAGCGCGACGCTTGCCTGATCAATGTTGGACGCGGCCTGTTGGTGGACGAGGCCGCACTTATCTCCGTTCTTCGTGAAAAGAAAATAGGCGGCGCTGCGCTCGACGTGTTTACAGAAGAACCGCTCCCCACCGACTCGCCGCTGTGGGACTTACCCAATCTGCTGATTACTCCGCACACAGCCGCGCTGACCGATAAATTGTGGGAACGTCATTACGCGCTGTTCTCGGAAAATCTACGCCGCTATCTAAACGGAGAGCCGCTGCAGGCTGTAGTGGACAAGCGCAAGGGATACTGATGTTTTCTCAGCGCACTCGGCGATCTCTGCGGTAAAGATTTTGAGTTTACCGCGTATCCACTCCAAATCCCAAAATCGCATTTACTTCGACTGGAATATTTCCTCGAAATGCAGGGCGGAATTTCCAGCTCCTCAGAGCCACTAAAATCTTTGAGGTGGTATCGGCAGCGCCGGGTTCGAGCACTCTAAGGTCTCTCAGCGCTCCCGAGCGGTCGAGGATGCAGGCGATGATTACGCGTGTAGGGCGCAGGCCTTCAGGAAGATCTTTGTGCATGGCTTCGGGGGCGCTTAACTTTTCTGAAGAAGGATGCGATGCCGACGCTGCATCCGCGTACTGCATCACCGCCATGCCAAGCGAGGTCTCTATGTAGATGGAGTAATTGCGGTCCCCTTTCAGTACGTCGTAATAACCGAAGACGCCACCGGAACTCGGGGTCGCTTCGATCGTAACTCCCGATCCTTTATGAGCGCCGGTGGAAGAACGTCCGGGGCCGATCGTTACAGTGTTGCCATCGGGAGCGCCGAAACTGGGCAGCGTGATGGTGGTTGTGCCGCCCTGCACGGATACTCCAGATACGGCGGGCGTGCCGTTGACGCCAGTTCCCGCGCCTCCGCGGCCGGGATACGGCGAAATTCCGCCGTGGGCGTTGGGATCGGAACCGCGCCCCGCGCCTTCTCGTCCCGCGCCCGAGCCTTCTCCTTGCAACCCGCTGCCGGGGCCGTTGCCTTTGCCGATGCCCGCGCCGCCGCCGTTGCCGCCGAGTCCGCTTTTTGCCGTGCCGCTTGGCGACATGGCGATAGCGCCAGCGCCGTTCGAGTTCGGCAACCCAGCTTTCGATCCCGGTTTGTTGGAGACGATGACCCCAGCACCGGCAGTATTTCCTCCTGCGTTGCTCGGTGGAGCTGCCGCGGAACCCAAGTCGAGCAGGCCGCCGGCGCCGGCTCCCTTGTTGCCGCGTCCGCTGCCAGTGAGGGCTTTGCCGCCGCCAAGACCAGGTGGAGGCGGTACGACGTCAGTCGAACCGAGAAGAGCTGTCGATTGTCCGGATCGGCCCGCGCCTTTCTCGGAACCATGACCGTCGATGCTGGCTGGAGGTGGCACAACCTGCGGCGTAAGTGAGGCAGCGCTGTTTCTCCGCAGCGTCCCTCCGCCGGATGCAGTAGGTGGTGGAGGCACGGGCTTGACGCGTATGTCGCCTGCAGCGGTTCTTCCCCAGCTATTGAGATCGTGGCCTACTTCCGACGGTGGAGGCGCGACGACGGCTGGAGTTGGCAGTGTCATTTTGTGTGTGGACGAGACATCGCGCTGGGGCGCGGAAACCGGCGGCGCAACCACGTCCACGGTTTGCGTCAGCGGGACGCGCGAACTGGCCAGGTCGCGCGGTGTGTCGCTGGGAGCGGGCGCGACGACCACAGGCGTGAACGGGTCCGCGGCCCGCTTCTTATCTCGCGAGACATTAGTTTGCGAGACATCCGGCGCGGGCGGCACGACTGTTGAATTCAAGTTTTGCGAAGCGTGCAAGTTGGTGCGGGAAACATCCGGCGCAGGCGGAATGATATCAGTCGTCAGAGTGCTTGCCGTGCGGCTGGATGCCGCATTCAATTCCGGCGTAGGCGGCACTACGCTCGTCGCGGGCAAAGTGAGCGCGGAATGCGTAGAGTGCAAGCCTTCGGCGGGCGGAGGTCCGGGATTCGACTTGAAGGCGAGCAGATTGGCCACGGCAGAATCCGAATGAGGCAGATTCAGCTTGGGAGCGTCCACAACAATTTCGCTGGGCCGGTCGCCGCGCGCTACACGGATGACCTGCGTGCGGTGATGGGCTTGCTGTCCCCCGGCGCGTCCCGACTTGCCCGACTGCGCGCCGCCTCGGTCTTCAGTCTGTGGCAACTCGTCGCCGGAATAATAAATGACGTCCCATTGCAGGCGAGTTGGAGGAGCGGGAAGGCGCATGCTCTCAAAGTGCTTGGGGAGCACGATGAGCGCGATCACCAGCAGGCACTCCATCATCCAGCAGAAAAGCATGCCGCGATACGGGAACATTCCTACGGGCGCTTCTCCGGCCAAGTGCTTGGGAGACTTGGCGAGCGCCGGTCGTATCGCGGTCTTGAATTCTTCCCACGGAGACGACCATTCCACCAGCAGGCGCGGAGGATCGGGCCAGCGGTCCTTTTCCTTGGGCCGAAGATCGACTGGCCGACGATCTACGCTTTCTGGAATGGTGGCAATTTCGGACATTATGCTTGACTACAATATTCTCAATACATTGTTTCTAGGGGAATCTTACTAGTATAGCGTGCCAAATGGATGTTCTGTTTATCGCGGTGAATTCAGTATTTTTTGTGCCTTATTTTCTCGAACTTGGAACTGTTTTGATGCTACGAACCGACGAAACGATATGTTTACCATTTAGTACTCCCACCCCCCTCCCCCCTGGTCTATTGGAATCATTGACTTAGAGAGAAATTCCTTCCAGGTCTTTGGGGAATAAGGACTTAGAGGTAAAGTATTCCGGAATAAGGAGTTAGCTCCCAAAACTGCTCTGAAAATGGATTTGGGGTAGCTTCGAGGGCCGTTTTTGGAAACGTAACGCCTCTTCACTACCCCAATCAGATGTCTAATAATATGGTCGCGTGCGGCGGGGCTTATGTCAAAGGAATTCGATCACAGGTAGTTTTTTATGGAAAAGGTTAATGGGCCCGCCCAAGCGGAGCTTGGACGGGGCATCCCGCAAAATAAATGGAGGGGTTAAGCTGAAATCCTGCCGTGAAAGGATCGGCGACCGTTAGGACTTCTTGGGTCGCCTTATTCTTCGCTTGCTTGTTTGTCCGCAGCTTCCCACCTGAGC
>Ga0265330_10001535_pt1 | contig 13291 bp, 8 predicted proteins | sample 41919metaG_FD_202083 | JGI IMG/M metagenome (GOLD analysis project Ga0265330, IMG submission 202083) | Rhizosphere microbial communities from Carex aquatilis grown in University of Washington, Seatle, WA, United States - 4-19-19 metaG | ecosystem: Host-associated > Plants > Roots > Rhizosphere >... | reverse complement strand
ACCACGCGCCCGTCGTAGAAGTACAGGCCGGTCACCGCGTAGTGGCCGCGCGGGTGTTTTGGCTTTTCTTCGAGGCTCACCACGCGGCCGTCCGGGTCCAGCTCCGCTACGCCATAGGCCTCGGGGTTCTGCACGTAGTAGCCGAACACAGTGGCCCCGGACTCGCGGCCGGCCACGTCCTCAAACAATCCCCCCAGACCCGTGCCGTAGAAGATGTTGTCGCCCAGTACCAGAGCGCAGGGCTCGCCGGCGATGAAATCGCGACCGATGAGGAATGCCTGCGCCAGTCCGTCGGGGCTGGGCTGCACGGCATACTGGATGTGCAGCCCCCAGGCCGAGCCATCGCCCAGAAGTTTCTGAAACTGGGGCCCGTCTTGCGGCGTGGTGATGACCAGGATCTTGCGAATCCCGGCCAGCATCAGGGTGGTAAGCGGATAGTAGATGAGCGGCTTGTCGTACACCGGCATGAGCTGCTTGCTCACTGCGCGAGTGAGCGGGTGCAGGCGCGTGCCGGATCCTCCGGCCAGGATGATTCCCTTTTGGACCATGGTCAGCGACTCCCGTAGTTTTGTTCGATCCAACGTCGGTATTCGCCCGTGCGCACGGAATCGATCCAGGCCCGGTTGGCCAGATACCAGCGTACCGTCTTGCGCAGCCCGCTCTCGAAACTCTCGCGCGGTTTCCAGCCCAGCTCCGCCTCGATGCGCGAGGAATCGATGGCGTAGCGGAGATCGTGTCCCGGCCGGTCGGGGACGTACCGGATCAGTCCCACAAGCTCCGCCTCGGGTGCGCCGGTTTCCTCGGCCACAAGTCGGCACAGCTGTTTCACCACGTCGATGTTGCGCTGCTCGCTGCGGCCGCCGACGTTGTAGGTGCGGCCGTTCTGGCCCGCGCCGACGATCGCCCAGATGGCCTCGCAGTGATCCTCGACGTAGAGCCAGTCGCGTATGTTCAGCCCCTGGCCGTAGACAGGCAACGGCTTGCGTTCCAGCAGATTCAGGATCATCAGCGGAATCAGTTTTTCGGGGAACTGCAGCGGCCCGTAATTGTTCGAGCAGTTGCTCACCCGCACCGAAAGACCGAACGTCCGGTGCCAGGCGCGCACCAGGTGATCGCTCGACGCCTTGGACGCGGAATAGGGGCTCGACGGATCGTAGCGGGTGTCCTCGTCGAACAGGCCGCTTGCGCCCAGCGAGCCAAACACCTCGTCGGTGGACACGTGATGAAAGAGTCCCTCACCGGGCGCCCAGATCTCGCGGCAGGCTTCCAGCAGATTGAGGGTGCCCTCGACGTTGGTGCGCACGAAGGCCCGCGGGCCTGCGATCGATCGATCCACGTGGCTCTCGGCCGCAAAATGCACCACCACGTCGGGCTTGTGGCGGGCGAACACGGCCCGCAGCGCTGGGAAATCACACAGGTCGGCCCGCTCGAAAGCGTAGTTGGCCCGGCTTGCGACCGGGTCCAGGCTGCGCGGATTGGCGGCGTAGGTCAGCGCGTCCAGGTTGACGAACTGGTGCTCGGGGTGGCGGGGCACCAGGAGATTGAGGAAGTTTGCGCCGATGAAGCCGGCGCCGCCGGTTACCAGGATTCGCATGTTCGGGGCTGGGGGCCGATCTCCCACCCTCACAACATAACCCATGCCGCGTGCACGGGGTACCTATGCCTTGGAGTCCTCAAACGGAACCCGGACGGTGACGATGGTTCCCTGACCCGGCGTGCCCTTCACCTCGGCCATGCCGCCCAGAAGGGCCGCGCGCTCGCGCATGCCGAGCAGACCCAGCGAGTTGGGCCGGTGGACCTCCTCGTCGGTGATGCCGCGACCGTTGTCGCTCACCTCGAGAACCAGACAGTCGTCCGCGTCGATCATCAGATCGATGCTGACGTGGCTGGCCCCGGCGTGGCGTGCCACGTTGGTCAGGGCCTCCTGACACATGCGGAACACGACGATGCCCCGCCCGGGCGTGATGCTGACGTTGCTGGGCACCGATACTGCGCAGTCGATGCCGGTGCGGGTTGCGAAGTCGTGCGCCAGCCATTCCATCGCGGCGCCCAGCCCCAGATCGTCCAGGATGCTGGGGCGCAATTCAGCGGAGATGCGGCGCACGGTATTCACCGTCTCCTTGACCAGGGTGGCAAGCGCCGACACCCGTGCGGCCGCCTCGGTGTTTCCCTTGGGGATCTGCTTGTCCAGGAAACCGAGGTCCATGCTCATGCAGGTGAGCGCCTGGCCTAGCTCGTCGTGGATCTCGCGCGCAATGCGCACCCGCTCTTCTTCGCGCACGGACTCCACGTGGGCGGCCAGGGCGCGCAACTGTTCGCGCTGGGCGCGCAATTCGGCGTCCAGGCGCTGGCGCTCGGTGATGTCGCGCGAGAAGCCGGTGGTGCCGAGCACCTTGCCCCGCTTGTCGAGAACCGGGGTTTTGAAGGTTTCGAACCAGCGCGAGGCGCCCTGGGTGAAGATGAGTTCCTCGACGTCCTTCTGCTGGCGGGTGGCCGTCACGCTGCGGTCGTCGTCGACATAGCGCTGCGCCAGCTCCTTCGGCCACACATCGAAGTCGGTCAGCCCCACGACATCGCCGGAACCCGCACGGCCGCAGGAGAGCGCGAAGGCCTGGTTGACAGCCAGGAAGCGGCCGTGGATGTCCTTCAGCCACACCAGGAAGGGAAAGTTGTCCAGCATGGCGCGCAGGTAGGCCTCGCGTTCGGCCAGCGTTTCCTGGGCTTGCACGCGAGCGCTCACATCGCGAATGATGCCGATGACCGCACGCACCTCGCCGCTGGCAACTTTCAGGGGAACCAGGCGTGCGTCGATCCAGAGGGGCCTGTCGTGCAGCTCCTGATGGGTTTCCGTCACGACGATCTCGCCCGTGCGGAAGACCCTCTGGATGAAGCGGCTGTGTCGCTCGCCGATGGTGGGACCGAACAGAGTGGCCTGCTTGCGCCCGACGAACTGCTCGGGCGTGCCACCCACGGCGCGTGCGGCCAGGGTGTTGATGTGCAGGACGCGTTCCTCGTGGTCGACCACGAAGACCATGTCCGGGAAGATCTCGATGACGGCCCCCAGCGGGCCGTCGGGGTCGCCGAGATACTTGGTCAGGTCGTGGATGGTGGCCATGGAAGTTGTCGGATCGTCCCCGGATCGTTCCTAGCCCCCGCGGCCCGATCCAACTCCTGCGCTGTCATGTCGACACGAAGGATACCGCTAGAAGTTGCCGGACGGAAAGCATCGAATTCGGCCCACAGCGGTGGTCGAAGAAGATTCGGGCCGGAGCGCAGTCCAGGCCGTCGCTATGGTTTCCGGGGAGGCGGCGGGGGCGCGCCCGGACCGAGGCCAGGACCGCGCTTGTCCGGTGCGGTGGCGGCCTGGGCAGGACCGGACATCGGCAGAGTCAACTTCGCGAGCTGCGCCTCGTCAATCTGGACCTTGGCCTTGTTTCGGATCTCTGCCGTGAGCGCGTTGCGCTTCTGTTGCCTGCGTTCGTAGGCCAGGCGGGACTGAATCTCCGGCTTGGCGTCGGCAAGCGACTTGGAAAAGCCTGGCTGCTTTTGCATGAGGACGACGATGGTGTAGCCGTGCTCCGTCTGGATGGGATCGGACACGTCATGAACCTGGGCCAGCGCGAACGCGGCCTCCACCACGGTTTTGGGCAAGGTGGAGGTGTTGCGGTCGATGGTTCCCATTTCGCCGCCGCGCGCGCGGGAGGCTTCGTCCTCGGACTGCTTGGCCACCAGCGCCCGGAGGGCCTCCATGTTCCCTTTGGGCAGAGCCCTGGCTTCTGCGGCGACCTTGAGTGCCTTGGCCCGATCCTTCACCACGATTTGAGTGAGCCTCACCTGCTCGGGCCGCGAGAACTCGCTGGGATGGGCCTTGAAGTACTGTTCCACGTCGGCGTCGCTGATGCTCTGGGCGTTCACCTGCGAATCGACCTCTTTCAGCAACATGCGGTTCACCACCTCGCGCTTGACCGCCGGGTCGCGGTCGTAGCCGAGCCGGCACGCCTCCTGATAGAGCGCCTCGGACTGGATCATGCTGTCCAGCAGCTCCTTCTTCTTCTCGGGTTTTGAATAGTGATCCATGAGGTACTTGGAGTGGCCGAAGAAGGCCACCTGCGCTTCCATCTCGCGGGCGGAGATGGCCTTGTCGCCTACGCGTGCCAGAACCGGCGTCCCGTCCCCCGGGGACCGGGTGTCGCAGCCAAGGGCTATCGTCAGGGCGAGGGGAAGGCAGAGAGGGAGTGGTCGCATGGCCGAGCATGATACACGGACAAGGGCGTCCTGGCGCGTGGTGCATCCATGACAAGCGGTTCCGCCCCGGCGGGCTTATTATCAGGTTGTGGGCTTGGTATTCTTGATCGTGGCTGTCACCCTAGGCGCCGATGCCGGCGGGATGGTCCACCCTGATGCGGGGTTGCCTCTATGGGTCACCGCCCGCACGGAAAAGGAAAGTCCGCGGCCGCAGGAGTACCAGCTTCGTCGTTCGGGAGACGGTTACGTCTACCGGGAGCGGGCCTTCGAGGCCAGAGTGGCGCGAGATGGGGTCGTTACTTTTCGCGACCGGCGGGCGTTCTTCGACCACGTAGGGCTCATCGCCAAGCCCGTGCCACCCACAGGCGAGACCGAAACCCTGCAAGGGTTGCTCTTCGGCCACAAGGGCAGGCGCCGCCAGCCGGTGGCGCCGTTCGAACCGCTTCCCGGCTCGCCGGCCGACAAGCTGCCATCTTCCGAGCTTTGTCCTCCCAACTCCCCCTGCTACCGACTGCCTGACAGCTTTATCGTCGGGGGCGCCGGGGCGACGATGGACCTGACCGACGAGATCATGCGGGCTCTCGGCCAGGATCCCTATCGGGTAGAAAAGGCGCACTTTCTCGCCGCGACGTTCGAGGTCAGGATGAGTCTGGCGGTCGCGGCTCACCGGGAGGACATCCGCAAGTTCCTGGACCGGCTTCCGCAGGCGCTTGCCGAGCTGTGGGGTGACTCCCGCTACTCGGCGCGCGAGCGTCGGCGCGTCTTGTTCGAGTTCTGGCGCGGGACGGACGACACACCCGAGGGGGTGCGCGCGGCCCATACCATCGAACGGTTTATCCAGCGCAAGCTTCCCTGCGGAAGTGCCGACGCCTACACGCCGGCCGAGCTCCAAGCCTACCGAGGGAGCGAGCCCGGCCGGGCGTTTTCGCCCTACGGAGCCTGCGAGAGGTGATGGCGTGAGCGATGGGCATTGGCCGCGCTTTGCGGGTGCACGATCCCCGCTCCAGGTCGCCTGGCTCGCCTGGCTGGGGCTGGTGCTACCATCCCCGCGTGCATTCGGGGCCGACGCTCGCGAGGGGACCGAGGATATCTGGCGCGAGGCCGCCGCGCCCGATAGGATGAGGGCGCGCCTGGCTCCAGATGGCGATGGGCGTTTCGTCCCGGCTGCGGCTGACGCCGCTCCAGCGCCCGACGTGCAAGTTCCACCGCCGCCGCGCCCGGTCCCAGCCTGGGTCGCGGCGGAGGGTCCCGCCCCCGACGGGAATGCGCGACCCACACCCCCCGTCGGGGAGACCGCAGCGTTCGCGACTCCCAGCGACCGTTTCACGAGGCGACATGCGCGGCACAGACAGCGGACAGGAATCGATCCGCGCTTGGCCGACCTGGCAGCGACGCGCGGAGAGGTCGCTGCCGTGGCCCATCTTCACGGTGCGGCCCCCATCAAGCCGGCACGCCCCGTGACTGCGACGGCCGAGCACCGGATCAGGGTTCACCAGGCGGACAAGCCGCCCGAACCGGCGCGGCCGGCCTTGCCCCCAGCCGTATTGCCCACGACCGTGCTGGATGAAAGCATCGTCAAGGAGATCACCCGGCGCAAGGTCCTGTTCCGCATGTGCTACGAGTCGGCCCGGCGACGGGGCGTGACCGCCACGCGCGCCGACGTGAAATGGATCCTTGCGGCTGACGGTGGCGTGCACGATGTCGAGGTCGCAGTGGCCGAGGACGCGCAACTTGCGAATTGCATTCGTGCCGTCGCCTCCCGCCCCTTTGCCGCAGGTGTCGGGCAGGACACGCCGGTGGCAATCCCGTTGCTCTTCGTTGGTATGCGATAGGCGCTACCGAAGCGAGACTTTGACCGGTGACACCTTCCAGATGTACTTGCAGTATTCATGGATTGCCCGATCAGACGAGAACTTGCCGATCCGGGCGGTGTTGAGGATGGACATGCGGGTCCACGCCTGCTTCTCGCGGTACAGTTCACCCACGCGCGTCTGACAGTCCAGATACGGTTGAAAGTCCGCGCACAGAAGGAATGGGTCCCTCTCCAGCAGGGACCGCACGATGGGGGCAAACAGGGTTGGATCCCCGCGCGAAAATTCGCCCGCGGCGATGCGGCCCAGCACGTCGCGCAACTGGGCATTCTGCTGGTAGATGTCCCACGGCCGATAGCCCGCGGCCAGTCGCTGCTGTACCTCCGCGACCGTCAAGCCGAAGAGGAAGAAGTTCTCCGCTCCCACCTCGTCCCGGATCTCCACGTTGGCCCCGTCGAGGGTGCCGATGGTCAGCGCCCCGTTCATGGCGAACTTCATGTTGCCGGTGCCCGAGGCTTCCATGCCGGCGGTGGAGATCTGCTCTGACAGGTCAGCCGCCGGATAGATGCGCTGGGCGTTCTTCACGTTGAGATCGGGAAGAAAGGCGATGCGCAGTCGATCGTTGGTCTCGCGGTCGGCATTCACCACTTCGGCGACGCCGTGGATCAGCTTGATGATCAACTTGGCCGTACGGTAGCCCGGCGCCGCCTTGCCGCCGAAGATGATGGTGCGCGCCGGGGCGTCGCCGCCGCGCTTGAGATGCCGGTACAGTGCCACCGCGTGCAGCACGTTGAGGTGCTGGCGCTTGTACTCGTGGATGCGCTTCACCTGCACGTCGAACATGGTGTCCGGCAGAAGTTCGATGCCGTGCGCGTGCTGCGCGTAGGCGGCCAGGGATTTCTTGTTGCTCCGCTTGACCTGGTACCAGCGTTCGCAGAAATCGCCGTCGTCGCACTTGGCCTCGAGCTCGCGCAGGCGGCCGAGATCCTCCGGCCATTGGTCGCCGACGACCTCGGTGATGAGAGCCGCCAGCCCGGGATTGGCCAGCAACAAGAACCGGCGCGGCGTCACCCCGTTGGTGACGTTGGTGAACTTCTCCGGCTCCATCTCGGCGAAGTCGCGCAGGACGGTCTGCTTGAGCAGGTCCGAGTGAATCTGTGCCACTCCATTGACCGCGTGGCTGCCCACGCAGGCCAGGTAGGCCATGCGCACGCGCTTCTCGCCTCGCTCGTCGATGAGGGACATGCGTTCCACGCGGCCTTGGTCCTTGGAAAAATGCGCCTGCACGCTGGCGAGGAAACGCCGATTGATCTCCAGGATGATCTCCAGGTGCCGTGGCAGCAGGCGCCGGAACAGCGGCAACGGCCAGGTCTCCAGCGCCTCGGGCAGCAGGGTGTGGTTGGTATAGCCCATGGTGCGCGTGGTGATGTCCCACGCCGGCTGCCAATCCATGCTGTGCTCGTCCACCAGCAGGCGCATCAGTTCCGCGACGGCCAGCGCCGGGTGGGTGTCGTTGAGCTGGACCGCGTACTTCTCGTGAAAGCCGTTCACCGGCTTTCCCTTCTGCAGGTGGATGCGCATCATGTCCTGCAGCGAGCAGGACACAAAGAAGTACTCCTGCTGCAGACGCAGGCTCTTGCCTGCCTCGCTCTCGTCGTTGGGATAGAGAACCTTGGTGATGTTCTCGGTGTGGACCTGTTCCTCGCAGGCGCGGGTGTAATCGCCCACGTTGAAGGCCTGTAGATCGAGCGAGGTGTACGCCTCGGCCTGCCACAGGCGCAGCATGTTGGCCGTGTTGACCCCGTAGCCCAGAATGGGAGTGTCGTTGGGGATGCCCTTGACGACCCGGTCGGGGATCCAGCGCACGCGGTAGCGGCCGGTCACATCCGTGTACCCCTCGGTGTGGCCGCCCAGCTTGACCAGGAAGGCGATCTCGGGGTGCGCGATCTCCCACGGGTAGCCCAGGCGCAGCCAGCGGTCGAGCACCTCGACCTGCCAGCCGTCGTGGATCTCCTGATCGAAGATGCCGAACTCGTAGCGGATGCCGTAGCCGATGGCCGGGATTTCCAGCGCGGCCAGTGAATCCAGGTAGCACGCGGCCAAGCGACCGAGACCGCCGTTGCCCAGGCCCGGCTCCTCTTCCTGTTCCAGCAGGGCATCGAGTGAAAGGCCGAGCCCGTCCATGGCCTCGCGCGTGGCCTCGAGGATGCCCAGGTTGAGCAAATTCTGCCCCAGCTGGGGACCGATGAGGAACTCGGCCGACAGATAGGCGACAGTCCGCGACGCCTGCTCGAAATAGCTGCGGGCCGAGTTGATCCACTTCTGCATGATGCGATCCCGAACCGTGTAGGCCAGGGCCAGGTAGTTGTCGTTGGGCAGGGCGACCTCGGCAAACTTGCCCCGGTGGCAGAACAGGTTTCGGACGAAGTTCCGGCGGATGGACTCCACGTCCATGCCGAACTGAACGTCTTTTTCCGGGTGGGAGCGGCCGTGGCTGGTGGTCATGATCGGCTACGACGGTACCACGCCGCCCCGTATGGTGCAGCCTTGGGAGCTAGACCTCGAAGCCCAGCCCGCGCAGTTCCGCCGCCAGGCGTTCCACTTCGTGCATGACCTGGGCCGGGGCCGGGCCACCGACGGTGGTGCGGGCGGCGACGGCCTGGTTGGGGTTCAAGGTCTGCAGGCAGGCTGGATGCAATTCGGGTGCGATGCCAACCAGCTCCGCCTCGGGCACGGCGGTCAGCGAAAGCCCCAGGCGTTCGGCGTGGCGGACCAGTTGGCCCACGATCTCGTGCGCCCGGCGGAAGGGGACGCCCTCGCGCACCAGGTGCTCGGCCAAATCGGTGGCGCCCAGGGCGGCGTCGCGCGCCGTCTCCTTCATGCGCTCGGGGTTGAACTCCAGTCCCGCCAGAAGGCCGGGCAAGACAGCCAAGGACATGCGGGTGGTCTCGATGGCGTCGTAGAACGGCTCCTGGGTTTCCTGCAAATCCTTGTTGTAGGCCAGGGGCAGGCCCTTGCACACAGTGAGAAGGGCCACCAAGTCGCCCAGCAGGCGCGCCGACTTGGCCCGCAGCAGCTCGGCAATGTCCGGGTTGCGTTTTTGCGGCATGAGCGAGCTGCCCGAACAGTAGCCCTCGCCCAGACGAACAAAGCCGAACTCGCTCGACGACCAAAGCACCAGCTCCTCGCCCAGGCGCGAGAGGTGGATGCCGAGCAGCGCGCAGGCAAAGGCAATCTCGGCGCAGAAGTCACGGTCGGAGACCGCGTCCAGGCTGTTGTGCGTGGGTGCGCGGAATCCAAGGGCCGACGCCGTCATTTCGCGTTTGATGGGCAGGGAGGTTGCAGCCAGCGCACCCGAGCCGAGGGGACACTCGGAAGCGCGCTGAGCGGCGTCGAGAAAGCGGCCTCGATCGCGGCCGAGCATCTCGGCATAGGCCAGCAGGTGATGGCCGAGAGTTACCACCTGCGCCCGCTGCAAGTGGGTGTAGCCGGGCAAGAGCGTGGCCGCGTGCTCGCGCGCGCGCCGGCACAGCACCACGCGGGCGCGGTCGAGGCCGGCCACCATCTCGCTGGCCGCCGCGAGGGCGTAGAGCCGCATGTCGGTGGCCACCTGGTCGTTGCGACTGCGCGCCGTGTGCAGGCGGCGCCCCGGATCGCCGATAAGTTCGATGAGCCGGCTTTCGACATTCATGTGAACGTCTTCCAGGGCCGGATCCATGGCGCGGCCACCCTCGCCGAATTCCTGCGCCACGCGGTCGAGGCCGGCCACGATTGCCTCGGCGTCTTCCTTCGAGATCAGGCCCACCGCTGCCAGCATGCGGGCGTGGGCCTGGCTACCGCGCACATCGTCGCGCAAGAGGAGGTGATCGAATCCCACGCTGGCATTCAGCGCTGCCGCGGCCGGGTCCATCGCGGCCGAGAACCGTGCTCCGCGGCCACCAGCCTTGGGGTGGGTTGCGTCCGGTGCGGGCGGGCGTCCTGGTTCGCTCATGGGAACGATCCTATCAGCACGCGGTGCAAGTCTCCACGGTCAGTGTGTCGCCGCCCCAATCCTGCGACGGCAGTAGAAGGCCGTGGCCGTGGTTGTGGTCGAAGCGATCGCTTACGGAATGATCTGGTCCTTGCAGCCGAAGATGATCCCGACCTCCACGCGTCGATCGAGCCGGCCGTCACAATCCCGTGCACTCAGGCGAGGACACCATGGCGTAGGCCAGGTTCCTGAGGTCGTCGGCCAGGCGTTGAATGCCCGGCGGTATGGGCTGGCACGAATCCATCACTGGCGAAGGACAGGGACTTCCCACCAGGATGTTGCCCCCGCTGGCCCGAGAGATGGAGTAGACAGCGCCATCCACCGGCCTGCTGTCGACACCGTAGACGTGGGAAGTGGTCAGAGCAAAGGCCATCTGAACGTCAGCGTCGGTCAGATCCTGGGCGATCGCGGAGATGGAAACAACGCCCGGTGCGCCGCACGCCGGTAGCGTGGGCGAACACGATCGGACTTGCGGGCCATCCATACCGGCGCGGAGGGTGTAGGTGCGAGTCACGGTCATGTGGCCCGCGGCGTCCAGGGAGTAGCCTTCCGAATAGAAAGACAACCCACCACTGGAGCCAAAGGTCAGCGAGTAGGGCAGCGAACAAACCGGCGCAGCAGCATCGGGAAGGGGACCGCAGAAGAGCCCGGTGCAGGCCATTCCAGATCCCGTACACGTGCATGTGTTGCACCCATCGGGTATCGACTGCCCAAGGGCAAGCTTCATGTCACCCTCCCAGATACAGAACTGGGGAGCGTCGGCGCCGACGTCCCTTGCGTCCACCGCGGGGCGGTTGTCTTTGCCGGTGTCCGGCCGCTCCAGGGCATCCGGGGCCGAGTCCGGGGCAGGAAGCAGATCGGGACCCAGATCCGCCATGACACCGACCGCATCCAAGCCGGGCTTCACATCCTTGGCTTGGTCGAGCGGCGCCGCCGCGTCCTTGGCCAGGTCGACTGGCACCGTCCCATCGGCCTGCGCATCCGCAACGGCTGCATCGGGAGGCAGGGCGCTGCCCGCGTCCCTCAGGCACTCCGCGAGCGTACAGGCAACCTCGCCATTTCCGCCACACGAGCAGGTGTTGCAGTCCTCACGAAACGAGTCGCCGGGGTTGTAGGTCTTGCCGCCGTAGAAACACCCAGCCACCTGGCCATCCGGTTTCTGGGTTGTCTTGATGCCGCCGCCTCCGCAGGCCAACGCGAAGACCATGGTGAATGCGCCAAACGCGGGTGCCACGCTCGATTTCGTCAACATGCCGTTCTCCTGCAGCAAGAAACGAACCACTCCCAAGCCCGCATATTCGCTCATTAGAGGCTGCGGAGTATCAGATTTCTGAGCCAACTGCGGCCTGGGTGTCACCCTTGGCGCCAGGTCTGGGGCGACGGAAGACCCTGCTCCCTGCGCCCGGGCCGCGATGGGAGCCGGGAAGCGCCACACGTGTCAGCGCGAGGTGCATTGCTTCAACGATCTCGCGGCCTTGGTCGTTGCGCGCGTAAGATCTCAGGATGCGCCTCGACTGTCGGCCCAGGTGTGGACCATTTCCTCTCCCTGGCGCAACTGAAAGGCTGTTGTCTTCTCCCTCTGGGAGGGACGTATGCTTCATCAATCCCGCAAGGAGTCGGTATGTACAGGTTTCCGGGTTGCGCAATTCTGATCCTAGGCGCTGCTGGCTGGCTGGTCTCCTGCAGCGGTGGGAATTCCAAGGCTGACGGAAGCGGGCTCGCCACCGGCGGCAGGGCCGATGCCGGCCCGGGTGCCACCGGGGGAGCCACCAGCGCGGGCGGCCAGAGCGGTTCGGTTGCCACCGGAGGGAATACCGGTTCGGGCACCGGGGGCGGCTCGGGCGCGGGCAGCGGGGGCAGTGCGCCTACCAGCGGCGGGACGACAAGCGCAAGTGGCGGCAGCGGGGGGGATTCCAGCGCCAGCACGGGCGGCGGGGGCGCTGCGTCTACCAGCGGCGGGACAACAAGCGCTGGCGGCGCAGCTGGTTCCACCGCCAGCCGGGGTGGCGGGGGCGCGTCCCCCACCGGCGGAACGGCGGGCGGCAGCAGGACAGGCGGAGCGGGAGGTGCGGCAGGGGGCGGTGGAGTCACGGCGAGCAGTGGTGGGGGCACGGCCGGGTCCGGGACAGGGACTGGAGGGGCGGGGAGCGGCGGCAGTGGCGGCGCGGGAGCTGGGGGTGCCCCCACCACCTCGGGCGGGCTCACACTGAGCGTGAGCGGCGGGAGTTTGAAGATCGAGGTCTGCGCGGACAACGTGATCCGTGTCGCCTTTGCCAAGAGCGCGACCTTCTTCACCCGCGCCAGCCTGACCACGGCAGCCAAACAGTGTGTTCCCACATCGTCCACCACCACGACCGCGGGCAACCTGACCAAGATCGCCACCGCGAAACTGACCGTGCAGGTCGACACCACGACCGGCCAGGTGACCTTCCTCGATCCCAGCGGGCAACCCATCCTGGCCGAGAACACGGCCGGCGGCCGCACCTTGACCGCCGCGACAGTCCAGGGTGAAGCCACCACCAGCGTTCGCCAGGAATGGGCCCCCAACGCCAACGAGTCGCTCTACGGCCTGGGCCAGCACCAGCACGGCCTCATCGACATCAAGAACACCGATCTGGATCTGCACCAGTACAACACCGAGGTCTTCATTCCCTATCTGGTGTCGAGCAACGGCTACGGCATTCTGTGGGACAACACCTCGTTCACACGCTTCGGCGATCTGACCGACTCCGTACCTCTGCCGGGAACCACCGGCCTCTACGCGACGACGGGCACCGCCGGAGACGTCAACCCCGCCACCGGCAACACCAAGGACTGGTCAGGTACGGTCACGCCCACGGTGACGGGCGACTACACCTTCCGGACCTACTCGTCGGGCACGACCCAGCTCACCGTGAACAACCAAATGGTGATCAATCATTGGCGGCAAAACTGGTTGCCCAACGAAGACATCGCCCACGTGACCCTGACTGCCGGTCAGGCGGTGCCGGTGCGTCTGCAATGGAACGGCGACGGCATGAACATCATTCGCCTGTTGTGGAAGGCGCCGATCGGCAACCGCACCACCTCGTTCTGGTCCCAGGTGGCCGACGGCACCGATTACTACTTCGTCTACGGGCCGGAACTGGACGACGTGGTTGGGGGCTATCGGCTACTCACCGGAAAGGCGTCCATGATGCCCCTGTGGGCCTACGGGTTCTGGCAA
>Ga0265330_10001533_pt1 | contig 13294 bp, 7 predicted proteins | sample 41919metaG_FD_202083 | JGI IMG/M metagenome (GOLD analysis project Ga0265330, IMG submission 202083) | Rhizosphere microbial communities from Carex aquatilis grown in University of Washington, Seatle, WA, United States - 4-19-19 metaG | ecosystem: Host-associated > Plants > Roots > Rhizosphere >... | reverse complement strand
TGCACTTCTTGCTCCAGTTCGCGGCGTTGTGCCCCATCACCCACCAGAACCAGCCGAAAGGCACAGTGGGCCTGCGACATGGCGGCCAGCAAATGCAACAGGCCCTTTTCGGCCGACAGCCGCGCCGCCACCAGAACCAGCGGCCCCGGTGCAAGACCCAATGTGGCGCGCGCCTGGTTCCGATCATGGGGATGGAAGATTGCGGATTCCACGCCGGTGGGAACCACCGCGATCTTCTCGTCGGGAACGCCCAAGGCGGCAATCGCCTGTCCGAGAGCGCGACTCACCGCCACCACACGATCGGCATGGCACAGGGTCCAGCGCACCTGCGCGCGTCGCCCGCGCCTATGCGCGACCTGATTGATGTCGCTGCCCATGGTACGAACCACCACGGGCACGCCGGTGGCCTTGCCCAGGGCCACCGCCGCGGTTCCATCGGGGAATGCCCAGGGCGCCAGGATCACGTCGGGCCGGAAACGCGCGACCTCGGCATGGACCAGCGGCGCCACCGACATTGTATAGAAGACGGCGTTGAGAAAGCGCGCGACGCCTGGGATGTGAAAGGTGCGCGGGTGCAAGATGGGCGATCCATCCAGTCCGATTTCAACGGAGGGAATGTCATTGCGGGCCGGAAACAAGGGCACCGGAATGATTACGCGACAATCGGCCAGGCCACGCAGGGCGCGCAGGATGCGGGCATTGCCCGGACTGAGGTTGGGCAGAAGCGGCGTGGAGCAGAGACTGCTCAGGAAGAGGAGCTTCATTTGCGCGGATCCTCGGCAGGGTTGCCGGCCCCACGAATTCGCGGGGTGCCACCCATCAGCGGACGCAGGGACGCATATCTGAATTCAATGCCCACCATCACCAGGTTGCGGCGAAAACTGAAGAAAGACTGCGCCTGACCGTTGGCCGGCGCGATGGCCTGCTGATCGGTGAAGGAGTACTCCAGGCTCACCACGAGCGGTCCCGGCGCCCCGTAACTCAGCACGGCCTGGGCCAGCCACACGGTCGCGCCGCCCCGGTTTTCGCCGCCATTTCCCAGTGCCGAGGCCCGGTCGAAGCTGGCGAAGGCGCGCAGTTGCAGCTTTTGTGTCTTGCCAAACCCGGCCGAGGCGTTGGCCAGCACCCGCGTGCTCAGGAAGACGTCGCCGGCAAAGACGTTGGGCGTGACGCCGCGCTGGACCCGCAGGCTGAATTCGTTGGATTCCCGACGGGCCGAAAGCTCGGCCAGGCCGGCGGGTTGAAACTGGGCGCCCGATCCGGTCGGCGAATCGATGATCAGGGCGCCGCCTGAAATATAGTGGCTCCACACTGGCGTCCAGGTGTGGCGCCAGCCCAGATCGCTTTCCCCCACGACGCTGCGGAGCTGCGGCTGAATCATCACGCCGTTGGCATTGACCTGGTTGCTTTGCAAGGCCAGGCCGCGCACATCCAGCGAGACCCCATCGCGCGCGAAGCTACGTTCCAGGCCGAGGCCAACATCGCCCGAGTAGCTGCTCGGACGCTGGGTGTTGGGCTCGGTTGGCCAGAAACCCTGAGCGGTCAGCGACTGCAGGATGCGCCAGCGTGGAGACAGCTCGACGTTCATGCCTTCGCGAGCGTCGGCCGAGACGTACAGCATGGCCTGTGCCGGGCGTGGGCCGGTTGGCCCCGTGGTGGTCCCGCCCGAGGCTGACGACGAGGATACATCGAGCGAGGTCAGCCGGCCCTGGCTCGCGCCGAGGGACGAGGTAAGGCGCAGCGACGTGAGCGGCTGAAAGGCCGCCTCCCAGACCAGCGAGTTGGACAGAATGTCGCCGCCCGATTGGCGCACGTATCGGCTGCCGCTGAACGCATAGGCCAGGCGATGCTCGGAAAACTGGCGCGTGAGCGACAAAGCGAGATCGGCGCGGCCCAGAACGATCCCGTCGCTGCCCGAGCCGGGCGACCCGTTCGGCACGCCGAGCGCGTTGTCGGTGAATCCCGCATAGACCCCGGCGCCCAGCTGGTAGTCAAGCGAGCCGGCCTGGGCTGCGGGCGCGAGAACCGCAATAGACGCAACCACGGCCAGCGGGTTCCACCGCCGTCCGCGCGTTCTTTCCAGCACCAATTCTATTTTGCTTCGTGGCCGCCGTGGAGTTCCGACAACGACCGACCGGAATCTAACCGACACTGCGGCCTCCCTGGTTTATGCTTGCGGCATGTTGGATGCGCGAGCCCCGGGAAACGGTTCGTCACGACCGGCCGTGGACGTCGATCCGGAGACTCTGGCGGTTGCGCGGCGGATTCGCGAACGGGCCTGTGCCAAGGTAGGTCTGGTTCCCCTGCACGGCGGGCTTGAGGTCATGCCCACCGCGCGGCGGCTGGCCCGAGCCTTCGAGATTCTGGGGGACCAAGTCGACATCCTCGATACTTTAGCACCACCGGCCACGGCCGAGCGAGCCGGTGTGGCACGGCTCGATGATCGTCCCGCTGCGTTGGAACGCGCCTTGGAGGACTCGGCCGCGCGCTTTGCTCGGGTGTTGGTCGCTTTCGCTGCGCCGGCCGGGACCGGGCCAGCCGCATCGCTGCTCTTCGCCTTAGACGGTGTCGTGCTCATCGCCCGTTCTGGCGGCGCCACCGAATTCCGCCTGCACAAGTGGCTGCGGCGGATCGATCCAGAGCGCCATCTTGGCGTCTTGCTGATTGAATAGCTGCGACCCGGCCGGATAGGCTGTGGACAGCCTCAATCCTGCGGCGGTCGGACCATATTGCCCCAGCATTCGATACCGTGGTTTTGCCCGAGGGCACAGGTGTAGCCAGCGGCAGCGGAAACCTGGAGGTAAGTTCGCGCCGGAGGCGTGGCCTCGCCATCATCGTTCTTTCCCCAGCAGGCCACCGAACCATCGGCCTTGACCCCGCATGTGTGAAAGGACCCAACCGAGACCGACACGAAACTCCCAGTCGGCGGGGTGGCCTGGCCATAACTGTCGCTGCCCCAGCAGGCCACCGAAGCATCGTTCTTCACTGCGCAGGAGTGATCGTCCCCAGTGGAGACTGACCGGAAGCTTCCGGTCGGCGGGGTAGGGGTGGCCTGACCATAACGGTTGCTTCCCCAGCAGACCACCGAACCGTCGGACCTGATTGCGCAGGTGTGATACTCCCCAGCGGAGAGTGACAGGAAGCTCCCGGGCGGCGGGGTGGCCTGGCCGTGAAAGTTGCTGCCCCAGCAGGCCACCGAACCATCGGATTTCACTCCGCACGCGTGATCGTACCCAGCGGAGAGTGACAGGAAGCTCCCGGCCGGCTGTGTGGTGGTCGGCTGTGTCGCGGTCGCGCCATTGTCGTAGGTTTGCCAGCAGACCACCGAAGCATCGGCCTTCACTCCGCAGCTGTAAGAGTTCCCGACGGAGGCCGAGACGAAGCTTCCAGCCGGCGGTGTGGTCCAGCGATAGTTGCCATCTGCCAAGCAAACCACGGAGCCGTCGGACTTCACTCCACAACTTCGATTGTACCCTTCGGAAAGTGACGCGAAACGGCCAGTCGGCGGGCTGTTGAAGCCATCCGTGTCCCAGCAGACCACGGAACCATCGGTCTTTACTCCGCATGTGTAGGAGTAGCCAACGGAAACTGATGCGAAGCTTCCGGCCAGGCCGTATGAGAAAGCATAGTCGGCCCATCCCGACCAGCAGGCCACCGACCCATCGGCCTGCACTCCGCACACGTCGCTCGCCCCGGCGGAAACCGAGAGGAAATTCCCGGCCGGTGGGTGGGCTGGGCCCTCATTGTTGGATCCCCAGCAGGCCACTGACCCATCGGACTTCACCCCGCAGGTGAGATTGTCCGCGGCGGAAAGCGAGAGGAAGCTTCCGGCCGGTGGCGAGAGCGTGTCATCGCCGGCGCGTCCCCAGCAGGTCACCGATCCATCGGACCTCACGCCGCAGGTGTGGAACACCCCGGCGGAGACCGAGGTAAAGGCTCCCGTCGGCGGATCCGCCTGGCCGAATTCATTCAATCCCCAGCAGGCTACCGAGCCGTCGGACTTCACTGCGCAGGTGTGGTGGTCCCCAACGCAAACTGAAACGAAGCTCCCGGTCGGCGGGGTCGCCTGGCCATAATAGGCTTGTCCCCAGCAGGCCACCGAACGGTCGGACTTCACTGCGCAGGCGTGATGGTTCCCAACCGAAACCGAAACGAAGCTCCCGGTCGGCGGGTCCGCTTGGCCATTATAGTTCTCTCCCCAGCAAGCCACTGAACCGTCGGACTTCACGGCGCACGCGTAGCTCAACCCAACCGAAACGGACAAAGTCGTCTTTTCGCAATTTGCACCCCAAGTGCCCGTGGGGCAGTCACAAAACGCGGGGCCAACACCCATGCTGGTCAGCGTGCCCCCATGTTGGCACGGGGTGTTGCCACAGGAGAGAGCGTTGTTGTTCCCTTGCCCCGATGCACAGGGGACGCAAGACCGATCGGTCATCGGCGAGGGTTCGGTATTCACGTATTGCCCGGGCTCGCAGTCTGTCCAGGGCAGGCAGACGGAAGCGTTTGCGTCGGTGCTGAATGTCCGAGCCGGACATCCGGCACAACCACGGTCGTTCGTGGCAGAGCCCTGGCGAGCCACATACTGTCCGGCCCGGCAAGTCGTCCAGGCTGAGCAGGTTTGCGCGTTGACCTTCTCAGTGAACTGACCGCTCGGACAATCGGCACAGGAACGATCGTGGTCAGCGCTGCCCTCTATCGCCACATATTGACTGGGCTTGCACTCGGTCCATGGCATGCATGGATCTCCGCTGTCGGAAAAGCGGAATGTGCCCGGCAAACATGGGCCAGCTCCGGCCGGCATCGGGCTCGCATCATCCGCGACCTTGGTTCCGGCGTCTGCGAAAGCCGCGTGCTGAAGACCTGTTCTGCCGCAACCTAGCAGTGCGAGCGTAAGAACAGCACAAGTGAGCGGAGAGCGCAGCCTGACCGAGCGGGCGCTCGTGGCAAGCAACTGACTTGGCTGGTGCAACGAAATGCCACGATACCACAGCCTCCCCATAGAGGTCAGCATGGCACTGCCACAACCTACAATGGCGCCGGCTCTTCGAAATGATCGGCAACACCTGCCCCCTGGGCGGCTGCCCCTGATTCCGCCCTCTGCCTAACTGCGCGATATCTTTGCGCAAATTTTGCGCTCGGGTGTTGGTTGTTCGCGGACCAGGCCAAACCGTCGGGGTTTGCTATCCTTGCGCGAAAATGCGCCTGAACATGAGTTGGGAGAGGAATCTACACACGTGGATTCGGGGGTGGGCTAGGCATCGCATCGGTCGCGCGTGGGCCAGCCGATTTCGGGATCGGCGCCACCTGCTGTTTGCCTTCTGCGATCATCACGAGCCGCTGTGGAACGGCGTGGACGACGCCCAGGGCCGCGCGCGCATGCAGGCCTGGAGCGACGGATATCCGAGCTTGGCGCGCAACTATCGCGATGCCGACGGGCTGCCCCCGCGCCACACCTTCTTCTTCCCGGCCGAGCAATACCGGCCCGAGCTGCTCGACCCGCTGGCCAAGCTGGCTGCGGCGGGTTTGGGTGAGGTAGAGCTGCACCTGCACCACGACGGCGACACCCGGGAAACCCTGCGCGCACAACTGGAGCGGTCGCTGCGCCAGTACGCCGAGCATGGGCACCTGACCCGGGACCCGGACGGCCGGCTTCGCTACGCCTTCATCCACGGCAATTGGGCCCTGGCCAATGGACGGCGTGACCGACAATTGTGCGGCGTCGACGATGAGATCCCGCTGCTCTTCGAGACCGGCTGCTACGCCGATCTGACCTTTCCCTCGGCGCCTGACGAAACCCAGCCCAACATCGTCAATCGCATCTACTGGCCGATGGGCGATTTGAGACGCGCCCGCGCCTATGAGCAGGGCGAGCCGGCGCGCGTGGGCCACATGCGCGAAGACCGCATTCTGATGATCCAGGGTCCGCTGGCGCTGCACCCGCGCGCCCGGCGCATGCCCCTGCGCATCGAGAACGCCTCAGTCACCGCCACCGATCCGGCCACGCCGGAGCGCGTGCGTCGTTGGGTGAAAGAAAACATTCACGTGGCCGGCCGGCCGGAATGGGTCTTTGTCAAGGTTCACACCCACGGCGCGCCCGAGGGCGAAACGGCTTCCTTGCTTGGGCAGGGTGGGCACCAATTGCACCGGGCGCTGACCGAAACCTTCAATGATGGGGAGAACTGGGTCTTGCACTACGTGACTGCACGCGAGATGTACAATATTGCAGTGGCTGCCATGGAGGGACGCGCGGGCAATCCCGCGCTATACCGCAACTATCGTTTGCCTCCCCCGCCCGCGGCCCGGTAACGCCATGGCAGGACTAGAAGCTCTCTTTCTGCAATCGACTGCTCAGACACCCAAACTGCGCATTGTGGCCGTGGCTGACAGCCCGAACCTGGGCCGGCCCGAGGCCGCGGCCCTGCGCCACATTGAGGAGTCGAATTTCGCGACTCTGGTGGCGGTGGTTCTGGCGGGATCGGACGCCGCCGCCGGTTCGCCAACCCACGCTTTGGCGCCAGCGGTGACTCCGGTGCTTTTGCACCAGCTTTCCTTCCGCGCGCTTGAGGCCTGGGATCGGCGTGTCTACCCCGATGTGCAGGCCTTGATTGCGCCGGTGGACTGTGCCGACCTGTTTGCGCGCGTTCCCAATTTGCCCGGACAAAGCGATGCATCCGGCGCACTGTCCTTTCCCGAAAGCACGATGGCAGCGCTGCGGGCGCTCGACCCGGATGTGATCCTGCACTGTGCTCCCGGCCCCGTGCCCGAGGTTCTTGCCCCACTGGCCCGTTTTGGTGTGTGGTCAGTGCACCTGGGCGAGCCGAACGCGCCTCGTTCGGAGGCGCCTTGCTTCTTCGAGGTGCGTGACGGGCGGCTGCTGTCCAGCGCGGCGCTGCTCATGCACGGGGGGCCGACCGGGGGCGTGCACGTGCTCACCCACGCGCAGGTCGCCACCGAGCACAGCCTTTTTCGCAGCAAGAACTGTGTGCGGCCGACGCTGGTCGCCCTGACCTTTGTGATTCGCAAGCTGCACGAGTTGCACGAACGGGGTTGGGGTGAGTTCGCCCAAAGCCTGGTGGCGGTGCCGCCGGTCCCGCCGTCGGTGCCTGATGAGCGCGACAATCCCAGCAACCGCGACATCGTGAAATTCCTGGCACCCCGGCTCGCCCGCCGCGTGGTCCATCTGGTGCGCCGGCCGCCTATGACCTTTCATTGGCGGATCGCCCTGCGCACGGGTTCGCCGCGCACCCTGATTGAAGATGCCTCGGCCGAACGACTGGCGGCCTTTCGCTGGGTTTTGCCACCCAAGGGGGGCTACCTTGCCGATCCCTTCCTCTGGCGACGCCAGGGCCGACTGTGGCTCTTCTGTGAAGAGCTGACCTACTCAGAACGCAAGGGGGCGCTTTCCTGCATGGAGGTGTTGCCCGACGGGGGACTGTCCGAGTCGGTCCGCGTGCTCAGTCGCCCCTATCACCTGTCGTACCCAGCGATTTTCGAGGCCGAGGGCGAGATGTTCATGGTCCCTGAAACCGTGGGCAGCGGATGCGTCGAACTGTACCACGCTGTGGATTTCCCCTATTCGTGGGTCAAGGTGCGCGACCTGTTTCCGATTCGCGCGGTTGACAGTACGCCCTTCGTCTTTGAGGGCCGCATTTGGCTTTTTGTCAGCGCGATTGATCCCGCCGAGGCCAGTTACCATCTGCTTCTCTTCCACGCCGAGCGCCTGGACGGCCCGTGGACCATGCACCCGTCCAGCCCGCTGTCACTCGATGTGCGCTATGCCCGGTCGGCGGGCGCCATTGTGTCCCACAATGGCAAGCTGTACCGCCCCAGCCAGGACTGTGCACCCTACTATGGGCACAGACTGAATTTTCACGAGATTACCCGCCTCGACACCCGCGGCTATCAGGAACGACTGGTGCAAGAGGTAGACCCCGACGCCTGGCCCGGCCTGCGTGGCGTGCACACCTACGCCGTGTGTGGCGATGTGGAGGTGATTGACGGACAGAAGTGAGGGGCGACGGATTCGTTGATGGAGCCTAAATGGCCGGTCGTGATTCGAGGAAGAGCATTTTCATCTCCCTCTCCCTCTGGGAGAGGGCCGGGGTGAGGGTGAAGTGTTTTTCAGGCCGGACGTTGAAACGGCGACAATCGTGTGGTCCAAATCTGTGGCACGATTCACGTCCCCTGCAGCACCCTCACCCCAACCCTCTCCCAAAGGGAGAGGGTGAACTCAAGCTCTTGTGGAATTGTTGCGCGACCGCCGCTTTGCGTAGCCATGTAGCGAGACTGCGAAGAGAGTTGCAAATCAGCCCGATTTCAGATGCCCTGTTCCTCGAATCGGGACCGATCATTTAGCGCACTGGTCTCGACTCTTCTATTGTGACCAGAATGCGAAGCTCGACCCGTCTCCCGACCCTGGCGCTAACCTGTCTTCTTGTTGCGTCCGCGCGCGCCCAACCAGGTCCGCAGCCCGTGCCCCAAACTGCCCCGGCCCGCCATGCCGATACTGGGATCGAACTGGGCTTCCGGATAGGCTACGGCATTCCCGCGGGGACGACCGACGGCAGCGTAGCGCTTTCGAACAGGTTCACGGGGGTAGTGCCCATCATCTTCGACCTGGGCTACAGGCTGCATCGGAGGGTGTATCTCGGCGCTTTCTTCCAGTACGGAATTGGTTTCGTCAATGAAGGCAGCGGCGGATTGGCCAATATCTGCGCCCAGCAAGGCTATCACTGTTCGAGCTCGATCTTGCGATTTGGCGGCGATGTCCGCTTTCATGTGATGCCCGGCCGGAAAGTGAATCCGTGGCTGGGCGCTGGCCTCGGATACGAGAAGATGTCGTTCGATGCCCATATTGCAGTCAACGAACTGACTCCCAGCCAGGACGTCCACGCGACCGCCAGCGGGATCGAGTTCCTGCACCTGGACGCGGCCTGTGACTACAGGCTGGCGGCGAACCTGTTCATCGGACCTTTCATCTCTGTGTCGGTCGCCCGGTATTTGAATGAGGAGCTCACGTTTCCGGAATCTGGTCAGAGGCTGCCCTTCGTACGCAGCGTCGACATCCCGAATAGCGCCATTCACGAGTGGATCATGCTCGGTCTGAGAGCCTCGTACTTGATTGTGCTCTAGACCTCTTTCCGGTCTTGGCGGCCTCTTTGGCGAAAGGGCTACAGCTACAGCAATGAAAGCTGGCGCGCCTTGCGGCGGCGCGGGGCCGTGCGTGAGGTGGCGAGCAGGTCCGCGGGCAAATCATCGAGAAACGGACAGGGGCGATTTTCGACAGTGCGACCGCCCAGGGTGCGGCGGGCAGCCGCGGTCAGGATCAGGCCTTCCCGCGCGCGGGTCATGCCCACGTAAAGCAGACGGCGTTCTTCTTCTCGGTTGGCCGGGGGCAACCAGGGCAGACGCAAAGGCAAGATGCCGTCTTCGCACCCGGCAATGAAAACCAGCGGGAATTCCAGGCCCTTGCTTGCGTGCAAAGTCAGCAGCGCCACCTTTTGTGGGAGATGCTCAAGGTCGTTCTCGTTCGCAATCGCCATTTCGGACAGGAAGGCCGCGGCGTCGGTGCCGAAGGGAACCGCGAAGGCCTGCAGGAGTTCGAGCGCACGCAAACAGCGCGGGTCGGTCGAGGCATCGGGGACCAGGGTGGCGAGCAGATCGGCCACGGGCGGGGCAGCTGCGGCCCGCTTTTCCACGTACCGTCGCAGTTTGGCCAGAATATCGGCGACATGCGGACGTGCAGCAAAGGCGTCGTCGCCCAGGCGGTGACAAGGAATCCCGCTTCTGTCGAGCGCCTCTTCAATGGCGTCGGCCTGGGCCGACAGGCGCACCAACACCGCTATCTGGTGAAACGCGAGGCCGTTCCCCTCAGCCGCGCGACCCGCATCCATGGAAAGAAAACTGGTGCCGGCCACCTGCGCTTCGATCTCGGCGGCAATGAAATCCGCCTCGGCCCGTTCATCGGCCAGAATGTGGCGCAGGATTTTGCTTCCACCCGTCGCAATTGGCTGCAGGAAACGCCGGGCGCGATCCGGGGCCTGCTCAATAACCGCGGTGGCCAGTCGCACGATCGGCGCAGTCGAGCGGTAATTGCGCGTGAGTGTAATGGTGCGCGCGCCTGAATAGTCGTCGGCAAAGCGGCCGAAATAGCAAGGGTCAGAGCCGCGAAATCCATAGATGGCCTGATCAGGATCGCCGACCGCACACAGATTTGTGGACGGACCAGGCGCCAGCAATCGCACCAGTCGATATTGGGCCGCATTGATGTCTTGATATTCGTCGACCAGCAAATGGCGACAGCGACCGCGCGCCGAGGTGAGCGCGGCTTGGTCGGTTTCGAGCAGCCGGACGGTCCGTGCCACCAAGTCATCGAAATCCACCGCACCCGCAAGAACCAGCGCCCTTTCGTAGGCCGTGTAGATGGCCGTCAACTCGGGCGCCGCATCTGCGGGCGCAGCCAGCGCGGCCTTGGCGGCTGAGATGGCCTTGCTTGCCTCAGTCAGTGACAGGGGGCACTCTGCTATTTCAGTGTGCACTTGAGAAAACAAGGCCTGCCGGCCCGCTTGGTCGAGAACGGTGAATGGGGACGGCAACCCCGCCGCAGGGGCGTGCGCCCGGAGCAAATCAAGTCCCAATGCATGGAAGGTCTGCACCGAGACGCCCTGGGCGCGCACGCCCAAGAGCGCGGCCAGTCGCTCGCGCAATTCCGTCGCGGCTTTGCGTGTGAAGGTGATGGCGGTGATTTCCGTCGGCACGGCGGCGCGATCGCGCAGCAGGCGCGCGATCCGTTCCACCAGGGTACGCGTCTTGCCAGTGCCCGGGCCCGCCACAATCAGCAGCGGTCCCTCGCCGTGAGCGATGGCGGCCTCCTGCTCGACATTGGGACCGCTGGCGAAAACCATCGGCGCTGATTCACTTGCCGGTGTTGGCGCGGGGTCGGGTTTGATCTTATCCGCGACAGCGACGGCGGCGCCGACGAAACTGAAAGCCGTCTGGGCCAGCAGGCGGCGGCGTTCCTCGTCGTCGAACATGCGCACGACGCCGTATTCGCCGTCATAGCCCGCCTGCAGTTTCACCTCGCCCGCGCGCATGCGGCGCACGGCCTCGGCAAACAAGGGCGGCCCACTGCGGTCCAGGTCCTCCAGGGGAACATCTTGCAACACGGCCAGTTCGGGCCCCACGCGCGAAACCAGTTGCTGGCAGGCGCTGCGCACGCCCTTGCTGCCCGCGCCCAGGCCCAGCACCTCGCCCAGCACTTCACCGAGCGGCACCAGACTGACAAACGACTTGGCCCCCTCGGGCCGGAAACCCATGGGCCGGTCAGCCAGTGCCGCCACCCGGCCAAGCACGCCGCCAGTCAGGGGTTTTCCGCAGCACGGGCAGAGCCTCCCGCAAGCGGCGCTTTCTTCCGGTGTCATCACCACCTCGCACTTGCGGTGGCCGTCGGCGTGGTACTTGCCCTCCTCGGGAAAAAACTCCAGTGTGCCGCGAAAGCCGGCGCCGCGATCGCGGAGTGCGTCCCGCATGGCAAAGTAGGAAAGATCGCAGTCGAACCGGGTGGATTCGCGTCCTAGTTTTTCCGGTGAATGGGCATCTGAACTGGAAACCAGGGCATAGCGATCCAGGGCCGAGAGGCGCCAGTTCATCGCCGGGTCCGACGAAAGCCCGGTCTCGACCGCGAAAATGTGTTCCGCGAGATCGGCGAAGCATTCCGCGATCGAATCGAAGCCCGACTGCGAGCCCAAGGCAGAAAACCAGGGGGTCCAAATGTGGGCCGGAATGAGAAAGGCGTCAGGCGAAGAGGCGAGCGTGATTTCCAGCAGGTCGCGCGAATCGACGCCCAGGATGGGGCGCCCGTCGGATTCGATGTTGCCGATGCGGGCCAGGCGCGACGACACGCGCGCGGCCGACTCGAAATCGGGCGCGTAGATCAGGTTGTGCACCTTGCGCACCCGATCGCCGCGGCTGTAGATGCTGCTCACCTCGACCGACAAGATGAAGCGCACGGGCGCGCGACAGGCCGCGGGAACCTCGGCGTCCACCGACCGCGCCAGGTCTTCGCGCAGAGCGAACAAGCCATCGCCTGCCGGAACCAGCTTGTCGCGCAGTTCGGCGAACCAGCGCGGATGGGTGAAGTCGCCCGTGGCCACCACGGCAATCCCTTTGCGCTGGGCCGAGCGGTGGATCTGCTCCAGGTTCAGCTTTTTGCTGGTCGCCCGCGACAGATATGAATGGATATGTAGGTCAGCAACAAAGCGCACGGCGCACGGAGTGTATCGCGCACGAGCGCCGGAACCTGAAAATCGTTCAACCCGAATCGGCCGGGGCCTGCCCCTTGAGCTGCATGCGGTCGTTTCGGTCATCGTTCCCGCGAATCTTGGCGATCATGGTGTGCATCGGCGCCGCGTCGCCCGCCTCCGGCGCCGACTTCATCACCTACTTCCAGCCCACGCCGATTGTCGGCCAACTAGATAGTACGGCCTGGGGCACTGCTGCCGTGGGTCCACGCGACACCAGCAACGGCCTGGAGGACCCGACCATGGCCAAGTGGGCATACTGGGATGGAAAGATCATCAAGGGACCCGATGGCAAGTACCACATGTTTGGCAGCCGGTGGGATCAAGCCGGGGGCCATGCAGGCTACCCCAACTCAGTGGCCATCCATGCTGTCAGTGACGCGGTTCTCGGCCCCTACGTCGACCAAGGAATTTGCTACCCGGACAATCAAGGCGGCAAGGGTCACAATGTCACCGCGATCGCCATGTCGGACGGGCGCTACGGGATTGTGGTCAGCGACACCCGGCCGGGCGATCTCTTCATCGCGTCTTCTCTGGAAGGCCCCTGGGCTTTTCAAGGCCACATACCGATCGACAGCAACGGGCACACCACCACGCGATTGACCGACAACATGAGCATCATGCAACGCCCGGATGGGCGCTACATGATCGTGCCGCTCGGCGGTTTCGTCATGATTAGCGATACCGGCATCACGGGCCCCTACAAGGTGGTGACCGACAACATTTTTCCGCAGAACGTGCCCGGCTATCCTTCGGCAACCCGGGAAGATCCAGTGGTTTGGTTCAGCGGGGGCCAATACCATGTGTTGGTTGATGACTACCACGACCGCAAGGCCATGCACCTGACGTCGCCCGATGGCACTACCTGGAAGTACAAGGATCTGGCCTACGACCCAACCACCGACATGGTTCGCTATACCGATGGAACAGTCAACCACTGGTTCAAACTGGAACGTGTCGGGGTCTACATGGAAAATGGGCACATTACACATTTC
>Ga0265330_10001532_pt1 | contig 13296 bp, 12 predicted proteins | sample 41919metaG_FD_202083 | JGI IMG/M metagenome (GOLD analysis project Ga0265330, IMG submission 202083) | Rhizosphere microbial communities from Carex aquatilis grown in University of Washington, Seatle, WA, United States - 4-19-19 metaG | ecosystem: Host-associated > Plants > Roots > Rhizosphere... | reverse complement strand
TCACACTGCGCCTGCCGCATTCAAGAGGAGGAACGACATGAATCGGCCTGCGGTTCTGGTGGTGGACGACAAGGAAAACATGCTCAAGCTGTTCGCCAAGATCCTTGGCGAGCAACACAACCTCAGCACGGCCAGCGATGGCATCAAGGCCTTGGCCCTGATCGCGGAACATGAGTACGACGTGGTGGTGACCGACCTTAGAATGCCGGGGGCGAGCGGCTTCACCGTTTTGGAATCGGTCAAGGCGCGCTGGCCCGAGACAGAGGTGATCTTGATGACCGCGTATGGCTCGGTCCCCGACGCCGTCGAGGCCATGAAACAGGGGGCGTACGACTACATCCTGAAGCCCTTCGATCCCGACGCCGCAGCCCTGGTCGTGGCGCGTGCCCTGGAGCGCCGGAGCCTGCGCGCGCAAACCATCAGTCTGCGCAAGGAACTGGAGGGGGTGAACTCATTCCACAACATGATTGGCAAGAGCCCACCCATGCGCGAAGTGTACGGCCTACTGGAACGGGCGGCGGGGCTCGACACCACCGTGCTGCTCACCGGGGAGACCGGCACCGGGAAGGAGTTGGCCGCGCGCGCGGTGCACTACCACAGCGAGCGCAAGCACAATCGCTTCGTGCCGGTGAACTGCGGCGCGCTGCCGGGCGAACTGGTCGAAAGCGAACTCTTCGGACACGCCAAGGGCGCCTTTACCGGCGCGGCTGCCACTAAGCCGGGCCTGTTCGAGGAAGCCAACCGCGGCACCCTGTTTCTCGACGAGGTGGGGGAACTACCCCTGACCGTGCAGGTCAAACTGAATCGGGTCCTGCAGGACAAGGAAATCCGTCGGGTGGGCGAGAATACGCCGTTCTCAGTCGACGTGCGGATCATCGCGGCCACCCACCGCGACCTCAAGGCCGAGGTGCAGGCAGGGCGCTTCCGAGAGGATCTCTTCTACCGGTTGCACGTCTTTCCCATCCGCATGCCGGCCTTGCGCGAACGGCGAGAAGACATCCCGGCGCTGGCGGCTCACTTTCTCACCCAGCACGCGCGCACGTCGAAACGCGAAATCACGGGGATCGGGAATGCGGCCATGCGGGCGCTGGCCGCCTACAACTGGCCAGGCAATGTGCGCGAGTTGCAGAATGCTATCGAACGTGCGGTGGCGATCGCAGCCGGCAAGGAGCTCGACATCCGCGATCTGCCCGCGGAACTGCGCGGGGCGCAGGTGGGTGCGCTCCCGGCCGAGGTGCTGGTGAGGATGCCCTACCGCGAGGCGATGGAGACAGCGCGCGACCGCATCTCGCGCGAGTACCTGGCAGTTCTGATGCGCGAGTTCGACGGCAACGTGACCCGTGCAGCTGAACGGGCTGGCATCGAACGCGAGAGCCTGCATCGCCTGCTCAAGCGCTATGGCGTGCGCTCGGAGGACTTCAAGAAAGCGGGGTAGGGACGCGAGCGGGGCCTCGATGGCGCCGGCTCCGACTCCGCATCCTGCCCTCCCACCTCTGCGTTCCAGCGGTCGATGCCTCTCTGGATGAGCGCGGATTCGTGCAGGTCTACCCAACCAGAGCCAAACGCATTTCGTCGACGGTGGCAAACACCATGTCCGGCGAGTGGGCTCGCAAGGCATCCAGGTCGGTGAAGCCCCAGGCCACCGCGCCACTTGCGATGCCCGCGTGGCGGGCAGCCTCGATGTCACGAATCTCGTCGCCGATGAAGATGGCCTGGGCTGGGTGGATGCCGACGTGGCGCAAGACCTTGCGCAACTTCACGCGCTTGCCAAAGAGAGACACGCCCCCCTCGCAGGCCGCCAGAAGTCCCGTACTCTTCTTGCCCAGGACGCTTCGAACGTTGGCGCAGGAGTTGGACGTCACCACCGCCACGGCCGAGCCGGCCTGTGCCAGTTGGCCGAGCAGTTCGGTCACGCCAGGAAATGGAGCGATAGTCTGGATCTGTCTGGCCATCAACACGCGAAAGCGGGCCACAATGAAGGGCAACTTCCACAGCGGCACGTGGTGCAGCCTCAAGAGAGTGGCCGCGTCGAGGCGCCTGAGGCTGGCGACTTGGGCCTTGTCGATGCGGTCGAACCCGAACTCGTCCGCGAGTCGGTCGGACATGCCGATGACCCAGCCGAGGCTGTCGGCCAGCGTGCCGTCGAAATCGAAGATGACCAGCTTGAACCTCAAGGGATGCTCTCCGTGTGCCGGCTGACCTGGCTAGATTGTTTGGTTGCTGTCGGGAGGACCGACCAGGCTCGCGGGCGAGTTAGATAAACTGGCGCAGACAACGACCGATGGGAATCCAATTGTCGTACTTGCGCTGATAACATCGCCACTGACTTGTTAGGCGCGATGTGGCATAGGATTGAAACTTGCGAGCGATCACAAGCCTCTTTTGCCTATCGGAAAACTTGGATATACTTGCCAAGAAAATGCGCCACGAGGTCAGGACGGCGATCCTTTCACGATCCCGGGAGCACATTTCCTTCTCGGCGGGCGAGGTCAGGTGATGAAACAGAGTCTTGCCGTAGTCGTTGCTGCAATCTTTTCAATTCTTGGATGTACGAAGGCGCGGCCGCTGGTCAATGACCCTCGCGCTTGCCCGGATTGGCAAAATGACATCGGGCCTCTCTTCCAGGAGAAGTGCGGCCAGTGCCATTCGCCTGGCGACGGGGGGCAGGCCCAGGGCGGCTACGACACGACGACGTACACTCTCGCACTGGGAACCGGCGCGACACCCGACGCGATCGCAGGCCAGGCAAGCTGCAAGCTCCTGTCTGAGCTGAATCCGACAACCGCAACCGGACCTCACGTGGGTATGTCCGATGTCTACGTCCAGGCAAGGAAGTGGGTGGTCGATTGTCGGGTCAGCTATCTGAACGAGGCGATCTCGGTGCACACGGCCGGGGTACTCGATCCGGCGCAGCCGGACTTTCACGGCACGGCGTTGCTCAGATCCAACTTCAATTTTGGCCTGTGCCAGAAGTGCCACGGTCAGAATCTTGCCGGCGGGGCGGCAGGGGTGGCCTGTTCGTCGTGCCACCAGGGGGCGGGCGGGATCCAGCCCCTCGTGATGAATCCCGACGGCACGCCGGCCTGCGCAGCCTGCCACCCTTCCACGCCAACCTCGGGCAAGCACCAGATTCACGTGGATGGGGGCCTGCTGACCAAGCAGTTCGCTTGTTTGACCTGCCATCCCGACCACAAGAGCGCTCAAGATCACGCCTTTGCGCCCGACGGGTCGCTTCGCACCGGCCCGGCGCAAGTCTCGCTGGTTGCTGGCCTGGCCGCGCTCACTCCGGCTGACGGAACGCGCGCGGGGCCGCCGGCCTGGGATGCGAACCTGCAAACTTGCAGCAACGTCTACTGCCATGGCGCCACCTACAGCGACTCGGCGGCAGTGACCAATAGCCCAAGTTGGAATGCCACGCCTCGACCTGCGGCCCAAACCTGTACCTTCTGTCATGGCCTTCCGCCCAACGGAGCAGGCGGGAACCGCTGCTCGACCTGCCATCGCAGCGTCGTCGATGCGCAGGCCAAACTGATCGGCACGAGTTTGCACCTCAATGGCACGGTCGATTTCGCCGACCCGAACACGGCTTGCAACACCTGCCACGGTTCGGCCATCTCGCCTGCGCCGCCGCCCGATCTGCAGGGAAACACGGATTCTTCGGCGGTGGGTGTGGGCCAGCACCAGCGACATCTCACAGCGCCCGTCCTCGATATCCGCGGTCCGATTCAGTGCTCGGAGTGCCATCAGGTTCCTTCCGACGCAAGCACCCCCGGCCATTACGGCTCGGGGCACGCGCCCGGCACGGTCGCGGCGGCCACGGTCTTCCCCAACGTGACCGGGTCGGGAACCTTGGCGCGGGCCCAGAGTGCGTCGCCACTTTGGAGTTCCGGTTCGACGACCTGCACGGGTGCGTACTGTCACGGCGGTGGCGAGCCGCTCAACACAGACAAGACTCCCGGTCTCCTGCAAACGCCCAACTGGGTTTCGCCCGACAGCGGCGCATGCGGTGCCACCTGTCACGGCATTCCGCCGCAGTTCTCAGGACATCCGACCGGGGTGACGCGAACCGGGTGCGTCGCCTGTCACGGCAAGACGATCGATTCCGCCGGCAACATCATCTTTTCCAGCGCGTCCGGAGTCGTGACCACGACCCACATGAATGGAGCTTTCGATGGCAACTAGCCATACAACGTGGTGGTGGGCCGCTGTCAGTTGTACGGCCGTGCTGGCCGGAGGGACCGGGTTGGCTCGGGCCGAGACCGTCACCGCAAGTGCAACCACAATCGTTTCGGGTCAACGCGATCCACGCGATGGCACGGTCCGCACCGTGGTGCCTTTCCTCGAGCTCGTCTCTTTGCGCGCCTCGGACATCAAGAACTCACTGTTCGACGACACGCAGATCGTGGTTTCGGGCTGGGGTGAGGTTGTGACGGGCAGCCCACGTGATGGAAAGAGCGCGCTGGGCGACGTGGACGTGGCTTACGTGCAGGGGGCGACCTGGCAACGCCGCGTGACCTTGCGGCTAGGCCGGCAGTTTGTATTTCCGGGGACCGCGGGCAACGTGCAGCTCGACGGCCTTGCCCCCATGCTGCGGGTGGGTGCGGGCTTTGGCTTGTCAGGATTCGTCGGTGTCCCGGTTACCCCGCGCTTCGGCTACAGCCGCGGCCAGTTCGCAACCGGGGCAAGAGCGTTCTGGAGCCCTTCGTACGAATCGGCGATCGGCGTGTCGATTCTGGAGATCCTGGGGACTGGCCAGCATGTGTTCCGCCGGGATGCGGGAGTCGACGCCCGCTATCGGCTGCTGGATTCGCTTGCGCTCAGTGGTTTGGCTCGCTGGAGCATTCCCGAGACTCGGCTGGCCGAGGCCGATGCGGCGCTCAACTGGCGGCCCTGTCGCTACCTCGACGTGACCGGGGACTACCGGCGCACGGCCCCGGACCTGTTCCTCCCGCGCTATTCGCTGTTCGCGGTCTTCGCCCAGGAGACGCGCGACGAGGTCGGCGGTTTCATTTCTCTGCGGCCGTGGCTTCGACGCCTCGACCTACAAGGCGACTTCCACGAAGTTCACGACGCCAATGGATGGGGCTGGAATACCGGTGGAAAGGCCACCCTGCGTTTCGGTGGCAGTGGAGGAACGCGCGTCGGCGTCGAGAGCCGGCGGTTGAGGATCGCGGGCGGCGGCTATCTCATGGGCCGCGTCTTTGGCTGGCAAACCATCACCAGGAAGATTCGCGTGGTTGCCGATTTCGATGCCTACGACCTGGACCAGCCGCTCAACGGCCAGACTCGTTCGTTTTTCGGATCGGGCAGTTTGGTGTATGACGTGGCGCCGGCCTGGCGCGCGGTGCTGACCGGAATGGACAACGTGACCCCCTATGCCACACATCAGATCGAAGGCTTGCTCAAGATCGTCTATGACGGAGGCCGCGTGGTGAAAGAGGTCATGCCGTGAGCTGGGGGAGAGGCTATCGCCGGTCGTGGATCGCACTTGCGGCGCTGGGCATCGCGGCGTGCGCGACCATGCTGGGAACGAGACGGGCCAAGCAGCCCGGCGAGGAGATTCGCCAGTCGCACGCGGTTCACGCGAAGGACCTGCCGTGTCTGATGTGCCACGAGGAAGTGCCCGAGGCCACGACCGTCACGGATCGGCTGCGGCCGCTGGAGGCGAAGTGCCTGGAGTGTCACGCCGAAAAGAAGGAGCAGAACGAGTGTGGCTTTTGTCACACCGATCCGGCCCACCCCGCGAGCTACCCGCGGGAGGCCCATACGATTCTCATCTCGCACAAGGTTCACCTCAAGCTGGTCAACGACGACTGCGCCGCTTGCCACGTGAAGCTGTCGGCGTACACGCGTCCGGGGCCGACGCCGCCAACCATGAAGTCTTGTACCAAGTGCCACGAACACAGGGTGGACTTCGACGAGGGCCGCTGCGGCCGGTGTCACACCGATCTCAAACGATTCCCGCTCAAGCCGGTGGCCGAGTTCTCCCATGCCGGCGACTTCGTCCGACAGCACGGCGTCGTCGCGAGTTCGACCGCCGACGCGTGCACGCAGTGCCACGACCAGACCTTCTGCGCTGACTGTCACGCCGGGACTGCGCCCACCCGCATCGAGCTCAAGTTCAGCGAGAATGTGACCAGCGACTTCATCCACCGCGGCGACTACCTCACCCGCCATAGTATCGAGGCGCGATCCGACCCGGCCTTGTGCCAGCGTTGCCACGGCACGAGCTTCTGCACGGCATGCCACAACCAGGAGAACGTCGCCCCCGGAGGCCGCGACCCGCGCAGTCCGCACCCGCCCGGCTGGGCCTTCCCCGGCCCCACGTCACACGCGGTGTCCGCCCGGCGCGACATCGTGAACTGCGCCTCATGTCACGACCAGGGGCCGAACTCGAACTGCGTCGAGTGTCACCGCGTGGGTGGCATCGGTGGCAATCCACATCCGATCCAGTGGCTGCGGAAACACAGTTTGCCCGAGGCGTACGGCACGGCGATGTGCCAATACTGCCACAAGTAGGCAGGGCCGGCCCGGTACGGAGCTCGCCTTCGGCCGTCGAAAGAGCGAGGAACCGAAGGAGCGTTGCTACCTCTCGACGACGATCAGAACTTCTTCTGCGTGCAGATTGTCGTCTGCGCCGAGCGTACGGACCGCTCCGTTCTCGTAGGCGTAGCCCGCCACTACCCGCACGCCCGAGTCACGGGACCAGTCGAGCAAGTCCTGCAGGGTGAAGGGGTGAATGTTGGCGGTCTCGTACCACTGATAGGGCAACCACTCGGTCACGGGCATGCGCCCGCTCGCCACCAGGTCGACCAGCACCCGCCAATGGGCAAAGTTGGGAAACGACACCATGCCTCGCCGGCCCACCCGCAACATCTCGGCCAGCATCTCGCGTGGGTTGGCGAGTGTCTGCAGCGTCTCTTCCAGCACCACCACATCGAAGGCCTGGTCGGGAAAACGGCGCAGCCCCTCGCCGAGATCGGCCTGCATGACCGGCACACCACGCTCCACGCAGGAGAACACGGCCTCGGGATCGATCTCCAGCCCTTGGCCACGGACCCCAAGATCCCGCATCAGCCGTTCGAGCAGTGCCCCCTCGCCGCAGCCTAGGTCCAAGACCCGCGCGCCTCTCGGGATCTCGCGCGCAATGATCTCGTCCTGCCAGCGGGCCGCGGTCGGCGGTCGTTCGGGTGCGGGCGGGCGGGTGGCCAGAAGATTGGACAGCTCGGCAGCCCGTCGATCGAACAGACCCTGCGGCAGACGATCCACACTGCGGTCGGTGATCAGGTGGGGGTCGATGGGAGGCGGTGGCCTTTGCGTCATGTGACCCTCGAATCAGCGAGCCAGGAAGCCGCGCAGGAGACGCCCGACTTTCTCGGTCTCGACCAGGAACGAATCGTGGCCGTAGTGCGATGGCACGTTGGCGTAGGTGACCGGCCGGTTGGCCTGGGTAAGGGCCAAGGCCAGTTCCTTGCAGCCCTCGGGGGGATAGAGCCAGTCCGAGTCGAAGGAGACGATCAGCATTTTGGCGCGGATGCGCCGGCACGCCTCGATCAGGCTGCCCCCGCCCCATGCTGCGGCGTCGTAGTAGTCCATGGCACGCGTGATGTACAGATAGCTATTGGCGTCGAATCGTTCGACAAAGGCGCGCCCTTGATAGTCCAGGTAGCTCTCCACCGCGAACTCGATACCGAAGCCACCCTGAGGGCCGTCGGCGCCGTCTTGTAGGCGCCGGCCGAACTTCTGGTGCATGCCCTCGTCGGAGAGATAGGTTATGTGGGCCAGCATGCGTGCCGCAGCCAGCCCAGACCCGGGCCCCTCACGGTCGTAGTAGTCGCCGCCCGCAAAATTGGGATCGTTGAGGATGCAGTAGCGGCCCACGGCGTTGAAAGCCAGGCCCTGAACCGACAGGCGCGCACTGGCCGCCAGGACAACCGCGCGTTCCACCCGGTGTGGGTGCGCGAGCGCCATCTCCAGCGCTTGTTGACCGCCGAGCGAACCGCCGACCACCGCCTGCAAGCGCTCGATGCCAAGCGTATCCAGAAGGCGGATATGCAGGTTGACCCAGTCGCCCACCGTGACCATGGGGAAGCGCAATCCGTAGGGCCTTCCCGTGGATGGATCTGGCGATGATGGCCCGGTAGTGCCGTAGCACCCCCCCAGCACATTGGGGCAGATGACGAACAGCCGGTTGGTGTCGATAGCCTTGCCCGGCCCCACGATGGCGTCCCACCAGCCCGGTTTCTTCTGTCGCCACATGCGGCCGGTTTCGCCCGCGCGGCGGTCCCAGCCCGCGACATGTGCGTCCCCCGACAGCGCATGCGCGATCAACACGACGTTGTCCTTGCTTGGCGAGAGCGAGCCGTAGGTCTCGTACTCGACGTTGACCGGACCAATGCTGCCGCCCAGTTCAAGCGCCAACGATGAGTCTGCAGACACCAGGCATGTCGTGTGCGCTTCCGTCCACCCGACCGAGCCTGGAGCATCGGGCGGATTCGCGCGGGTTTCGTCCTTGTTCGCAGCAGCCATGTTCGGCTTCGAGAGGCCCGTGAGCAAGCCCTCGGCAGCTAGATGGAATACGTGGGGGCCTTGGCGCGCAACGTGCCCCGATAGCGGTCTGTCATGTCCTGAAAGTTCGTCGAGTTGTAGACGGCATCCACCGCCGCGCATGCGCGCTCCCACAGCTTGACAAAAATGCAGTCCGCACCGTGTGGGCACTCGGCCTGCGGGTGGTTTGCACACAACGTGGAAAGCGGCGGGCCTTGCAAGACCCGCAGAACGTCGCCCACCGAAACCTCGGCCGGGGGGCGCGCCAGGATGTAGCCGCCCTCGTTCCCGCGGCGTGAGGCCACGAATCCTCCGCGCTTGAGCTGGGCCAGAATGGCCTCAAGAAAGCGCGCCGGGATGGCCTGGGCCTTGGCGATCTGGGAGATAGAAATGGGTCCCTGTCCGAAGCGAAACGAGAGCTCGAGAACGGCCTTTAATGCATACCGACTTTTTTGACTCACGTTCACGGCAAGAATCCTTTTTGAAGCCCCAAGGACGCAAATCCTACCGGGGTGATAGTGCTAGGGGCCAGGGGTGTCAAGGCGATAGTGCGTCGAGGATGTGTCGGTCGACCCTGATTTTCCGCGGGATAGCGTGGGGTGTTGGCCACAGATGCTTCGAGCCAGTGCTATACAACGGCCTCTGTGTCCGACCTTCCTGACCCCAACGTGCAATCCTTGAAGGGAAAAGCCACGCTCAGCGTGGCCGGGACCGTGGCCATCCTGGGCAGGCCCAACGTAGGCAAGTCCACCCTGCTCAACCGAATCGTCGGCGAGAAGCTGGCCATCGTGACGCCCAAGCCACAGACTACCCGCACGCGCATCGTGGGCGTGTGGAACGGTGAGGCCGAGTTGCCGGCCACGGATCCACGCGCAGGGCAGGGGCCGGTCAAGGGCCAGATCGTCTTCGTGGACACTCCCGGCGTGCACGAGGCGCGCTCGGCGTTGAACCGTTTCATGGTACGCGAGGCGATGGCGACCATCGACCAGGTGGATGCGGCTCTGCTGGTGGTGGAGGCGCATCCGGCCGCCGGCAGCCTATCCCCGGCCGCCGCGGCCTTGCCCGAGGGAGAGCGGCGTATTCTCGAACGGCTGGCCGAAACCAAGCGGCCCACGGTGTTGGCCCTCAACAAGGTCGACAAGGTCAAGGACAAGACCCAGTTGCTGCCCATTCTCGACTGGTGGACCAAAGCGTATGCATTCCCTGCGGTGGTGCCCACCTGTGCGACGCGCGGCAAGGGCGTTGAGGGCATCGTGCGCGAACTGCTGGGTCTCCTGCCCGAGGGGCCGCCGCTGTATGGCCCCGACGTGCTCACCGACCGGACCGAACGCTTCCTGGCCGGCGAGCTAATTCGGGAGCAGCTTTTTCTGCGCTTGCGGCAGGAGCTTCCCTACGCCACGGCGGTCCTGGTCGAGACCTGGACCGACCGCCCGACCGGCGACACGGTCATCGAGGCGTCGATCGTGGTGGAGCGCGAGAGTCAGAAGGCCATCGTGGTGGGCAGGCATGGCTCGATGATTCGCGACGTGGGCACGGCCGCCCGCCAGGAGATCGCCAAACTTCTCGAGAGGCCGGTCCATCTGCGCCTCAACGTACGCGTCGAGGAAGACTGGACCAGTTCGCGCAGCGAGATTGCGCGCCTGGGGTACAAAGAAGGAGATTCGTGAAGAGGCGAGGCCGGGCTCCGGCTGACCCTTCCTTGCCAGTGGTGTCCCTGGTAGGGCGGCCCAACGTGGGCAAGTCGGCCTTGTTCAACCGCCTGGTGGGCGGCCAGCCCGCGCTGGTCGAGGACATGCCCGGCGTCACTCGCGATCGGCGCTATGGCGTCTGCGAGTGGGACGGCGCGCGCTTTCGGCTGACCGACACAGGCGGCCTCGATCCCAGCGCCAGCGGGATCTTGGGCGCCATGCGCTCGCAGACCCTGCGCGCTGTGGAAGAGGCGGCGGTCCTGATTCTGGTACTGGACGTGAAGGAAGGCATCACTCCGGTTGATGAAGACGTAGCTCAGCTCCTGCGGCGCACGGGCAAGCCGGTCCTGCTCGCGGCCAACAAGGTGGACTCGGCGACGCGCGAGCCCGGTATGGGCGAGGTATTCCGGCTGGGGTTCGACCGGGTATTCGCCGTATCGGCCGCTCACGGCCGTGGCGTCGGGGACTTGCTTGACGCCACGGTTGCCGCGTTGGGCGGCGCTGCCTCTCCCGCACTGCCGGTGGAGGAAGGCGACCACGCCCCCGCGGAAACGGAGGGCGAAACCGCGCCCATCCGCCTCGCCTTCGTCGGCAAGCCCAATGTTGGCAAGTCCTCCCTGGTTAATCGATTACTGGGGGAGGAGAGGGTGCTCGTGCACGACCAGCCCGGCACCACACGCGATCCCATCGACACACCTTTCACGTGGCAGGGGCGCGAGTTCGTGCTGGTGGACACGGCAGGGCTGCGCCGACGCCGCGCCATCGACACGCTCACCGAGGCGGTGTCCGCGAAGATGGCGCGCGACCAATTGGCGTGTGCAGATGTCGTGGCTCTGGTCATCGATGCCCAGAACGGGGCCACGGCAGAGGACGCCAAGCTGGCCAACTTCATCGAAGAGTCAGGCCGGGCTGCCCTCATGGTGGTCAACAAGAGCGATCTCATTCGCCGATCCGAGATCGACCGGAGGATTGCCGCCGTCCGCGAGGTACTCGGCTTCATGGCTTGGGCGCCCGTGGCCGAAACCTCCGCGGTCACGGGACGCGGGGTCGGCGAGATACCGCGACTCGCCGCTGACGTGTTTGCGCAATGGTGCCGGCGGGTCCCGACCTCCGAGTTAAACAAACACTTTGAAGAAATCGTAGCCCACCGGCCGCCGCCCGCCGGGCCGGGCGGACGCTACGTCCGACTGTATTACATCACCCAGCCGCAGACCCGCCCACCGTCCTTCTTTGTCAGTGCCAACTACCCCGCGGCAGTGGGATTGCCCTATCGCCGATACCTCGTGAATCAACTGAGAGACCGCTACGGGTTCGAGGGATCGCCCTTGCGGCTGGTCCTGCGCGCCCACAAAGGCAAGAAGCCCGTACGAAAGCCAGGCTAGAAGACCCGGCCGATGCGAAGGGCAGCACAGCCCAACCACGGATAGGTGCCGCCGAAACCTCTGAGGCGCAGGGCGAAGTAATCAAGCCGGGCCAGCGCTGCCAACGTCCAGCGCCGCACGAGTAGATACTCCACGCCCAGCCCGACTTGCGGCCCGAGGCGCTGCGAGCTGGCGCCGTCGCCGCGCAAGTCGGCCAGGCTGAGCCCGAGGTCTACAAAGGGCACCCAGCGCACCACATCGAGCGAGTAGGTCATGCCCAGGGACGCGACCGTCAGGTGGGCCGCACTGCCTGATGCCGGATCGGGCTGCCAGGAACTGCTCGCCGCCACGCGGCCGGACCAGGCGTCGGTGAGCCCCATCGCGGCCTCGACGCCGGCCTGGATTCCGGGCCGTCCGCCGTCGTCGCCGCCAGCCAGGGCGAATCCTACCGACGCAGAGATCTGCCTCTCGCCTGCGCCCGCCGCGCGGGCCGGGCAGGGCGCCGCACACAGGATGACGACGTTTACTATCAGCAGACCGTGGAAGATGCGGCCCGGCATGTTCCGCAGTGTACAAGGTCAGTTGACCCAACCCTATCCCTCTGTTATCTCCTCACCCTGTGGCCAGCTCCATCAATCGTAAAGAGTTGAAACAACCCGACGAGTTCGTCAGCTTCTGGACAAGACTCGGTTCCTACGTCTCCGCCCATCGTGGCAGGGTCATCGGGACCGCGGTGCTCGTGGTGGTCGTGGCTGGCGGCACGTGGGGTAGCATGGTCTGGAAGCAGTACCTGGCTACGCAGGAGACGGAGGCCTTTTCGCGAATCGAGAAGACGGCGCTCACACCGCTTCTGCCCGACAAGGCCGACGATGCCAAGGAGGTCAAGGAGGCCAAGCCGGACGACGACGAGGGCCCTCGTTTCAAGACCGACCAGGAGCGCCTACAGGCCACCATCACGGAAGCGGATGCCTTCGTGGCCGCACATGGCTCGTCCGGTCTGGGCCGGCGGGCCTTGCTCGTTAAGGCCAACTCGCTGCTCCGCCTCGGCAAGGGTGCGGAGGCGGCCACCGCTTTCGAGCAGCTCTCGCAGGGCGAACTCGACAAGGGCCTGCGCCTGGTGGAACAGGACGGGCTGGCGTTGGCCCTTGAGGCTCAGGGCCAGATCGACAAGGCGGTTGAGGTGTACAGCAGCATGGCCAGCGAGGCCCAACAGGTCGGGAACTTCTATGCGGATCGGGCACTCTTCGCCAAGGCGCGCTTGCTGCAAAAACAGGGCAAGGGCAAGGACGCGGAGAAACTCCTGCGTGAGATCCTGGACAAGATGCCCAAGACCTCGCTGCGCAGGGAGATCGATGACCGTCTGGCCGCGCTGGGCGACCAATAAAGAGCGGTTGATGTCGTTTCCGCGTCAACTCGCGGCTCGGCCCGGCCGGACGCTGGGCCTGTTGCTTGTGCTCTGCGGCTGCGGAAGTGGCGCCCTTCACCGTGCGACCGAGGAGAGGCACGAGTATCCTGCCGGTGTCGTCCAGATGCGCTGGCGCGTGGTCATCCATGCCTATCCCGCCAGCGAAGCGCAGCCCGAAGAGTGTGCGGTGGGCGCTCTGGTCGATTCGCGTCTCATCCTGGGCTCGCGCTCCGGCAAGGTGGCGGCGCTGGACACGGCGACCGGCCATCTGATCTGGTCCGTTCCGATAGCGGGA
>Ga0265330_10001531_pt1 | contig 13297 bp, 14 predicted proteins | sample 41919metaG_FD_202083 | JGI IMG/M metagenome (GOLD analysis project Ga0265330, IMG submission 202083) | Rhizosphere microbial communities from Carex aquatilis grown in University of Washington, Seatle, WA, United States - 4-19-19 metaG | ecosystem: Host-associated > Plants > Roots > Rhizosphere... | reverse complement strand
TCGGGTCCTGCGGCACGATCACTTGGGTTGAGCCTTGGACACTCGTGTCGCTGGCGGTTGGGGCGGGGATCGGGGCACCGAGATTGTGGATCTGGCCGTGAAGCATGCTGACGCCACCGTGAATGAAGAAGACGAAGCGGCGAGAACCGAAATCCAGACCCAGGTGCGCGTTCATGTAGTCGTAGCCAACCCTGTCCAGCGCCGGGCTGCTGCCGAGACCGAGGGTCTTGGCCAGGGCGTTGGCATCCCCGTCCTGATAGCGGCCGTATTCGAGGCTGGCCGAGGGACCCGCCCCAAAGGGCAGGAGGGTGATGCCCGTGCGCCAGCCGCGACTGATGCTGTTGGTTCCGCCCCCCGCGCAGAAGCGCACCCAGCTCCACGGTCGAATCGCCAGCGAGCCGATGAGGCCGTCAGGCACGCCCACGTCAGCCATCACGCCGAAGAGGGGCAAGCGCTTGGACGGAGTAGGCACGGCGGTCACGCTGACGACCGACAGGCTCTCCTGCATCGCTTCCGCTGACTCGGCGCTCGCGGGTCGCGAGATCCCGGCGAGGAGTGCGGCGGTTGCGAGCGCTGCGGAGATGGTTTGTCGCATGGCTGGTTTCATTTCCAAGAGGGGCTCATGTCTGGCGGCCCGGCCCTTCGTTATGCAGAACCTGTGCCGCGTGCCTGGCGACGCTCGTCGTGCGGAAACTCCCTGGATTTCCGCCAGGAGACCGCAGGCACCCCACACCGGCCGCCGTCGCTTGCGCTTGAAGTGCAATGGCCCACCCCGCCCGTGCACTTGAAGTGCAACGGCGTTGCCAAGGATCGGGCGAACGGGCGACCGCAGGTCGCCCCTACCAGATTCCAACGATGGGACCGTCCGGTGTCAGCGGCGCGGGCGTGGGATCTTGAACTGCGCCAGCTTGTTGATCAGGGTGCGCCGGGAGATCCCCAACTGCTCCGCGGCCCTGGTCTGGTTGCCCGCACAGTTGGCCAGCGCGGACTCGATGGCCCGGCGCTCTGCGACCAACTCCTCGGACGATTCTTGCCCGACGGGGGAGGCGCCAGCAGGCGACGCGCCCATGGGAGCGCCGGCCAGCTTCTCTTGCGGCAGGTGCTCGGAGGTAATGGTGCTTCCCGCACAAAGGGCCAGCGCGCGCTCCATGACGTTGCGAAGCTCGCGGATGTTCCCCGGCCAGTCGTAACCAAGCAAGAGAGCCAGGGCATCGGCCGAGATATCAGGGGGCGGTCGAGACGGATCCTTGGCAAAGTCACTCAGAAACCCGCGCGCCAGCGGTTCGATCTCGCTCTTGCGATCACATAGAGGCGGCACGACCAACTCAAACACGGCCAGCCGATAGTACAGATCCTCGCGAAATCGGCCGGTCTTCACGTCGTTCGATAGGTCTCGGTTGGTGGCCGCAATGAACCGCACGTCGACTTTCGTGACGGTCGTGCCGCCCACGCGAGTGATTTCCCCTTGTCCCACTGCGCGCAGCAGCTTGGCCTGCATCGGCAGTGACATCTCACCCACCTCGTCGATGAACAGAGTTCCACTGTCCGCAGCCTCGATGAGACCCTTGCGCGCCTTGACGGCCCCGGTAAAGGCCCCACGCTCGTGTCCGAAGAGTTCGCTATCCAGCAGGGTCTCGGCCACTGCCGTGCAGTTGAGCTTGAGAAACGGCTTGTCCGCGCGTTGGGATTCGCTGTGGATGAAGTTCGCCAGTACCTCCTTGCCCACCCCGGTCTCGCCCAGGATGAGCACGGTGGCGTTGGACTTCGAAGCCTGCAGCGCCTTTTGATAGAGCACGATCATCCTCGGATCGCAGACGACCGCACCAACGGGAGCGTCGCCGTCATTGCCGCGCGCCTGCGCGCAGGCATGGGCCATGAGCGCGCCAGGCGAAGCGCCGTCCTGGGGAAAGCACGCGAGACCCAGGTGGGGAGCGCCGCCGATTTCCTTGAGAGCTTTCTCGATACTGGCGGTGATTTCGCGACACTTCTCCAACCCAGAATCTGGCAGCAGCACTTCGAATTCGCGGGGAGCGTAGGCTGCCAGGAGGTCTCCAGGCCGCATCACCCCGGCCACGACGTCCACGCTTGGACTCTCATCCGTGGCAGCACCCAGACGGATGCGCAGCAATCCCAAGGTGGCCTTTGCATCCGCCTCGGCGCAGGCGCATTCCTCGATCAAGCGATCGTAGAAATAGCCGTGGCTGCGGACGCGGGGTTTTACGGAACGCACGTACTGCTGTTGAAGCACGAGGGTGATGCCGCCGATGACCACGGACTGTCCGACGGCCAAAGGGACGCGCTGCCCGGGCGGAATGCGCGTGGCGCCCACGTGCGTGCCGTTGGTGCTGCCCAGATCCTCGATCTCGATCGTCGCCCCGACGTGAAGCAACGCATGTTCACGAGACGCACTCGGGTCGGGAACGCGAATATCGGCGTCATCGTCGCGACCGACCGACAGCGTGCCCGCCTCGGGCAGCGCGATGGCCTCGTGAACGTCGGGGCCACTGACCAGAACGTGCAGAACCTGGCCGCCCTCCATGGGCTTGCCGCCTGGGGTTGCTCTGGTCGGTGCAGCCATGGTGATCTACCTTGCTCAGAAGCGTCCCACCAGCGCCACGCCGCCGCCATTCGCTTTCGCCCATCCCAGCCACGCGAGAGAGCTACGGGGACTTTCGTAGCGGCTGGTATCGTCGATGGTCAAGACCATGACCAAGCCAGTGACCAAGACTGCGGCGCCCACGCCGGTCGCGATGGCGCTGCCGATTATGTTGTACTTGGCTTTGTTTTGCTCATCGTTGGCGTGGTTCTGCGCTTCTTGGCAGGCCTGGGATTTGGACGGGTCAGTTGCCCCCAGTTGATAACAGTCGCCGCCGGGATTGAACTCGGCCTGCACCCGGTTGAAATCGCTATTGGCCTGGGACCGGTTCTTGATCGCCCACGCCATGTAGACGCCACCGCCGCCTGCCAACACGGCCCCCGCGGCCAGAGTGCCCCAGGCTCGCCAGCGCTGACCAGAGGCCCGCTCCATCCGTTCGTGGAGAGACTCGGCAGTAGGTTCCATCTCGACGTGCAAGCGACGAACCTTGCCGGGATCGATGTCGACCTGGGCTCGGTAGGGCAGAAAGCCGGAGTGGGCAAGCTCGATCTCGTGCGGACCGGGCGGCAACTTCACACTGCCGCCGCGGAACTCGCGTAGCTTGCCGTTAACCGAAAGCGCCGCACCCGGTTCCTGCCCTTCGAGCACAAGCTCTCCCGCCTGCCAGCCCATCTCTGTCGGGTCTTCTTCCATCACCACATCCGCGTCCCAGGTCTGGCCCTCGCTTAGCTCGCGCCGCAGGCTGGCGGTTCGATAGCCTTTCCGCTTCAAGGCCAGTTCGTGCGAACCAGCCTCGACCGACAGCGTGACGTCAATCGGCGTCCGGCCAACCAGGGCACCGTCCATCTCAATGTCGGCGCCGGGCACGGGCGTCTTGACACGAATGTGAGCCAGTTCGCCCTTGGCAGGCACCAGGGCCAGTTCATATTCCTTGGTCACCCCGCCGCCGACCTCGATCTGCTGGCGCAGCGGCGCGTGGCCCGGGGCCACAGCGGCCACCAGGTGCGGGCCGTTGGCCAGTTCGATCGGCTGCGCCATGACAAAGCGCATGTCCGGCACGGCGCTGCCGCTTGGTTCTTGGCGTGCCCCCACGAAGACCTTCACCTCGGTTTTGCCCACGGCCACGTTGTCGACCTCTATGAACGCCGGCACGCGGGTCTGAATTACCAGGCGTCCGATGCGAGCACGCTGCTCGTCACGCAGCCGTCGCGCCTCTTCCAGCTTATCGGCCGGTGTTCGGCCCGGCGCGGCCAGCAGCTTGTCGAACTCGGCGACCGCCTCGACGGGCCGATTGAGGCGGGCGCAGATCCGGCCGACGTTGAACAACCCCGGCGCCTTGCCCGATTCCACCTGGATCCGCCGGTACTCGACCAGCGCAGCGGCGAGGTTGTCTTGGTCGTAGAGCGTGTTGGCCAGCTTCAAACGCGCGACCAAGGGCGGGGGCAGGCCGTCCACGGTATCTGGCTCTGATGTCTGGGCCATCGAGGGCAAGGGCGTGACGAGGCAACAGCAGGTCAGGGCAACAAGAGTGGTGCGCATCATGTTCCTACTTAAACAGGATATTCTTGTCCGTGATGAGATCCCGTTCGGAGGGAGTCAAGGGGTGTGGGTGCTTGGGCGCTTCGACCTCTGGGGCCGTGACCCGCGCAGGTGCGGACGGCAAGGTCGTCGCCGGGGACGACGCAGACAGGCCCCGGTCCGCTGGGGATAGTGGCGCGAGAGCGGGAGGGGCAGGTGCCGGGCCGGGCTGCAGGGCCGTCGCCTCCGGGCGCGACGGCGACGGAGGCGGCGCCGTGGACCGGGCACGCGTCGCGCTGGCCGGCTGCGGGTTTCCTCGTGCAGCGTGCGTTCCAGTAACGGCGGGCGTGCGGGCGATCACTGGAGCAGCGGCCATCGCCGCGGCTGCAGACGGCGCGGGGCCAGGTGCCGGGCTTGGGGCCGGCTGTCGCGCGGCCGGCACCGGAGGCGGCGGCGCGGTGGCGCTGGGGCGCTTGACCTCTGCGCCAGAGCGCCCCCAGACAGCGAAGATTCCCGCGGCCAGCACGAGGACGAGCGCGCCGACCAGAGCCCAATACACCCGTCGGCGGGGCGCGGTGATGGCCGCGATGGCGCGAGCTGTCTCCGGGACGGCGGGCTCGTCAAGGGCAGCCAGCAGACGTTGCTTGAGAGCGAGCGCGGTCTGCGGTCGGGCGTCGGGTTGCTTCGCCAGACAGTCGCGAATCAGACGGTCCAGCCCTGGAGAAATCGTGTAGCCCTTGCGCGGGACGAGAGGTGGCGGGTCGTCGAGGACGATCTGCTTCACCAGCGCGGGTGGACTGTCTGCCAAGAAGGGAAGTCGTCCCGAAAACACCTCGTAGAGAATCACTCCGAAGGTGTAGATGTCGCTGCGGGCGTCCGCTGTCTGGCCCGCCAGTTGCTCGGGAGAAATGTAGTACGGCGTTCCAATCGCGATCCCAGTCTTGGTCAGCTTCTTGGCGCCTTCAATCTTGGATATGCCGAAGTCGAGGAGCTTGATGGAAGTCTCGCCGTCCTCGGCCTTCACGACCCACATGTTTTCTGGCTTCAGGTCACGATGGATGATTCCCGCGCCGTGGATAGCCGCCAGGCCATCGCATGCTTCGGAGAGCAGGCGGCGCAATTCCTGGCCGGAAGGTGGGTCTTCGCGCAGTCGGGCGTCGAGCGTGGAGCCGACCAGGAATTCCATCACCAAGTAGGGCCGGCCGTCCGGCAGGTCTCCGTCCGCGATCATCTGGACGACGTTCTTGTGCTGGTTGAGTTTGAATGTGGCCTTTGCCTCGGTATGGATGCGGTCCCTGGCCTCCGTGAACGCGGGTCCGAGGGCCGTTCCGCCAGGTGGTTTGCAGCGCAAGACCTTGATGGCCACGCGATTCCCCGTGCGTGGGGTGGCTTCGTACACGGCCCCCATTCCACCGGCCCCCAGGAATCGGGTGAGGGTCCAGGGGCCAATCACCGTTCCGATGGCCAGGGTGTCCTCACCCTCTGGCGCTTGGGGATCGACCTTGGTAGCAATCGCCCGCTGATGCAGCAGCGGACGCGCCCCGCTTAGCGCAGTCTGGCAGTACGCCTCGCCGGCGGGATGTTCGCGGGCACAGCGCGGGCATACGCTCATGTCAGTTTGTGCTCCGCTTGCCCATGCGCTCAGTTTCGCTCAACACAACACCTCGTCCCAGGTTTGGCGCGGAGTTTACTCCAACTCATACGCGCCGGGTAAGTCAGGTCTACGGCGTGTCTTAGGCGTGCAGTGTCCAAGAGGGATCGGAGAGAAGCGAAAGGAATCCGGGCAGTTTGAGAAGTGCCGGCGACCTTGCGAAGGGCGTGAAAAGGGGTAGAGGCACGCCGTGAGCGGCACCAAAACCGAAGAAGGCGGGCCGATGCTGCCGCTGCCGTTGCAGTTCTTGGCGGCGTGGCTTGCCGGGTGGCTTGGCCGCGTTTTGCAGCAGCAGGTTGACTATCTCAGGCCGGAGATCACGCCCTCAGGGAGAGGCTCGGCGACCGGAAACTACGGCTCACGGGTGCCGAACGGCGCCGGCTGGCCGTGCCGGGCAAGCAAGCGGGCAGCGAGGCGCTGGTTGCGCTGGCCACGATGGCAGGTGTCCACCAAACTGGTCAACCCCACAGTGCCCGGATGACAGAAGGGCCAGCCGATCAAGGACGCGGATGACCGCTTGGCGAAAGACAGGTGGCCAACGTCCCATCCCGTTGGCCCCACAGGCCCTTGACCACACGGAATCCATGCGCAGCCAAGAGCTGTTGCAGGGCTTCGTCGTTGGACAGCGTCTGAGCGGCACGCCGTCCCGACGAGTTCGGCGGTCACGACCGAAGCGGCCGCTCCAACCCGATGAGCGCCCGGCGGAGCCAACTGGCACTTCTTGAGTTCTGTTTCCAGACCCGTTGAGGGGCTCGGTTGCCTGTCGCCCGAACCTCTGTATCATCCCGTCATGGTTTCGATACCGATCACTTTCAGCCAGCGCTTTCCCTTCCACGCCAAGACGGTTTTCCGGTGGGCCACCGACTACCAGCCGAATGATTTTCAGCTCATGGGGCACACGGGAAAGCGCAAGATCGCTGCCTTGCCAGGTAACGCCTTCGTCCTGACCGACACTCTTTTCAAGACCGATGGGACCAAAGTCACGAAGAAGAAGCTGGTGAGGATCTTCCCCGATCGGTTGACGTGGACCAATACGCATCTTACCGGACCGAACCGGCACTCGCAGGTTCTCTACCAACTTGTCGCGGAGGGTCCGAATCGCAGCCGACTCGATTTCATGGGCCAGCACGTAGAAGCCAGGACGCTTGCCGGACGTGAGCTACAAGACCTCGCGGCTCGCGTGAGGAGAGACGACATTGCGATTTGGAAGAACCTTGCACGCGCCATGGGCAAAGACCTTCGCACCGGGCCTACGCGGTAGGGCTGCGAATGGGCCGTTCGCCGAAGAAGACGGAATCGGAGCCGCGTTCCGAATGTGGTGGAAGAGAGAGTTGACGCTTCTCCCGATGAACGGTGTCTCTCGTAGCACACGACTTCAGGGTCGGCATTGGCGTGACTAGCGACTACTTCATCCCTGGGCGCCCGACACCCGGATCAAGGAGCACCCCATGAAGATCGGACAGCGCGAGTGGACGGCCGTGATTGGCGTCATGGAAGGGACCTTCACGCAGCCGATGCCCACCGACTAGGCCAAGCCCACACGGCCGACTGGCAAGGCCTACAAGATCCAAATGGCGACCATCGGTCACTGGAAGAACGGCGTGATGGACGAGGAATACCTGTTCTGGGACAACCAGGAGTTTATGAAGCAGATCGGCCTCGGCAAGTAGGCGACGCTCACGGGCGAGAGGGTCTTCAATCTGGTTGCCATTCTCGCATTTGCCCCATAGGTTTGGCCGTCCCCCAAACACCTTGGAGAACCAATGCCCAGTACCGACCCGAACACCGCCGCTCTGATCGAAGCCTTCACCAACCAGCTCGTCGCCACAGTGGAAGCAGCCGCAGCTCAGCGAATCCAGGCTGCCCTCGCCGGTGCCCTTGGCGTTCCACAGAAGCGCGGACCTGGTCGGCCACCGAAGCACCTGGCGCCCACGGCGCCTTTGACGTTGGCCTCTGTGCCCGCGCCAGCGCGGAAGAAACAGCTATGCCCCGTGCCCGGCTGCAAGAATCCGGCGGCGCCGGTGTTCGGCATGGTCTGCAAGGAGCACAAGAACGTCGCAAGGACCAAGATCAGGAAGTACCGGGAGGAGCGGCGGGCGGGCACGGTCACCCAGGCGACAGGGGCGAGGCCGGCCACGCCGAAGAAGGTGAAGAAGGCCACGCCGAAGGTCGCGCGGGCGCGGAAGCTCCAGGGGCAGTACCTGGGTGCCTTGAAGTCGCTCAAGGGCGCGGACCGGGCAAGGGTGAAGAAGACCGCAGCCGAAAAGAACGTCGCCGATGCCGTGAAGCTGGCGCGGTCACTCAAGGTGAAGAAGTAGGGGTCGGAGGCTCCGGCGGTCGCGGGTGGTCACCTTTTGCTCCGATTCCCCTGAGTGACGTGTCCGCCAAATCTGTTCATGCCGACAACGCTACTTCCACATGCAAGCTTCGACAAAACTACAACCGAAAGGAGTAACGCTGATTTCATCGTATTGCCGGTCACGCGTGAACGTTTGCGGCCCGTCTTCGCCATCAACCTCATCCTCCTCCAGATACGAGGCTATGCACCGCTGTCTCATGAGGTTATCAATTGCGATCTTGAGAACAGGCAGCGTAGCGCTGAATCGGTCGCCGATTTCTATAGTGGCGACGCCAAAGTCGCTCTCGGTCAGTGTCGTGTCCTTCTTGTACTCCGCCTTGTACCTCTTTCTGTGGTCCTCCAGCTTTGACTGTGCCCGTTCATAGCAGTAGTTCAAGACCCTTGCGTCTATGGACTCCAGCTGCTTGATCACATCGACGAAAGCGATGCGAACCCTGGGTTGCACTGCCGGATCCGTTGCGGCTACGAGCAGCCGCACCCACAGGTCCTGAAGGGCGTCATCTTCTTCGAGCGTTGCGTTTTCCAAAATGGGCAGGGCGAGTTTTGGCGAGACCGGAAGCAAGCGGCCCTGCAGATTGCGACTCCGGAGGATCTTCTCCGCCTGTTCGAGTAACCTGACCTGGCGCCTCCAGCGCGTAAACTTCAGCCGATCTGTCAGGATGCCGATGATTGTTTCCGCTGGTTCTTGAACAAGCCCCGCCGCAAAAGCCCCAAGTCTTTCGGTCGCCCGAATACCATCCTGCGCTGCCTTCGCGACCTCCTGGGTGGCCTTGGCGACCTCTTTCGTTGCTTCGTCCATTACTTCTCCCCAATGTCGGGTCAGACCGCACGACCCGTCTTGAGCATGTTGAGTGCTTCTGCGATTGAGTAGTACCTTGCAATGAATTGCCCAACTCTTGCCTGGGCACAATTGACACCGTGTCGGATTGCCACGGCAAAATGCTTGGTCACGTCGAGCGGATTCCCGTACCCCGCCGACGAATAGAACTCGCGTGACCCAAGTTCCCATAGTTTCAAATAGTCTGTGATGGCGGCGGTTGCATCTGCCGCATCCGCACACCAGAGATTCGCAAGGTCTTCTTGAACTGGCCTCAGCAGAAGCCAGGGAATATCGACAAACCGATCTCGCACGAAGAGGGTCCCTGGCGAAGGACTAGTTGTCGACAGCATCTTCTGCCAGCTCCGCAGGTACCGCTGTGTTGACGAAGGACCACCTCGAAGAGTCGCACTCTTGAGCCTTGCTGTGCCTTCCTGGTCAGTCGTGAGAAGACCACCGGCCGAAGACTTCTCAAGCCCATACGCTTTCACGATACCAGCTCCAGCGACGAGCGTGCGGGGGTCAATTCCGTCGAAACGCCTCTGATGACCGCTGGTTTGCTCAGGAACACCGAGAACGGCGCCGTGGGCCAAAGTCACCTTTGGCACAATAGTGTGAATGAACAGATGATTCGGCACTCGGTCGATGTACTCAGCGTTCAGCGCCAAACAGGCATGGTGAATGGCGATGGCAAACGCAACGGCCGTGTTGAACTCATCCGCGACGGCAAATGTGGAGTCTGAAAAGCGAAACGTTCGCACGCCGGGCACGAAATCGCGGGCAATTGCCGATGCGCGATCAAAGCGGACGATGTTATTCAGAACGACGTCGCGCGACCGTATGCTCCTGGCCGCGAAAGCTATCAGATCCGCGAATACAACCCACCGCTCCCTCCATTCGGCGTGCCACTCCCTCGCGTCGACGTCACCGAGCTTGTTCTGTCGTATGTATTCCTTGAAATGGCGAGCACTCTTGGGAGTGTCTGCTGCCGGTGGCCTGTTCGACATGCTCACGATTCAGCTTCCCATGATTCTGCGCTAGCAATAGGATTTGGCGCTGGTCACCGGGACGGGTCCCCCCAGTCCAACCTCGCGCCGATCAGCCGCAACTCCTCCCGCCGCGCCTCATAGTCCGGCATCAACCTGCCCAGCGCGGCCCAGAATGCGGGGGGGTGTTTTCGGTGCTGTCTTCGCCTTAGGTGGACCAACTCGTGCGCTACCACGTAGTCCACCAAGCGCATCGGGGCTTGAATGATCCGCCAGTCGAGGTGGAGCTTGCCTTTGGCATCGCAGGTTCCAAATTCGCGACGGTGGCGGCAGATCAGAACAGGCGGGGCAGGCATGCCCATCTTCTTCGCCAAGATCGTGGTTCGTTCGGGTAACCTCTTGGCGGCGCACCGCCAATACCAGGTCACGAGAGGCGACCGTACACATGACGGTTTTGAATCACGCACAGCCGCCACCAACTGGCGCCCCGAGAGGACCGCCCTCATTTCCTGACACACGACGATCCGCAGCCGATATTGGCGACCGAGATACAGGAAGGTCTCGCCGTTCACGAAGTCGTGCGGCGCCGCGTACGGCCCGTGCAGAAAGACGTGGCGTAGCCGTTCGACGAGCCATGGCGCCTGGGCACGCACGAAACGGTCCAGTGTCGCCATCTTCGTACTTGTGGGCGCGGTTACCAACACAATCCCCTGGTCGACATCGACTACCGGCCCTCTGAGTTGGCGGCCGCGTTCCACCTCATAGATGATGGTGTCGTCGCCAACCCGGACCTCAGAGTGCTCACGGGACGACATGGTGGCGTCGTCGCCAACCTGGTCCTCGGAGGGTTCGCTGGACGTCATGTGGTCCTTGGATGCGCATTCTACCGGGGTGCGCGGGTTTTCCCAAGGGTTGCACCCTGCGTTGCGCTGTCCGGATCGGAGCTGAGGTAGGCCACAGCCCTCTTCACGTCGATTGCGTCGTGTTGGCGGCCACCGGCGGCGCCAGGCCGCCATGGTCGGCTACGTCCAGCCGTCCGCCTGCTTCCGTGCCGCGAGCCTGCCCCGTGTGACGGCCGCGTCCTTGGGCGTCCTCCCGTAGGTAAGCTAAGCCAAGGATTCCACGACTCGGCGCGTCCGTAACGCCCATTTGAGTACCCCCTTCAACCCGTCGATCTTTGTGCCCCGGGGTGAGTCGGCGGCCAATGCCAAGTGGCGTACTGCCCCTAGTGTTTCACGCAAGTCAGCAAACCCTCAACCAAACTGGCGGCACGACCGTCCGAACCGTCCGAACCGTCCGACAGCTATCGGTCTCCGACGGTGAATCGCCTCTCGTGTCATCGGACGGTCAGCGACATGGATACCCCAACCGTCCAGTCTGACCGTCCGACGAAAAGGCCCATGAATCCAGGCCGTCGGACGATTCCGACGATGTTCCCGGAGGTTGCAGTGGCGCGGCCCGGCTGTCCAGGATCTGCTCGACGTCATCCTTCTTGGCGCGGCTGATCGCGTCGGCGACACGCTCGCCGGCCCACGCGGCCGGGGCCTTGGCGGTGAAGTCGCGGATGGCGCCGATCTGATCGGCCAGCCTCCTGGGCCACGCGGCCGGCGGCCGCCCATCATCTCGCTCGGAGCCCACCTATCATTTCGCGCGGATACGATGGGTAGCCAGCACGGCAGTCTGGTTGCCGTAGGGCACTCGTGAACGCCGATTTTGTGCTGGATACCGGAGCCCGTTCTTGATATCGGCTGTGTGGCAAGCCGTGAGCGATCCGGACTTCACCTACGACGCCTTTCTCAGCCACAGCTCCAAGGACAAAGCGGTGGTTCGGGCGATCGCGATCCGACTCAAAGAGGCCGGCCTGCGACTGTGGTTCGATGAATGGGTGCTCAAACCCGGCGACAATATCCCGGCGATGATCGAGGAAGGACTGGAGCACTCGCGCGTGCTGGTCCTCTGCATGTCGGCCAATGCGTTTGGCGCGGACTGGGCGCGGCTCGAAGCCAACACGTTCCGTTTCCGCGATCCGCTCAACAAAGAGCGCCGCTTTATTCCTGTGCGATTCGACGACGCCCCCATTAGAGGGTCCCTGGTGCAATTCGTATACGTCAGTTGGATCCCAGAAGACCGCGAGCGGGAGTTTCCGAAGCTCGTCGAAGCGTGCCGGCCATTGGCCACACCAGCGGCGCAAGCACAGACCGAGCAAGAGCAGGTTGGCGATCCGTCTGGCACAGTCTACAAGACTGGATCGGTCGGCTTCGAGACACGAACGACCGATGAAGCACAGCTAGAGAGTACTCAGGATGAAATAGGCCCGTCTTTTCTCGGGCATCGAAAGCGAGATCGGCGCTACTCGACCACGTACCTGTCGGAGGCTTCACGGGTTGCTGCGCTGATACGTGTCGATACAGGCCACGGCGAACTGGTACTGCTAGGGAAGGTTCGTGACGTTTCTGGCGGAGAGGGAGAGCGGTTCGGGCGCGGGATTCATATCCATATCGGCGAATGGGCGCTGAGATGTCAACATGGTACGGAGCCACATCCCCCACGAGCAGTCATCGCAAGAAACCTGGTAACCAAGACTGAAGCAACTTTTCTCAAGGTTGCCCTTGAGTTGTCCTTCCCACGACTACGGAAGCTGTACTGCGCCGAGTGTTACTGTGTTCGTGTCTTTACCTACAACACGCGGGAGCAACTTTCCGGTGGTGGCATAGTGCTATACATGAGGAGTGTCACTGAAGCGGACCTGTCCGAATGGCGTGCCTTTCTTCAAGCGCTGTAGCGGGGTTAGCGACGAAGGCGATGTCGGGGCTGCCCTCGCCAGGGGCAGTCCCACAGTGTAGTCATTGAGGAGGATACCCACATGAGCATCGCCGACTGGTTCCGACCAAGTGGAAGCATTCCGATCCGGCCGTTCGTTTTGCGGTGGTGGCGCAAGTAGCCGACCAGAATGTGCTCGCCGACATCGCCAAGAACGACGACGACCTCCGTGTGAGCACCACAGCGGTGGCCCGGCACCCGACTCAGGGTCAATCCCCCGGGGCAACTCCGCTCCGCCGCGGGTACCGCTGTGTCCAAGGGCACGCGAAGATGCAGATGCCGCAAATGGTCGCGTCGATGCCCTGTGCGGTGGCCAGCTCAGAGGCTTTCTTGCGGCAGGCAGCGTCGAAAATATGGTCCCGTGGCATTCCGGCTGTCCAGGGGCGTCCCGTCACCGCGCCAGCGGGACGGGCATTCACGCAACGTCGGCACGCTCCACAGCGGGATCGCTCGACAGGCACCGCGTGGGCAAGGCGAGCGTTTGTGAGCACGCTGCTGATGCGCAGGGCGGGGGCCGACTACAGGGGTGACAGGAGCGCACAGTGGCCGA
>Ga0265330_10001530_pt1 | contig 13312 bp, 12 predicted proteins | sample 41919metaG_FD_202083 | JGI IMG/M metagenome (GOLD analysis project Ga0265330, IMG submission 202083) | Rhizosphere microbial communities from Carex aquatilis grown in University of Washington, Seatle, WA, United States - 4-19-19 metaG | ecosystem: Host-associated > Plants > Roots > Rhizosphere... | reverse complement strand
CATCCAGGATCTCGACATCGAATGCCGCCGGCAGGCATTGCGCCGCCGTGCGCACCAGTTCAAGCAGCAGATTCACGCCCAGACTCGTGTTCGGCGCCACGAGCACGGGGATGTGCCGCGCGGCGTCCACCAGCATCGCATCGATCGATGAGTCGAGGCCGGTGGTACCGAGCAGCAGCGGCACGCGCGCCGAGGCGCACTCGTTAAGATTCGCACCCGCGGCCGCAGCGGTTGAAAAATCGATGACGAGCTGTGCCGTCGCCAGCAATGGGGCCAGCCTGTCGCTGACCACCACGCCGGTGGAGGCGACGCCCGCCGCCGCCCCGGCATCGGTGCCGAGCTGTGGGCTCGCGCTCGAAGCCACGGCGCCGGTCAGCAGCAGCTGCGGAAAGCGGCCCCATTCGCGCAGCAGGTTCGTGCCCATGCGCCCGGTAGCACCGAGCAGCACGGTGCGGATCGGAGCCTCGCCGCTGCGTGAGGCGCTGGTCACGGCGTACCGCTGGCGAAGAAGCGCTTCAGTCCGTCGAAGAAACTCTTCTGACGCGGCGCATGCTTGGCCCCGTCGGCCTTCAGTGACTCCTCGAGCTCGCGCAGCAGTTTGCGCTGGTCGTGCGACAGGTGCACCGGCGTCTCGACGACGACGCGGCAGAACAGGTCCCCGCGCGCGCTGCCGCGCACCGACTTGACGCCCTTCTCGCGCAAGCGGAATACGCGCCCGGACTGGCTCTCGGCCGGAATCTTGAGCGTGACCGGACCATCGAGCGTCGGCACCTCGACGCTGCCACCGAGCGCCGCGGTTGCAAAGCTCACCGGCACCTCGCAGCTCAGGTGCATGCCATCGCGCTCGAAGATCGGGTGTTCGCGCACCTGCACTTCGACGTACAGGTCGCCGGGCGGGCCGCCATTGCGCCCGGCCTCCCCTTCGCCACTCAGCCGCACGCGATCGCCGTTGTCGACGCCGGGCGGGATCTTGACGGAGAGTTTCTTGGCGCGGCGGATGCGGCCCTGCCCGAGGCAGTTGTCGCAGGGATTGCGCACGATGCGGCCGCTGCCGCGGCAGTGCGGGCAGGTCTGCTGCAGCGTGAAGAATCCCTGGGACACCCGGACCTGTCCGGTGCCTCCACAGGTGTCGCAGCCCACCGGGGAGCTGCCCTTGGCGGCACCGCTGCCATGGCAGACCTCGCATTCGGCGAACTTGTTGACGTCGATTTCGATCGTGCGTCCGAACACTGCCTCGGCCAGATCGAGCCCGACCTCGTAGCGCAGGTCTGCACCCCGGAAACTCTGGTTGGCGCCGCCGCGGCGCGCGCCCCCGAAGATGTCCCCGAATACATCGCCGAAGATGTCGCTGAACGCCTCGGCGCCGGCCCCGCGGCCGCCGCCGGACTGCGCATTGCGGCTCGCCTCCAGTCCGGCGTGGCCGTACTGGTCGTACACCGCGCGTTTCTGGGTGTCGGAGAGGACTTCGTAGGCCTCCTTGGCTTCCTTGAACTTCTCCTCGGCTTCCGAGTCGCCGGGGTTGCGGTCCGGGTGGTATTTCATCGCCAGGCGGCGATAGGACTTCTTGATGTCGGCCTCGCTTGCGCTACGGGCGACATCCAGGACCTTGTAGTAATCGCGCTTCGCCATGCCTTGCCGTCACAGTCCGGTTTACAGTCGGATACACGCATGCGGCCGGGGACCCCGTGGCCCCCGGCAGCATGCTTCAGGCTTGAAGTCCCGTGTCCTCGTCAGGAGGCCCGTCGACCCTTGTCCCGGACTTCCTCAAATTCCGCGTCGACTACGTCGTCCTTGGACCGAGGCTGCGATGCGCCACCCGCCGCGCCGGCATCCGGTCCCGGCTGCGCCGCATCGCCCCCCGGCGCCCCGGCCTGGCCGGCCGCATAGGCGCGCTGCGCGATGCTGCCGGACGCCTGCGCCAGCGCTTCGGTCTTCTTTTCGATGTTTTCCTTGTCATCGGACTTCAGCACGGACTTGAGGTCACCCAGGGCCGATTCGGCCCGCGCGCGCTCATCGGGGCTGACCTTGTCAGCCAGGTCCTTCAGCGCCTTCTCGACCTGATGCACGAGCGCATCGGCGCGATTGCGCGTGTCGACCAGCTCGCGGAACTTGCGGTCCTCGTCCGCATGGGCTTCGGCATCCCGGACCATGCGCTTGATCTCGTCCTCGGCCAGGCCGCTCGAGGCGCGGATCACGATCCGCTGCTCCTTGCCGGTTGCCTTGTCCCGTGCCTGCACGTTGAGGATGCCGTTGGCGTCGATATCGAAGGTGACCTCGACCTGCGGCAGGCCACGCGGCGCCGGTGGAATATCCGTCAGATCGAACTTGCCCAGCGACTTGTTGTCCGACGCCCGGTCGCGCTCGCCCTGCAGCACGTGAATCGTCACGGCCGTCTGGTTGTCGTCCGCGGTCGAAAACACGTTGGCTGCCTTCGTTGGGATGGTGGTGTTCTTCTCGATCAGCTTGGTCATCACACCGCCCAGCGTCTCGATGCCGAGCGAGAGCGGCGTGACATCCAGCAGCAGCACGTCCTTGACCTCACCGGCCAGCACTCCGGCCTGCACCGCCGCGCCCACCGCGACCGCCTCATCCGGATTCACGTCCTTGCGCGGCTCCTTGCCGAAGAAGTCGCGGACGTATTTCTGAACCAGGGGCATGCGGGTCTGTCCGCCCACCAGGATCACTTCCACCACCTGGCTCGGATCCAGGCCCGCGTCCTTCAGAGCCACGCGGCACGGACCGATCGTGCGCTGCACGAGATCCTCGACCAGCGACTCGAGCTTGGCACGCGTCAGCTTCACGCTCAGGTGCTTCGGTCCGGCGGCGTCCGCCGTGATGTACGGCAGATTCACCTCGGTCTGCTGGCTCGATGACAGCTCGATCTTCGCCTTCTCCGCAGCCTCCTTCAGACGCTGCATGGCCAACGGGTCGCGGCGCACGTCCACGCCCGATTCCTTCTGGAACTCATCGGCCAGGAAATTGATCACCCGCAGGTCGAAGTCCTCGCCACCGAGGAAGGTGTCCCCATTGGTCGAGAGCACTTCGAACTGACGCTCGCCGTCGACGTCCGCAATCTCGATGATCGAGACGTCGAAGGTGCCGCCGCCCAGGTCGTAGACCGCGATCTTGCGGTCCGCACCCTGCTTGTCGAGCCCGTAGGCCAGCGCGGCCGCCGTCGGCTCGTTGATGATGCGCTTGACGTTGAGCCCGGCGATGCGGCCGGCATCCTTGGTCGCCTGACGCTGGGAATCGTTGAAATAGGCCGGAACCGTGATCACCGCCTCGGTGACCGGTTCGCCCAGATAGTCCTCAGCCGTCTTCTTCATCTTCATCAGCACCCGGGCCGACACCTCCGGCGGGGCCATCTTCTTGCCGTGCACGGACACCCAGGCGTCGCCGTTCTCGGCCTTGACGATCCCGTACGGGACCATCTTGATGTCCTTCTGCACCACGTCGTCTTCGAACTTGCGCCCGATCAGGCGCTTGACGGCAAACAGCGTGTTCTGCGGGTTCGTGACCGCCTGGCGCTTGGCAGACTGGCCGACCAGCACCTCATCGTCCTTGGTGAACGCGACGATCGAGGGCGTCGTGCGATCTCCCTCGCTGTTCTCGATCACGCGCGGCTTGCCGCCTTCCATGATCGCCACACACGAGTTCGTCGTACCCAGATCGATGCCGATGACCTTGCTCATGACTCGCACTCCAACGCTGTTCTTCAGTTAAGACCTTGAAGTTGGGACCTTTAGGCCTGCTTTCAAGTCGGTTTGTGCATCCACCGCGCAATTCGGGCTGCGCCTCAAGGCGCGCCCGCACCCGCCGGCGCCCTCGCCACCACGACCCGGGCGGGACGCAGCAGCCGACCGTTGAGTTCGTAGCCGGACTGAACCACGGTCAGCACGGTGTCGGGCGCCACGTCACCGGATTCCTGGATCAGCACCGCTTCATGCAGGCCTGGATCGAATCGCCGGCCGGCCGGATCGATCGGGGCGATCGAGAATTTCTCAAACGCGCGGTCGAGCAGCTTGAGCGTGGCCTGCTGGCCGGCAAGCAGCGTCGCCGCATCGGCGTTCGCGCCATTCGCGACACCCAGGGCGAGGCTGTCATGGACCGGCAGCAACTCCGCCGCAAAGCGTTCGAGCGCAAAGCGATGGGCGCTCTCGATATCGCGCTGGGCGCGTTTACGCACGTTATCGAGTTCGGCGGCCGCACGCAGATACAGGTCGCGCTGGATACGGGCCTGCTCCTGCGCCTCGGCAAGCGCCGTGTGCAGGGCCGCATCATCGGTGGTCGCTGGCTCCGAAACGTCGCCCGAATCCGGCAACTCCTGCTGCGCCGCAGCCTGCTTACTGGTATCACTCATAGCTTAAGAGTCCCAGAATAACAAAGACTTGGAGTAAAAGCGTGCACAAAGCTCTCGTCAGAGCTTCCAGTCCTGCCCGATAGATGGCGGTCAACGCCTGGAATTCAAGGCCGCACCGAGCAGTTTGGCCGTCAGATCGACTATCGGGATGATGCGTTCGTAGGCCATGCGGGTAGGTCCGATGACCCCGAGCACGCCGACCACGCCCTGGTCCGAGCTGTACGGGGCGGTGACGACACTGTAGTCATCGAGGATCTGGTAGCCGGATTCCTGGCCGATGAAGATCTGCACGCCCTCGGCGCGCAGGCTCTGGTCGAGCAGCTGCAGGATGTCGCGCTTTTCGTTGAATGCCTCGAACAGCCGGCGCAGCTTCTCGACGTTGCCGAACTGCGAGAATCCCATAAGGTTGGTCTCACCGGCGATCACGTACTCGATATCCTCGGTGGGCCCGGACTGCGAAAACAGGCTCTGCGCCATCGCGATCCCGTTCAACATTTCCTGGTTCAGGTGCTCGTGCGTATCCTTGAGCTGCTGAATCATCTCCTTGTGGATCTGCGCGAGCGTGTGCCCGGCGAACTGCTCGTTCAGGAAGTTGGCCGCGCGTCGCAGCTCCTCGCCGGAATAGTGGCGATCGAGCTGGATGATGCGGTTCTGGACCTCGCGGTCGTTGAGCACCAGCACGACCAGGAGCCGGTTCTCCGACAGTGGCAGGAACTCGATCTGCGTCAGTGCCGCGGACTGGGCCAGTGGCAGGGTCACGACGCCCGCCAGGTGCGTGATGTTCGAGAGCAGCTGCGAGGCGGAAGCCACCAGCGCCTTGGAGGTACCGGCGGGAAGGTCGAGTTGCCGGCGGATCTCCTCGAGGTTGGATTCGTCGGTCGGCAGCTGGGCCCGCATCAGGCTGTCGACGAAGAAGCGATAGGCCTTGTCGGTGGGTACGCGTCCGGCCGAAGTATGCGGCGATGTCACGAAGCCGAGCTGCTCGAGATCCGACATCACGTTGCGAACGGTGGCCGAACTGAGAGCGAGCCCGGAATCGCGCGAGAGAGTGCGCGAACCGACCGGGGCGCCATCGCGGATATAGCTCTGGACCAGCACGCGCAGCAGCCGCTGCGCCCGCTCGTTCAGTCCTTCCTCTTTGCTGTCGGCGGCCATCGTTGAGTCTTCAGCTAATCAGCACCTCGCGGCCTCGTCAAGCGCCGCCATCCGCCGGCACAGCGCGGTACCGGTTTCTGCCCCAAAGCGCAGGCGCGGCGAGCGCGTGCCCGACGGGGTCGTGTCATGCTACAAGGACAGCATCACAGCAGTTGAACAGGCTCTCGCGTTGCATAAGTCGATACGCACCTGTGCCCTGGTCGGCCAGTTCCAGGACCCGCGGGTGGGCGAATGCGCCCAGGCGCTGATCCCTGTGCTGCTTGCCAGGCAGCTCACGGTGCTCACGCCGGAGACCGGCCCTGCCGGTATGGCTCCGCCGGGAGCGCTGTCGGTCGCGCTGCCCGAGCTGCTCGCGCGCGCGCAACTGGTTATTGCGATCGGCGGGGACGGCACGCTGCTGCACGCCGCCGGACTGGTAGGCGACTCCGGGATCCCGCTGCTCGGCATCAACCGCGGCCGGCTCGGCTTCCTGACCGACGTGCTGCCACAGGACATGGTCACCTGTGTCGATGCGGTGCTCGCCGGCGAATGCACGGACGAACGACGCCGCCTGCTGCACGCCCGACTGACGGCACCGGGTGGCGGCGTTGCCGACTGCTTTGCGCTCAACGACGTGGTGTTCAACCGCCTCGAAACCGGCCGCATGCTGGACTTCGAGACCCACGTGGACGGACGCTATGTCAACTCGCACGGCGCCGACGGACTGGTGGTCGCGACCGCCACCGGCTCGACCGCGTATGCGCTGTCCTGCGGCGGCCCGATCGTCGATCCGCGGCTCAATGTGCTGGTACTGGCCCCGATCAGTCCGCACACGCTCTCTGACCGGCCGATCCTGGTTCCCGGGGATTCGAAGATCGCGATACGGCTGACCGGCTCCAGCGACGTGAGTGCCCAGGTCACCTGCGATGCGCGCCTGCTCGGGGAGCTGCGGCCCGGCGGACTGCTGGAGATTCAACCGTCCGAGCGGGCGATCACGCTGTTGCACCCTCCTGGCTATGACTATTTCAGGCTGCTGCGCTCGAAGCTTCACTGGGGCCGTGGCGGGCTCGAACACGAGCGCTAGAGCGTGCTGCGTTACCTGCAGATCCGCGACTTCGCGCTGATCGAGGCGGTGGAACTCGAGTTCCAGCCGGGCCTCACCGTGCTGACCGGGGAGACCGGGGCCGGCAAGTCGATGATCGTGGACGCACTCGAACTGCTGGCCGGCGGCCGCGCTGGCGCCGAGTGGGTACGCAGCGGCGCCGAGCGCGCCGAGATCAGCGCGACCGCGGACATCAGCGCGACGGCCGGCGAGCTGCTGCACCTGCTCGAAGAGCATGCGATCCCGGCACAGGGTGAGCTGGTGTTGCGGCGCGTGATCGGCAGCGACGGCCGCAGCCGCGCCTGGCTCGGCGGCCAATCCGTGCCGCTGCAGGTGCTGCAGGCTGCTGCCGCGCTGCTGTTCGATATCCACGGCCAGCACGAATTCCAGTCATTGGTGCGCCCGGCGACGCAGCGTACGCTGCTCGACAGCTACGGGCGCCTCGAGGCGCTGAGCGCCCAGGTACGTACCGCGCACAGTCTGTGGCTCGCGCTGCTCAACCGCAGCGTCGAACTCGAGAGTGCGGCCGACGAGCGCGGCTCACGGCTCGAGCTGCTGCGCTACCAGCAGCGCGAGATCGAGGCGCTGCAGCTCCAGGAAGGCGAGATCGAAGCGCTGCACGCCGAGCATGCGCGGCTCGCGAACCGCGGACGACTGCTGCTGGCCGCGCGCGCCGCGCTGGACGGACTGTACGAGGCCGAGGGCGCCAACGCCCACGTCCTGATCGCGCGCTCGATGTCCGGGCTGCGTACCGCGGCCGCGCTCGACGCGCAGCTGGGCCCGCTGGTCCCGCTGCTCGATGAGGCTGCGCTGCGCATCAAGGACGCCAGCCATACGCTGCAGCAGTACCTCGATACCCTCGACATCGATCCGCAGCGCGCCGACGCGATCGAGCGGCGCCTGGCCGCGGTCGAGGAGCTCGCGCGCAAGCATCGCATCGCGCCCTCGGCGCTGATCGGACAGGGCCACGCGCTCGCCGCCGAGCTGGCGGGCCTCGAAACCGCGGCCGCCGATCTGGGCGCGATCCGCGGTCAGCTCAATGCCGCGCTGGCGCGCTTCCAGGAGCTGGCGCGACAGCTCTCGGCGCGGCGCGCCGCGGCGGCGCGGGCGCTGGCCAAGGAGATCTCCGGACGCATGCAGGAGCTCGGAATGGCCGGTGGCCGGTTCCTGATCGAGGTCACGCCGCTGGATTCGGCGGAGCCGGCGCCGCACGGACTCGATCGCGTGGAATTCCGCGTCAGCACGAACCCGGGGCAGGCACCGCGTGCGGTCGCGAAGGTCGCCTCCGGCGGAGAACTCGCGCGCCTGTCACTCGCCGTGCAGGTCTGCTGTGCGGCGCAGGCGGCCCCGTGCATGGTGTTCGATGAGGTCGACACCGGTATCGGCGGTGCCGTCGCCGAAATCGTCGGTCGCGAGCTGCGCGCACTCGGCAACTCGGCCCAGGTGCTGTGCGTGACGCACCTCGCGCAGGTCGCAGCGCAGGGGCACCAGCACCTGCGGGTCTCCAAGCACACCGACGGACGCAGCACCCGCACCGGGATCACTGTGCTCGACGAGGCGGCCCGCGTCGAGGAGATCGCGCGCATGCTCGGTGGGGTCGAGATCACGCCACGCACACGCGCTCACGCGCTCGAGATGCGCAGCAGTGCTGGCGCGGCCGTACCAGGCAAGACGGGTGCGAAGCGCGCCGAATGACGGCTCGCTACACGGGGGTCTTGACCCGCCCCTGCACTCGCGCCGGGCAGTCGGCACGCTTGCAGCGCCCGTAGAGCACCATCGAATGTGCTTCGATGCGAAAGCCCAGGCGCTCGGCAATCGCGTGCTGCCGTGCCTCGATGTCGGGCTCGACGAACTCCTCGACCGCCGCGCAGTCCATGCAGACGATATGATCGTGATGGCTGCCGTGGTTGATCTCGAACACCGCCATGCCATCCTCGAAGTGGTGGCGGTTCACGAGCCCCGCGGCCTCGAATTGGGTGAGCACGCGGTAGACCGTTGCGAGACCGATATCCTCGGCCGAGTCCAGCAGCCGCTTGTAGATCTCCTCGGCCGACAGGTGGTGCATCGGGCTGCCCTCGAGTATCTCGAGGATCTTCAGCCGCGGCAGCGTAACCTTCAGTCCTGCCTTGCGCAGGTCCTTGCCTTCCATGTAGTACCTCGGGGCGACCGACGGAGCCCGCACGATGCGGTATGATGATTCGATGTACGGGATTATCGCCGATTCACAGCCAGCGCGGCCAGCAACGCGCGGCGCCGGGGCGCGTAGCGCCGCGCGTGTCGTGCTGCTCGGCCTCGCTGCGCTGCTGTGCGCGTGCGTGTACCGGATGCCGATCCTGCAGGGCAACTATCTGGATCCGGACGTGATCGGGCAGGTCAAGCCTGGTATGACGCACAGCCAGGTGCGCTACCTGCTCGGCACGCCGATGGTGCCGGATGCGTTCGACAATACGCGCTGGGACTACGACTTTTTCTTCAAGACCCGGCGGCTCGAGACCCCGCAGCGCGGACACGTCGTGGTGCGCTTCGAGAAGAACCTGGTCGCGAGCGTCCAGAGCGACGTGAAGACTGCGCCGTTCGCGCCGGTCAGTGCGCGCGGCGCACACGCGCCGCAGCCCTTCTAGGCGCGCCCACGCCGCGCGCGTGCCCGGCGCTGGGCGCGTGGATCGATGCGCAATGCACGGTAGATCTCGATGCGCTCGCCATCCGCGGGGACGTACGACCGTGGGCGCACGCGTCCATCGACTCCGCTTACCGCGTCCGGGGCTGCCAGCTCCGGCCGGCCGAGCAGCGCATGGGCAGCGCTGAGCGCCTCGGCGATGGTTGCCGGATCCGGCAGCTCGAGCACGCAGTCGATGAAGCCGCCCGGGGCATCGCACAGTACGCGCACCCGCTTCACGGCAGGTTCGAGCCCTGGGCGCGCGCCACGAAGGCACGCACCAGCGCCGCCACCGTGTCCTCGAACAGCGGTTCGAACAGCGCCGACTTGAGCGGGTTGGAGAACTGGAAGCGCACCCGGAATTCGATCCGGCAGCCGTTGCTGGCCACGGGCGTGAAGCTCCAGTGACCCTGCAGGACCTTGAAGGGACCCTCGACCAGCTGCATGTCCACGCTCTGCCCTGGCACCAGGTGGTTGCGGGTCGTGAATGCCGTGCGCAGCGGCCCGCGCTGCACGGTCAGACTTGCGAGCTGTTCATTCCCGGTGCGCTCGAGCACGGCAGCCGCGCTGACCCCGGGAACGAAGGCCGGATAGCGCTCGACGTCGACGACCAGATCGTAGAGTACCGCGGGCGGCCGGGCGACGAGCGCGGTACGGACGGTTTCACGCATCGCGGCAGTGTCGCCGAGCGTCGCCCCGCACTCAAGCCGCACCCGCCCCGCTCTGTACAATGAGCGGGTGACCAAACCCGAAACCAGTCAACGCCTGATTGCCGAGAACCGGCGTGCGCGCCACGAGTATTTCATCGAAGAGCGGCTCGAAGCGGGTCTCGCGCTCGAGGGCTGGGAAGTCAAGTCGATGCGCGCCGGGCGCGCGCAGCTCGCAGAAGCCTACGTCTACGTGCGCAATGGCGAGGCCTTCCTGACCGGAGCGCACCTGTCCCCGCTGCGCACGACCTCGACCCACAAGATCGCGGACCCGGTACGCACCCGCAAGCTGCTGCTCCATCGCAAAGAGCTGGATCATCTGGTCGGCGCCACGGAGCGCCGGGGCTACACGATCGTGCCCCTCGAGCTGTTCTGGAAACACGGCCGGGCCAAGCTGCAGATCGGACTCGCCAAGGGCAAGAAGCAGCACGACAAGCGCGCCGCCGAGAAGGACCGCGACTGGGAACGCGACCGCGCCCGGGCGTTGCGCCGCGGGTGACGACGGCCTGCGTCCATTCGCGGTACCGGGCGATTCCGGCTATAGTGGTGGTGTTTCCTGCAAGGGGGCGACCGGTTTCGACGTGGGTTGCGAACCTTCAGGGGCGTGCCGAGGTGCAGTGGCCCTCGTAAAACACTGCTGCAAACTCTAGTTGCCAACGACGACAACTACGCTCTAGCTGCCTAAACGCAGCTATCCCTCTGACCAGCTCGTGCCTATGCGACTGAATCAGGGGTAGCGCTCATAGGATCGCGGGCCACCGTGCGACGGGGTGGTTCCGCTAAGAGATACCGTCGCTGGTCCGGCGTCTTCCCTGCCCTTCGGGTAGCGACGGATGAGAAACAAAGAATGGGCTACGCGCGTAGATCCTGAAGTCTAGGACTTGCGGACGCGGGTTCAATTCCCGCCGCCTCCACCATTTGCGTGTCCGTCCCCGCGGCCGCAGCCACCGGCGCGGGCGCCCGCGCGATGGCCGTGTTGTGACGGTCATCACGCTTGAAGTAGCCGCTCTGATCGGACACTTGTACCCATGAATCCTCCATCCGTGCAAGCAACGGGATGGCCGGCCGCGCCCGGCGCACCGGAGCCCGAGCAGGTGTTCCGCGACACCTTCGAGCTGGCCGCTGTCGGAATCCTGCACACCGGGGTGCGCGGACAGCTGCTGCGGGCCAATCCGCGCGCCTGCGAAATGCTCGGCTACAGCGCCGAGGAACTCTCGCACCTGAGCTTCCTCGATATCACGCACCCGGACGATGTGTCGAACAACGCGACACTGTTCCGCCAGATCCTGGCCGGCAAGGCCGACAAGTACCACTTCGAGAAGCGCTACCGGCGCAAGAACGGCGACTACCTGTGGGTCAATGTTTCCGTGAGCCTGAAGCGCTCCGCCACCGGCAGCATCCTGTACATGATCACCGTGATCGAGGACATCACGGAGAAGAAGCGTAACGAGGCGGAACTGACCCGGATGCGTGACTCGCTCGCGGCCGAGGTCGAACGTCAGACCAGCCAGCTGCAGGAGCGCAATGACGCACTGCGCATGCAGTTCATGCAGACCATCGAGTCCGAGCATGCCCTGCGGCAGTCGCAGCAGCGCCTGAGCTCGATCGCCAATGCCGTCCCGGCGATGATCGGTTACTGGAGCCGCGAGCTGCGCTGCGAGTTCGCGAACAAGGCCTACCGCGAGTGGTTCGGCCGCACCGCCGAAGAGATCGAAGGCATGTCGATGCAGGAATTCATGGGTCCCGAGGTGTTCGCGCTGAACGAGTCGCACGTGGCGCTGACGCTGGCCGGTCAGGCGCAGCGCTTCGAACGGCGCCACGTGCGCCCGGACGGCAGCGTCTCGATCGCCGATGTGCGCTACGTGCCGGACATCAGCGAGACCGGGGAAGTGCGTGGCTTCCATGCGCTGGTCACGGATGTGACTGCGCTGCGCCAGGCGCTCGTGGAGCTCGAGGACGCTCACGCCAGGCTGCTGCAGGAGAGCGTGCTGGACTATCTGACAGGCCTGTCCAACCGGCGGGTCTTCAGCGAGCACAGCGAGGCGGCGGCGCAGGCCTTCGCCTCCGCGGGCGACCCCTATGGCCTGATCCTGATGGATCTGGATGACTTCAAGCACATCAACGACGAGTACGGCCATGACATCGGCGATGAAGTGCTGCGCGCGCTCGGCCGGATCCTCGGCGAACAGCTGCGCGGGCGCGAGGACATCGCGGCACGCCTGGGCGGCGAGGAATTCGCGGTACTGTGCTTCGGGCCGCTGGATGAGACGGCGCTGTGCGCGCTGGCCGAGCGCATCCGGGTGCAGATCAGCCGTGCGAGCGTACCGAGCCCGCGTGGCATGGTCCATTTCACCAGCAGCTTCGGCGTCGCCCTGTGCAGCGTGGAAGATTCAGGCTGGCGCAACATCTACGCTCGTGCCGACGCCGCGCTGTACGAGGCGAAAGCCAGCGGCAAGGACCGTATCGTCTTCGGCCACTTGAACAGTCGTACGTCGACCGGGCGACTGCGCGCGCTGCAGCGCGGCAGAATGTAGCAAGCCCTCCGAGGCCGTACCGACCCGGTAAGATCTGGTAGCGCGTCATAGGCCGCGGTGGCTCCCGATGGCCACATGCCTGGCCTGTGATCATAATCACGCCCGGTGTGTCCTGACCGGACCGAGACTGCACCTATGAGTCAGCAGCCAGACTCCGCCGATTGCAGCGGGCTTGCGTCCGTCGCACCCAACGCCACCTGCGAGACCGAGCGGCTGGCCGCGTTGCGCAGTGCGGGCCTCATGGACGATGCTGCCGCCGAGTCCGGCAACCGGATCGTGCGCCTGATGTCGGAGACCCTCGGGTTTCCGATCGTGGCGATCTGCCTGGTCGATGAGTCGCGATTGCTGCCTGTGGCGCGCGTCGGTACCGAACTCGGGACCCTGGCGCGCGAAGGCTCGTTTTGCGGCCACGTGATCGCGCAGCGTCAGGCGCTGGCGGTCGAGGATGCGCTGGCCGATCCGCGTTTTGCCGGCAGCGCGCTGGTCAGCGGACCGCCGCAGGTCCGCGCCTATCTGGGCGTGCCTGTCCACACGCTCACCGGCCAGCCGATCGCCACGCTGTGCGCGATGGACACGCGGGTACGCCGCTTCGGCGAGCACGTCATCCGCCAGGTCTGGGAGTTCGCGCGCCTGTTCGAGGACGGCATTCACGCGCGCGAGCGCGCTGTCCGTGCCGAGAGCTTGCGCCAGGGCGCTCTCGAGCGGGAGCGGCTGTTCGGCGATACCTTCGACCTGGCCGACGTCGGCATCGCTCACACCGCGCTGAACGGCCAGTTCATGCGCGCGAACCGCCGGCTGTGCCAGATGCTTGGCTACACT
>Ga0265330_10001529_pt1 | contig 13337 bp, 13 predicted proteins | sample 41919metaG_FD_202083 | JGI IMG/M metagenome (GOLD analysis project Ga0265330, IMG submission 202083) | Rhizosphere microbial communities from Carex aquatilis grown in University of Washington, Seatle, WA, United States - 4-19-19 metaG | ecosystem: Host-associated > Plants > Roots > Rhizosphere... | reverse complement strand
CATTCAGGCCGACTGGCATCAGTCGACGGGCTACGTGCCGATCACGAACGCTGCCTACGAGCTGACCAAGAGCCAGGGCTTCTACGACAAGAACCCGGGCTTCGACATCGCGATCGGCGAGCTCAACAACAAGCCGCCGACGGCCAACTCGAAGGGCGTGCGCTTCGGCAACTTCGTCGAGATCCGCAACATCAACGACGAGGAGCTGGAGCAGGTCTGGAACGGGCAGAAGACCGCCAAGCAGGCGCTCGACGAAGCGGTGCGCCGCGACAACGAGCAGCTCGAGCGGTTCCAGAAGGCCAACCAGTAACGCGGCCGCCGTCGCGCCTTCCGACCGGACGGCGCGACGGCGACTCGGCATGGACGATCGCGCCGTATTCCGATCGCGCTGGCTCCCGTATGCGCTGATCGCGCCGCAGATCGCGATCACGCTCGTCTTCTTTTTCTGGCCGGCGGCGCAGGCGCTCTACCAGTCGGTGCTGGTGCAGGACGTCTTCGGCACCCGCACCGAGTTCGTCTGGTTCGACAATTTCAGGACGCTCTGGAACGACCCGCTCTATCTGCGCTCGTTCCGCGTCACTGCGGTGTTCTCGCTGCTGGTGGCCGTCATCGGCCTCGCGATCGCGCTCCTCCTCGCCGTCTTCGCCGACCGCATCGTCAAGGGCGCCGCCGTGTACAAGACGCTGCTGATCTGGCCGTACGCGGTGGCGGCAGCCGTCGCCGGCGTGCTCTGGCTGTTCCTGCTGTCTCCGTCGATCGGCATCGTCACGTTCTGGCTGCGCCAGCTCGGCGTCAACTGGAATTACTACCTCAACGGCGGACAGGCGCTGACGCTCATCGTCGTCGCCGCCGTGTGGAAGCAGATCAGCTACAACTTCCTGTTCTTCCTCGCCGGGCTGCAGTCGATCCCGAAGTCGATGATCGAGGCCGCGGCGATCGACGGCGCCGGGCCGATGCGCCGCTTCTGGACGATCATCTTCCCGCTGCTGTCGCCGACGACGTTCTTCCTGCTCGTCGTCAACATCGTCTATGCGTTCTTCGACACGTTCGCGATCGTCGACGCGACGACGCAGGGCGGCCCCGGACAGGCGACGCAGATCCTCGTCTACAAGGTGTTCCAGGCGGGGATGCAGGCGCTCGACCTTTCCGGCTCCGCGGCGCAATCGGTGGTGCTGATGCTCATCGTGATCGCGCTCACCGTGATCCAGTTCCGCTACGTCGAGCGGAAGGTCCACTACTGACCATGATCGAGCACCGCCCGCTGCTGACGGTCTTCCGCCACGTCGTGCTGATAGCGGGCGTCGCGATGGTCGCGTTCCCGCTCTACGTCGCCTTCGTCGCGTCGACGCTGTCGCTGGACGAGGTGATCCAGGTGCCCATGCGTCTCCTCCCCGGCACGCACCTGATCGAGAACTACAAGGCGGTGCTCACTCACGGCACGGAACGCGCGTCGGGCGCGGCGGTCGGGCCGATGATGTGGAACAGCCTCGTGATGGCGCTGACGATCTCCATCGGCAAGATCTCGATCTCGATCATCTCGGCGTTCGCATTCGTCTATTTCCGGTTTCCGCTGCGCCGGACGTTCTTCTGGATGGTCTTCGTCACGCTGATGCTGCCGGTCGAGGTGCGCATCTTCCCGACCTACAAGGTGGCGGCCGACCTCGGGCTCATCAACACCTACGCCGGGCTCACGCTGCCGCTGATCGCATCGGCGACGGCGACGTTCCTGTTCCGGCAGTTCTTCATGACGGTGCCGCGCGAGCTCGCGGAGGCGGCGCGGATCGACGGCGCGGGGCCGATGCGATTCTTCGTCGATATCGTGCTGCCGCTGTCGAAGACCAACATCGCCGCGCTCTTCGTCATCATGTTCATTTATGGCTGGAATCAGTATCTGTGGCCGCTGCTTGTCACTACGGACGAGAGCATGTACACCACCGTGATCGGCATCAAGCGGATGATCACCGGCGGCGACGCGCTGACGGAGTGGAATCTCGTGATGGCGACCGCGCTCCTGGCGATGCTGCCGCCCGTCATGGTCGTGCTGCTGATGCAGAAGTGGTTCGTGAAGGGCCTCGTCGAAACCGAGAAGTGACCCATGGCGAAAGTCGAATTCAGGAACGTAACGAAGAACTTCGGCCCGGTCGCCGTCGTGCACGGGATCGACATGGCCGTCGCCGACCGCGAATTCATCGTGATTGTCGGGCCGTCGGGCTGCGGCAAGTCCACCGTCCTGCGGATGGTCGCGGGGCTCGAAGCAGTGTCGGGCGGCGAGATCGTGATCGGCGACCGCGTTGTCAACGACCTCGAGCCCAAGGACCGCGACATCGCGATGGTGTTCCAGAACTACGCGCTCTATCCGCACATGAGCGTCTACGACAACATGGCGTATGGGCTCAAGATCCGCGGAATGGCGAAGCCCGAGATCGACGAGCGGGTGAAGCGCGCGGCCGGAATCCTCGAGCTCGGCGCGCTCCTGCAGCGCAAGCCGCGCGAACTGTCCGGCGGCCAGCGGCAGCGCGTGGCGATGGGGCGTGCGATCGTCCGCGAGCCCGCGGTGTTCCTGTTCGACGAGCCGCTGTCCAATCTCGACGCCAAGCTCCGCGTGCAGATGCGCTTCGAGATCCAAAAGCTGCACCAGCGGCTCGGCACGACGACGCTCTACGTCACCCACGACCAGGTCGAGGCGATGACGCTCGCGCAGCGGATGGTCGTGATGAATGCCGGACGCGCCGAGCAGATCGGCACGCCGATGGACGTCTACGAGGATCCGGCGACGCAGTTCGTCGCCGGCTTCATCGGCTCGCCGTCGATGAATTTCCTCGCGGGCCGCTCCGAAGGCGGCGGCCGGATCGTGCTGGAGCACGGCGGCGCCGTGCGCCATGTGAGCGGCACCGCCGAAGCCGGCCGCGCGGTCACCGTCGGCATCCGGCCCGAGCACGTCATTCCCGGCAGCGAGCACGATGGGCTTTTCTCGGCAACGGTCGAGTTGGTCGAGCACCTCGGCGCCGACACGCTCGTTCACCTGTCGCACGGCAAGGATCTCGTCTCCGCGCGGATGCCGCACGGCAGCAACCCCGCGGTGGGCTCGACGCTGCACGTCGCCGCGGACCCGCATCACATCTATCTGTTCGACGCCGTCACCGGTGCGAGGATGCGCTGACATGAACGCGAACATCGTGAAGGACTGGCCGTATCCGCGCCTTGTCGCGCACCGCGGCGCCGGCAAGCAGGCGCCGGAGAACACGCTGACCGCGATGCGGGTCGGCCATGCGTACGGCTACCGGATGTTCGAGTTCGATGTGAAGCTGTCGGCGGACAACCTGTCGTTCCTTTTGCACGACGACACGCTTGAGCGCACGACGACGGGCCGCGGCCGCGCCGACGCGCTGCCGTGGCGCGAGCTTTCGCGGCTCGACGCCGGCGGCTGGCACTCGGCGAAATACGCGGGCGAGCCGCTGCCCACGCTCGCGGCGATCGGCCGCTGGGCGCGGGCGCACGGCGCGTTCTGCAACATCGAGATCAAGCCGACGTCCGGTCGCGAGCGTGAAACCGGCGCTGCGGTCGCGCTCGACGCCGCGGCGCTCTGGCGTGATGCCGATGTGCCGCCGCTGCTGTCGTCGTATTCCGAGGACGCGCTCGCCGCCGCGCGCGATGCGGCGCCCGCGTTGCCGCGCGCGCTGCTCTTCCACGAGCTGCCGCCCGACTGGGCCGATCGGCTGGCCCGGCATGCGTGCACCGCGATCGACGTCAACCACAAGGTGCTCACCGCCGATTTGGTGCGTTCCGCGCGGTCGGCAGGCTACCGCGTGCTCGCGTACACGCCCAACGAGTCCGAGCGGGTCGCCGAGCTCGCTGCATGGGGTGTCGACAGCATCATCACCGACGCCGTCGATCACATCCCCGCGGATGCGCTGCCGCCGGCGCCGCCGCTGACCTGAGCGCCGGACGGACCCGCGCCGTCACGCGGCGGCAGCGGACGGCCGCCGGATCGCGCGCTCGTCGATCGGCAGGTTGATGAGGCCCGCGGCGATGCCGAGCCCGATCGTTATCCACCAGACGACGTCGTAGCTGCCGGTCGTGTCGTAGAGCCGGCCGCCCAGCCACGCGCCCAGGAAGCTGCCGATCTGGTGGCTGAAGAAGGTGAACCCCGAGAGCATCGCGAGGTAGCGGACGCCGAAGACCTGCGCGACGATGCCGTTGGTGAGCGGGACGGTGGACAGCCACAGCATGCCGAGCGCGATCGCGAACAGGTAGACGGAAGCCGGCGACACCGGGACAAGGAAGAACAGCACGAACACGATGGTGCGCGCGAAATAGATCGCCGACAGCAGGTAACGCTTCGGCATCCTGCCGCCGAGAAGTCCTGCCAGATAGCTGCCGGCGATGTTGAACAGGCCGATCAGCGCCAGCGCCGTCACCGCGACATGCGGCGGCATTCCCTTGTCGGCGAGGTAGGCGGGCAGGTGCACGCCCACGAACACGAGCTGGAATCCGCAGACGAAGAAGCCGATCGTCAGCAGCACGTAGCCGCGGTGCCCGAGCGCCTCGCCCATCGCCTGTCGCGCCGATTGCTGGAATGCGTGGGCTCCGCCCAGGTGCCGCTCGTAGAGCGCCGCCGAAAGCGGGATCATCACGAGGGCGACCGCCGCGAGCGCGAACAGCGCACCGTGCCAGCCGAGCTGCGCTATCAGGATCTGCGTCACGGGCAGAAACGCGAACTGGCCGAACGACCCGGACGCCGCCGAGATGCCCAGCGCCATGCTGCGCTTCTCCGGCGCGAACGCGCGGCCCAGCACGCCGGCCACGACCGAGAACGTGAGTCCGGAAAGGCCGAGGCCGATCAGCACGCCTGCGGTGAGGACCAGCGTGACCGGCGTCGCGGCAAGCGCCATCGTCACGAGTCCCGCGCAGTAGAGCAGGGCGCAGGCGAGCGCGACACGATGCGTGCCGAAGCGGTCGGCGAACATTCCCGCGAACGGCGTCGCAATGCCGAACACGAGGTTCTGCACCGCGATTGCCAGGGCGAACACTTCGCGGCCCCAGTGGAGGTCCGCGCTCATCGGCTGCAGGAAGAGGCCGAAGCCGTGGCGGATGCCGAACGACAGCGAGATGAGGATGCCGCTCGTGACCAGCACGACGGTGGGCGTGCGCCAGTCGGCGCGAGGCGACGGCGCGCGTGGCGGCGTGGCGTCGCCGTGCGACGTCACGGATGCCTTTCCGCCGAGCCGGGATGCAGCGATTCGATGGCCGCGAGCGTCGCGATGAACGCATCGAGGCGCTCGGCGCCGAGCGCCGACGCGACTTCCGCCTGCGCCTTTCGCCAGTGGGGCAGCGCGGCCCGGATGGCGCTGCTGCCCGCACGGGTCAGCACGACCTCGCGCGTGCGCGCATCCGCGCCCGGCACGATCTCGACCAGTCCGCGCTCGACCAGCGGATCGAGGTTGCGTGACAGCGCCGTCCGATCGATGAGCGTCGCCGCCGCGAGGTCGGTGATGCGCGAGCGGCCGCGCCGCGCCAGCGCGCGCAGCAGCGAGAACTGGGTGACGCGCAATCCGGACGGGAGCATCGCGTCGTCGTAGAGCTGCGTGAGCGCGCGCGATGCCCGGCGCAGGCGCCCGCAGGCGCAGACAATCGGAGGAGCGGCATCCATGCGGGATCCGGGGACTATACGAGCATATGCACGTAATGCGGAGGATAGTCGCCGTCGATGGTCCCCGTCAATGGCCCGTTCCCGGCGAGGCGGAGACGCGGCAGACGCCGGCGCGGCACGATGGATGCGCTCGCCGCTACGCTGCCCAGTCGCGTGCGCGCGCGATCGCCTTGTCCCAGCGGCCGCGCAGCTCGTCGACGCGGTCGCGCGGCATCGATGGCTCGAATGCGCGGTCGATGCGCCAGTTGTCGCGGATGGCGCCGGCGTCCTCCCAGTAGCCGACCGCGAGCCCGGCGAGATACGCGGCTCCCAGTGCGGTCGTCTCCAGCACTTTGGGCCGCACCACCGGGACACCGAGGACATCGGCCTGAAACTGCATCAGCAGGTTGTTCGCCGCCGCGCCGCCGTCGACGCGGAGCTCAGAGAGCGTGATGCCGGCATCACGCTGCATCGCCTGCAGCACGTCGGCGCACTGGAACGCGATGGCCTCGAGCGCGGCGCGCGCGACGTGACCCGCCGTGACCCCGCGCGTGATGCCGAACATCGCGCCCCGCGCATAGGCGTCCCAGTGCGGTGCGCCGAGTCCCGCGAACGCGGGCACGAAATACACGCCGCCGTTGTCGGCCACCGACGCCGCGAGCGCCTCGACCGCCGCCGCGGAGTCGACGATCCCGAGGCCGTCGCGCAGCCACTGGACGACGGCGCCGCCGATGAACACGCTGCCTTCGAGCGCGTACTGCAGCCCTGCGTCGCCGCGCCGCCAGGCGACGGTCGACAACAGGTTGTTCGTGGAAACGACGGCGCGCTCGCCGGCGTTGAGCAGCATGAAGCAGCCGGTGCCGTACGTGTTCTTCGCGAGGCCCGGCGCGAGGCAGGCCTGCCCGAAGAGCGCCGCCTGCTGGTCGCCTGCGATGCCCGCGATCGGGACGGCGACGCTGTCGAGTCTTGCATGCGCGCAGACGCCCGACGAGGACACGACCTGCGGCAGCACCTCCTTCGGAATGTCGAGGAGCGCGAGGAGATCGTCGTCCCACGCACCGGTGTGGATGTTGAAGAGCAGCGTGCGCGACGCGTTCGACGCGTCGGTTACGTGAACGGTTCCGCCGGTGAGGTTCCAGACGAGCCAGCTGTCGATGGTGCCGAAGGCGAGTTCGCCGCGCCGTGCGCGCTCCCGCGCGCCTTCGACGTGGTCGAGCAGCCACGCGATCTTGGTGCCCGAGAAATAGGGATCGAGCACGAGTCCGGTACGCTTCGAGAAGATCGCGGCGTGACCTGCTGCGCGCAGCGCATCGCACCGGTCCGCGGTGCGCCGGTCCTGCCACACGATCGCGTTGGCGACCGGCCGGCCGGTCGCGCGGTCCCACAGGACCGTGGTCTCGCGCTGATTGGTGATGCCCAGAGCGGCGATGTCGGCGAAGCGCACGCCGGCGGCGGCCACGGCGTCGTGCATGACACGCGCCTGCGTGGTCCAGATCTCGATGGGGTCGTGCTCGACCCAGCCCGGCTGCGGGTAGATCTGCTGGAATTCGCGTTGGGCCGCGCCGCGCGGCGTTCCCGAGCGATCGAACACGATGGCGCGCGAGCTGGTCGTGCCTTGGTCGAGAGCGAGAATGTAGCGCATCGGTTTCGGGCTGTGGAGGAGGGCCGTGGCGCGGTTGCCGCACCCGCCTTCCGGTTGCGGCACGACGCGTCGCGAGATTAGAATACAGGGCTAGCGATGGCCCCGGAAACCCGGCGTCATCGCAGCCACCTCCGGCGCCCCGGCCGGCACCTCGTTCGCACCAGCCGACACGCGCTTTCCCGATGCCGTTTCCTCCCAGCGAAGTCCCGCGCAAGCGCCTGCACACGCGCCGGGTGACGTATGAAGGCTGGCAGCGCGAGGACGGCCTCTTCGACATCGAGGCGCGCCTCGTCGACGTGAAGGATCACGACTACGCGCTCGCGTCGGGTGTGCGGCCCAAGGGCGCGCCAATCCACGAGATGAGCGTCCGCGTGACCATCGGCAGCGATTTCGTCGTCCGGGCACTCGAGGCTGCGTCCGACGCGGTTCCCTATGCGGACGGCTGCGAGCTGATCGCGCCCGCCTACGCGCAGCTCGTCGGTCTCAACCTGATGGACGGCTTCCGTGCGGCGCTCTACGAGCGCATGGGCGGCGTGAAGGGCTGCAGCCATCTCACGGAGCTCCTCGCCTTCCTGCCGACGGCCGCGGTGCAGACGTTCGCGAGCCTGCATCCGGAAAATTCGGGCACCGCCGGCAAGCCCTATCAGCTCGATCGCTGCCACGCGCTCGCGCACACGACCGAGACGGTGCGGCGCTACTACCCGAAGTGGTACCGGGGAGCCGCATGAGGATGGCGCGCGGCGCCCGCCCCGAGTCCGATTCGATTTTCCGGGCCGGTGCCTCTGCGCCGGCCGAACGAGCCGCATGTCGTCATCGCCGACTGGAGACCAAGTGAAGATCCACGAGTACCAGGGAAAGGAAATTTTCCGGAAGTTCGGCGTTCCGACGCCGCGCGGCATTCCGGCATTCGGCGTCGACGAGGCGGTTGCCGCGGCGCGCTCGCTCGGCGGCCCGGTGTGGGTGGTCAAGGCGCAGATCCATGCCGGCGGACGCGGCAAGGGCGGCGGCGTCAAGGTCGCGAAGTCGGTCGACGAGGTGCGCGATCTCGCAGGGAAGATTCTCGGAATGCAGCTCGTCACTCACCAGACCGGCCCAGGCGGGCAGAAGGTCCGGCGCCTGCTGATCGAGGAAGGCGCCGACATTCGCAAGGAGCTCTATGTCGGAATGGTCGTCGACCGCGTGACGCAGCGCGTCTGCCTGATGGCGAGCTCCGAGGGCGGAATGGACATCGAGGAGGTCGCCGCGAAGACGCCGGAGAAGATCCACAAGGTCTTCATCGACCCGATCAAGGGACTGACCGACGCCGAGGCCGACGACGTCGCGCGCCGCATCGGCATCCCCGACGGCAGCGTCGCGCAGGCCCGCACCGTGCTGCAGGGGCTCTACCGCGCCTTCGACGCGACCGACGCGTCGCTCGCCGAGATCAATCCGCTGGTCGTCACCGGCGACGGCAGCGTGATCGCGCTCGACGCGAAGCTCAACTTCGACTCCAACGGCCTCTTCCGGCATCCCGAGATCGTCGAGATGCGCGATCTCGACGAGGAGGACCCGGCGGAAGTGGAGGCGTCCAAGTCCGACCTCTCGTACATCTCGCTCGACGGCAACATCGGCTGCCTCGTCAACGGCGCGGGCCTCGCGATGGCGACGATGGACACGATCAAGCTCTACGGCGGCGAGCCGGCGAACTTTCTCGACGTCGGCGGCGGCGCGACCGCGGAGAAGGTGACCGAGGCGTTCAAGATCATGCTGCGCAACCCGGGGCTCAAAGCGATCCTCGTGAACATCTTCGGCGGCATCATGAAGTGCGACACGATCGCGGAGGGTGTCGTCGCCGCGTCGAAGGCGGTGTCGCTCGGCGTGCCGCTCGTGGTGCGGATGAAGGGCACGAACGAGGACATCGGCAAGAAGATCCTCGCCGACTCGGGCCTGCCGATCATCACCGCGAACAACATGGCCGAAGCGGCGGAAAAAGTCGTTGCCGCCGCCAAAGGACAGGGACACTGAGCATGTCGATCCTCATCAACAAAGGCACGAAGGTGATCACGCAGGGGATCACCGGCAAGACCGGCCAGTTCCACACGCGGATGTGCCGCGATTACGCAAACGGCAAGGCTTGCTTCGTCGCCGGCGTCAACCCGAAGAAGGCCGGCGAGGATTTCGAGGGCATCCCGATCTACGCGACGGTGAAGGACGCGAAGGCGGCGACGGGCGCGACGGTCAGCGTGATCTACGTCCCGCCGCCGTTCGCGGCGGCCGCGATCGACGAAGCGGTCGACGCCGGGCTCGATCTCGTCGTCTGCATCACCGAGGGCATTCCGGTGCGCGACATGATCCGCACGCGCTACCGGATGCAGGGCAAAAAGACGCTGCTGCTCGGCCCCAATTGCCCCGGCGTCATCACGCCGGAGGAGATCAAGATCGGCATCATGCCGGGCCACATCCACAGGAAGGGCCGCATCGGCGTGATGTCGCGCTCGGGCACGCTCACGTACGAGGCCGTCGGGCAGCTGACCGAGATCGGCCTGGGCCAGTCGACCGCCGTCGGCATCGGCGGCGACCCGGTCAACGGCCTGAAGCACATCGACATCCTGCGCCTCTTCAACGACGATCCCGACACCGATGCGGTCGTGATGATCGGCGAGATCGGCGGCACCGACGAGGAAACCGCGGCGCTCTGGGTGAAGGACAACATGAAGAAGCCGGTCGTCGGCTTCATCGCGGGCGTCACCGCCCCGGCCGGCAAGCGGATGGGGCACGCCGGTGCGATCATCTCCGGCGGCAAGGGCACGGCGCAGGAAAAGCTGACGGTGATGGAAGCCTGCGGGATCAAGGTCACGCGCAATCCGGCCGAGATGGGAAAGCTGCTGAAATCGGTGCTGTGACGGCGTGACGCCGAAAACGACCCGGCCCGGCCCTGCATGCGGGCCGCGGCGGGGCAACGGACGACGGGGGAATGCAGGGGATGATGGAATTCGCGACGCCGCAGTTCTGGGCTGCGGCCCTCGAGATTGTTGTCATCAACATTCTCCTGTCCGGCGACAACGCCGTCGTGATCGCGCTCGCGTGCCGGAACCTTCCGGCAAGGCAGCGAAGGCTGGGAATCTTCTGGGGCGTGATCGGCGCGGTGGTGCTGCGGATCATCCTCACGTTCTTCGCGACGCGCCTCCTCACGATGCCGTGGCTGCAGCTGGTCGGCGCGGTGCTGCTGCTCTGGATCGGCGTCAAGCTGATTTCCGAGGAGGAGGGCGGGGAGCCGGACGTGGCGGCCAGCGACCGCCTGATGTCGGCGGTCGAGACTGTAATCATCGCCGACCTCGTGATGAGCCTCGACAACGTGATCGGCGTCGCGGCGGCCGCCAAGGGAAGCCTGCTGCTGCTGATCTTCGGGCTCGCCGTCAGCATTCCACTCGTGGTCGCGGGCAGCCGGATCATCATGAAGCTGATCGCACGCTTCCCGCTGCTGGTCCAGGCCGGCGGCGGGCTGCTCGGATGGATTGCCGGCGAGATCGCGACGACCGATGTCGTCGTGAAGCAGTGGATCGACGCGACGGCGCCGGACCTCCACTGGATTGCGCCCGTCGCCGGCGCCGTGTTCGTGATCGCCGGCGGGTGGGTGCTCGCCCGCCGCCACCGGCTCACTCACGGGCACGGGGCGTGAGAATGCGCGCCGCCCTCGCGTCAAAGGCGCCGTGCCGTTAAACTCGCGGCACGCAATGTCCGCCCCGCATCCGAATCCCTCGCCCAACCCGATGACGCAACGCGCCGCGCTCGACTGCGCCACCCTTTCCCACCCCGGGATGGTCCGCTCGCACAACGAGGACTCAGTCTTCGTCGACGGCGACGCGGGCATCGCTGTCCTCGCCGACGGCATGGGCGGCTACAACGCCGGCGAGGTCGCGAGCGGCATCGCCGTCAACGTCGTCAGCAACGGCATGCTGCCGGAGCTGCGCTCGGGCCGCGAACTCACCAAGATCGACGTTTCGAGCGGCCTCACGCATGCCGCAATGCTGCTGCAGCAGCAGATCGCCGCGGCGAACAAGGGCATCTACGAGGCGGCGCAGGCGCGGCCGGAGTGCGCCGGCATGGGCACGACGATCGTCACGGCGGTCTTCTGCGGCAACCGGGTCAGCATCGGCCACATCGGCGACTCGCGCTGCTACCGGCTGCGCGGCGACAAGTTCGAGCAGCTGACGCGCGACCATTCGCTGCTGCAGGAGCAGATCGACAGCGGCCAGCTGACGCCCGAGCAGGCCAAGTTCTCGCTCAACAAGAACCTCGTGACGCGCGCGCTGGGCATCGAGGCGATCGTCCCCGCGGAGATCGTCGAGTATCGCGTCGAGGCCGAGGACATCTACCTCCTCAATTCCGACGGCCTCACCGACATGGTCGAGCCCGACGTCCTGCAGTCGACCATCAACGCGAAGCGCGCCGACCTCGCCGAGGCGGCCGCCGAGCTGATCGACATCGCGAACCAGAACGGCGGACGCGACAACATTTCCGTCGTGCTGGTGCGCGTGCCCGCCGAGTACTTGCCGTCGTCCGGCTGGGCGCAGCGCTGGCTCGCCAAGAAGCGCGGATAGGAGCCTCGCGTGGGCAAGCTCGTCCTCTATCTCGCGGACGGAAGCACGCTCGACATCCTGCTGAACCGCGAGCGCGTCATGATCGGCCGTCGCGCCGACAACGACGTCTGCCTGCCGTATCCGGCGGTCAGCGCCGAGCACGCGTCCGTCGTCACGATCCTCGCCGACTCGTTCCTCGAGGACCTCGGCAGCACCAACGGCACCCTCGTCAACGGGCGCCCCGTCGTCAAGCACTTCCTGCGCGACCGCGACCAGATTGACATCGGCCGGCAGAAGCTCATCTTCCTCACGGACGAGTCGGTGCAGCTCGACTCGTCCCAGGTGAGCAAGGCCGTCGCCCACAAGGCGACCTTCGGCGAGCGCGTCGAGCACATCGCGCCGCCGCCGCCGGAAGTCCGGGCGCCGGTGCCGTCGATCGCGGACGAAGAGCTGGGTGCGTCGCTCGAGCGGGATTCGGAAGCGACGGTTGAAATCGACCGGTTCGTGTCGGCCGAAATCGCCGCCGACGCCCGATCGGCCTTCCGGGACGCGCCCGTCGCCCCGAGCGACGTCGCGCCGGAGCGCGGCGACATCGTCGCCGAGTTCGTCGCGGGCGGCGTACTGGACCAGATGCCGTCGGTGCGCGTGATGACCGGCGTCAGCACGGGCCGCACGGTTCCGCTGACCAAGGATGCGACTTCGCTCGGCCGGGCCGGCGTGCAGGTCGCGATGGTGCGTCGCACGGCGCATAACGCGAGGCTGGTGCCGGTCGAAGGCGACCGCGCGCCGACGGTCAACGGCGCCGCCGTGCCGGCCGCAGGGACCGAGCTTCGCAACGGCGACATCATTGAGGTCGCCGGCGTGAGGCTCGAGTTCACCGCTGCCCGGAGCCGTTCCTAGTGCGCCGAGTCTGACGATCGCGGCATGTCTGCCTTTCGTCGTCCCTGCGAATGCCGAGACCCAGTGTCGTTGAAGGGCACTGGATTCCGGCTCGTGCCCGCGACGCGCGCACGTCCGGAACGACGAGGAATTGTTCAGCGAACGTGCAATTCACCACGCTAGCACGCTGTTTGCATCCGGCACGGTAGCGCCGCGGCCTATCGAGGCGACAGCGGAACACCGGGATGTCCGGGTCGTGCGGCTTGCTCCCGCGCGACCTTCCGGCCTGCACCTGGCGCCGCACAAAGTGACGCGCAGCGTCACTCGGGTTCCGCTCTGCGTCCAGTTTGCCGGACGGAGTGAGACCCCGGAGGGTTTCATTGAAACCCGGGGTCCCGAAATTTCCCGGTCAAGTGACCATAAATTGAATGAGAATCAATCTGTTAAGCGCGCCTGTCGGGCCGTGAATCGGGTTTCAGCCCATTGGCATAACCCGTGCTTTATCGTATTCAGCATCGCTGGCATTGCGCGGGTGGCGAATGTGGTCAACAACTAACGGAGACATCCATGAAGCGAATTCAACAAGGCTTTACGCTGATCGAACTGATGATCGTGGTTGCGATCATCG
>Ga0265330_10001527_pt1 | contig 13354 bp, 10 predicted proteins | sample 41919metaG_FD_202083 | JGI IMG/M metagenome (GOLD analysis project Ga0265330, IMG submission 202083) | Rhizosphere microbial communities from Carex aquatilis grown in University of Washington, Seatle, WA, United States - 4-19-19 metaG | ecosystem: Host-associated > Plants > Roots > Rhizosphere... | reverse complement strand
CGAATGCCCGGTTCAAGCTGGAAGCAGATATGGTTTCGCTTATGACCCTTCCTTCGTCCGTGGAGGTGGGGCAGGTGCTCAGGGACCTGGACGAGTTGAAAAAAAAAGAGTCAGGTGAGACATCTAATGCCGCCGTAGCTTCCGACCCACCAGTTCTCGATCGCCGCCCTGCAGGCCATTTGTCTTCTCCGCAAGTACCAGCTCCGGGATTGTCGCCGCGCACCACTTCCCCCTACCGTCCGCCTGCCGAGGCGCCGGTGGCAGCCCCTCGTACAGGGTCGCCGAATGAAGGCGAGGTGATTTCACGGTGGAAAGAGTATCTTGACCTCGTTCGACAGAAGTGGATCTCCCTGGGATCCGTTATGGACGCCACCGAACCCGTTTCTGTGGATGGCAATGTCGTCAAAGTCCGGTGTCCCGATCAATTCCATGCGGATTCGATTTCGAGGAAGAGCAAGGATCTCTCCGATCTCTTCAGCGAAGTATTTCACGTTCGGGCCCGGATTGAACCGGTCATCGGTCCTTCCAGTGAGGGGGGACTTAACGCCTCCACCGCCTCACCTTCCGAAGAGAACCCGGTAGTGGCCGCGCTCAGGAGAGAGCTCGGAGCTGAACCCCTTGAATAACTTCACTTGATGAACCTGCCAATTCTCAAAAAAAATCTCTGTGGCACATCGTAAAAACACGACTCAAACAGTAATACTATTGAAGATGCCCCGGTTGCATCGTGAGCGCCAAAAGTGCGGGAGGGCGTATCGTCGACGTAATCGATCAAGCTCTTCTTGGAGTGGCGAAGGGCCGCTGGCGGGAGCGGCTCTTCGCACTATTTCGTTGTGTCCCCACCATCCAGCATGTTTCCGGGCACTGTGCTGCGACGTTCCTCGCTGAAACCATCCAAAATGTGGCAAAAACCATTCGCACGTACATCGTGCCGCAACAAATCGGGACAATAGTGCTGCTGCTCACGAAATCGTCTTGACTTTCAAGGCCGATTTCTGGAATTTTAAAGCACATTGCGATTTACGAAAGGATGTGGGATGCGCAGACGATGGGTCATGGCATTTGTGCTGATGTTGCCGACGGCAGGGAATGCCCAAACGGCAATCGGGAAGTATGCGGGAGAGTTCCTTGCAGTTGGGGTGGGAGGTCGGGCACTGGGAATGGGAGGCGCTTCAGTTGCCACGGCTGGGGATGTGACGGCGAGTTACTGGAATCCCGCAGGGCTGGCGCAGATCACGTACCCGGAAGTTGTGCTGATGCATGCTGAGCAGTTCGGCAACCTCGTGAACTATGATTATGGCGGGGTGGCCTTTCCTGTTGGCACTCAGACAAGCGTGGGGTTCTCGGTGATCCGCCTGGGTGTTGACGACATCGCGGATACACGCCTCGCAGGGCTGGATGCAACGGGAAATATCACCTACGATCTCGCGCAATTCAACCGCATCGACTACAACCGCGTGACGTATTTTAACGCTGCGGATTGGGCCTTCCTTTTTACCTATGCCAGACAGAGTACCGAAGACCTTTCCTACGGCGGTAACCTGAAGATCATTCGTGAGAACATGGGAGACTTCGGAGCGACCGGGATTGGCGTTGATATTGGGGTCCTTTATCGTCTGAACGAGATTGTCATGCTGGGGGCAAACCTACAGGATGCCACCACAACCTTGGTTGCGTGGAATACCGGCCGAAAAGATCTGATTTCACCGACATTGAAAATCGGCGGAGCAGGAAGCCTTGAAGCATTAGGCGGCCGGTTCTTGCCGGCTGTTGATTTTGACGTGCGATTTGAAAACCGGCGCTACGCCTCCGAGATCCATCTCGGACGCATGAGCATCGATGTGCATTCAGGGCTGGAATTCGAATATAAGAAAGTCGTTGCACTCCGCGCAGGGTATTCCGATGTGAAAGCCCCCACGCTGGGTGTCGGTGTCCACCTGCCTAAACTCAATATCGATTATTCCTTCATGAAGTTTGACAAGGACAGCCAGCTGGGGGATACACATCGAATCTCCCTGCTCTTCACGCTGGAATCCGATCAGTTCAAGCGGCCCATAGAATAAGCCCCCTTTGGAGGAACATCATCCGAATTATTGATGGTGCAAGCCGGCACCTGGAGTCTAGACAGTAATCACTGGTCTGGGGGCGCTTTTTGTGTTCGCGTTCCCCCAAATTAATCACACAACCGCTGAGGCTATCATGGACGGCCGCATGACATTGCAGATGGGCATGCAGCAACTTTCCAAATCTGGAAAGGATCACACGCTGGTGTTCAATCACGGAAGCCTCGACGTGGAATATTACAAGCCGGAAAAAATCGACCATCAGACGCCGCATATTCGTGATGAGGTGTATGTCATCGCTTCAGGTTCCGGATTTTTCGTAAAAGGCGGAGACCGCCAGCCATTCGAGGCGGGAGAGGTAATATTTGTTCCGGCCTATGTCGAGCACGTGTTCGAGGATTTCACAGAGGACTTTGCGACTTGGGTGTTCTTCTTCGGACCTGAAGGAGGTGAAGTTGCGTGAGAGTGGCAGGCGGGTGAGAATGGGCGGGAGAGACCCATTCCAAGCGTCTTGGTGTCTCGTTGTTCTCTGGTCGTCTCTCTTGCTGTGGGGATGCAATTCCTCGCGGCAATCTGCAACATCCGCGGCACAATCCCCCGTTCCCGGCTTCAAACAGTTCCAATACCGCGTTCCGCCGCATTGGCTCGATCTTTCGACCGACAATTCCCGGGAAGGAGTAATCTGGCTGGTTCGATCGGACTATGCAGCGACATTGAAGTTGGAGGAAGTGCATGTGGGAAACGTTGATACTCGTTCCGACGATGTGAACCTTAATACGGTTGCAAGGGCATTGTATGCGACCGAGAATGTAACAGGAAAGGCTCACGTAGTTACCCGGCCGGAAGAGGGAGAGCATGCAAAGAATCCTGCAACTGCATATCACATAGTTCGCGAAAACGGCGATGAAGTGCAGGTCCTGTTGTTGCGGGCTGGGGGAAAGGTCTATATGACGACTGCGCTCAGACTTGGTACTTCCAAAGGGCCATTCAACGAGGTTGATGCTGTGCAACGAGCCCTCACAGATGATCTCTTGCGGTAGTCACTTTTCGCTGATGATCGTGAGGTCGCTATCAGCAACTCTTGGGTTTGCTTTACGGAGGGCGCAGCGGTCCCTGTGGAGCAGTGCGGGATAATCTTCCGGCCTTGCAAGAAGGGCTTCTTCGAAGGCCTTCAGTGCTTCAGACCAGTGATGTTGGTGATACAACTCCATTCCCTTCTGATATGTCCCGAGAAACTTCACGAATTCCCCGTCCTGCTCCGTGTTGCGTTTGCCAATAAGTTCGTACACCACCACGGGTTCTGATCTTCCCTTCACTTGGATCACGTCCAATTCCCGGCCAAGAATCTCCATCTGGACAAGCTCGTACGTCCTCTTGCTCACCATGGTACTGGTCCGATATTCCCTATTTGCTCCTTCCAGGCGGGAGGCGAGGTTGACGCTGTCGCCTATCACCGTGTAGTCGAACTTTCCCTGTGATCCCATATTCCCCACAACCATTTCGCCGGTGTTGATCCCGATTCGTATGGGAAACGAGGGGAGTTGCTGCGACTCCCGTTTCGCGTTGAGTTTCTTAAGGGCCTCCTGCATGGCCATGGCGGTGTAACAGGCCCGAAGCGCATGATCCGTTTGAGGAACCGGCGCTCCCCAAAAAGCCATAATGGCGTCCCCCTCATACTTGTCCACGGTTCCATCATGTTCGAAGATAATCGACGACATGGCGTCGAGGAATTCATTCAGAAGAGACACAAGCTGTTCAGGAGCCATCGTCTGTGCAATGGAGGTAAATCCCTCAATGTCACAGAACATCACCGTGAGTTCCTTCCGTTCTCCCCCCAGAATCAGTTTCCCGGGGTCGGCGACGAGCGCATCGACGAGGGAAGGATTGACATACGTGCCGAACATCGCCTTGATCTGCAGCCGCTGCCTTCGTTCGGAGGCAAGGCTGTACGCTGTCGAGCTGAAGTACCCGCCAAGAACCGCGAGGGTCGGGCTTACGATCCTGAGCACAAGGTTGGCGTGATTGAAAGACCATATCGCGGTGGCAACAATAGTCAGAATCAATACGGCATTTGCGAGAAGACAATTCGTCTCGACGAGGACTTGATATTTTCGGTTGCTCCCTCGAAACGATGAGGTTCCGAGAAAGGAGAGAAGAACGAGGAAAATGATTTCCGGAATTTCAGTGAAAGGACTCTGAATGCGGAGGAAATCATTGCGAAGAATATTCTCTATGACGTTTGCATGGAGTTCGACACCATACATCAGGTTGTCGCCGCGCTGATGACCTCGGCCCATCGACACCGGAAACAGGTCCTTGTATTCAGGGACGGTGACGCCGATGAGAACGATCTTGTCCTTGAACGTGCCGTCATAGAGGTAGCCGTACTCCGGATCGCTGAAGGTATTTGTTTCACTCCCCGTTGCCTGCTCATCAAGCGTGGTAAAGGTCTCATCGTCGATCACATCGTGGAATCGAATGTGCTTAAACGTGCCATTTGGTCCGTAGTAGTTTATGAGGAATGACGCAGGATCGTACTGAGGAATCCTCCTGCCGGCATAGAGAAATAGGCCATTCGAATCGACGGGAGAAGTGAGGGGAGGCAAGTCGAGATATCTGTTGGCCATGGCGAATCCAATAGTCGGAACAGTAAGGTCGCTGTCCCCAGGGGTCGGCACCAGGAAATACGGATTATACATGCGATAAATCCCATCGGCATCCGCACGAATATTGACGAGACCGAGATTTGAATCTGCGCCAAAGAAAATATTGCCGTAGTCCTGATGTTCAGTTCGTTGGACGTACTGTTCGGCATCCTGGTCGCGTTTGCCGGCAAGGACTGCAATACCGCTTTCGCGTATCGCGGCCTTCAAGGAACTGTCGTTGGCTTCACCGTGGCTGTCGGGAGAGTCAAAGATGAGATCAATGCCGACCGCGCGTGCGCCAGCACGTTTCAAATTGCGCAGCACATGGGCATAGTATTCACGGGGCCAGGGGAATTGCGTGGGAAGCGAGCGGAACGACTCTTCGCTGATTTCGACAATCACGACATGGGCGGATTGCTGAACGGAGGTGTTTACGCCTCTGTAGAGGAAGCGGTAGTCAATGGAGGCGAGCTCGAGGCGCTGGAAGAGGCCGAGATGAAATACCTCTGTTGAGACGGCAATCACCGCCAGCGCTATGCCGAGGGCAATGCTGATCCTGCTAAACCAGAGCCGAGGATGGACCGCATCGGCAAGTCGCCGAGCCTGGCCCATAACACCGTGAGATTCGTTCATCGGCTATGATTCCGTCTCCAGTTCCGCAGGAGCCGCCTTGCCGGCGGGCTCTGTCGGTGGGGAAGTGAAGGACCCGGGAATAAACGGGATGCTGGTCTCAGAGATCGTATCGGTAGTGTATTGTTACATAGCTTTCATTGGCATCTGCCTGACTCGCAAGGTAGCCGAATTCACCCACCAGATGCATCGAGGCTGCGAACTGCCATTCGGCCTGGAGATTGAGGATCGTGCGATGGAAATCACCGAACGTTGGGCTAACCGTGGCCTGCGTCGTCAGGATTTCCTTGAGAATTTCGTAACGAGCCTGCAGTCCCAACGTGTTATAATCGAGACGTGTGGTCTGGCCACGCGCACCCGAAACAGGAAGCTTGTTATAGTTCAGGGCCAGATCGATGCTGGTTGTCAATGCCGAAGCATACCGCGTTGCAAGGGAAAACCCGACGCTGGTATTGTTGACGTTGAGCGCGCGGGGAGTTTTGTCGGTCCGGTTCGACGTGGAGAGGTTGAATGATGCGGTATGTTCCATCCCAAACTCAAAATCGTAGGACGATTGAAGGAAGATCCGATTCGTGACGTCCTCAATGGCGCTGAGAGAATCCTGGCCGAGCGTATTGATGTTATTGGAATTGCCATAGCGGCTGTACCCGACCGTGATGGGGGGAAACCCGATTCTGGGAGCGTACGTCATTGCCAGGGTAAAGGTCGAGTAGTACGTCGTTCCGGCTTTTGTCTTGGAAGTATTGTCGTGGAGCCGTTCATACCCAGTCGTCACCGTTAGAGCATTCTCAATCAGGTGGAACCGATCATTGACGTTGAAGCCCTGGATGTCTTTCCTGAGAAACGCCTGTCCGAACGAATTATAGTCGCTGCCACGGTATAAGTAAGTGAACTTCAGGTCCTGTTGAAAGTACCGCAGCTGTACTGACGCCTCGCCAACTGCTGTGCTTAGACGGGTCAGGCTGAGCGGACGGAGGTTTTCATTGACCGTAATAAACCGGGTGAGGATATTGCGAAGCCATCGGACGGTATTCCGCGTGTCCTCACTATTCGGCCAAAGCGAGTCAATCCGATCATTGGTGATCGAACCAGAGGAAATATCCGTATTGTACAAGCTGAACGCACCCTGGCCCGCCAGTTGAATTCGTCGATCATCAAGCCGGACAACAAAGTCGGATCCGACGACGACGTCCTCCTGCGGGCGAATTCCATACGCGATGGAGCCCATGTCGTCTTTTGAATTCATGTACGTCAGGCCCCATTGCCACGTTTCGCCGGTGCCAAAGCTTGGTCTGATGATAAACAGATTCCGCCCGTACGTGCCGAAGGAATATTTTCCCCACAGGCCGGGGGAGATGGGAGCGTAGGCGGCGCCAGGATCGCTGGACTGCTCAGTCACCAGGAGTGAATCGGGAATTTTGCTCAGGAGAGAGCCTTCAATCGGGCGCGTAATCTGCCCTGTGCTCATGGCAAGTCCGAAAAATCCCAATTTCAAATTCGCATGAACCCCTCTGACGCGTTTCCCGCTCAGAATGAGATCGGGAAAGGAAGGATTCAGATCCCCATACCCGGCCTTTAACCATGATGTTTCGGCGCCGATGTAAAACCGGTCCTGAGGTTGCAGACTGGGGCTCTCGTCAGTGGTTATGAATGCATTCGTGGTAAACCGCCATCCCTCGTACATCGCTCGCGCTGCAATAGTTGCACGATTATACCATGTGCCTTCACCCGCGACCTGCTCGTGCCGCGACTCCAAGGCAACTGAGCCTGCGTATGTTACCCCGGCCTGCTCCTCTGCGGCGAGCAGCTCACCGGCCACAGTGAACACGCGTGATGCTGTGCCGCGCGCAACCCCTGCACTGTCAAAGAGAGAGACGGCCACTTCGTGGCGTCCGGGCGTGAGCGTCAACCGGGAATTCTCCGGAGAAAAGACGCCCAGCTCGCCGCTCATCACGACGACAGCAGTGATGTCCGCACCGTCCAATTGCACGCGCGTCGCCCGGCGATCGGTACCCGAAGGCGCACGCAAGAGAGAAAAGCAAACCACGACATCCTCCGGTGCCATAGGCTCATCGGAGTCGGGACTAAGGAACACGACACCTGTCGCGGATGCTACGCCTTCCACAATGATGCGGAGAGTATGATCTGGAGGGTTCGAAAACGGATCCTGTGAATCACCGAACGGATACGTCTCAAAACTGCCATCGGAAAGCGTCAGGACAATGTAATACTCGATCGATGGAGGCTGAACGAACGAGCCGGGAAGTGTAACCGAGGCATTGGTTCCGCGGACATCCATGTCTGCCCGGCGGTATTGACTTTCGCCAAAAGGACGGTACACGATGGTGGCGTAGACGACTCCCGAGCTGCTGTTGAGCGAGGCGGTAACAGTGAGATCCCGGCCGGGGATCGGCTCGGTGTTGGTTGCCAAGCTCACATGCTTCGAAACCTGAGTCGCTGCCCGGCCCGGGCACAACAAAGCGCAGAGTACCACACACACACCGATTCGAGCCGGCGTGAATCGAGGGAGATGATTCATTCGCACAATCGATTTGGTTGTGCCACTGACAAGTGGCCCATTGTCAAGTATCAGCAACCCGGCACCTTCTCACTCTAGTCAATCCGTAATTCTGCTTCAGGCTCCCAGGCAGCGTACTGGTCAAGATGCGCTGCCCTGAAATTGAGCCTCGGGGTGCCGAGGGTCAGGAATACTGCTACCGTGCCTGCCCGGTGCACGCTGACACTAGTCTTTGTATTGAATCCGCAGGTGCTTTGAATTCCCCTGGCTATCCCGCAAATCAAATTCCAGGTTCTTCTGGGATTCACCGATGAGCGCGCCTTCCGCCTTTTGGCGTTCGTCCGCGGTGCTCGGATGGCTCAGCAGCTTGCCATCCGGGGTTGAAATTCCCGTGAATCCCGCCGGAATATCAAGAGATTCCTTGGAGCGGATGTTATAGAGGTTCACGGTCCCTTCAACAACGGTGAGCGTGTCACCAGCGGCCGAAGCGTTGAACGAGCCGCCTGTGCCGCGTATCGACGCAACGGACGTGGGTGAGGTAAACTTGAAATCCTCACCCGGGTGCTGCTTCTGTACAGAGAACCCAATCACTCCCGTCCGGATGTCGATGGTCTTGGAGAAATTCGCTCCCTGCATGGACCCAGTAACCGTGACTTCTGAAAGTTCTCGGATGCGCACAAGACTATTGTCCATGAGTTTGATGATGGCCATCGACTTCTCGCCCGTGCGGACGCGATCCCCCGTTCCGAGAGTCTCACCCTTTTTGGCCTTCATCCAATCACTGGCAATATCCTTCTTCTCTACATCGGCAATCACCTTGCTCAGAAAACCAACGGTCATTGCCGATTCTGCAGCGTTGTGTGACACGGTCGCCAGGAGGCAGACCGCAATGATGGGCAAAAAATTTCGGTGTGTCATGATCGTGCCTTCCGTGTGCGGTTATTCGAGCCCGACCGTCAAAACGGCGTCAGGATTATTACGAAGGAACTGCAACAACTTGCTCAAATCACCGCCGGAAATGGTCGATCCATTATCCCGGGCACTTCCCGAAATTGATAGTCCCTCATTCCGTATCTGGTCGAACAAGGGTCTGTACTTTGGGTCAAGCGTTCGCTCGAGTTCATCGAGCAGCGAAGAAACGGACGATGGACCTGCATCGACCGAAAATGAACGCAATGGACTCTTGATGAGTTTGTCGCGCCCGCCAGCCGCAATGACATGTCCCTCCACATACCAGGCATACGAACTGCCGGGATGCAGTTGACGTACTCCTGCAGAGGGATACTGGTAGGAATTCGTGCCAAGATCCGCCGTGAGAATCGGAATCCCTGTCACTGCCTCTTCAACACTTGTCTGTCCTGGGAGCATCTCATACACATACAACTTCGAGTGTGTCCCGTCAAACTGCCACTGAAACATCGGCAGAAGACTGACATACCTGTCGAGATCAACCGGAAAGAGCAGATCAATCACTGAAGGGTTGGACAACGTTACGGAGAATTCCCCGGTTGCAATGGGGGGATCGGTGCCAGGGATCTTGACACTAATTTTAAAATCATAGGCACCGGCCGGGAGCTGGCCGCTCGGAAGGCCAACACTTTCGAAAATCCTCTTGGCAGAAGCATCCTCTTGATAGAGGGAATCAGGGAGTGCCTTCCCTTTGCCGAGATCCAGATTGGTGATCGTGCGTGAACCCTGGACGATGAAGGCATGACTCTCCATGTGGATCGCCGGATTGAATGACTCTCCCGTGGCCAATGTGGCATTCAGATCGACTACCAGTACTATTGATACCGGCTGGGCTGGTGCCTGGATATCAACAGTGAATAGCCAGATCGAGGAGAGCGAATTGCCAAAATCAATGTCCGAAACAGAGAGGACGTTAATCGGAGCATTGGTGGTTCGAAGGATGACGCCCTGGGCCGATGAAGCAGCAGGCTGAAGAGCCAACAACAGCAACAGCGCCCAGAGGATGACTTGGGGGATCTCGGGCTTTCGGAGGAACGACCGTTCAATCATGACGGACCCCTTTAACATAAGTTGGTGATCCGGGGAGGAGTTGGTATGTGAACAGAAGAAGGTACAAAAACGACTCGACTCATGCAATGAACAGGGCACGCCGAGCCGCCGAATAATCCAATATCAGGCAGGAAATGCAACTCTATCGAAATATCGCCGGAATCGACAGAGATAGGGGGGATTTTGAGGAAATATCGATGTTTCCCTCTGAGGCGTTAAAAATGCACGATGTCATTATAAACGACGATAGCCATGAACGCAAGCAGGAGGATAAACCCCGCATGCTGAAGACCCAGTCGGATTTTCACCGGAACCTCGCGATGAAAGAGGCCTTCGTAGACCAGAAATATCAGATGTCCGCCATCAAGTGCGGGAAAGGGGAGAATGTTCAAAACGGCAAGACTCACGCTCAAGAGCGCCATGAAGCCAAGATACGTCAGGAGGCCCATTGCGGCAGACTGCGTGGCCATCTGTGCAATGCGAATAGGCCCGCCGACCGATTCACTGAAGGGGGTCCGGCCGGTGACAATCTGCCAAATCTGCTGGACGAATAATACGGTCACATTCCCTATGTCTGCAATCCCGCGTGGGAGCGCCTCCAGCAATGAGTAATGAATGTGCCTCTCAGGCCCATTGTATTGCATGGAAAACGATATTCCAATTAAACCGTCCTTCGTCGGTATTGTCGTTCCATGCATCTCCTCATTTCCTCGACGCCAGTCAACGTCAAGAGCCCTCCCCGCATTGGCATGGACAATTTCGCCGACTTTATTCTGTTGATACCGGACCGGAATACCATTAAAGGAAAGGAGGATGTCGTGCGGCTTCAGCCCGAGCTTGAAAGCCGGCTTGTCCGGATCGACCGATGTGACCATGAGCTCGGTTTTTTCCGGGATGATGCCCAGCGGCACTTTGTCCGGTTCAGGCAACGATGTTCGTGGAAGGAAGAGTTGACACGTGCTGTCGCCACGCTGGACGATGAACGTGATATCCTTGCCCATCGACTCAATATAGACATCGTTGCCAATCTGATCCCAGTCAGTCGTTGATTGGCCGTTGACCTTTAGAACCCTGTCTCCCGCTTTGAATCCAATGGTTGCCGCAGGGCTCTTCTCCGCGACATAGCCGATCGTTGTCGTTTCCCTGATGATGCTCCCCTGGACGTAATTGATCGCCCAGAATATTCCTACGGCGAGAATGATGTTCATAACAACGCCGGCACAGATGACAATCATCCGCTGCCAGAGGGGCTTCGCCCTGAACTCCCATGGCTCCGGACTCCGATTGAGAAAATCGGTATCGAAGCTTTCGTCAATCATGCCGGAGATCTTGACGTATCCTCCGATCGGAATCCAGGAGATGCAATAGTCCGTTTCTCCCATCTTTCTTCCGAACGCCCGCGGTGGAAAGCCGATGGAAAACCGCTCTACGCGCATGCGGAAGATTTTCGCAGCCAGGAAATGCCCAAGCTCATGAACAAGTACCAGTACGCCGAGGGTGATGACAAAGTAGAGAACAGTAGTGAGAAAGTGCATGGAAATTTTTCCAGATTTTACAGCATCATGCAGCGGGAGCCACTCGTTGCTGTACGGATTTTCGAGTTACGCCATCAATAGCAATAAGGTCCTCCAGCGATGGATTCTGGAGCGAAGTATGAGTCGAAAGAGCCTCGGCGATAAGAGAAGGGATCTCGGTAAAAGCAATACACCCCTTCAGGAAGAGATGGACCGCCATTTCGTTTGCGGCGTTGAGCACAGCAGGGACGGTTCCCCCTGCACGCAAAGCTTCGTAGGCCAGGCCGAGACATCGAAATCGCGAGACGTCAGGAGGGAAAAACGTCATCGTTCCCAACGATGCCAGGTCGAGCCGCTCTGACATTGACGGGCACCGGTCGGGGAATGTCAAGGCATATTGAATGGGGATTCTCATGTCAGGCTTGCCCATCTGTGCCTTCATGGAACCGTCGACGAATTCCACCAGGGAATGGATGATCGACTGCGGGTGGATAACCACGTCAATACGATCGGGGGGGAGGCCGAACAGCCAATATGCTTCGATGACCTCCAGGCCCTTGTTCATCATTGTGGCCGAATCGATGGTGATCTTATTGCCCATCCTCCATGTTGGATGGATGAGCGCCTGCTTGGGAGTAATCGACTCAAATTCGTGAGGGGCGAGATTCCAGAACGGCCCGCCTGAAGCCGTCAGGATAATCCTTGCCACCTGCGACATGTTCTCACCCTGTAAACACTGGAGAATGGCACTGTGTTCGCTGTCGATGGGAAGAATCCTGACTCCATGCTTGCGGGCAGTCCGCATAATGAGGTCACCACCAACCACAAGCGATTCTTTGTTTGCAAGGGCTATGTCTTTTCCCGCCTCGATCGCCCTCATGGTTGGAATCAGACCGCTGAATCCCACGAGTGCGTTGATGACAAGGTCTACGTCGGGATGCGTGGCCGCTTCGAGCAGGCCGTCATTGCCCGCGAGAATCCTCGTGGTACCGCATGATCGAATCTGCCTGGCCGGCACGTGTCCTGTGCTTGCAACAGCTGCAAGGGCAGGGTGAAAACGTTCAATCTGACGTTCAAGAAGCTCAATATTTCTGTGTGCCGTTAACGAGGTCACGCGAAACCGATCCGGAAATGCCGCAATGACTTCCAGACTGCTGCGCCCGATTGAACCGGTCGAACCCAGAATGGCAACATTCACCATACAGTCACCAAGATGAGAGAAGGAATACCTGGTCAAGGTACGGAACATGCGAGTGTTTCGCAAGGAACTCGCGCGACACCATTCGAGGTCTCCACCATGCATCGCATAGCTGTTTTCCCTATATTGAAACTTTATGGGAGGAGTTTAGACTGGAATTCGCGATGGCGCGCTCAAAGTGGAGTAATTTCCTTCGATTGTCGGCATTGATGCTTCTTGTGCTGTTTGCTGTTAGCCTGGTGGAGGCACAGAGCGCTGCGGTACAGACGAATCTTCGAGTCGCCGAGACGCTCGAACGAGCGGGAGATTTTCAGCATGCGCTTCAGCTTTATCGGGAGCTGGCAGCAAGGGATCCATCAAATCCGATGTACGATGAAGCGCTGGAACGGCTCCTCGTTCAGCTCAAGCAATACGACGAAGCGCTTGCAATCCACAAGAGAAGTCTCGTTCGAACACCTGACGATCTCATGCTCCAGGTTTCTCTTGGGACCTTGTATTATCGCGCAGGGCACGAAGAAGATTCGTTTGCGGAATGGGATCATATCCTGGACCGCAATCCCCGAAACCCCGTGGCATTCAGTGCCGTTGCCGCGGCAGAAATCGAATGTCGACTCCTGGACCACGCCATTGCCACCTTTCGACGGGGGCAAGATGATCTCGGGGATCCTTCGCTCTTCGCCCCTCAATTATCCTCCTTGCTCGCTGCCATGATGGACTACCGCGGAGCTTCCGCGGAACTCCTTCTCTGGTTTGCCAAGAACCCAACC
>Ga0265330_10001525_pt1 | contig 13360 bp, 9 predicted proteins | sample 41919metaG_FD_202083 | JGI IMG/M metagenome (GOLD analysis project Ga0265330, IMG submission 202083) | Rhizosphere microbial communities from Carex aquatilis grown in University of Washington, Seatle, WA, United States - 4-19-19 metaG | ecosystem: Host-associated > Plants > Roots > Rhizosphere >... | reverse complement strand
GCGGTCGCGTGCTACCCGTGGTCGAGCTTCGCACGCGCCTGGGCATGCCGGCTGCGCCTCTGACAGCGCGGTCACGCGTGATTGTCGTCGAGGCGCTCGGCCGCCTCTTCGGACTGTTGGTCGACCGGGTGTCCCGCATTGCCAAAGTTTCGGACACCGTCGCGCCGGCGCCGGTAGAGGCGCTGTTCGGCAACCCAGACTACGTCACCGGCATCGCTCCAGCAGGCGACGAGGCGATCATCTTGCTCGACATCGACAAGATTCTCTTGCTCGACGACCCGGCGTCGCCAGCGAAGGGCGCGACTTCGGAGCCGCCCGCATGACCGCCATGAGCGACCAGAATAGTCTGCCTCAGTCAGCCGCGGCCGACGTCCTGACCAGTAAGCCGGCAAGCACGATTCGCCGTTTTCAGGCGATTCCGCTGCTGCGACACATGCGGCTGTGGCAAAAACTACTGAGCATCGTGGTGGTGCTGCTGATCCCCAACCTCTTTCTGCTCAAAGATTTCGTCAGCCGGGCCAGCGAGGACATCGTGCGCACCCGCAGCGAGCTGTGCTTGGATCAGCATTCACATGTGTTGCGTGTGATTCTGCAGCACCAGGCGGTGTCGCTGGCCGGCTCGGTGGCGCCGCAGGTGGGCGCGCCTAATCCAGGGGAAAACGCGCGCGCACAGGTCGAGAATGCTCTGGCCGAACTTGGTCGCCTGCAAGCGTCAGGCTGCGGCCGCGCGAATCCCGAGATAGCAGGACGCATGCGTCCTGTGCTGACCGGTCTGCGCAGCGCCTGGATGCAGACCTCCGCGGAGGCGTCGGGCGAGACCGATCGCCGCATGCGCGAGCAATTGCGCATGGCCTTCCGGCAAGTGGCCACCGCGGGCAATCCTGGATCGGCCGCTGATCCAGCCTCGGAGCTGGTCAACGAAGCGACCCGCAGCACGCTGCCCGAGGCAGCGTGGCGGCTGGCGGACCTGGTGGTGCTGGGCGCGCAGATCGCCGGGGCCAAGGACACCCCCATCGAGGCACGGGCCCAGATCATCAGCGCACGCGAGAGCCTGGAAGTGGGCCTGCTCGATCTGCAACGCGGCTTGCGCGCGCTGACGGGCGGGGAGGAACGGGCCAATGGGGCAGGGGATTCGTTCGATACGGCGGTTGGCGCAAGTGCGCACCGCTATGTGCAGGCCCTACGCGAGACCAACGCGGCTGCGCGTGAGTTGAGCGCGCACGCAAGAACGAGCGCAACGGGCGACACGTCCGCGGGGCACGCACTGGGCATGACCAAGGCGGCCCTGGCGGCCGTGGATGCGCTCTTTGCCACCTACGATGCGGCTCTGGCTTGGCAAGAGAGCCAGCTCGGCGATCGGGTGGTGCGGCTGGAAAGTCAGCGCTTGCACACCATTGCCTTTGTTGTCGTGGCGCTGTTGCTGGCTGGATTCTTGGTTTCAGTCATTGCCCGCAGTATCACCACGCCCTTGGCTGTGGCTGTGGATTGTGCCAATCGTTTGGCTGCCCAGGACTTCAGTATCGAGATCGTGCAAAGCGAGTCCAGTGATGAGCCGGGACAGTTGCAGGCATCCATGCGCCAGATGGCCGGCAGCCTGCGTGCCACCATCAAATCGATCCTGGTCTCGTCGCGAATCGTGGCGGCAGCGTCCGAAAAAATATCCAGCTCGGGCAGTCAGTTGGCCCGCGGAGCAGAAACCCAGTCAGCCGCCACTGAGGAAACATCATCGAGCATGGCCGAGATTGCCTCGCAGATTCAGCAACTGGCCAGAACCGCGATGTCGCTTTCCGCCAGCGTGGAGGAGACCACCACTGCTTTTCACAAGATGCACGAAACCCTGGAGCGCACGGCCAGCCACGGACAGACACTGTTGACGTCGTCGCAAGAGGCGACTGCACACCTGGCCGCCTTGACCGCCAGCATGGGCCAGGTGACCACACAGTCGCGTTCGGCCAACGAGATGTCCCAGTCGGCCCTGGGCGCGGTGAAGTTGGGCGGCGAGAAGTTGCAGCAGTCCATCGGCGGCATCGGAGAGCGCGCGCAAGAGGTGAGCAAGATCGTGCGTCTCATCGAGGACATCGCGGATCAGACCAACCTGCTGGCGCTCAACGCAGCCATCGAGGCCGCCCGCGCGGGCGAAGCCGGTCGCGGTTTTGCCGTGGTGGCCGACGAAGTGCGCCGGCTCGCCGAGCGCAGTACGCAAGCCACGCAGGACATCGGCGCGATCATCGAGCGCGTGCAAAAGGACGTGGGCTCGGCCGTGGTGTTGACCGACGAGATCCTCGTTGGGATGATGGCGTCGATCGACAAGACCTCATCGATTATCGAGGAGAGCGCGCAAGCCACCGAGCAACAGGGTGAGTCCGCGCGTCGCACGCTCAAGATGGCGGAGAATATGGCGGCCCTAGCCCAGCAGATCGCGCTGGCCGCGCGCGAGAATGCCGGCAGTGCCGCGGAGATCGTCAAGGCGTCACACAATATGAACGAGCTGACCACGGCCATGCTGGACGCGACCATCGAACAGAAGCGCGGGGGCGAAACCGTGGTCAAGGCGACTGATTCAATTGCCGATGTGGCACGACAGAACCTGCAAGTGGTGGCGGGCATCAACCTGGCGGTGCGCGAACTGGCCAGCGAGGCCGAGGCCCTGCGCAAGCGCGTGGAAGCGTTCACGGTCTGACCTTGGCGCGACTCCAAACGGGAATTTGTTGAGCAACTGCGGTGGGTTATGCCTGGCGGGGTGTGCGCTTTCATGACGGCGCTGCAGTCTTGGTGCACAATCGGGGTCCGGGACAGCGAGTTTCGGGGGAATTCTGTGCAACAAGCGATTTCACTTCCAAGTCAGCCGGTGCGGAAGCCGAACCACCAGCGGGTGAAACCAGAAGAGTTGGGTCGTCTGGCCGAGCTTCTCGCGGCCAAACTGAAGGCGGGCCTGTCCGTGGGACAGGCGCTCTACGCTCTGTCGGTCGAGTCCAAGCATCCGGGTGTCGTGGCCGCGTGCAAAGGTGTGAAGGCCGGTCTGGACAAGGGGCGCTCTTTGGGTGAAGCCCTGCGCGATTACCCAGACACCTTTGACGAGATCAGTGTGGCCATGCTGGCTGCGGGCGAGAAGAGCAATCGCCTGGCGACTGAGTTGCAGCGCCTGTCGGCCTACCTCAGCACCACGGCGAAGATCGCGCATGAGCTCCGCAGCGCCACCACACGCCCGGTGGTCATCCTGGGTGGCGGCTTGTTGACGGTCCTTGTCGGCCTGGTGGCCGCGGCACCTGTTGTCGAGCCATTCTTGCGCGGCCTGCCCGAAAAGGAATGGCCGCTGGCCGCTCACTTGACGATTCTCGTCTTGCATGGCGCGCGAGCGATTTTGCCAGTCGTGCTGGTTGCGGCGGCCCTCGCGTATGTGGGCCTGCGCCTTCTGTTGCGCGGAGAAAAGGGTAGGCTGTTGCGGGATGGGATGCTGTTGCAGGCGCCCATCATAGGTTCATTGTGGCGGGCCAAAGCAGTGGCTCACTTCACACGGACCACTGGCGTGCTGGTGGCAGCCGGAATTCCGGCGCCGAATGCAATGGAAAGCGCGGCAATAACCGGAGACAACGCGGCTGTGCGCGGGGCCGTGTTCTTGGCAATGGACAAACTGAGCAAGGGTCGCGACCTGCCAAACGCGCTTGCCGAAGTGGGGCTGGCTGCGCGGGCCGAGATCAATGCCATGCAGGCGGCGGAGCGGCGCGGAACGCTGGGCGAGATGCTGATGAAGCACGCTGAGACTGGCGACGCCGATCTATTGAAACACATCAGTCGGGTCAAGACAGTTGCGCAGTCAGCGACGATATTGGTACTTGGTCTGTTGATTGCCGGCGCGCTGTTGGGAATTGCCGGGCCGATGTTGGGACTGCACTGACCCTATCTCCACCCAATCCTGTAGCCAGCATCCAGAATGAAGCCCCCGGTATTGCCGACAATGACATCGCCGCTTGATAGCTTGCCCAGCGATATGGCCAGGTAGCGCAGACCCAACACCACCTGCGACCGGTGCAGCAGTAAAGCGGCTTCAGTCGAGCCTTCACAGGCAAAGGCCACACTGTACCCGGTGATTTCGCGATTGAATGCTTGAAGACTCGCCTTGGCCAGCAGCAGTCCCGCGCCGCCACCAACAGATACGCCGATTCGGTCAAAGCGGCGGCGATAGCGCGCCTGGGCCAGCAGGGGAAACTGGTCAAGCACGACATCGCCTGACCCGGCGTTGTTGAAGGAGAAGATGCTGTTGTGCAGATATCCAACCGTCGCGCCAAAGGCGAAACCGGAAAGGCTGGGATGGAGCGAGCCAATCGCCTCGACAAAGAATGCGAGGCCCGGATTTTGCTGCAGATTCCACAACAAGCCCAGGCGAGGCGTGAGCGTGTAGCGTGGAGCTTGCACCGGATCAGGCGGCATCTGCCGCATGAAGAGATCGAGCGGGATGCGCTCGGTGGCGTGCCCTTTGTCGAGCACGGCTTCCACTTCCATGGCTCGGCCACCCGCCAGCACCGCGGGCGGTCGGATCACCAGCATGGCTCGGCCATCTTCGGTGGCTTGCGGAGAAGCGGACTGGCCGTCGACCAGCACCGCGGCTTCGCCCGGGTCGGTGGGATTGCCAAAGCCGTCTTGCGAACTCAGAAACACGCGCAGGCTGTGCAGGGGGAGATTTTCGGGACGGGTCGCCTCGGGCTGCAGCAGGACCTGGTCGGTCGCGGCTGAACCAAGCACCACGTCAGCCTCTGCGCTCACGTCTGGCTGTCCTCGCAGCGACGCCATGAGGTGCAGCGTCGGGTCTTGCAGGGAGGCCGGCGCGCGCACTAGGAAGCGAGCCTCGCCCACAGCCAGGCTGCCCAGGGGTTGGGGCCGCAAGCCCGTCGACGCCAAGGTGATGGTGGAGGCATCGACCAGTCGCCCCGATGGTTCCACCGCCAGGACAGCGACTTCGGCGGCGCCGCCGGCGGCCAGCTTCTCGGGCGCCACCACCAGTGCGCGCTGTGCCGGCGGAATCTTGAGGTCCAAGAGCTGCTGACTGGTCTTGCCCTGGCGACTAACCGACCGGGCGGTTGCGAAATTGATGCCAGGAGGTACCACCACGGGCACGTGGACGTTGCCGTCTGCCGGCGCAAGCACGGGACCGAAATCCTTGTCCCCGACTTGCACCGTGACCTTGGCGCCCGGATCGGTGTGAAAGGCGGGACTGGCAGCGGCGCGCAGCCGTACCGCCAGTGACCCGCGCAGAATCAGAAAGTCGTGCGAGAAATCAGCGACCACGATGGCCGGCTGGGGAAATCGGTTTGCGGGCAGGATGAAGCGCGCCGAGAAACCGGTCGGTCCCTCGCGCACCAGATCTTCCACACGTCCCGCGCTGCACAGGATTCTCGGAAAATTCAGGGGCGACGGCAATGCCCCGGTGACCGCGATGCGAAGTTCGGTTTCGTCTTCGATGCCAAGCACCGGCGATGGCGCCGCCAGCGACAGGGACACCCGTGTCGCCGAGGCCGGCGGCTCGCTACGCGTCGCGCGCGCGGCCGGCCTGGCAGGCGCGCCCTCAGTGGCCGCTGCCGGAACTTGGGCCGGGGCGGACGGAGCGTGAGCCTCTTGCATCTTCGCCTCACTGATACCGGCATCTGGCGGCGTCGGGAGCGTGACCTTTTGAGGCGCCACCGCCGTGGCTTCAGCAGACCCACGGTCGGCGGAATCGGCCGCGTGCCCGTCGGCGGCTGCGGCTGCGTCTGGCGCAGCCGCGGCGTCGGGTGGACCATCGGCTGCCTCGACCCGCGCGCTCCAAAGCAGAACCAGAGCCAGCCCGCCGACTGCCGGCCGCCAACCGCCGCAAGCTCGGGCCGTGGTCATTCCTTCCACAGTTCGTCACCCGAGGTTTGCAAGGCGGGAGCGCGTGGAGCCGGGCGCAGAACTCTTTCCACGGTCTTCTGTCGCCCGCTGACGTCCTCGGCCTCCACATGGACGCGGGTCTTAGGCTCTGCCACCTGCACGCGAGCCAAAAAAGTTCCGTCCGGTGCTACCGGTGTCTCCTCGCCATTCACCCGCACGCGCGACGAAGGGCTGGCGCGGCCGCGAATTTTGGACACGGTCTCGGCCTTGTCGTCCTCAGGCCAGACCACCGAGAGTAAGATCTCTTCTGGCATGGGCTCGGGATCGCTGGGCACTCCTCCGGGGAACGCCGTGCTCTCGTTGCCTTTGCGGACCACCACTTGCTTGCCATGGGCTTCAAAGCGGGCTGCGCCCTCGGCGGTCGTCACGCTGACCTTTCCGCTGGGCGCCATCGAAACTGCGAAGCGCGCGGCGCCCTCGTTGGTTGTGCGCGTGTCCTGGGCATCAATTTCTAGTTTCTCGCCGTCTTTGCCCACGTTGGCGGAAACTCGTCCTCCGCGCAGCAGGCCGAGTTTGGTGGTTGTCTCTTCGAGCTTGTCGAGGCGCAGGTCCATGTCGTCGCGCACGTCAATCTCGACGCTGCCCCGCCGCAGAAGCGCGCGCGAGCCGCCATGCGTGCGGACTACGTCTTTGGACGAGAGCAAGTGGCCGGCGCGCGCCACGTACCACTGGCCGTTCTGGAAGGCCTCCACGGTGCCCGCCAGAGCGCTGACGCGAAACTGGGCGGGTCCAGCCAGCGGCAGACGGGGCGCAGGCGAGGGTAAGCCGGCCGGCATTTCCGTCCGTCGGCGCTCGAAGAAGAAACGCGAAAGGAGCGTGGCGCCTACGAGAATGACAGCCACGGCGGCGATCACCGCCACCTGGAAGCCGGACGTACGGGGCCCACCTCGGAGCTTCATGCGAGGAGACTGGCTCCTTCGGCGATGGGAAAAGTCAGCCAGAAGGTCGTGCCCAGACCGACCTGGCTTTCGACCCGGATGGTGGCGCCGTGGTCCTCGATGATCTTGTGCACCATGGATAGGCCGATGCCCGTGTCGGTTCGTTGCGCCTTGGTGGTGAAGAAGGGATCGAAGATGCGCGAGAGCTGCTCGGGCTTGATGCCGTGTCCGGTGTCGCTCACGCGCAGCCGGAGCAGTTTGTCGTCAGGCCGCGTGGTTTCGAGGGTCAGCGTGCCGCCCGAATCCATAGCCGCCCTGGCGTTCTGGATGAGCTGTATGAGCGCAGCCTGCACCTGCAGGGCGCTGCCGCGGATGGGCGGCCCCGGGCTGGGGATGCGCTTGATCACGGCGATGCCCCCATCGGCCAGGCTCTTTGCCCCGCATAGCTCGAGCGCGTCGCCCACCACTTCGCCCAGATCGAAGGGACGGAAATGCTCGCCGGACTGCTTTTGCGAGAAGCGCAACAGGTTGGCCACGATGCCTTGAATGCGTGCCGCCTGCTCCTCAATGTCCTGAATCAAGGGCCGGGCCGGATGTCCCTCGGGTAGATCGGACAGGAGAATCTGCGCCAGGCCCAGCACGCCGGTGAGCGGGTTGTTGATCTCGTGCGCGACCCCAGCGCCCAGCGAGCCGATGGCCGCCAGCGAGCGCGAGCGCAAGAGGAGATCCTGGGCGTCGCGCAATTCCTTGGTCTTGTCTTCGACTCGCTTTTCCAGGGTGACGTTCCACCCGCGGATCTCTTCATTGCGTAGCAGGATCTCGCTGCGCGCCGCCGAGAGCGAGCTGGCCATGGAATTGAAAGCCTTGGCTAACTCGCCCAGCTCGTCGTTGGATGCGACCTCGATCTCGGCGTCCAACTTTCCTTGAGCGATGTGGCGTGCACCCTGCACCAGCGTTCCCACCCGGGTGGCCAGCGAGCGCGCCAACGCGGCGCCGACCACCGCGGCGACAAAGGCGGCCACACCAACCCAGTAGATGGTGGTCCAGGTAAGCCGGCGCGCCGGCCGCAGCGCCGACTCCACCCAGCGTTCGACGACCACACCCAGGCCAAAGGTGAGCGCGGGCACGTAGGCCCCGATGACCGAGTGGTCGTGGCTCGGATACTCGGCCACGAACGACTCGGTTGGCAGAGAGCCTGGTTTGCCCTGCGGCAAGCGCTTGGGGTCGGGCCGGGCAGAGCCCAAGGCCCGGCCGGAAGCCACTGTGCGGCTCTCGCGATCGAGAAGCAAGATGTCAGTATCGATCGACGAAAGCGAAGCCAGGTGATCGGCGATGCGGCGCAAGGACACGGCCGCCACGATAATGCGGGGATCTTCGTCGGGCACGCCCTGGTAGCGAACCGCCAGAACCACGTGCGGAATGTGCGCGTGGCCAGCCACGAAGATCGAACCCACCGTGCTGCCCTCGCGCAGCACCGCCTCGACGGGAACGTGCTCGGGCAGGCGGGCCACGTCCTCGACGGGAAGAATTTCGTGGGTTCCGAAGGAATCGTTTCGGGGCGCGACCGACTGGAAGGCCGCCGGGACCACCGGCTGTCCCTCGGTGTCCAGCAAAGCCACCACGCTGAAATCGTCGCTCTGGTGGTACACCAACTGGAGAAACTTGCGCAGAGCCTGCGCGGTCGGCAGCGCGCCCCCCACGCGGGTCAAGTCGAGGATGCGCGTCTCGACCGACAGGGTCGACTGCAGATTGGATAGGTGGCTGCTCACGTACTCCGAAATCTGGCGCGCCAGCAACACTTCGTGGCCGTAGATGGCGTCGCGCAGGGCCGCCCGGCTGACCCGAATCGACGAGTAGCCGGCAATGGCCAGCGGCACAGCGGCCACGCCGATGGACAGGAGCGCAAACTTGGGCAGCAGCTTCATGGGGCGTTCCAGGAAAAGCCGTTGGGCTCGGGCAGGCTGGTCCAGCCGGTGTTGGGGTCCAACGCCCAGACCGTGACTTGCCCGCTTCCAGGAGGTACCACGCCGTCGATCTCGGTGTCGTGGACAAACTTCGCACCAGTCAGGGCAACCGCATTCGCCAGGGCGTGACCCAGGTAGATGATCGTGTTCTTTGTGAAGTTACTGCCGAGGACCTGAACCGGCGTTTCCTCGCCCTCCTGCCCAAATGCGGGGTTGATAGACGAGATTTTCGGCGAAGGTTGATACTCGAATTTTTGGTCCCAGGATGCGAACCCCAGGTCAGACCGCACTGTCACCGGGACGGAGCCCTTGATGTGGGCCGGGGCGTAGCCACTGATGGTCTCTTCGCTAACGATGATGCCGCCATCGGGGATGAGCAGGTCCGTGCCGAAATAGACGCGAGCGCCGGCCACGAAGCCCGATCCTTGGATCACCACATTGGTTCCACCGTCCACGCCTCCGAATTTCGGCGTAACCGAGGACACCGTGGGGCGCGTGGTGAGGTAGATGGGGACAAGCCTGTCGGTCTCATTGTCGGACGGGGCGTCGTCGACGGCGGTGATCTCCAGTTTAACTGTCAGACCTGCGTTCAAATTCGAACTGACGATCACGTCGAAGACGCAATCGACGGAGGCAGCGTCTGGCAGGAACGGACACGCGCCGGTGACGGGATCGCGTTGCGTCCCGTCGCTGGCCATGGGTTCAACGTACTTCCATGTCAAGGCTGTCATATGTCCGGGTGGCTGGATCGCGGCGTTCACGACCGCCGTGAAAGTTCCTCCCGGCACGCAGATCGCGCCAACGGTCGGGCTGGTGACCGTCACAAACGGGGCCTGCTCAGTGCCCGCGTTGTCAAAGCCTTCGCGCAGCACCGCCACGTGTCCGCGTGGATCAGTGATCTCCACGTCGCAGAGATCGCTGGGCAGATCCTCGGCCTCTTCCTTTTCCAGGCCCGCCGAAATCTGCGTGAGGCCGATCCACCCGAAACTGGTTAGCCGTCGCCAAATCGGCTCGCTGCCGACGCGGCCCGAGAAGCCATCCATCGTGGCCACCCGTGCGCCTGATTCAGGGTCGATGCGGAACGACGGGACGAAGTCTGCGCCGGTCAGGGTCAGCCAAAGGTCGCGATCCGTGAAGACCTGTGCCGGGGCGACGGAGTCGATGCGTGGGTGTGGCTCATTGCCAGCACAGCCAACCAGAGCAGCGGTGCAAACAGCGAAACCTGCGCGGAGGGTCACGGGGCTATCTTACTCCCGGTCGCAGGATTCTGGCGGGTTCTGCACGCGAGAGCGGGCGCCAGGGGAAATTGGACACGCCCCAGGTTGACGAGGAGCGGCCAGCCTGGGAGATTTGCGCCCTATGGCCAATCACCAGAGCCTCCGGGAGATGCTGAGCCACCGGGTGACATTCACATATGACACCGGAGCCCAGGTGGTGGGAACCGTCACGGCTTGCGCGCCGGTCAAGGGACCGGTGGAGTACGTGGTTTTGGCCAAGGTGGAGGTGAAGGGCGGGGACGGTCAGGTGCTGGCGCGCTTCGCTGAGTTGCCGCTGGTGCCCAACAATCTGGTGGGGATTACCGTCACGGAAGGGCCGCTGTAACTTGCGTCTCCCATGAGCGACTGCGCGCCCAGCAGGAACCGTCGCTTGCGCGCGGTCGTGCGTGGTTCGGTCCAGGGTGTGGGCTTCCGCGCCACCACATTTGATGAAGCCCGGCGCCTGGGTCTCGCCGGCTGGGTGCGCAACCGAGTGGATGGGACGGTCGAGGCGCTGGCCGAGGGACCGGAGCCGAAGCTGAACTTGTTTTTGGCCTATTTGCGCCGTGGGCCGCTCGGGGCTCGGGTGACAGGGGTGATCGAGGACTGGTCAGACGCCCAGGGCGCGCCGATTCCGTTCCAGGTCAAGCGCACGGAATAGAGCGCGCCCGGGTCACCACACGATCGGCCTTCTCAGGGAGCTGATCACCGGGAAGAGCCCATGCCTCGCCCGCTCGATGAGCTTCTTGACGGGTTCTTCATCCCGGGTTTCCAGGTGGCAGTCTTTGTCGGGGATGATGCCCACCCAGGCGTTGCGGCCGCTGTGCTTGGCAGCGAAGAGACAGCCATCGGCGACCTCCACGATTTGCTCCCAGGTGAAGCGGATGGGGTCCGCAGGTGACAGAGGAAACACGCTGAAACCGAGCGAGCATGTGCAGCGGATAGGTTCGGCGACGCCGATGTCGAAGGGATGGGCCTCCATGGCGCTGCGTATGCGTTCCGGGAGAATCGTGGCGTCCGCCCGGGATGCATTCCTTGCCACCACCAGGAATTCCTCTCCACCCCAGCGGGCGACGATATCGGACTCCCGCGTGGACTTCTGCAGAATCGCGCCCACCTGCTGCAGGACCATGTCTCCGGCGTAGTGCCCATGATTATCGTTGACGGCCTTGAAGTGATCCATATCGACCATGATGATAAGGACATCGATGTTCAGGTCCGCGCGCCGCAGATCGTTCCTCGCCAGGTTCCGATGGGTGCGCATCACTTGGGCAACATCCTTCGGCATACAGGAATAGAGGAATCGCCGGTTCTTCAGACCCGTCAGCGGGTCGGTCAGGCTCAGGTTCTCCAGTTCCTCATTGACCGCGACCAATTCGCCTGTGCGCTTCAGGACCGTCTCTTCCAGTACCCGATTGCGCTCACGAAGCACCCCAAGGCGCACCCGGATGATCAGGTACACCGCGCCCAATAGGACCGCGACCAGGAAACCTTCGAACCAAGCGGTCTTGAACCACGGCGGAAGGACGTGGATGCGGAGCCTGAATTCTTCCTTGCCCCAGACGGCATCGCTGTTCGAGGCCTTCACTCGCAGTGTGTAGTCTCCTGGGGGCAGCGTGGTGTAAGAAACAGAATGCTTGTTGCTGGGCTCCTTCCAAGACTGGTCCAAACCCTCCATGAAGAAGGCGTATTGGTTCTGCTCAGGTGCGACGAAGTGCAGTGCCGCAAAATCGAAGGAGAACGACGTATCCCTGGGCTGGAAAGTAATCTCTGGTGGGCCGGCGCCGGTCATCCAGCCGGCCGGAGGTCTTGGCTGGTTGAGTACCTGGAAATCCGTCATGGCGATGGGCGGCGCCACTCGATTCGGGACGATGTCCTCGGGATGGAACAGCGTGAGTCCATCGTTGCTGCCGAAGAACAATTCGCCGCTGGCACTGCGGAAGCTGGCGTTCTTGACGAATTCACATCGCTGCAAGTCTCTCTGGTAGATAAACGGTTGTGCCTTTTCCTGCTGGGGGTCGAAGCGGCAGATGGTTCGATTCAGACTCAGCCAAAGCTGACCTTGCTGGTCTTCCTGCATGCCCTTCACCACCATGCTGGGAAGACCGGCGCGGCTGTCGTAAGCCTTGAACACCAGCGGAGGACCATTCCAAGGGGAAATTACCGCCTTGTTGAGGCCGCCTCCGTCGCTGCCGACCCAAAGGTTGCCCCGGCCATCGACATGGATGGTCTGCACATTGGCGGCGCTGATGGACCCCGGAGTTCCAGGCACGTAGCTCCGGCATTCTTCGGTGACGGGATTGAAACGGTTCAGTCCATCTGGGGTGGCCATCCACAGCGTGCCGAACTGGTCCAGCGCCAATGAATCGATTTCGGGATGGACCCGCATGGCCACCCGGCCGTTTTCTCCCAGAGCAAATCGTTTGACCTTGCCGGTAGCGGGGTCAAAGAGGTTGAGCCCAGCTTCGCCCGTGGCAATCCACAATCGGCCCTTTCCGTCGTCCAGGATGCTGAGAATGAAATCACTCGCCAGGGTGGCTGGATCCTTCTCGTCGTGTTTCCACTGCGTGAAGCGTGGCGTTCCCGTAGGGCCGTCCTGATCCACGCGGAGCAGGCCGCTCATGTACGTTCCCAGCCAGAGCCGACCGTGAGAATCGAGATGGATTGCGATGATCACATCCCCGGGAAGCGCCCCGGCTTTGTTTGGAACTGCCCGGAATCGTTCAAAGCGCAGGGGTTGGTCCCGCCTGGCCGCGGGGATCACGCGATTGAGTCCGAATCCGTCGGTTCCGATCCAGAGATTGCCGAAGCGATCCTCGCCAATGGCGCTGACCAGATCTCCGGTCAGACTGGCCGGATCGGCAGCGTTGTTGCGATACTGGCGCAGCTTCGACTGCTCCCGTTCGCCTGGGCGATTGGGGTCAAGTAACATCTTGTTCAGGCCCGCCTGGAAGGCGCTGACCCAGAGGACGCCCGAGGTGTCCTCCAACGCGAACTGGATGCCGTTGCTGCTTAGACTGCGAGGATCTTCGGGGTCGTGCTGGTACCGGCGGAACCGCGGAGGATCATCGCGATGCGGCCTGGGCAACATCCGCGACAAGCCGCCCTCGTTGCACACCCACAGGCTTCCCTCTCGGTCCAGATTCAGTCGGCGGACGATGGTTGCGGCCATGCTGCCGGGATCGTCGGGGCGGCTGGCGTAGCGATGGAACGCACCACACTCGGGATCAAACTGGACCTGACCCGATTTGGTGGACACCCGCGCTCAGAAAAATGGGCGTAGAAAGGTGACCACATGTTGGACCAAAAGAAGAAACGAACCCGGCGCATGCACACGCGCGAGTTCAAGGCAGACACG
>Ga0265330_10001524_pt1 | contig 13362 bp, 7 predicted proteins | sample 41919metaG_FD_202083 | JGI IMG/M metagenome (GOLD analysis project Ga0265330, IMG submission 202083) | Rhizosphere microbial communities from Carex aquatilis grown in University of Washington, Seatle, WA, United States - 4-19-19 metaG | ecosystem: Host-associated > Plants > Roots > Rhizosphere >... | reverse complement strand
GCCCTCTCGGCCTCGAGCGCTTCCCTGCCCTTGGGGCTGAGGATCCACACGTGGGCCCGCGACGCGAGCATGCCCACCGCGCACAGGGCGCATGACGCGCAATGGGCGCGCTTTTCGCCTCCGCCGTCGGCGCAGCGGGGCGCGCAGGAGGATGCGAAATCCTCGACGTACCCGAGGGAAAGCAGGCGGGCGAGCATGTCGTCGACCTCGGGAGCGCGGAGGCCGAGCTCGCGGGCTATGCTCTCGCCGGTTCCGCTGTGTCCGGAGGCGATGAGGGCGAGGAGTTCGCGCAGCATGTTACAGGAGCCTCCCGACCTGGTAGATCGATATTCCCACGGCGAAGGAGAGGACGAGCATGATGCCCACGCTGAAGATCGTCCACTTGAGGGAGGTCTCCTGCTTGAGCGCCGCTATCGTGCCCACGCAGGGGACGAAGAGCATCTGGAAGGCGAGGAGGCCGAGGCCCGCCGCCTTCGAGACGACGGCGGGCAGGGCCGTGTTGATGTCGCCGTAGAGGACCGCGAGCGTCGCGACGGTATTCTCCTTGGCGGCGAAGCTCGTGAGGAGGGCGACGAAGACTTGCCAAGGCAGGCCGAGGAGGCGGCTCAGGGGCTCGAGGGACTGTCCCAGGACGCCGAGGTAGCTCGTCTGTATCCTCCCCGTCGGAAAATAGCTGAGAGCCCAGACGACGAGGGATGCCGCGAGGATGACCGAGCCGGCCTTCTTCAGGAAGCCGACGAGGTTCTCCCAGATATACATGCCGATCGTCTTCGGGTTGGGCACGTGGTAGAGAGGCAGTTCCATGATGAAGGCCACGTGCTCATCCTCGAAGGCCGCCTTGTGGAGCGCGAGCCCGAGGGCGGCGAGCACGAGGAGGTTGATCCCGACGAGGGCCCAGGTCACCCAGAAGGCCGCGGCGCCGAAGAAGACGGGCGCCAGGATCGACACGACGGCGAGCCGGGCCGAGCAAGGCACGAAGGGGACGAGGAGGGCCGTCTGGATGCGCGCCCTCTTCGACTCGATGATGCGCGTCCCGAGGACGGCCGGCACGTTGCAACCGAAGCCGAGGATGATCGGCATGAAGCTCTTCCCGTGGAGGCCCATCATGTGCATGAAGCGGTCGGTGAGGTAGGCGGCGCGCGCCATGTAGCCCGAGTCCTCGAGGAGGCCGAGGGCGAGGTAGAAGATGGCCAATATCGGGAGGAAGGTGAGGACCATGCCGAGGCCTCCCAGGACTCCGCCCGCGATGAGCTCGCCCATCCAATGCGGCCCCGCGGCCATCCAGCCGCGGACGGCGTCGCCTAGGCCGCCCATGAGGGCGCCGAGCCATTCCTGGATCGGGGCGCCGATCGAGAAGGTGAGCCAGAACACTCCGCCCATGACGAGAATCAGGGCGGCGGTGCCCATGAGCGGATGGGTGAGGATCCTGTCGGCGCGGGTGGTGAAGCCGATGCGCGAGGCAGGAGGCTCCACTACCGCCGCCCGCACCATGCGGCCTATCCAGTGGTAGCGCGCTCCCGCGATGTCGAGCACCGCGTCCTCGTGCTTGTAGAGGATCGTCCCCACCGCCTTCCATTCGGGCTCGGGCATCCTGCCCTTCATCAAGGCCGAGATCGCCTCGTCCCCCTCGAGGAGCTTGAGCGCCACCCAGTCTTTCGGATAGGGCTCGGGAACGTAGCTCGCCACCAGCCCCAGGACCGATTCGAGCACGCTCTCGTGGGCGGGCAGGATGGCGGGAAGATTGGGATGGTATTCTGCCTTCTTGCGGATCAGGGACTCAATGGCCGCTTCGAGCTCCTCCTTCCCCTGACCGCGCGCGGCGGACATAGGCACTACCGGAATGCCGATCGCCTTCTCGAGCACGGCGGGCTCCACCTTGATGCCTTCCTTCTCCGCCACGTCCATCATGTTGCAGGCGAGGAGGACGGGAGTAGGGAGGAGGAGGAGCTCGGCGACGAGGTAGAGATTGCGCTCGAGGGTGGCGGCGTCGACCACCGCGACGACCAGGTCGGGGCGCTCGCGCAGGATGAATTCTCGGGCGATGAGCTCTTCCTCGGAGTTGGCGGAGAGGGAGTAGGTGCCCGGCAGGTCGACGATCGAATAACGCATGCCCTTTCGGACGTAGCTCCCGGTCTTCTGGTCGACTGTCTTCCCCGTCCAATTGCCCACGTGCTGCGAGAGGCCGGTGAGGAGATTGAAGACTGTCGACTTGCCGACGTTCGGCTGCCCCGCGAGGGCGATCCTGTACTTGGCCCCGTCGGAGCTCGCGGTCTTCATCTCCTCCTGAGCGGGGCTCACGAGGATTCCCTCGGCCTCGCTGAAGCCGAGCGCGATCTGCGTTCCGCGCAGGCTGACGAGGAGGGGCCCGCCGGGACTCCTGCGGACGAGCTTTATGGGCGCGCCTATGGTGAAGCCCAGGGCCGCGAGGCGCGCGACATGGCTTCTCGCGCCTTCCAGCTTTCTCACCTTGGCATTGTCGCCCGGCTTGAGATCGGCCACAGTCACATCCACCGCGCCTTCCTGTTTTTCTGAAACGATAATCATCGTGGCTTTCCAAGTTAGACTAATCTAACATTTAATCGACTGTCAAGTCTACTGTCCTCTCCGCTAATCCGTCAGTCCGCGGAGGCGCCCATGACGAGCGCGGCGAGCGTTACGGGGAAGCGCTCCCGCCTTTCCGAGCGCCGCGCCTCTGGCCTCGATAGAGGAAGACGCGGACCGCTATGGAAGCGCCGAATATCACGATAGTGGCTATGAGCGAGATCCGGAGCTGGACCCTGATGGCGCCGAACCAAGCCAGGCTGGAGCGGCGCTTGATATCGTTCAGCTTGACGAGGTCGCCCTTGAGCGCCGCCGATGCCGATTCGACCCCCGCGAGGAAGCTCCGGGCTTCGCCCTCCGCGGCGACCCCCGACGCGTCGGAGCCGATCGTCTTCTGGATGAGGTCCGTGAGGGCCGTGGTATCGGCCTTCGTGTTGGCGATGATCGTCCGGTACATGCTCGAGTCGAAGGTCGGCGTGACCTTGAAGACAAGGGCGCGCAGGGAAGCGCTCTGCGCCCGCAGCGCGTCCGCCGAGGCCGTCCGCGCGCCATCGGCCTCGGCCAGGACGATGTCCTTCGCGGTGGATTCGATGGTAAGCAGCGTAGCGTAGGCGTTCTGGGCGTAACGCTGGCCCTTGATGTCCTTTTCGTACATGCCGCCCAGGTTGTCGTCGATTCCGCTCAGGTAGTAGATCGAGGAGAAGCTGGACATGACGGACATGGCGACCACGATCACGAACACCCACGTGGCGTTGCTCGCGATATGGATCGCCGCCTTGACGAGCAACGTGCGCGGAGATCGATCCTTCACGTCCTTGGTGCTCAGCATCGGAACAGACTAGGCCGGCGCGGCGGCATGAGTCAACCGCGCTCGATTCGGCCGCGGATGGGGCGCGCCTAAGCCCCCCGCGGCTCTTCGGTTCCCTTCCCGATCCAGACCGATGCCGCCAGTCCGTAGAGAAGGGCCGCGACGAGGAGGACGGACGCGAATCCCGTCTCGACGGAGACGAGGCGGGCGAGGAGGGATCCCGTTACCGACAGGGCGGCGTTCACTCCCCACGCCCAGGGCACGAGAACGGGCCTCGTCGCGGAAAGGGCCGTGAGGCCGGTCGGGAAGGGCATGCCGAGGCAGAAGGCCGAAAGGGCGACGACGGCGACCGCGATGGCGATCTTGAGGCCGAGGCCCAGGCCCAGGAGGGCGTTCAAGAGGGGCGTGAGGCCTAAGGCATAGAAGACGCAGGAAAGGACGATGCCGAGGACGGCGGCGCGCACCAGTTTCCGCCGGGGACGCCGGGAGGAGCCCGCGACCAGGCTGCCTAGACCTGAGGCCAGCAGCATGGCCGTGATGACGATCGAATTGGCGAAGACGGGATCCACGAGGAAGAAGGTGAGGCGCTGGATGAGGAATATCTCGATGAACATGTAGCCCAGCCCGAGACAGGCGAAATACCCGATTACGCGCAACGTGCCCTTCCCTCGGGAGAAGAGCTCCCTCCCCCTCGCCGCCAGGGGCAGGAGGATGATGACGAGGCCGAAGAAGAGGGAGATGCCCAGGGTGACCACGAGGAGGAGCCAGCCCCATTCCTCGGAGAGGTCGCGAATGTCGGCCGCGACGGCGCGCAGGGTCTCGGGCTTGACGTAGGCCGTGTAGTAGGGCTTGTCGTCCGTCGCGGGGCCTATGGAGAAGGGATAGGCGGAATAGAGGGGATCGCCCTCGCCCTTGAACAGCGAATCGAGGACGTAATAGTAGAGGTCCTCCTGGAGGAAATCGCCCGCCTTGGCCTCCTCGGGGCCCTTGGTCGAGGCTTCCTTGGGAGCGCCGAGGAGGCGGTCGGCGTAGCCCGCCAGGAGTTCCGACCTCGCGATGGCGGGTCCCGCCATGCCGGGATAGTAGAAGGGCAGGAAGGACATCCGCTCGCAGAAGCCGCGGAGGGCGAGAATTTCGGCGGGCGTGAAGCCGCCCCGCTTCACGAGGACGGTGGCGGTCGAGAGGAGCTGGTCGAAGGCGAAGACTTCGGTCTCGGGCGAGCTATCGCCCCTCAGGCGGAGCGCTTCCGCGACGGTGGAGAGGAGCTTGGGCACGTTGCGCGGCGGCGTCAACCTGTTCCACACGGTGATCGAGAGGATTCCACCGGGCCGAAGGGTCGAGAGGAACGACGCGAGGCCTTCCGCCGTGTAGAGGAAATTCTCCGTGACCGGATTGCCTCCGGTTTGGGACAGGCCGACGGAGTCCACGAGGCCGATCTCGACCAAGTCGAATTTTTCGGCGGTCGAGAGCGCGAAGGCCCTGGGCTCCGTGCCGATGGCGCGTACCCTGGGATCGTCGAGGAGCTTCCCCGTGTAGGCGCGGAAGAAGGGCTCGTCGCGCATCATGCCCAGGAGGGCCGGGTCGGGCTCCACTACCGTCACCGACGAAGCCTTGTGCTGCAGGGCGGCCTGGACGCCTATGCCTCCCCCGAGCCTGAGCTCGAGGACTTTCGGCGACTTCAGTATGGCGTAGGGCGCCGCGATGGGAAGGTAATCGAAGTAGCCCGCCTCGTCGCTCCTGAGCCTCCGCATGACGCCTATCGGCCCGTCGCCGTCGATGTAGAGGCCGAGATAGGCGTCCTTGGGCATAGTAGCGAGGGCCGAGCTGGCGTTATCGGAGAGGCCCGGGGCCATATGGAAGAAGGAACTGCCGTATACCTCGAAGTCGCCCGTCGGCCCGAAGTCGCGGTAGACGAGGCGGGAGTCGGGGAAGTCCCTGGCGTAGCTGACGCTCTTGAACTCGGAGGTCCTGAGGTCGCCCAAGGCGATGAGGGCCAGGAGGGAGGCCGCCAGGGCGGTCGCGGCAGCGAGGGCCGACTCGGGCTTCAGGCGGGGCCCGCCCTCGCCGGGATCGACCAGGGCCAGGAGGGCCGCCAGGCTCGCCAAGGCGGTGAGCGGACCCATGAGCCTGGCGGGCGGGAGGACGTAGAGGAGGGCGAGGACGAGGAATCCGCCCAGGCCCGAGCCCAGCATGTTCCAGAAGTACAGCGCGTGGATCCTCGACTTGAAGGCTATGAAGGCCGAGCCGACGTAGATCGATCCGACGAGGAAGGGAAGCGAGTAGAGGAGATAGAATCCGGCGAGCCAGAGCGCCTGGCTCCGGTCGGTCGTGATCATCACGGGATTGAAGGGCAGGTATTGGGCGCCGACGTGGGCGAGGGCCATGGCGGGCGCGAGGCAGAAGGCCGAGGCCTTGAGCCAGCGGTCGGGGGAAGCGGCGACCTTGTCTTCGAGGAGGGTGAGGAGAGTGCCCGCGATGCCTCCGCCCAGGAGGGCGATGCTTATCACCATGCTCCCGAAATTCGACCAGCTCCCGACGGAGAAGCAGCGCATGACCGCGAGCTCGTATCCCACCATCGCCATGGACAGGAGGAAGAGGGCGCCGAGCCTGAACGAGGAAACCTTGGCCATCCTCATTTCCCCGCTCCCTCGGCGTCGCCCAGGCTGTGCACTCCGCCTTGCTCGGCCGTGAAGGGCACGAAGAAGACCCTGCGCCCCTTCATGATGTCGCTGCGGTCGAAGGCGAAGCCGCCGTCGGGGAGGGGGCGCTTCACTATCTTGAGCAGGGTCTGGCCGGAAGGCGGCCCGATGGGGATGACCATGATGCCGCCCGGCGCGAGCTGCCGCAGCAGCGGCGGCGGCACATGGTCTATTCCCGCGGTCACGATGATCTTCTGGAAGGGCGCCGCCTCGGTCCAGCCGTAATACCCGTCGGAGTTCCGGCGCTTCACGGCGGCGTATTCGGGGAAGCGGGCCGCGAGCTTTTTGTAGATGCCGTCGGTCTCGAGATAGAGGGGACTGACGATCTCGATCGAGTACACGTGATCGCAGAGCTCCGCGAGGACGGAGGATTGGTAGCCGGAGCCCGTGCCGATCTCGAGTATCCTGTCCTCCCGCTGCGGCTCTATGGCCTGGGTCATGCGCATGACCATGTGGGGCCCCGAGATCGTCTGGCCGTGGCCAATGGGGATGGCCGTGTCGTCGTAGGCCTTCTTGTAGTTGTAGCGCCGGGCGAAGAATTCGCGCGGCGCGAAGAGGAAGGCCTTGAGCAGCTCGGGGTCCCGAAGATCGCCCCTGGCTTGGATGACCTGGCCGCGGTCCCATTTCCTCGATAGGGCGTCCGGGTTCTCATCGCTCCTCGCGAGCATCCAGGTCATGTAGGCCGGCTTGGAATCCGTCGGCGGGCTCACCCGCGAGCGGACTGCCGCCGTAAGCACCACCGGAGGCGACGCCGGAGGCGACGCCGGAGGCGACGACCCAGGCGCGCCCGCCTTGAGGCCCTTGGGCTTGAGGCCGAAGGCGAATCCCTTCCCGGAAGCCGATTGCCGGACGAGTTTCGCCTTTGGCGCTGTCCCTGGCGCCGCCGGAGCAAAGACCGACACGGGTTTCGCCTGAGGCGTCGCCTCCGGCGAAATTTCCGCTTCCACCGGCGTCGGGATACGCCTTCCGTTCCCGGCCCCTAGGACGTATGCGGAAAGGGGAAGGCCGACGAGGAAGCTCCCGAGGACTAGAGGCAGGAAAAGGCCCGTAAAAAGGCCGACTATGCGACCGCCATCGGCCTTGGCCCTCGCATGGCAGACGGGACATTCAGAATCGAGGAGGTCGAATCCGCATTTCGAGCAACGCATCAGTCTCCCTTTGATGAAAAGCGGGCTAGCCGAGGCTAATCGCTATCGCTTCGTACTCTTTCCTGTTGGCCGCGAAGGTCGATTCCGCGAGGACGGCGATGCGGTATTGCGGAATGTCGAATTCGCGGGCCGCGGCCACGCGGCTCCTCAGGTCCGGCATGCCTTCGAGCGTTTCCGTGAGGCCGGGATCGCCCGAGAGCGCGACGAGGCCGTCCTGCCATATCACGAGCTTGAAGGGTATGAAGCGCGCCCCCGAGGCGAGGATCGTCGGCGGGGTCGACGCCTGGGCTCCTTGGACCAGGGCCTGCTTCGCCTCGAGCTTTATCATGCGGGCCTTGGAGTCGGGCAGCGACTCGCTGATGGCGAGGCCTACCCAATCGAGGAGCTTGCTCCGCGCGATGTGGACGTCGGACATCGTCGAGATGGACTCGATGCTGTCGTCCGCCTTGATGGCCTTGGCCAAGGCCGATATCTCCTTGAGATACGAGTTCCGCTCGGAATCCGGCACGTAGTACATGACCACGAGGTGGACCTTGCTGCCGTCCTGGGCGCCGTAATCGATCCCGTCCGGCGACCAGCCCACCGCGCAGAGAAGCTCGCCCTCGGTGGCGGAGCGGCAATGGGGGCAGGCGACTCCGTGGCCGATGGCGGTGTTGGATTGCTTTTCCCTATCCAGGACGTTGGCGAGCAGATCGCTCTTGGTCCCTATGTCGGGGATAGCCTCGATGAGGTGGGCGAGAAGCTCGAGGGCCTTCCCCTTGTCGTTTTCCGGCAGCTCGATGAGCCTGCCCTTCTCCAGGGCCTCGAGTAGGCTTTTCATGCGGTAGCCTCCTTTTTAGCCGCCGCGTCCCTGTCCCGCGCCTTCTTCGCTTCATGCATCGCGGTGAACCTCGTTTTCAGGATATGGGTGAGGATGGCGTACGCCAGGAGGAAGAGCGCGATCCACAGCCAGTAGATGCCGGGCAAGGGCACGAGGCCGAAGAAGGGGGCTATGGGCAGGTAGGGCAGCGCAACCGCTCCCGCCATGACCAAGGCGGTCGTCATGAGCATGGAGAGGCTCGCGCGGCTCTGGATGAAGGGTATGCGGTTGGTCCTGATGATGTGGACGATGAGCGTCTGCGTGAGGAGGGACTCGACGAACCAACCCGTATGGAAGAGCTGCTCCAGGTAGGCTTTCGAGGCATCGGTCGCGCCGGGCGCGAGGAAGGCGGAGCAGCCGAAGAACCACCACATCAGCGCGAAGGTCGCGTAGTCGAAGATCGAGGAGATGGGGCCTATGCGGATCATGAAACTGCGGATGAAGGAGATGTCCCAGCTCTGAGGGCGCTTGATGTTCTCCGCGTCGACGTTGTCGAGGGGGATCCCCGTCTGCGAGAAGTCGTAGAGGAGGTTGTTGAGGAGGATCTGCACGGGCGTCATGGGCAGGAAGGGGAGGAAGATGGAGCTGCCGAGCATCGAGAACATGTTCCCGAAGTTCGAGCTCGACCCCATCTTTATGTACTTGATGATGTTGTTGAAGACGCGCCGCCCCTCGAGGATGCCGTCTTCCAGCACGAGGAGGCTCTTCTCGAGGAGGATGACGTCCGCCGACTCCTTCGCGACGTCGACCGCGGAGTCCACGGAAATGCCCACGTCGGAGGCCCGCATGGCCGCGGCGTCGTTGATGCCGTCGCCCATGAAGCCGACCACGTGGCCGCGCGCCCTCAGGGCGCTCACGATCTTCTCCTTCTGCGCCGGCGTGAGGCGCGCGAAGACGTCGTGCGATTCGATCGCGGCCGAGAATGCCTCCGGCCCGAGCTCCTCGAGCTCCCGCCCGGTGAGGACCTCGAGGTCCTTGAAGCCGACGTCCGAGCAGACCTTTGCGGTAACCAGCTCGTTGTCGCCCGTGAGGACCTTCACGCGTACGCCGTGCTCGCGCAGCAGGGAGATGGCCTTCTCCGCCGAATCCTTCGGCGGGTCGAAGAAGGCGAGGTAGCCTAAGAGGATGAGGCTCGCCTCATCGGTCGCCGCGAAGCTCTCCTTGGTTCGCTCGTACTCGCGATAGGCTATCGCGAGGACTCGATAGCCCTGGGATGAGAGGCTCCGGTATTCCTCCAGGATGTCAGTCTTGATGATGTCGATGAGCGGTAGGACGTCGTCGTCCACCTGGTAGCGGTCGCAGGCCTCGAAGACTGCCTCGACCGAGCCCTTGCAGATGAGCACGTGGTCGCCCTCGTACTCGACGATGACCGACATCCGCTTCCGCGTGAAGTCGAAGGGTATCTCGTCCACCTTGCGGAGGCTGCGCTCCACGTCGAGGTCCTCGTTCGAGAGGATGGAATTGTCGAGGAGGTTCCGCAGCCCCGTCTGGTAATACGAGTTCATCCACGCGTAGCGGAGCACGTCCTCGCTCGGCCTGTTCGTCACGTCCACGTGCTTCTCGAGGACTACCCTGTCCTGGGTGATGGTGCCGGTCTTGTCCGTGCAGAGGATGTCTATGCCGCCCAGGTTCTGGATGGACTTGAGCTTCTTGACGATGACCTTCTTGCGCGACATGTAGATCGCGCCCTTCGACAGGCAGACGGTCACGATCATGGGGAGCATGCCGGGCGTGAGGCCGACGGCGACGGAGAGGCCGAAGAGGAAGGCCTCCAGCCAGTCGCGCTTGAGGACGCCCTGGATCACGAAGATGACGCTCACCATGACGAGCATGAAGCGGATCATGAGGGTCACGAAGGATTTCACGCCCACGTCGAATTCGGTGGCCCCCTTGGGGGCGGCGATGCCGGTCGCCACCGAGCCGAGGAATGTCCTCATGCCCGTGTTCACCGCGAGGCCCCGGGCCGAGCCGGAGAGGACGGTCGAGCCCTGGAAGCAGGCCGAATCGAGCTCGAAGAGGCTTTCCCGGGGATCGGCTCCGGCCGGCTTATCCCCTCGCTCGGCGGCGGCGAATTTCTCCACCGGCATGGATTCGCCCGTGAGGGCCGCCTGGGTCACGAAAAAATCCTTCGTGGAGAGGAGGCGAAGGTCGGCCGGGACGATGGATCCGGCGGCGAGGACGACGATGTCCCCCGGAACGACTTCGCTGATGGGGATTTCCCTCTCGCTTCCGCCTCGGTTCACCACCGCGTTGGCCTGAACCATGAGCTTCAGCTTCTCCGCGGCCTCGCTCGAGCGCCGCTCCTGGAAGTAGCCGAGGAGGACGCTTATAAAGATCATCCCGAGGACTATGCTGCCCGAGGCGGAGTCTCCCGTCAGGTAGGAGAAGGCGCAGATGACGAGGAGGATTACGACGAGGGGGTCCTTGAGGCGAAGGAGCATCTCGACGAAAAAATTGTTCCGCTTCTCCCCCACGAGGACGTTGGGGCCGAAGCGTTTCTGGCGCTCGAGGGCCTCTTCCTCTCCCAATCCGGCCGCACGGGAATCCAGGAGGGCGAGCGCGGTTTCGGGAGCGGCCAGGCAGGCGTCGCGGAGCCGTTTCTCGTCTTCGGGGCTTCCCTTGCGCGCCGCCGCTCTCTTCGTCGCCATGGTAGGAGTGAAAAATCTGGGCAACACTGCCATGTCGGCCTCCGGGCGGCGAACGGGCATGTAACCGCCGCTTCTTCCGCAAGTTTAAACTAGAGTGAGCGGAATTGGTAGGTCGCCGCGGCCGAGCCCGCCGCCGTATTGACCTCGGCTGGCGAGAGGCTCTATTTTTCCTGCAGCCTATACTTCAAGCTTCCGGGAGGGGCAGGATGAGAAAGCGCCTATCTACGGCCGTCGTACTCGCGCTCGGCGCGTTGGCCGCTGCCGCGCAGGTCACGGTCGCGGCCGCGCAGGTCACCGTCGCGACCTCGCTCGCCCTGCACGGCAGCCCCAAGTACAAGCCTCTCTTCGCCCGCTTCGACTACGTCAATCCCGACGCGCCCAAGGGCGGCATCCTCCGCGAGAGCGCCATCGGCACCTACGACAACTTCAACCGCTTCGCGGACCGCGGCGTCTCCTCGGCCGGCGCCGACTCCTATTTCTACGACACGCTCATGGCTCAGTCCCTGGACGAAGTCGACGTCTATTATCCCCTCATCGCCGAGAAAGTCGAATATCCGGCCGATTTCTCCTGGATCGTCTTCGACATCAACCCCAAGGCGAAGGCGCAGGACGGAAAAAACATCGCTTCGGGCGACGTGGTCTTCACGTTCAACAAGTTCATGACCGAGGGCGTGCCCCAGTTCAAGCAGTACTACGACGGCGTGAAGGCCCAGGCCCTCGACTCCCTCAGGGTCAAATTCAGCCTCAAGAAGGGCGACAAGGCCCTGGCCCTCTCCCTCGCCTCCCTCAACGTCCTGCCCGAGTCCTATTGGTCGAGCCGCAAGCTCTCGGATCCCCTCACCGAAGTCCCCGTCGGCACGAGCGGCTACACGGTCAAGGATTACAAAATCGGCCAGTACGTCACGTACCAACGGCTGCCTGACTACTGGGCGAAAGACCTGCCGGTGAACAAGGGCCAGAACAACTTCGACGCCGTCCGCTTCGACTACTACCGCGACGAGACGGTAGCCTTCGAGGCCTTCAAGGCGGGCGAGTACGACTTCTACCAGGAGAGCATCGCGAAGAACTGGGCGACCATGTATACGGGGCGTCCCTTCGAGGCCGGCTACATCGTCAAGGAGCTCATGCCCGATCAGAGGCCCCAGGGCATGCAGTCCTTCGTCTTCAACGTCCAGAGGCCCGTCTTCAAGGACAGGCGCGTGCGCGAGGCCCTGGGTTACGCCCTCGACTTCGAGTGGCTCAACAAGAACTTCTTCTACGGCCAATACGCCCGCTCACGGAGCTATTTCACCAACACCGACTACGAGGCCCGGGGCCTGCCAGGCGCGGAGGAGCTGAAGATCCTCGAGCCGATCCGCTCCAAAATCCCCGCGGAAGTCTTCGCGAAGGAATACGAGCCCCCGGTCACCGACGGCTCAGGCAATATCCGCGACCAGATCCGGTCGGCATTGGAGCTCCTCAAGCAAGCCGGCTGGGAGATCAACAAGGAGGGCAAGCTCGCCGACGTGAAGACGGGCCAGGCGATGAGCTTCGAGCTCCTCATCTACAGCCCCTCGATGGACCGGGTGGCCGCCCCCATCAAGAAGAACCTCGAGCGCATGGGCGTCGCGATGACTATCCGCCAGGTGGACACCACGCAGTACGTGAACCGCATGCGCAGCCGCGATTACGACATGATAGACCGCGGCTACGACCCCATGTACTATCCGAGCCTCGACGTAAAGGAGATTTGGCGCTCGGACTATATCGACTCGACCTACAACATGGCGGGCGTGAAGGATCCCGCCATCGATTACCTCGTCGACGGTATAATGGCCAACCAGGCTAACGAGAAGGCCCTCCTCGCCTGGGGCCGCGCATTCGACCGGGTCCTGACCTGGAACTATTACGTCATGCCCATGTGGCATCTCGGGCAGCACCGCATCGCCTATTGGAACAAATTCTCCCGACCCGTCGTCGTTCCGAAGTACGACATAGGCGTGAACACCTGGTGGCTCGACAAGGACAAGGAAGCCAAGCTGCCCAAGCGGTGAGCCCATCATGACGAGATACGTGCTCCGGCGCCTCCTCCTCATGATCCCCACGCTCTTGGCGATCATCACGGTGAACTTCTTCATCGTCCAGATCGCCCCAGGCGGCCCCGTTGACCAGGCTGTGGCAAACCTGAGCGGCCTCGGCCCCACCGGGTCCATGGAGCGCATCTCGGGCCAGGGGCGGAGCGAGGCGGGCGGCGCGCAAGGCGGCGACGCGGGCAAGGCCAAGAACGCGAGCTCGGCATACCGCGGCGCGCGGGGCCTCGATCCCCAGGTGATCGAGGCGATCAAGAAGCGCTACGGCTTCGACAAGCCCCTCCTGACCCGCTACCTCGACATGCTCAAGAGCTACCTCGTCTTCGACCTGGGGGACAGCCTCTTCAAGGGCAAGAGCGTCCTCGGCCTCGTCGCCGAGCGCCTGCCCGTATCCGTCTCCCTCGGCCTGTGGAGCACCCTCATCATCTACCTCGTGTCCATCCCCCTAGGCATCCGCAAGGCCGTGCGGCACGGGAGCCGCTTCGACGTCTGGACGAGCTCCGCCGTAGTCCTCGGGAACACGATACCGACTTTCCTCTTCGCCATCATCCTCATCGTCCTCTTCGCCGGAGGCAGCTTCCTCAAGATCT
>Ga0265330_10001523_pt1 | contig 13365 bp, 10 predicted proteins | sample 41919metaG_FD_202083 | JGI IMG/M metagenome (GOLD analysis project Ga0265330, IMG submission 202083) | Rhizosphere microbial communities from Carex aquatilis grown in University of Washington, Seatle, WA, United States - 4-19-19 metaG | ecosystem: Host-associated > Plants > Roots > Rhizosphere... | reverse complement strand
TGGCGTTCCTGACCATGACCTGGGGAAACCTGGCTGCGCTTCGTCAGGAAAACGTCAAGCGCATGCTGGCGTACTCGTCCATCGCCCATGCCGGCTATCTAATGATAGGCCTGGTTGCGTTGGGCCAGAAGGTGGACGGTGCGCAGCCTGCCGTGTTGCTGTATCTGGCGGCTTACGCGTTCACCACCCTGGGCATCTTTGCCGTGGTGGCCTGGGTGGGCCGGCGCGGCGACGAGCGCCTGCTCGTGCGCGACTGGGCCGGCATGGCGCGCACCCGGCCGGCTGTGGCATTGGCCATGACCGTGCTCTTGCTATCGCTGGCCGGGGTGCCGCCCACTGGCGGCTTCTTCGGCAAGTTCTTCGTGTTTCGCGCGGCCATGCAGAGCCCGGAGCTGGCCTGGCTGGTGGTGGCGGCTGTGCTCAACAGCCTGGTGAGCGTCTACTACTATCTGCGCATCGTGGTCGCGATGTACTTCCGCGATCCGGTGCGACCATGGCAACCGTTCCCGTCGACGGGCATGGCGGCTGTGCTGGTCGCGACCGTGGTGCTGGTGCTAGCGCTCGGCCTGGTGCCGGGGCCTGTGATCGATCTCGTCGTGACCGGGCTCGGCGCGCGCTGAGCGCAGCGCCTACGGGCCTGCGACGCCGCGCGACGGCCAGATCCAACCTGGCCCAGGGCGCTTCCCCATGCTACGAGCACGCCGACGAAACGAATTCGGGAATGGGTGGTTTTGGTGAAATAGCACCCGAGGTCGGTCTTGCCGGCGGTTTCGTCGGCAAGTCGCTCGGCAGCCGTGTGGGTGGACGCCGGACCAGCGCTGCGGGAAATGTTTGGGACCGTGGCGCCGGAAAGGCGAGTGCGCCAGTATTGAAGCGTGCCGCGCGACGGTCTCTCCCTGTTTCACCCGTCGGTGCGCGACTGGTTCGGCCGCGCGCTGGGACAGCCCACGACCGCACAGGAGTTGGGTTGGAAACCCATTCGAGCCGGGAAATCCACGCTGCTCCTGGCGCCCACGGGCTCGGGCAAGACACTGGCTGCCTTTCTCTCGGCTCTTGAAAGGATAATGTGGTCGCCGGAGCCGGCCGAGGACAAGCGCTGCCGCGTCGTGTATGTCTCGCCGCTCAAGGCTCTGGCTGTCGACGTGGATCGAAACCTGCGGGCGCCTGTTGCAGGGATCTGTGATGCCGCTGCGGCCACCGGCGTATCCGTTACGGTGCCGCGCATCGAGATCCGCACCGGCGATACTGCGCGCAACGATCGCGCGCGCATGTTGCGCCACCCGCCCGACATCCTGATTACCACGCCCGAGTCGCTGTACCTGCTGCTCACCTCGCGGGCGCGATGGTTCTTGGGCGCAGTGGAAACGGTGATAGTCGACGAGATCCACGCCATCGCGGCCAGCAAGCGCGGCAGCCACCTGGCCCTGACCCTGGAGCGCATGGAAGCCCTGCGATCTTCCGGCGCGCGGCCCTTACAGCGCATCGGCCTGTCGGCGACGCAACGTCCGCTCGACGAGATTGCGCGCTTGCTGGCGGGATTTGCCGACGACAAGCCGCGCCCGGTGACGGTCGTGGATGCAGGCGTGAGCAAGGAATTGGAGATCAGGGTGGAGACGCCTCGTGCTCGGCGCGACGACGAGCCGGTTCCGTCGGGCAGCGCCTCGCCCTGGCCGGAGATTCACGCACGCATAGTCGATCTCATCCGCCAGCACCGCACCACCCTGGTCTTCGTGAACAGCCGCGTTTTGGCCGAACGCCTGGCCGTGGGTCTGAACGAAACCGCAGGCCAGGAGCTGGCGCTCGCGCACCACGGCTCGCTGGCGCACGACAAGCGCCGCGATATCGAGGAGCGCCTCAAGTCGGGCGCTCTGCGCGCCCTTGTGGCCACCTCGTCGCTGGAGCTGGGCATCGACATGGGCGCCATCGATCTGGTCGTGCAACTGGAAGCGCCCGCCTCGGTCGCGTCGGGCATGCAACGGATCGGCCGCGCCTGCCACGGCGTAGGCGGGGTTCCACGCGGCATTGTCATTGCCAAGCACCGCGCCGATCTGATCGCCTGCGGTGCTGCGGCGGCAGCCATGCGAGCTGGCGCAATCGAGCCTATCGCCTATCCGCGCAATGCTCTCGACGTGCTCGCGCAACAGATCGTGGCCATTGCGGTCGAGGGTCCGAAGGCCGTCGACGAAATCTACAGGCTGGTCCGCCAGGCCGCGCCCTTTGCCGAGCTGCCTCGCAGTGCCTTTGACGGTGTGCTGGACATGTTGTCCGGCCGCTACCCGTCGCACGAATTCGCCGGCCTGCGGCCGCGCATCACCTGGGACCGCAAGAAACACACCATCGTGGCCCGCACGGGAGCGCGCCACTTGGCGGTTAGCAACGGCGGCACCATCCCTGATCGCGGCCTCTACGGCGTGTTCGTGGGCGGCGAGGCGGGCACTGGCAAGGGCGGCCTGCGCGTAGGCGAGCTGGACGAAGAGATGGTTTTCGAACTGCGCCTGGGCCAAGTGTTCTTGCTGGGCGCCTCGTCGTGGCGTGCGGAGAGCATCACTCACGATCGCGTGATCGTGTCGCCCGCCCCGGGCGAGCCGGGCAAGCTTCCCTTCTGGCACGGCGATCGGCCCGGCCGCGCTCTGCCTTTTGGCCTGCGCGTGGGCGAGCTGGCGCGAAAGATCGCCGTGCTTGATGAGAGCAGCGCTCGTCGCATCCTGATGGACGACAATCGGCTCAGCGAAGCTGCAGCGGACGAGCTTTGCGCCTATCTGCACAAGCAGATCGAAGCCACTGCTGAGGTCCCCAGCGATCGCACCGTCGTGGTCGAGCGCTATCTCGACGATGTGGGCGACTGGCGCGTGTGCGTGCTGGCACCCTTTGGGCTGCGCGTGTTTGCGCCCTGGGCCCTGGCCGTGCGCGCCCGGCTGGCGCAGCGACACGCCGGCGAGATCGATCTGCACTATACCGACGACGGCATGGTGTTTCGTATCCCCGCCTGCGACCAGCCGCCGCCCACTGAAGTCTTTCTGCCGGCCTCGGCCGAAGTGCAGGAAATGGTGACCGCCGCGCTGGCCGGCTCGGCGCTCTTCGCCGCGCGTTTTCGCGAAAGCGCAGCGCGGGCGTTGCTGCTGCCCCGCCGCTTTCCGGGCCGGCGCACGCCCCTGTGGGCGCAGCGACGGCGCGCGGGCGATTTGCTCTCCGCGGTGGCGCATTTTCCTTCGTTCCCCATTGTTCTCGAGGCCTATCGCGAGTGCCTGGCTGACACCTTCGACATGCCAGGGCTGATCGAGATGTTGCGCCGGGTGGAGTCGCGGCGCACACGCGTGGTCGCCGTCACATCGCGCACGCCCTCGCCGTTTGCCGCCGCAGTCTTGTTTTCGTACGTGGCCAATTTCATGTACCTGGGCGATGCGCCGCCGGCCGAGCGCCGGGCCCAGGCCCTTTCCATCGACGTGAGGCAGTTACGCGAGATCCTGGGCGAGGCTTCCTTGCGCGAACTGCTTTCGCCCGAGGTTCTGCAAGAGCAAGAGCGCATTCTGCAGCGACTGACTTATTCCCTGAAGAATGCCGATGCAGTCCACGATCTGCTGCTATCCCTGGGTGAGTTGCGGCCTGACGAGGTGGCGGCGCGTGCGCCCGCGGGCGCGGCTTGGCTGGACGAGCTGGAGGCAGCAGGCCGCACGATCCGCGTGCGAGTGGCCGGTGAGGAGCGCGTGGCCGCGGTCGAGGATGCGGCCCGCCTGCGCGATGCTTTGGGTGTGCGACTGCCCGACGGGATCGCTTCCGCGTTTCTGGAACCAGTGGCCGCGCCTCTGCGCGATCTATTGTCCCGCTACGCACGCGCGCATGGGCCGTTTTCTCGTGAAGAGGCAGCCGCGCGCCTGGGCTTGCCAGCCGACACCTTGACCGCCGTGCTGGGCGAACTGGTGGCTGAAGGCCGCATCGCCGAAGGAGAATTCCGGCCTGGTGGAGTCGGCCGCGAATACTGCGACGCCGAGGTCCTGCGCGTGCTGCGCGCTCGTTCCCTGGCTCGATTGCGCAAACAGATCGAGCCGGTGGATGCGCCTGCTTTTGCCCGCTTCTTGCTTGACTGGCAAGGGCTCAATCAGCGGCGGCGCGGGCGCGAGGGCTTGCTGGAAGTCGTGGCGCAGTTGCGCGGTTGCGCCCTGCCAGCCTCGGTTTTGGAAAGCGAGATCCTGCCCGCGCGCGTGGCAGGCTACCGGCCTGGCGACTTAGATGCCTTGTGCGCCTCGGGTCAGGTACTGTGGCTGGGCGTGGAACCGCTCGGGCCAGTGGAAGGTCGGATCATGCTCTTGCGGCCCGACGACGATGCCTTGCTGGCGCGGCCCGTGACGTCGGTGCCAGGCGAACTGGCCGGCCGCATTCGCGAGGTGCTCGGCCGGCGCGGCGCCATCTTCTCCCACGACATCACCCGCGAGGTACCAGTGTTCGGTCCCGAGCTGGAAGAAACCATGTGGGCCATGGTTTGGGCCGGCGAGATCATGAACGACACCCTGGAACCCCTGCGCAGGCGGCTGACTTCTGTTGTCGTTCCACCCGCGCGCTTGGGCAACACCATCGGCAATGCGGGCCGCTGGTCATTGCGACCGCGCCCCAGCCGCGCGATGAACGACGCCGAGGCGCGCACCGAACTGGCGCGCGCGATGCTCGATCGCTACGGCATTGTCATGCGCGAGACTGCCCACGCCGAGTCAGTGCCCGGAGGCTTCAGCGCGATCTACGACGTCCTGTCCGCCCTGGAAGAGCGCGGCCGCATTCGGCGCGGCTACTTCATCGCAGGCCAGGGCGGCCTGCAGTTCGCCCAGCCCGGAGCCGACGAGCGCCTACGTCTGCAGAGCCGCGACGCCAACGACGACGAGCGTCCGCCCTTGGTCCTGTCCGCTGTGGATCCCGCCAATCCATACGGCGCTTTACTGGAATGGCCCGCCAGCCGTAGCGAATCCGGGGCCCGCCCCCAGCGCGTGTCCGGCGCCAGCGTCATCCTGTTCCGCGGCCGTCTCATTGGGCACCTGCGCGGCGAGGCTCTGCTGACCTTCCTGTCCCCCGATGACCCCGAGCCCTTCGGCCGCGCGCTTGCCGCCGCTTTCGCTGATCCGGTCGATCGCATTCGCGGGCGCCTGCTGTTGCTGGAAACCATCGACGGCCACCCCGCGCAGGATCACCCTCTGGCGGGCGTCTTTGTCGCCGCCGGTTTCCAACCAAGCGTCCGCGGTCTGCTTCGCCGACCGGTGGGGACTGCGTTTCTCGACGAGCGCGCGTGAGGCATGCGCGCTTCGAAAGAAGGGGCACCAATGAACCTCTCTGGCTGGGACTCTGACCTGTCGGCGATCCACGGCCGCTTGTGGCCAAGACATGCGACCTGCAACAACCGCTACCTGCGCGTGTTTAGCACCCACGTGCAATTCCCACGGTTGGGCGCGGCGCGCGACTCGAAGTAGACCGCCTTGTCCCCGCACAGAGAGCAGCGCGAAGACATGGAGGGATTCGGGGCGGTTCTCGAATAGAAAGCGCAGTTTCAGGTTCCCGCGACACTCGAAGGTCGTGGCGCGAAGCTTGCGGAATACTGTCAAAAAGACATAGCAGCACTTGCATGCCTTCAGTCCGCGCGAGATGGCTGGGACGATCAAACAGAGACCGTTGCTGCTGGATCTGTTCGATGGCAAGGCTCCGTCCCACGTGCCGGTGAAGGCAGTATCGCCCCTGGAAATCATGACCGGTGGCATGCCCACGGTCTGCCTCGGGCAGGTCAAGGACGCGGCCGCGTGGTTCAAGGCCTACGAACAGACCTATCTCGAACGCGACGTACGCGAATTGGCCCAGGTCGGAGATCTGATCCCCTTTCGCAACTTCCTGCGCCTTGCGGCCCTGCGCACCGGCCAGATCCTCAACCTGAGCGAGCTGGCTCGCGACACCAAGATGACGGCGCTCACGGCCGGCCGCTATCTCTCGGTAATCGAGGCTTCATTCTTGCTGCGCCGGTTGCCGCCCTATCTGCGCAATCGGTCGGCTCGGGTGGTCAAGAGCGCCAAACTCCATGTGGCTGATTCCGGGCTAGCCGCACATCTCTGCGCCGTGACCGATATTGGTCCGCAGTCAGATGAGCCGATGCGAGGGGCGCTTTACGAAACCCACGTGGCGCAGAACCTGACTTCGATCGTCGAGGCGCACTGGCCGAGCGCGCAGCTGACCTATTGGAATGTACAGGGGCGGCACGAAGTGGACTTTGTAGTCGAGGCGGGCCGCGACAGCTTGGCCATCGAGGTGAAGGCGGCCAGCCGCTTCGAGGAGCGAGATCTCGCCGGCTTGCGGGCATTTCTGCGTGCGACTGCACGTTGCCGGGCCGCGGTGCTCGCGTACAATGGCACCATCGCAGCGTCGCTGGAAGACCGGCTGTGGGCCATTCCCATGCGCGCCTTGCTGGGCTGACTTTGTTAGAGTCTCTGCGATGAGCTTCTTCGCGGAACTGCACGACCCCGACGCGCGCCTGGGCGGCAAGGCCCGCTCGCTGGCGCGGCTGGCTGCTGCGGGACTGCGCACGCCGGCGGGATTCGCGATCACGGACGAGTTGTTCCGCGCGCTCGGTCCGTCGCTGTCGCTGCCCGATAGGATCGACGGCGAAGCACTGGCCAAGTTGGATCGCGCGCGGGCCGTCCTCATGGTCGCGCCTTTTCCTGCGGTCTTTTCCCAGGAGCTGGCCAGGCGGCTTGCGCTCGGCGCTCTGTGGTCGGTGCGCTCGTCGTTTGCCAGCGAGGACATCGCCGGCAGTTTGGGCGCAGGGGTCTACGAATCGCGGGTGGCGGTGCGGCCGGACGAAGTCGAGGCAGCCATCCGCCAAGTTCTCGCGTCGGCTCTGTCTGCGGGCGCAGTGGCGTATGCTCTGGCCCACGGGTTGCAACCGGCGGCGGCGCCTCTTTCGGTCTTGCTTCATCTCTTTGTTGGCGGCGAGGCGGAAGGCGGCGCGGCTTGTGTGCCTGAACGCCCCGACGACCCCATCATCCAGGTGCGGGCAGGAAACTTGGCCGGCGCCGCAGCGACGCAGCTGCGCGCTGCTTTGCGCATGCTCGTGCAAACCCAGGGCGCCGTCGAGGTGGAGTGGGTGGCACAGGGCGAGAACGTCGTGTTCCTCCAGATGCGACCCTTCGAGCCGCCACCGGCGCCTGCGCCGTGGCGCGGTTGGGATGACCTGGAACCTGGCGAATCGCCAGACGCCTGGCGATGGGATCAGGCGCACAATCCCTTGCCGCTTTCGCCGGTGCACGCCGGCCTGATTGCGCTGGTCGACCAGCGCTGCCGCATCGGAATCCGGCAGCGCGTGCTGGGACAGTATCTGTTCTATGCGTCAGATACGCGGCCCGGGCCGGTTCCCGTTCCGGTCGAGGAGGCTCCCGCGCGCTTTGCGGCCCTGCGCGCCGAGGTCGAGGCGCGGCTGGTTGCGCTGGGAGGTGAGCCCGAGCTGGAAGAAACACTAGATCTTCTTCTCGCAATCGAGGAGCCGATTTTCGGGATCATCCAGCCTGCGCTGCGCTTGGCGCGCGCAAGCTTGGCGGAGTTTCTGCGACGAGAAGCACCCTCAGCAGTATCGGCGCTGGGACAGCTTCTGGGCGGGGTGGAATCCGTGGCCAGCGAGCGGCGTCGGCGGGCCGCAGAGTTGCGGGCAGCCGAAAACGCGAAAGCGCGCGCACAGGCGCGAGAACGCTATCTCGAATTGTTTGGCGACGAGACGCCGGTGTGGGACGTGGCAGTCCCCACCTGCCGCGAAACCCCCGAGATCTTGTTCAGTGGCGAAAGCGCTCGCACGGATGAAGCACTTGCTGAAACACACGAGCAGACCAGCGAGCAGGTCGAGAAACAGATCGCGCCCCAACGGCGCGATGAATGGCGCCGGCTCTTGCGCCTGGCCCGACAATCCGTCGGGTTGGGAGAGGACGACGACTGGCTCTACGCCCGGGTGCAGGCTGCGCTTCGTCGCGCTCTGCTGCGACTGGGCCAGAGCCTGTGCGTAACAGGTGCGCTCTCGGACGCAACCGCTGTGTTCTACTTGCCCCTGCCGCTGGCGCGATCTCTCGCAGCCGGCTCGCCGGCTCCAGCAAATCTACAGGCGTTGGCAGCCGCTGGCCGCTCGGCGTGGGATGCCGCTTGTCGCAAGCCGCCGCCGGCGCAGGAAGCGCCCGACGCCGTGTCGGTGAGAGGCGTGGGCACAGGCGGGCGGGCGCTGGGGCGCGTGGTCCTGCACCGGCCTGAGAGTCCCCGTCCTGCGCCGGGGCAGATTCTTGTGGCAGCGACGCTGTTGCCCAGTGAACTGCCCTTGCTGGTAGCGGCCGCACTGGTAACCGAAACCGGTGGGCCGCTCGACCATGTGGCCGCCCAGGCGCGCGAGCGGCGCCTGCCCGCGGTGGTCGGTGCGGCGGGCGCGTGCCGAGTCTTTCACGACGGCGATCTGGTGCTGGTGGACGCCGACCGCGGGCTGGTGGTCAGGCTGGGGTAGTCCGCAACGATTTCTCGCGAGGCGGGCCTACGCCATCTTGGCTGGTTCAGACGCCGGCTTGGCTGCGGCTGGCCTGCGTCCATCGTTCACACGTTCGCGCAGCTCCTTGCCCACCTTGAAAAAGGCCAGGCGCTTGGGCTTGACGTGAACCGTGGCGCCGGTGCGTGGGTTGCGCCCGTCGTAGGCGCGGTACTGCCGCACGGTGAAACTGCCGAAGCCGCGGATCTCGATGCCCTCGCCGCGCATCAGGGCGTCGGACATGGACGAGAAGATTTGATCGACCAGCAGTTCCGCACGCGCCCAAGGGAACTTGAGCTTGTCAGCGATGACGGCGATCAGGTCGGCCTTGGTCATGGTCACGAGGGGTACTGTAACCAAAAGCTCGCCTCTAGTCGAGAGGGCGCGCAGGCAAGGGGGCGTTGCTGTCAGAGCGGTAGCGATAGGTCTTGAAAAAGGAATATTCGTTGCAGTTGTGGCGGGCGTAGTAGTCGATGACATCCCGCCAATCGAACTGTTTTTGCGCGATGCCGTCCTTGATCTCGTGCCAGGAAAACGTCTGCTGGCAGGCGTCCCGCCCGCGAAATCCTACATGTCCGGAAAAAGTGCGTGGGTCGTAGAGAGTCGCATTGGGCGGCAGGCGGGACACGTAGTAGGCAGACAACGCCGGCATCTCCATCACCTCGATGCGGATCACGTCGACGGACTCGTCTTTGCGGTACAGACATTCGGTGCGCAGGATGGTCTGGTTGGGCGCGATGGCCATGGCGTTGTGGGGGATCTCGCCCTTGTTCGAGCAGCGGTGTTTGTCCGTCACGCTGGTTTGGATGCGGTAGGCGAGGTAGAGCGGCGTTCGGTTCTCGATGCGCAGAACCAGATGGTCCGCGGCGATGGTCTGGCCTTCGATGACCGAGACAGCCTTGCTGATCTCCAGCGACACGCGCAGGTGGCGGGTTTCGATGGGGGCTTTGATGCGTAGATGCTGCTTTTCCTTGAGCTCGTCAAAGTAGGGATTGGGCTGCGTGATCTCGTCCCAGGAAGGGGCCGGAATTCCACAGGCCTTGGCATCTTGCTCGAGCTGGGTCCGGTAGAAGACCGGCGAGAAACGCAGGTCGGAGGTGGCCAGCATCGCGGCTGGCGGTGGCGGACGCGGGCGTTCGGGTGCTGGCGGTGGCGTGCTGGCGGAATGCAAGGCAAACACACCGATTCCAATGGCAAAGGCGCCAGCCAGGAGCACGGCAAGAGCAAGGGGTTTGCCTTCCAAGTCTGTCTACCCCAAAACGTCGCGTCCCCCGAAGTATGGTCGAAGAACCGCCGGCACGTCCAGCCTTCCGTCCGCGCGCTGGTAGGTTTCCAACACACCCACCAGGGTGCGGGGCAGGGCCAGGCCGGATCCGTTCAAGGTGTGCACGAAGCGGGTCTTTTCCTGGCCGTCGCGGAAGCGGATCTTGGCCCGCCGGGCCTGGAAATCGCCGAAGCACGAGCAAGAGCTGACTTCCAACCACTCGTTGCAGCCCGGCGCCCACAGTTCCAGGTCGAACTTGACCATGGCCGAGAACGACAGATCGCCAGTGCACATTTCCACCACGCGATAGGGCAGTTCCAGCGCTTTGAGTACGTCTTCGGCGTCGGAGAGCAGGCCCTTGAGTTCATCCAGCGAATTTTCCGGGCGCACGAACTTGACCAGCTCGACCTTGTCGAACTGGTGGCCACGCTTGATGCCGCGGGTGTCGCGGCCAGCGGCCATCTGCTCGCGCCGGAAGCAAGCGGTGTAGGCCACGTGCCTGATGGGCAGTTTGTCGCCATCCAAAATCTCGTCGCGATACAGATTGGTGACCGGCACCTCGGCGGTGGGAATGAACCAGAAATCCTCGATGGCGTCGTGGTACAGGTTGTCGCCGAACTTGGGCAAGTTGCCGGTGCCCACCAGGGCCTCGCGCCGAACCATGTAGGGCGGCAGGATCTCGGTGTAGCCGTGTCGGCTGGTGTGCAGGTCCAGCATGAAGCTGATGAGCGCCCGCTGCAGTCGCGCGCCCCAATCCTTGAGAATGTAGAAGCGCGACCCGGAGATCTTTACGCCGCGGTCGAAGTCCAGGATGCCCCAGCGCGGGCCCGAATCCCAGTGCGGCTGGGGCGTGAAAGCGAAGCTGCGCTTGACGCCTTCTTCACGAATCACGCGGTTCTCGCTGTCGTCCTTGCCCACGGGAACCGAAGGGTGGGGCAGGTTGGGCAGCTCAAGCAGCTTTTCGTCGAGAGCCTGTTCCTGTCGGGCCAGCTCAGCGGCCAGCGATTCGATGTTCTGTTTGATCGCCGCGGCCTTGGCTTTGGCTTCTTCGCGGGCCGCTGGCGTGGGCGCCTTGCCGATCTCGCGCGACAGGCGGTTCTGGTCGGCCTGGAGCGTCTGCGAGTCGTTCTTGAGTTTGCGCACGGTCTGGTCGAGCGCCAGCACCGCGTCCAGGTCCACGTCTGAGCCCAGCTTGGCAAAACCAGCGCGTACCTCGTCGGGCGTCTCTCTGATGAGTCGGATGTCGAGCATAAGGAGCGCAGTGTACGACGGCGGCGGGCGGAGGGCTAGCGGGGCGGAATTGTCAGAATTGTCACCCCGGCAGCGCGCGCAGCGTGCTCACGACGTACTCCTGCTCGGCGGGCGACAGGCCGTGGAACAGGGGCAGCAGGATGGTGTCGTCGCGGGCGCGTTCCGACACCGGCAGACGCAGGCAGCGGCCCGCCGCGTGGGCTGCGGGATCGCAAGGCTCTGCGCCGCAGGACCAGGCGCACTTGGCGTAGGCTGGCTCGGCGTGGGCGTTACCGATGCCGCGTCGACTGGCCACGCCGCGATCGAGGAGGAACTGCATGATCTCGATCTGCGACATGCGACCGCCTGCGCGCAAAGCGACCGGGTAGCTCTGCCAGTTGCTTCGCAGCCACGCTGGCTCGGTCGGCGGCGTCAGCAAGGGGTGGTCGACCAGCGCCTCGTTGTAGCGAGCCGCGAGCGCGCGGCGTTGGGCGATGATGGCTGGCAGGCGCGCCAGCTGCGGCCGGCCCACCGCGGCCTGCAGGTCGGTCATGCGAAAGTTGAAGGCTGGTTCGGAAAAGCTTTCCAGCGCCACGGAACGACTCGTGTGGCGATCGGCGCTGGGCACGGACATGGCGTGCTGGCGCAACGAACGCAGGCGTTCGGCCAGCGACGGATCGGACGTGGTGATCATGCCGCCGTCACCGGTCGTGATCAGCTTGCGCGGGTGAAACGAGAAGCAGGCGAGCAGACCATGAGGCCGGCCGATGCGCTGCCAGCTGCCGTCGATGCGGATCTCGCTGCCGATGGCGCAGGCAGCGTCTTCGATGACGGGCAAGCCGCGCGATTGCGCGATGGCCAGGATAGCGGGGAGGTCGCAAGGAAAGCCGATTTGGTGCACGCACAAGATGGCGCGCGTGCGCGGGGTGATAGCGCGGGCGAGCGCGTCCGGCTCCATGTTGTAGGTGTGGGGCTGGACGTCGACGAAGATGGGTCGCGCTCCGACCGCCACCACCGCGTTGGCTGTGGCGATGAAGCTGTGGCTGACTGTGGCCACGTCGTCGCCTGGCCGCACGCCCGAAACGCGCAGGGCCAGCTCCAATGCGACCGTGCAGTTCGATACCGCCACCGCTTGGCTGGCGCCCGTGGCCGCCGCGAACTCGCGCTCAAAGGCCGCCACCTCCGGGCCTTGCGCCACCCAGCCCGAACGGATGACCCGGCTGGCGGCCTCGACCTCGGCATCGCCAAGCGCCAGACGAACGATGGGGATCTGCATGGCCCCAGGATCGGGCCTGGGGAAGCCCGGCGCAAGTGATGTTGTGCGAGTGCGTAGGGCGAGCCGCGCTCACTGGACTTCTGGAATGGCTGCCAGAGCGGCGTGAATCGCGCGCAGATCGCCCAGCCGATCGTCGAGGAGCTGCCAAAGTCGGGGCGATTCCACTGCGGCGTAGTCGTGGACCAGGATGTTGCGCAGGCCTGCCAACCCTTCCAGCCGACCGAGCAGGCTTGTGTCGATGATTCCAGCCCGTGCGAGCGCAGGCAACACTTCACGGTATGTGGCAGGGACGGCTAGGCCGCGCCCCGCCAGGACATGATGACCGATATCGAAGACCGCTTCGGCCGCGACGTGCAGCGCCCGTTCAAGGGCAAGGTTGGCGATGGCGTCCGTTTCGCGCGTGATCCGTGGCAGACCCCGGAGCCGTTCGAGATCACGAACGACGTTGCCCAGGTGAGCCAGCCGAGCCATCACGACGGGCTTGCTCACGGTCACGGCGTGGCCCTTTGTGCCGGGGCTGCCTGGGCAAGCAGGATCATTCGGTTCCGCTGTTCGTCGTCTTCGGCCTCCCAGCGTGCGCGGCGCACGAAGTCCGCGACCATCCCCTCGTCCCGCTCAACGAGCAAGCGGCCGGTGGTGATGACTTCCCACTTGAGCACGGGTGGCGCGCTACCCATGTCGATGACGTCCACGTCGACGCCCGTCTCGCGGCCCACAATGTCCATGATTCGCGCGCGTTCAAAACCAAGCGTCGGCTCGCAAAGCACGGCCAAGTCCACGTCCGAATCCGCCTTGCCGGCGCCCCTGGCCCTGGATCCGAATGCCCAGCACGCAACGATACGACGTCCCCGCAAGGGAATGCTGGCCAGCACGGCCTTGGCAGCCTGATCGACCAAGGGATCCACGCCGGCCATGTTAGCACGTGAAAGCAATCTGGTGGCCTGCGGACAGGGGCGGGTGATGTACAAAGTCTTGTGTCAGGCGCCGGCCGATAGGCCGTAGCGCTTAGGAAGGAAAGAGGGGTACCACTTTCGGTTGCGAAACCAAAGAAAGGAGTACCCCCCATGCACCTTACACAGG
>Ga0265330_10001521_pt1 | contig 13377 bp, 11 predicted proteins | sample 41919metaG_FD_202083 | JGI IMG/M metagenome (GOLD analysis project Ga0265330, IMG submission 202083) | Rhizosphere microbial communities from Carex aquatilis grown in University of Washington, Seatle, WA, United States - 4-19-19 metaG | ecosystem: Host-associated > Plants > Roots > Rhizosphere... | reverse complement strand
GAGGTCTACCTCGTGCTGCGTGCCGGGATGGTGCTTCCGGTGGAGGAGCACACGAAGCTCGTCCGCGAGTACATCGCGGCGGCCGACGCGATGCCGCGCCCGAAGCGCGACAACGCACGCATTGTGCTGACCGGCGCGTTCTGCGAGCAGCCGCCGCTCGGCCTCATCAAGTCGATCGAGATGGCGGGCTGCTACATCGTCGACGACGATTTCATGCTCGTGACGCGCTGGCTGCTGGACGAAGTGCCGGCCGACGCGAATCCGCTGGACGAGCTGTCGAAGGCGTTCCTGCACCGCTCGGCGACGACCGCCGCCAAGTACGAGACGACGAAGGAAGAGAAGGGCGTGTTCCTGCTGAAGCAGGTCAAGACCCGCGGCGCCGAAGGCGTGATCTTCGCTGCGCCGTCGTTCTGCGATCCCGCATTGCTCGAACGCCCGATGCTGCAGGACGTCCTCAAGAAGCATGGCGTGCCGTACACGGCATTCAAGTACGCGGAGAACACGGGGCAGATGGCACCGATCCGCGAGCAGGCCGGCACGTTCGCCGATTCGATCAAACTGTGGAGCGCGGCCTAAGCAGCCGTCCGGATCAGGAGACCATGCGATGACCACGACCGCCGCCGCAATGCCCGCCAGCGTCAAGAAGCCGCAGAACGTCCAGAAGGAGGACGCGATGCTGCTTCAGAAGGAGCTCATCAACAGGAACTACATGGAGCTCGCGACTGCACGCGCCAACAACCGCAAGGTGTCGGCGACGTTCGTGCCGGGCAATCTCAACGAGCTCCTCATGTGCTTCGACTTCGCGCGAAGCCTGCCCGAAACCAATGCGCTGCAGAACGGCATGCGCAAGAAGTCGGGCAAGATGATCATGGACGCCGAGCGCGACGGCCAGTCCGAGGACGTCTGCACGTACGTGAAGGCCGACCTCGGGATGATGATGGGAGGCGAGATCGGTCCGACCGGCGAGCCGCTGCCGCGTCCCGACGTGCTGCTGCTCTCCTATACCGGCTGCTTCACGTTCATGAAGTGGTTCGAACTGATCCGCCACAAGTACGGCTGCGAGACGGTGATGCTGCACGTCCCATACCAGGGCGAGGGCAGGATTGCGCCGAACATGCGCGAGTACGTCGTCAAGCAGCTGAAGGAAACGGTCATACCGACGCTCGAGCGCATCTCCGGCGTCAAGTTCGACATCGACCGGCTGCGCCAGTACATGCGCGAATCGCAGAAGGCCGAGGAGGATCTCGTCGCGGTGCTGCAGTCGGCCAAGAATCGCCCGTCGCCGATCGACGGCTACTTCGGCGCCGTCTACTACATCGGGCCGATCTTCACCGCGTTCCGCGGCACGCCGGAGGCGACCGAGTACTACCGCGTGCTGCGCGCGGAAATCGAGCAGCGCGTCCGGGAAGGCCGCGGCCCGATGACGCCCGAAGGAGAGATGACGCAGGAGAACTACCGCCTCGTGGTCGAAGGTCCGCCCAACTGGACCAGCTTCCGCGACTTCTGGAAGATGTTCTACGACGAAGGCGCGGTCGTCGTCTCGTCGACGTACGCGAAGGTCGGCGGCCTCTACGATTTCGGCTTTCGCCACGACGCCGACCGGCCGCTCGAATCGCTCGCCGAATACTGCCTCGGCTGCTACACGAACCTCAACCTGCCGTCGCGCGTCGACATGATCTGCAAGTACATCGACGAGTACCAGGCCGACGGCCTCCTGATCAACTCGATCAAAAGCTGCAACAGCTTCTCGGCGGGACAGCTCCTCATCCTGCGCGAGGTCGAGCGGCGCACCGGCAAGCCGGCCGCGTTCATCGAGACCGACCTGGTCGACCCGCGCTACTTCTCGGCGGCCAACGTGAAAAACCGGCTGGAAAGCTACTTCCAGATGGTGAAGGCCAAGCGCGTCGCGACCGCCGCGCACTGATATGAACCCCCCCATGCTCGCTGCGCTCGCTACCCCCCTGAGGGGGGGCCAGTGCCCTTCGGGCGGCCGAGCGGGCACTGAGAGGAATTGACATGCGCTGCTTCATCGGCATCGACCTCGGATCGACGACCACCAAGGCGGTCGTCATCGACGAGCATCAGAACGTCCTGGGACGCGGCATCACGAATTCGCGCTCGAACTACGACACTGCGGCGTCGATCGCGAAGCAGGAGGCGCTCCTCAACGGGCGCTTCTACCTGTTTCGCCAGGCGCTTTCCTCCACCGGGGCGCTGAACGGCGCGCTCGACGGATTTCTCGGGCAGCTCGAACGCGATTTCCGTTCCGAGCAATATCTCGAGCAGCTCGCCGACCTCGAGAGCACGTGCCAGCGAAATCTCGGCACCGCCAAGTTCGGTGACGCCACGAGGGCCGTCGGAGATGCGCTGACCGAGGTGTTCCGTCGGCTCGCCGTCGAGGCGCCCACGCTGTTCGCGCCGGGCGCGAAGCGCAAGTCAGATTTCTTTCGCGACATCGCAGGCAGCCAGTACCTCGCGGCCGGCGAGGCGGTTGCGAAGGAATCCGGCATTCGCTACGACTTTCTGCTCAACGTATTCGACCGCTCGATCATCGAAGTCGAAAACCGCGTCTACGGAGACTCGATCCGGCGCCACCTGCTGGCTGCGCTCGAGCGCACCTTCATCGCGCTGCCCGACACGGCGGGTCGCCGCGCGCAGGTCGAGGCGCCGATCAAGGGCATCCTCGACATGGACATGGAGGAGACCTACGTCGTCGGCACGGGATACGGGCGGGCGCGGCTGCCATTCTCGAAGGAGCACGTCCGCTCCGAGATTCTCTGTCACGGGCTCGGCGCGCACATGATGTACCCGGGCACCGCGACGGTGCTCGACATCGGCGGGCAGGACACCAAGGCGATCCAGGTCGATCCGAACGGCATCGTCGAGAGCTTCCAGATGAACGATCGCTGCGCGGCCGGCTGCGGCCGCTATCTCGGCTACATCGCCGACGAGATGAACATGGGCCTGCACGAGCTCGGCCCGATGGCGATGAAGTCGACCAAGACGATCCGCATCAACTCGACGTGCACGGTTTTCGCGGGCGCCGAGCTGCGCGACCGGCTTTCGCTCGGCGACAAGCGCGAGGACATCATGGCGGGACTCCATCGCGCGATCATCCTGCGCGCCATGTCTATCCTCGCGCGCTCCGGCGGCATCCGCAACGAGTTCACGTTCACCGGCGGCGTCGCCAAGAACGAAGCGGCCGTCAAGGCGCTGAAGGACCTCGTCCGGGAAAACTACGGCGAGCTCGCGCTCAACATCAATCCCGATTCGATCTTCACCGGCGCGCTCGGCGGCGCGACGTTCGCCTGGCGCGCGGTGGTGGAAGAGGGCAAGACCGCCGAGGCACGGACGTGAGGGCGACACCATGACGATCACCATCGGCATCGACATCGGCTCGGGCGCGGTCAAGTCGGCGCTGTTCCGGACTGACGGAGGCAATCAGGAGTGGCTCGCGAAGCGCTGCGAGCGCATTCGCCGCCGCGACCCCATGACGCTGGCGCAGGAAGGCCACGACGGCGTGCTCGAGGACGCGGGCATCCGGCCCGACGAGGTCGACTACATCGCGACGACGGGCGAAGGCGAGAACGTCAAGTTCGCGACCGGACACTTCTACTCGATGACCACGCACGCGCGCGGCGGCGTGTTCCTGCATCCCGGCGCCAACGCCGTCGTCGACATCGGCGCGCTCAACGGCCGGGCGATCTACGTCGACGAGCGCGGCAAGGTGCTGTCGTACAAGATGACGAGCCAGTGCGCCTCGGGATCCGGCCAGTTCCTCGAGAACATCGCCCGCTATCTGGGCGTGGCGATCGAGGAGATCGGCCCGCTGTCGCAGAGCTCGAAGAACCCGGAGAAATGCAGCTCGATCTGCGCGGTGCTGGCCGAGACCGACGTGATCAACATGGTCTCGCGCGGCGTTGCGACGCCCGACGTGCTGAAGGGCATCCACCTGTCGATGGCGTCGCGGATCGTGAAGCTCCTCAAGGTGACCGGTATCAAGGAGGGCACGGCGCTGCTCACCGGAGGCCTCGCGCTGGATACCGGATTGCTGGCCGCGATCCAGGAGGAGATGGTCAGCGAGAAGGTCGGCGTCACCGCCGTCAGTCACCCCGATTCGATCTATGCCGGCGCCATCGGCGCGGCCTTGTGGGGCGCGTTCCGGCACAGCAAACTGCGCGAACTGCAGCAACGCGCCGCCGCCTGAACCGCAAGGAGATTCCATGGCACTGTTCATCAACGACAACTGCACGTCCTGCGATGCCTGCAAGCCGGCGTGCCCGAACGAGGCGATCAGCGTCGGCGATCCCGTCTACGTGATCGACCCGATGAAATGCACCGAGTGCGTCGGCGCGGAGGACGAGCCGCAGTGCAAGCTCGTCTGCCCGGCCGACTGCATCGTGCCCAATCCGGACTTCCAGGAAACGCCCGAAGAGCTGATGGCGAAGTACGAGTCGCTGCACGGCTGACCGGCCGGGGATTCGCGGGCTGTCGTTCCCCTTGCGGGGCGATAGCCCATTTTTCATGCGCCCCCGCGCAGTTGCCGGTTGACTCCCGCTGCGGCAGTTGGCATCGTGACGACCGGGCCGCAGCCATTGTGTCCGTTTCCGGGTCTCGCACGATCACGACAGCCGACCGAGGCGTCGACCCGTAACGCATTAGAGTCCCGCACGATGCCCACGATCGACAACGACGACGCTTCGAAGCTTGAGGGCGGCTGCGACTGCCGCACCATCCGGTACAGCCTCGGGAGCCGGCCGCTATTCGTGCACTGCTGCCACTGCCGGTGGTGTCAGCGCGAGTCGGGCGCGTCGTTTGCGCTCAACGCGATGATCGAGGCGGATCGCGTCACGCTGCTCGCGGGCGCGCCGGAAATGGTCGACACGCCCTCCGCGAGCGGCAAGGGCCAGAATATCGCACGCTGCCCGAAATGCCGGATCGCTGTCTGGAGCCATTACGCGGGCGCCGGGCGGTCGGTAAGTTTCGTGCGCGTCGGCACGCTCGACCTGCCGGACCGGTTGCCGCCGGACATCCACATCTTCACGGCGTCGAAGCAGCCGTGGGTGGTGCTTCCGGCAGGTACGCCCGCCGTCGCGGAATACTACGATCGCAAGCTCTACTGGCCGCAGGAAAGCCTTGCGCGGCGCGAGGCGCTTCTCGCCCGGATTGCGGCCGCCGGAGCATGATCGGATCCGTCGGACGCCGCGCGTGACGGTTGCACGAGGAAGCTGCGCAAATCCGAAACCGGTGCGTCACACCATGATTGATCGGCACTCCTGCCACTGAAGGCAACCGCTCGAGAGGCTCCATGTCCGCACCCGATCGCGTTCCCGGAACACGTGCCGGCGTGGTGGTCACGCGTGAAGGCGTCAAGCTCTGCGGCAATCGCGCCGCATTCAAGTCGCTCGCGCGCCTCATGTCCTGGATCGCCGAATCGGATCCCGCGGAGCATTTCGCCTGTCACGCCAAATGGCACCTTGCGTCCGACGCGTTTCTCCACCATGGAGGCGCGCCGAACGTTGCGACGCTGTTCACGCCGGACCTCGTTGATCAGTTCACGCCCGCCTCCGACGACGAACCGGGCTTCGAGCTGACCTTCGTGGCGGTCCAGGAGGGAGACCTCGACGAGCTGTTCGAGCACGAGCCTTCCGGCGTGCTGCCCGAAGGCTGGGACCGCACGGACGAATGACCGGTACGGCGAAACGCTGACACGCGACGGGAAACGCCGGTGGACTCGCAGACGAAGCGTGCGGCGTTGTTCCTGCTGCTCGCGACCGGGCCGCTCGCGGAGGTCCTGTCCGAAAACGTGCAGCTCTCGACGCTGCTGCAGCCGCTGCCGTTCTTTCTGGTGACGATCACCTACGGCGTTCCGGTGCTGCTCATTCGCGAGCTGGCGGTCGCGCGCAAGCTCGATACCCTCGGTCTGGTGCTTCTCGGGCTCGCGTATGGCATCCTGAACGAAGGCGTGCTGGCGAAGACGCTGACGCAGCCCGGCGGAGCGCCGCTGGACGATTTCGCCGGCTATGGCCAGATCGGGACGCTGCAGGGCGGATGGACAATCTTCATGGTCGTCTGGCATGCGCCGCACAGTGTGCTGTATCCGATCCTCATGTGCCGCTGGCTGTTTCCGGGCTCGGCCGATCGCCGCTGGTTCGCGTCCGGACGCGCACGCTGGCTGCTGTACCCGCTGCTGCTCGCAGTGGCCGGCCTCTATTCGCTGTATTTCCTGAACCCCGTGCGCAGCGATGCCGGTGTGTTCATCATCTATGCGGTTGCGACGCTCGTCCTGTTCGGCATCGCTCTCCGATTCTGCAGCGCGCGAGACGCGTCGCCCGTCACCATTCGGACGCCAACGGTGGCGCCCGCGCTGGTCGGCGCCGGCATGATCCTGTTCTACGTGTTCCAGCTGTCGTCGCCGGGCCGGATTCCGTTTGTCGTCTGTCTTGCGATTTCAATCGCAATCATCCTGCTGTTGATCAATCGCATGCGGCGGGCGGGTTGGCGACCGCTGCCGCACCTGCTGCTCTTCGGTCTCGGCGACGATCTGACGTTTTCGCTGTTCTCCGCCGGCGTGTGCATCATTTCCGGCCGCAATCCCTGGGAGGCTGCCGCAGCCGGCGCAATCTTCTTCGTGGTGTTCGTCTGTCTGATGCGAGCCGTGCGCCGGGAACCGCTTGGCAATGGGACCGGAACCGCGCCGCTGCCCGTCGCCACCTGACCGTTCCGGCCGGCGGACGGCGGCCGGGAATCGGCACGGCGGACGACTGTCCGAGCGACTTGCGTGCGCCGGGCGTTCGACTCAGTCGAGCGGTCTCGCGAACGCGAGCCGCTGCGCGGGCGCGAACCCCGTGTCGTAGAGAAATCCCAGCAGCGCGAGATCGCGCGGGGCGACGATCGTCTCGACGCGCTCGACGCGCAGCGCGCCGAGATTGGCGAACAGCTGCGACAGCAGGGCGCGCCCGATGCCGCGGTGCGCATGGCCGGGATCGACGCCGATGGTGTCGATGACGGCCGTCGGCTCGGTGCGCCCGAAGTCGCCGAGATCGACGCGGGCCATCAGGTAGCCCGCGACCATGCCCCCGTCGCAGGCCGTCAGCGACACGCGGATCGCCGAATCGACCATGGTCTCGTTGAGCTTGTGCCGGACGTAGACTTCGCGGTGCCGGCCCGTGATGCCGCGGTCGATGCGCACGATGTCGGCGAGATCCTCCGGCCGCATCGCGCGAACGTCGGCGCTGTCGCGGGCGAGCCGCTCGAAGTCGTTGGCCTCGCCGCCGTCGTAGGCGACTTCCTGCGCAGGTCCCGCGCCCACCGGCAGCGAGACGACGTCGTCGCGCTCCGTCAGATAGGCGCCGCCATTCACCGCGCAGTCGACCACGTGGTTCGGCGCGAGTGCGAAGCCCTGGCGATCGAGCCATGCGAGCATCCCATGATCGTTCCACCGCGCTACCGTGTGGATGCGCTTCATGCCGTGCCGGCGACCCCACGCGGCGAGTGCGTCGATGAGGCGCGCGCCGACGCCGTGGCCGACGAGATCGGCGCGTGCTCCGACGACTTCGAGCCGCAGCGCACTCTCGCTCTCGCCGAATTCGCCTTCCAGCACGCGGGCCAGGATGTATCCCGCAAGTCCGTCCCGGTCGGACGCCGCGAACTGCGCATGCAGAGACGGTTCGTCGAGCGCGGCGCGCAGCCGCCGCTCGAAGTAGGCACGGCGCGGCCGACCTTCGATCGCCGCGTCGATGGCGACGACGGCATCGAGGTCCTGGCGCGCGAGCGCGCGGACTGAAATGCCGTCCTGGACGGCGGCGAGGGCGGGTTGAGGCAGCACGATGTCCTGTCCTTTCATGCGGAAACGCGGGCGAGCTTCATTCGTCCTTCGGGCGCAGGTCGCGCACGCGGACGGCCTTCCCCTGCGAGCGCGGAATGGCGCCAGGCGCCTTGACGGCGACGACGGTGGTGATGCCGATCATCGACTTGATGTGATGCGCCACTTCCTGCGCGATCCGCTCGTGCGCCGCGCTGTCGACGCCGGGATTCGTCTCGACCTCGACGGTCACGTGATCGAGGCTGCCGTGCCGCTCGACGATGATCTGGTAGTGCGGCGCGATGTCGGTGCGCCCGATCAGCACCGCCTCGAGCTGCGACGGGTACACGTTGACGCCGCGGATGATCAGCATGTCGTCGTTGCGGCCGGTGATGCGCAGGATGCGAAGGTGCGTGCGGCCGCAGTCGCACGGGGCCGTCGTGATCCGCGTGATGTCGCGCGTCCGGTAGCGCAGCATCGGCAGCGCTTCCTTGGTGAGCGTGGTGATGACGAGCTCGCCGGCGGTGCCCTCCGGCACGCGTGCGCCGGTTTCCGGATCGATCACCTCGAACAGGAAGTGATCCTCCCATCCGTGCAGGCCGGCGCGGCACTGGCATTCGCAGGCCACACCCGGGCCCATGATCTCGGAGAGACCGTAGATGTCGATCGCGACGATGCCGAGGCGCGCTTCCACCTCGCGGCGCATCGCCTCGCTCCACGGCTCGGCGCCGAAGAGCCCGATCGCGAGCGCGCTCTTGCGCAGATCGACGCCGAGATGCTCCGCGACCTCGGCGATCGCGAGTGCGTACGACGGTGTCGCGCAAAGCACGCGGGCGCCGAAGTCGCTGATGAGGGCCACCTGCCGCTCGGTCGAGCCGCCCGACATCGGCACGACGACCGCGCCGAGGTGCTCGGCGCCGTAGTGCGCGCCGAGGCCGCCCGTGAAGAGTCCGTAGCCGTATGCGTTGTGGACGATATCGCCGGGACGGATGCCGGCGCACGCCATCGATCGCGCCATCAAGGCTGCCCAGTTCTCGATGTCGGTGCGCGTGTAGCCGACGACCGTCGGCTTGCCCGTCGTCCCCGACGACGCGTGCAGCCGCACCAGCGCGTTGGCCGGTCGCGCGAAAAGTCCGAATGGATAGTGGTCGCGCAGGTCCGATTTCTGCGTGAACGGCAGCCGCGCGACATCGTCGAGCGACGCGATCGCGTCGGGATCGATCCCGGCGGCGTCGAGCCGGTTGCGATGCAGCGCGACGTTGTCGTACGCGTTGCGGACGGTTTCCTGCAGCCGCGCGAGCTGCAGCGCTGCGAGCCGCTCGCGCGGCAGCGTCTCCTGCGAGCGGTGGAAGTGAAAGTGATCGCCCGGCGCAATTCCGTGGCCGATCTCTGCCATGGTCGAAGCACCCATATCGAGGTCCTTGTCGGGTCGGCGTTGGCGTCGGAAGCGAACGCCGCGGTCAGCGCGGAACGCCGCGCACCGGAAAATGGGGCAGCGCGAACCCCTGGTTGAAACCCGCGCGGGTGACGAGCACGAACTTGGCCCACGCTCCCGCACCGGCGGCCGCGAGTCCCGCGAGCACGCATAGCGCCGCCATTGCACCTGCCGGCAGCGCGATCGTGACCAGCGCGGCGACACAGGCGAGCGGAACTGCCGTGCCCAGCGTGAGCAGAATCAGGCCTGCGTGGTCGAGCGCGGCACGCGCGCCGGCTGCTGCCCGCGTGAGCCTGCGGCGGTAGACGAGCCAAACGCCCATGCGCACGACGACGAGGGCCGCGAACAGCGTGAGAAGCGCAGGCGTCGCCGTCCGGTGCAGCGGGATCGACGCGACGAACAGCCCGCCGCCTTCGACCAGTCCGGTGACGAGGACGAGCGGGACCAGCAGCGGTTCGCGCCATGCGGGAATGCCCTTCGCGCCCTGCAGCAGTCGCGACTGGCAATAGACGAATGTCAGCGCGAGCACGGCGGCGACCCGCGCCATGCCCGCAACTCCGAATGCCGCGGCGAAACCCGAGGCGAACAGCAATCCCGCGACCCACGCTTCGCGTGCCATCCACGATGTGCGCGGGTTGCGAATGACGTTCGGCGCGCGCAGCGGCCGGCCGAGTTCCAGCGACACCGAAAAGAGGCCGAGACCCACGAGAGCGAGGCCGCTGAGGAGCAGCCACGGGACGACGGCGCTTCCCATACCCGCGAATACTGCGAACACGACGAGCCCGGCGCCCGCGCCGCCGCACACGAAATTGCCTGCCGCGCGCGCATCCCAGCTCGTCTGGTGCCACGGATCGGGACCGTAGGGGCCGTAGCCTTTGGCAGGGTAGGTCATCGTCTCATCCGCTCGCTGGGTCAATCGGCGCCCGACGCGGCACCCGCATCCCACAGGTAGTAGAAGCCGGGGCCGGTGCCGAGTTCCTCGTGCATCCGGAAGTGGCGGTTCAGGGCGATGAGCCGCGACACGTTGCTCTGCGGATCGTCGAGATCGCCGAACTGCAGCGTCTGCGTGATGCACGCGTTCACGCAGGCAGGAGTGGCCTCGGGATCGACGCCGGGCTTCTGCCCCTTGGCGAGGCCGGCATCGATGCGGTCGACGCAGAACGTGCATTTGGTCGCGACGGCAAGGCGCGAATCGTCGCGGCGCCTCGTTTCGTTCGCCATTGCCTTGCCGTACGCGAACACCGGCCGCATCGTCTTGTAGCGTGCCTGATAAGGGCAGGCGACGGCGCAGTACGCGCAGCCGATGCACAGATCGTAGTCGATCGTGACGATGCCGTCGGCACGCTTCCTGGTCGCGGTGGTCGGGCAGACGTCCATGCATGGCGGGTCGTCGCAGTGCATGCAGCCGACCGGGACGAACGCGCGCTGCACGTCGGGATATTCGCCCGCTTCGACGTCGAGCACGCGCCGCCACTGGACGCCGGGTGGCGTCGCGTTCGCGTGGCGGCATGCCGCCGTGCACGTCTGGCAGCCGACGCAGCGGCGCAGGTCGGCAACCATGGCCCAGCGCGTCATTTCGATGTTCCCGCGCTCGCTGCCGGCGTCGCTGCGCCACGTCGCGCCGGCGCGATGCTGACGCGCACGATGTCGGCGCTGGAACCGGTCGCATCGGTCAGGTCCATCGACATCTCGGTGAGCGAATTCATGCTGGGCATGCCGAAACCCTTGGTGAACGGCGTCACCCAATGGTCGAACTGGCCGATCAGGAGCAGCGTGTCCGGCCGGATGCCCTGGCGCAGCACGGCGCGGCCTTTCACCCTGTGCGCCGGTGTCGCAATCTCTATCGGATCGCCGTCGCGGATGCCGAGCTGTCCCGCCATGGATGTGTTGATGATGACGCCGCGATGACCCTTGACGTTGTCGGCGACTTCCTTGATGAGCTGCATCCCGACGTTGGCGCCCCATGCGTACTGCATGCTGCGCGCGGTCAGCAGCCAGAACGGATAGTCCTGCGGCTTGCCTCCGGCCTTCTCGAGCGAAGCGATCCACGGCAGCCCGAAGTCCTTGCACTTCGGCAGCGCCTGATATTCGGGCAGCTGGTTGTCCCACCAGTGCATGTCGTGCTCGTGCAGACGACGGCCGAGCTCGGTGCCGATGCGCAGCAGCCGCTCCTGATAAGGGAGCTCGAAGCGCAATCCCTTTTCCGCGAGGGTCGGGTACAGATACCACTTGGTGCGCGGGAATGGCTTGGTCGCGAGCCCGTGCGTCTTCCACCAGTCGAGCCCGTTGGACTCGCGCCCGTCGGTCAGCTCCGCGCTTGCGGCGCGGCACACGGCATCCCAGATCGCCTCGGGCGTGTGCGCCGTCTCCGGCGCGAGTGCCACGTCCCAGTGCGCGCCTTTCAGCGGCACGCCGGCGGCGCCCTTGTTGATCGATGCGTTGTATTTTTCGAGAATGCCGGTGCGGCGCGCGAGCTCGGTCGCGATCGCCGTGAAGTCGCGTGCGTCGCCCTCCGTCGCGACCGCCGGCTGGCGCAGCGCGAAGCCGGTGCAGTCCCAGAACTGCTCGACGAATTTCGATCCGCCGATGCGGATGAGCTGGAGGCTCTCGAGATCGGTCGCCTCGGGAAGCAGGATGTCGGCGTGATGGTTGGTCTCGTCCAGCGTGTACGCAAACGCGACCATGAACGGGAAGCGCGCCATCCGGTCGCCAACGGCGTCGGTGTCCCAGAACGAGATCGCGGGATTCGTCCGGTACACGAACCAGACGTCGGGCAAGGTGACGCGCGGGAGGCCTTTCGGCGTCTCGTCGAGGAACATCCACGAGAAGTGCGTCGGTCCGAGCGCCTGGCTCCAGGGCCCGTTGGCCGCGAGCGGCACCATCGTGCGGTACGCGTTGCGGATGTTCGGATTCGGCGACCAGCGCGCCTTGTCGGTCGGATTGAGCGGGTACTCCATGAAGCCGTCGGGACCGGTCAGCACGCTGTCGACGCGCGCCGGAACCTGCCGGTTGAGCCGCACGGTCGTGCCGAGGGTTCCGCCTGGAACTTCGAGGCCGCCGACGAGTGCGGCCAGCATCGTCCGCGCCCAGACGCACTCGAAGCCGCCCCAGCCGTTGTTGACCGTCTTGCCGAGGCTCACCGCGACCGGCCGATAGGGAAGGCGCTTGCCTTCGATCTCGATCGTCTCGCCGACGTGCGCGTGGTCGAGGAATTCGCCCGCGATGCGCCGCATCGTCGGGGCGGTCACGTCGCAGACCGGCGCCGCCCACTCGGGCGAGTAGGACGCCATGTGCGCGACGAGCTTGCTGAATGCAGTTTCGCCCGCGAGCATGCCCTCCGCCAGCACCTCGTCGTCGGGACCGATCTCGATCGCGTCGACGTTGTGGCGGCCCTCGAGCGCCTCGTCGATGCCGGGCGCATCGAACGGCACCGCGGTGCCGCGTGCCGCATCCCACACCAGCGGCTTGCGCGTCGTGCGGTCCCGCAGGTAGAAGCCGTGCGGCCCGACAAGATAGGGTGACGACGTGCGCTTCGTCAGGAACGGAACGTCGAGCCGCTCGCGCGGAAACGCGTGCAGCAGCATGTGGACCAGCGCGAAGAGAAATGCCGCGTCGGTCTTCGGCTTGATCGGCACCCATTCCGCGGAGCACGCACCGGTCACCGACAGGTGCGGCTCGACCTGCACGCGCTTCATGCCGCGAATGCGCGCATTCGCGTGGCGCCATACGCCGACGACGCCGCCCGACGCCTCGACGTTGGCGCCGCAGGAGATCAGATACTCGGTGAGCGGCGTGTCCGGCGACACGGTGAATGCACGGTGCCAGAACTCGCCGTACAGATGCTCCGAGTGATAGCACTTGACGCCCTGGCCCGAGCCGAAGCCCATGTCCACGGGGCCCCATGCCGCGAGAAACGCGGGAAACGTACCCATGTACGACTGCGGTGTGCCGGCGCCGCCGAGGCTCACGGCGAGGCGCGGATAGCCGGACTCGTCGGTGAGGCCTGCGGCGCGCACGCCGTTGAGCTTCGCGGCGACGGTGTCGAGCGCTTCGTCCCAGCTGATCGGCACGAAGCGCGGATCCTCGCCGCGGCCCTTCTTAGGATTCGTCCGCTTCATCGGCGTGCGGATCCGGTTCG
>Ga0265330_10001519_pt1 | contig 13380 bp, 12 predicted proteins | sample 41919metaG_FD_202083 | JGI IMG/M metagenome (GOLD analysis project Ga0265330, IMG submission 202083) | Rhizosphere microbial communities from Carex aquatilis grown in University of Washington, Seatle, WA, United States - 4-19-19 metaG | ecosystem: Host-associated > Plants > Roots > Rhizosphere... | reverse complement strand
ATGTCGCGGCAGGCACGAATCACGCGCAGGGCAATTTCGCCACGGTTGGCTATCAGTACTTTTTTGAACACGGTGGATAGCGCTTTCGGATTCACCACAGAGGGCGCAGCAAGGCCGGACTCGGCCCCCGCTGCTTCTGTGGTGAGATCGTTCTAGGCCTTCTCGATGCGGAACAGGGGCTGCCCGTACTCGACGTGTTCGGCGTTCTTGGCCAGGATCTCCAGAATCTTGCCGTCGAATTCGGACTCGATTTCGTTCATCAGCTTCATGGCTTCGACGATGCAGACGACCTGGCCCTTGCGCACGGCCTGGCCGGCATCGACGAACGGCGGCGCCTCAGGCGCTGGCGCACGGTAGAACGTGCCCACGAACGGCGAGGTGAGGAGCACCCCACTCTCGACCGGCTTCTCAGCCTTCTCCGCCACCGGACTGGGCGCCGGGGGAGGCAGGGGGGCCGCGGCGGGTGCCGCGATCGCTGTGCCGCCGGCCGCATGCCGGCGCACGATGCGTATTCCGCCACAGGGGTCCACATCCAGTTCAGCCAGGTCAAACTCGGTAGCGATCTCGGCCAGCTCGCGCACGGTGGCGAGTTCTTCAGGCCCGAGGGCGCATAGCGGCTCTTCGCAGCTGCAAGAAGATGACTTCTTCTCGTCTTTTTGGACCGGGGCCTTGGCTTTGCTCATCGGGTGGGATTTCCTTTCTTCGGCGGGGCAACCGCAGAGCGTGGCTTTGCGGAAGATGGTTCATTGGGAAGTGGTTTCGGCTGGCTTGGCGCGAGAAGGCCAGCCAGCGCTTCAAGCGCAAGACGGTACCCCACCGGACCCAGCCCTGCAATCTGGCCGAGGCAAACCGGGGTCAGGAAGGATCGATGACGGAACTCCTCGCGGGTGGCCAGGTTGGACAGGTGGACTTCCACGGTCGGCAGGCCCAAGGCGGCGACGGCATCCCGCAAAGAAACACTGGTGTGGGTCAGGCCACCGGCGTTGATGATAAGGCCGCTGGCTTGCCCGCGCGCCTGCTGGATTCGGTCAATCAAGGCGCCTTCGTGGTTCGACTGGAAGGTCTGCACCAAGAGGCCCAGCTCGCGACCCCGAGCCTGCAGTCCAGCGTTGATTTCCTGCAAGGTGGTGTGTCCATAAATATGGGGCTCCCGCGAACCGAGGAGGTTCAAGTTCGGGCCGTGCAGAACCACGACCACGGGGGAAGACGTCCGCTCGGTGCTCACAATTCGGCCCGGATCTGGGGAGCCGCAAGCCGCATCACGTAGCGCGCCTTGCCGAAGCTGGTGTCAGGGCGTACGGCGCAGGCGATGAAGTAATCCTCGCTGAGTACGTAGACCAGAACCACCAGCTTGTCGCTGCGCACGGTGATTTCGGCCGCCTGGCCTAGTTCAAGGCGCTCGACCGCTTTGCGCAGCTGCGCAATGGCGTGGGCCATCTCCATGCCCACGGTCTGAATGTCAATCTCGTCCTGTCCTGCGCGGCTGTAGTGATCGACCGCGATGCCGTCGAAACCCATCAGGATCCCCGCCACCCCCCCGTCGAGGCGGTCTACCATTTTTTGCAGGGTGTCGCGGAACATGGGCTGCGTCCCGCTTCTAGCTATTCGGATCCGGGTGTGTCAATAGCGGCGGCGCGATGGCGCGGTCAGTGTCCGGCCGAGCTTGTCGGTACGCCTGGACATTCGACGCCCGTGGCATTGCCGTTGTCGTCGACGCTGGTGGCACAACAAAGGACGAGATAGTCCTGCGCCGGATTGCACGAATCGCCCTTGTATGGGTTGGTGGTGAGATCGGAGCACTTGGGTATGGCGGGGAATTGGACTTGCGCGGCGGCTGGGTCGGAATACCCCGTCTGCAGGCAGCCGTAGCAGACGTCCACCGGGAACCTGAAGGGCGGGCTGCTGATTCCCGTGCTGCCGACGCTGCCGTGCGCCCGTATGGTGGTGTTGACCGTGACCGTGGGGTACGGCACGCCTTCCAGCGCCGCAGCTTGCAAGAGCCGGAACAGCGGAGCGGCATTGCACGGTCTGATGATCTCCGTAGCCATGGCCAGGCTGCCTTGGGGCGGAAGTTTGGCGGTTGCGGTGGGCACGTCGAACTCACCCGAGCATTCAGGATCCCACGCGAAGCTGGTGCCGGCGCTGGTTTCCACCTCCAGCTTGACCTTGAACGACTTCAAAAGAATGTTGTTCTTCTCTTCGACATTGGAAAGGTCCCCGCCCACCTGGCCGGAAAGGGGTCCGAGTAGATTGTTCAACAGAGGGTAGAAGAGGTAGTGGGTGCTGTAGCTGTCCAGAACCGCGACATCCAACACACCTTTGATTCGCTCTGTGGGCGTGGCTAGCTCGGGGACAGTGCACTCCCCACCTGCGTCTATCCACTGATCCTGTGTGATCTCCAGTCCGGTTGGACCGTCATCAATTTTGCACGCGGCCAGGGACAGGAACACGCCCACAGGAATGACCAAGGCGACCACTCGCCTGATGATCTTGCCTTTGCTTGCTATCATGGCTCTCTCCAAGTCGTTCTGGTGAGATTGAGATTCTGTCGTTGCCTACTGTCCGAGCGAGCGAGCCCGGTTCACGATGCGTGGCGTGAGGAAAACCAGGAACTCGGTTCGATTGTCGTTCTCTTTGCGGTTGCGGAAGAGCCAGCCCAACACCGGGATGTCAGCGAAAAACGGAACCTTGTTGAAGCTGAGACCTGAGTTGCGCGTGTAGATGCCGCCGATGACCGCGGTGTCGCCGTCGCGCACCAGCATGGTGGTCTTGGCTTCCTTCTTCAGGATGGTGGGGTCGCCGCGGGAGCCGGTGTTGACGAAATCGGGCTCATTCTTGGTCACGTTCACCGTGAGCATGATGGTGCCTTCATTGGTGACATGGGGCTTGACGCCCAAGTGGAGCTTGGCGTCCACGAACTGGGTCTGGGCGCCCATGGCGCTGACCACGGACACCGGGATCGACACGCCCTGTTCGATGGTGGCGTCGATGTTGTCCATCGTGGTGATGCGTGGCGAGGACAGGATGCGAACCTGGCCAGTGGATTCCATGGCCGAAAGGCGCAGGTTCAAGTTGAATGCTCCCGCCACGGATCCCATGGTGATGCCGATGGCACTTCCGGTGTTGAGGCCGGCCGGCGCAGGCATGTTGACCAGGAAATTCGGGCTCGCGCCCCCTGGCGTGCCGGTTCGGGCTCCCGGAACCAGACCAGACATTGGCGAGCTGCCATCGTCCGCTCCGCCACCGATACCGATGTTGTAGGGGAAAACCAGCCCCGTCGGATTGCCGTGCGCCACATCCATGAAGCTGTTTCCGCCCCACTGGATGCCCATCTGACGAGAATAGTCCGAATTGGCCTCCACAATGCGGGCTTCGATGACCACTTGCGAGGTCTGGGTATCAAGGTTGCGGATCAGGTCCTCGATGAGCTGCAGATTGCGCGCCACATCCGACACGATCAGATTGTTGGTGCGCTCGTCGACCGAAATCTTGCCACGCGGTGAGAGGAGGTCTTTGGCCTTGTCCTGCAGATTGGAGGCATGGGCGTACGACACGCCGATGAGGCGGGTTTCGGTGGGAAGGACTTCGGCAATCTGTTTCTGCCGGGCGATCTCTTGTTCCAGTTCTTTCTCCAGCTGGGACAAGGGCGCGACACGAACCAGGTTGCCCTCGCGAACCGAGCCGAGGCCCTTGGCCCGCAGGACGACGTCCAGGGCCTGGTCCCAGGGCACATCGCGCATCTTGATGGTGACCTCGCCCTTCACCTCATCCGAGGTGACGATGTTCATTTGGCCCACGTCGGCCAGAAGGCGCAGGATGTTGTGGATGTCCGCGCCCTTGAAATCCAGATCAATGCGGCGACCCGTGTAGCGCTTCTTGGCCGCCAAGTTCGCCCGTCGGGCTGTCGGTGAATCGTCGTCGGCGCCCGCCTTGCGTGCGGGGCTGGGCGGCTGGGGCTGGGCCAGGGTCAGGCCAGCGGGAAATGTGACACTGAAGGCCGCCACGCGACGGGCAGGCACGAACAGGATCGACGGGGGCAGGGGGCCACCCAGGGCAGGCAGTTTCTGTCCGCCAGATGGCGCAGGCTTGTTGAACTCCCAGTAGATTCGGTTGCCGTTCTGGCGAACCCGGTTGGGGACTTCTTCCGCCAGGTCCACGTCGACCCGAACCGTGCCATGGGCTTGCGGATCCCGGTATGAACTGATGAGCCGGACAGGGCCAAGATACTCAGTCGCATCCAGACTGCGGGCCAAATCGTCGGGGAGATCAGCGTGGTCGAGACGCAGGCTGACCCGTCGACCGGCCATGCGTTCAACCGCAAATTCTGATGGCTCTTCCAGGTCGATGATGACCGATGAGCGCGTGGGCTCGTCCACAAAATCGATGCGGCGGATCCGGCTCGGAACCCGCAAGGTGACGGAGCGAGACCGTGCGGCCGATTTGGCCGCGTCGGGGGCGATGCTCAGCTTTGCCTGGGCCGCAGGGCGAGGTGCGTCTGCGCTCGGCGTGGGCGGCTTGACCGGGGACGATGCCTGCGCAAGTCGAGTGACCTCTGCGGCCAGCCCGGCGCGAGCCGCCTCCAACCGGTCTCGTTCTTTCTCCAACGCGGCTCGTTCGCTTTCGACCCGAGTCCGATCGACGCGCGCCTGGGCCAAACGGGCCTCCTCGGCTGCGCGGGCGGACTCGGCCTGTTTCAACTTTTCTTCCTCGTCCCGACGACCGCGCATCTCCTGTTGCCGGCGGTCTTCTTCGGTGCGGCGGGCTGCCATCGCCAGACTGAGATCCTTGCGTGAACGCTCGGCTGCATCCGCCGCGTCCTGGCGATCCTTTTCGGCCTTGGCCACCGCCGCTGCTGCGCGCGCCCGGTCAGGGGACGAAGCGCCGCTGTCTTCAAGCCGTTGGCGCTTATCCTGGGCGGCCCGCGCCGCCTGCTCGCGCTCGGTGAGCGCGCTGGCTGCCGCGTGCAGGTTCGCCTCGCGTTCTGCGACCAGGCGCTCGGCCTCTCCCAGGCGTCGTTTTTGTTCCTCTTGGATCTTGGCCCTTGCCTCCAGCGCAGCAGTTTGCTCTTCGACCTTGCGCGTGGCGGCCCGTAGGGCACGGTCGTGTTCGGTTTCGCGCTGCTGGGCTGCCCGCGTCTCTTGCTCGGCCGCAAGGGCGCGTTGGCGGGCCTGGTCGGCTTCGCGCTCGGCCTTGCGTGCGTGTTCGTCGGCGCGAGCCACGGCCGCCTTTTGCCGCTCAGTCTCGGCGGTGGCCGCGTTGGCCGCAGCGTGGGCGTCCTCGGCGTCGCGCCGGGCCTGCTGTAGTTCTTGCTTCAGCTTCGCGTTTTCGGCGTGAGCTTGCTCGGTCACCTGGGCCTGCGCCTCGGCCTTGGCCTTGTCGGCCTGGTTCCGTGCCTCGGCCTCGGCCTTCGCGTGGGCGTCACTGGCTGCGCCGGTGGCTGCTCGAACGTGGGGGACCACACGGACCACAATATCGTTGCCCCGGGCCTCGACCCGATAGTCTGAGGGCTGGCGCAAGGTCAAGACGATACGGGTTCGAGGGCCATTCCCTTCCTCTTCACTCACGCTGGCGCTGACCAGCCCGACGGCGTAGGTGCCTGCATCCATGGGAACTTCGACGTTTCCCAATCGCGCGGCGCTGAGATCGACCACCACCCGCGCCGGCTGTTCCAGCTTCCAGGTCGTGAAGGTCGGCCGCGCCGAGGACGATATCACCACTGCTGTGTCGCCCCCGGCCTCGGAGACACGGATGGCGCGCACTTGCGCTGTCTCGGCAAAGGCCGGGGCAGAAAGCCAGGCGCCCATCAGGACGCCAAGCATGATCGCGGGTCTTGCACACATTGATTGACCGGTCATTTCTCTGCCCCCTCTGGGTTGACCAGAATGGCTTTCTCCAAAGCCCGGGTTTCGCCGCCTGACGCAACTTCCGCCAACTCCAGCACCACGCGGTCGGAAAGAATTTTCGTGACTCGTGCGGCTGACTTAGAAAGGTAGTCGCCCCGCTTGATCACCTGTCCGAGACCACTCGGATCCCGGAACATGGCGCGCGGGTTTGCATCACCGGTGATCACGGCGATCAGGGTCAGTTCTTCAAGGGCGAACTTTGAGAAGATGGACGGAACCACCTGCTGGACGTTCACCCGAGGACCTCGATCGGTGAAGATGCCGGTGAAGGATCGGAACGGATCTCGATTGCTGTCGTCGGTTTCGTTGAAGTCTTCATCGCGCAGGACTTTTCTGCGCAAGATGGTCAGTCGTTGCTGGACGGCCTCGGCGGCTGCGGCGCCAGGGCCACCCTCGGGTGCGCCCGGTTTGGCACCCGCGGCACCCTTGGGTGGCGGCTTGGGCGGGGCTGCATGCGCAGCCGGATCGCCCCCGATGGCCGCGAGCGCGAACCCAAGCAAGAGAAACCCGCTACCCCTCATGTTCCCCCTCCAGTTTCGGACTGATCAGCGTAACGGAAGGTCACCGCAAAGAACTTGGCGCGCAGCCGCGGTGAGCCCGTCTCGTCGGCCTTCTCCAGGCTGAGCGCCAAATTCTCCACGTTCACGATGCGGGGAAGATCCGCGACGTTCTTGAAGAACTTGGTAATGGTGTGATAGGTGCCGCGGATCTCGATACGAACCGGGATGCGCACATAGAGCTCGGCGGGAGCTTCCGCCTCGATGGACAAAGTGAGAACCTCCAAGCCCGCAAGCTCCGCTTGTTCCTGGATGCTCGAGAGGAAGGTAGGAATCTCCGCTCGCTTGGGCAAGGCCTTGAGCAGCTCGCGTTGCTCTTGCTGCAACTGCGTGAGCTCGGTCCGATAGGCCAGGTACTCCTTCTTGCGCTTCTCGTAGGTTTCCTTCTCGGCAGTGAGGCTGGTGCGCTGAACTTCGCCCGCCTTCATCTGATCCTGCAGATCCATATAGAACAGCATGTAGTAGACGACCACAATCAGCGCGATGACGCCCGCGGTGGCCGCGACCTTCACCGGCGTCTTGAGGCGCAGCAGTTTTTGCAGGACGTCGTTCATGTCAGTAGATCACATTGGCCGACAGGCCGAAGTTGACGAACTTGATTCCGCGACCCGACACTTGATTGGTCGAGTCCAGGTTCACGTCGCTGAAGAACACCGACGAGTTGAGTCGCTTTAGGAATTCCGCAACATCCTCATTCGATTTGGCCGCGCCCCGAATCTTGACGTGCCTCTGGTCCTCCGCGTAGCCCTCCATCCACACCCGACGCGCGTCCCAACTGGCGTTGAACCCGGCGTTGGGATCACGCCGCAGCGTCTCTTCGTAGGTGACCCGATCGAACGTCGGCCCCTTGCCCGGGCTTAGGATCTCGGACATTTCGCGCAGCAGGTAGACCGGTCCGGTCCGTCCTGCGTCGAGTGCCTGAATGGTCTTTCGCTGTCGCAGCAGCTCCTCGCGTTGCCCTCGAATCTTGTCGTAGTCGCCGATCTCCTGCTTCAGGCGGGCCACGTCCGCCGTGAGGATGGTATTTCTGCGCTTGACCTCTTCCAGTTGGGCGTCGGCTTGCAGATGCACGAAGATCACCGCGCCCACAGTGGCCAAGATGGCCACGCCCAGATACAGGAATTGGCGCTGGCTGGCCTCGGCCCGCTTGACCTTCCTGATGGGAAGCAGATTGATGCGAATCACTGCTTGTCTCCCGGGCGACGCAGGGCCAGACCCACCGCTACCGCGGCCTCGGCCGCATGTTGTTGAACGAAGGTCATGTCGAACTTCTTTTCGTCCACCGTGATCTTGCGGAAGGGATCCATCACCTCAACCGCGGTTCGCGATTTCTCCTCCAGCGCGCGCTGCAAGGCCGGCACCTTGGCCGAGCCGCCGCATAGATAGATCTTGGTGATCTTCGCGTCGCTGGTCGCGGCCAGAAAGAAATCGAGCGAGCGCTGGAACTTGCCGGCCACGCTGTCTGCGACGGAGGCAATCACGGCCTCAACCTCCTGGGGAATCACCTCACTGACACCTTCGCCGGCAGAGCCGATTTTCCACGCTTCGGCCTCCTCCTGGCTGACGTTGAGGCGCTTCTGAATTTCCTCGGTGAATGCGTTGCCGCCCACTGTGACGTCACGCGTGAACGCGCTGGTGCCGCCGGCAATAATGTTGATGTTGCACAGGGTGGCCCCGACGTTGATGATCGCCACGGCCTCCTCGGGCACGACCGTGTAGTTGGCCTCGTAGGCGTTCTGGATGGTGAAGGCCGCCACATCCATGATCATCGGCACCAGTTTGGCCTCGCGAATCACCATGCTGTAGTCGGAGACGACTTCCTTCTTGGCCGCCACCAGCAGCAATTCCATCTGACCGCCGGCGCCCGCTTCGCTGCCCACCAGCTGGTGATCGATCTCCACGTCGTCCTTGGAGAAGGGAATGTGGTGCTCGGCCTCCCAGGGAATCTGCTCTTCCAGCTCCTCCGGGGTCATGGGCGGGACCTTGATTTTCTTGATGATGACCGAGTGGCCCGAGATGGCCGTGGCCACCTCTTTGCCCTTGATTCCCAGGTTGTCGCGCAGGGTCTTGATGGCCTCCACCACGGCGCTCTGGTTCATGATCGCGCCGTCGACGATGGTCTGCGCCGGCAACGGCTCGAAACCGAAGTTGATCAGTTGCAAGCCCTTGGAGGTCTCCTTGATCTGGACGACCTTCACGGCGCTCGAACCGATATCCAGTCCTATGCAGTTCTTGGGCATCGACGTCGTCTTCGGGTGATATCCTTCATTTCCCTATCTTCACCTACATGGTGGGGCATCTGCGAGAAAGGTCAAAAAATCCACCACTCATTCTCATCGTTCACTTTGCCTTCCAAGTTGAGTCGGTCGGTGTCGGAATGGTCGGAGTTGGTGTCGGTTCGCCCCTGTTTCCATAGGCGTCATAGTCCCGCGTGTCGCGCGCGCTGACGATGCCGTACTCCCTGATCTTATAGAGCAGAGCCCGGTGGCTGATTTCAAGCAGCTCGGCGGCTCTGGTCCGATTGCCCCGGGTCCGCTCCAGGGCGCGGCGTATGAGCGACTCTTCAGAACGCCGTGAAGCCCGCTTGATCGACAGATCACCGTCGTCGGCCACAATTTGAACCGCGGGCGTCACCGGGGCAGAAACGCGCAGCCGCTCCGGGAGCGAATCGGCGTCGATTTCCGGGCCGTTGGTCAGCACAACCGCGCGTTCCACGGTGTTTTCCAGCTCTCGGACGTTGCCCGGCCAATCGTACGCCATGAGGATGCGCGACGCCTCGGCCGTGACCCCCGCGATGGCAAGACCCATGCGGGCATTCATGCGGGCCAGAAAGTGCTCAACCAGCAACGGGATATCCTCCCGGCGCTGGCGCAGCGGCGAAAGATGCAGGGCAAAGACGTTGATCCGGTAGTACAGGTCCTCGCGGAAGGTGCCCCGCTTGACCTCTTCGGTCAGGTTGCGTGCGGTGGCGGCCACCACCCGGACATCGACCTTGGTGTCCTGGCTGTCACCCAGCCGGCGGATCTCGCCCTCCTGCAACGCGCGCAGCAGCTTGACCTGCAGGCTGAGCGGCAATTCCCCGATTTCGTCGAGGAAAAGCGTGCCGCCCGTGGCCTCCTCGAACAGGCCCTTGCGATCCCGGGAGGCGTCGGTGAAGGCGCCCTTGCGATGGCCGAACAGCTCGGATTCGAGCAGGTTGATGGGAATCGCGCCGCAGTTGACCGCGATGAAAGCTGAGCGGGCGCGGGGCGAATTGCTATGAATGGCGCGCGCGATCAGTTCCTTGCCGGTGCCCGATTCTCCGTCGATCAGAACCGTGGTCTTGAATTCCGCGATTTTTCGTACGGTGCGGAACAGCTCAAGCATCTGCGGGCTGCGCGCGACCAATTCGCCGAAGGTTCCCTCGGGCTCGTGCGCGCCCGAGCCAACCTGGCGGGCGAGCGTTTGGTTTTCGCGGTACAGCCGTTCGCGTTCCTCAGCCTTGCGCAGAAGCAGGATCAGCTCGTCGGCCTCAAAAGGCTTGGACAGATAGTCGTAGGCTCCCCGTTTCATGGCCTCGATGGCCACGTCTTTGCTGCCAAAGGCGGTCATCACCACGATGGTGGAGCCCAGGTTGCGTCGGCGGACTTCATCGACCAGGTCCATGCCGTTGCCGCCGGGCATGCGCAGGTCAGTAATGATGATGTCGTAGGGCAGATTGCCCAGCTCGCGCAGGGCACTGTCCACCGAGGCCACCCCCACCGGCTCATAGCCTTCCCGCTTCAGCAGGGTCTGCAGCATGTGACGAAGGTTCTCTTCGTCATCCACCACTAGAACGCGCCGCATGGGACCTCAGGGGTGTGGCCGGGGCATGACATCAGGAGAATTGCGAGAGACCATCGTATCACGAACCCCTGTGTTTACGCTAGGTTCCGGCGCGTTTTGCTGATTCGTCGCCAGAGTCCATGGCGTTCGCACGAAGCACAGGCTCGTGCTCCGAGGCGACGGCTGCGAGGCGCAGTCTACGCGCCCCGCCGGTCGCCCTTGATCAATTCACCCAGTCGTCTTGAGCTGCCCGGGAACTCAGCTCACGCGCGAGACTGGAGACTAATGGCAGTAGCCGATCCGCGCCTCGGTTGCTGTGGGAACCACGAAATTTCCAAAGTCAGTGGAAAAGGAGCAGGTTCCTCCGAGCACCCAAGTGGCCGCCTTTCCGCAGGCGGGAAATGCAAATTCACAGGGGAGCACAGAAACACACTGGGGCGTCCCGTCTGGCGCTGTCGATGGCAGATTGCACCAACCGGGACGGAAGACGCCACCCGAGCAGGAAGCGCAGCCCCCCTCCGATCCCGCACATAGCCAAGTCATTGCATCGCAGTCGTAGTTGAAATCACCGCAATTGGAGGGAGTGCTGAAGCAGGTCAATTGGTTCGGATGGACTCGGCTGTCTTGGTCGCAACAATCAGGCTGGCCCCAGGCTGCATATCCGCTGGGTGCCGTGGTCCCGCACAAATAGAACGCCACCCCGTTGCCGTACCCATCGTTGTCAGCATCGAGGTGGAAGCGCGTGCACGCATTTGAGGCGCAGTCCGAGGCAAGGGCGCACGCCTGACCGTCCGCGAGCTTGTCGTCGATGAAGTGCGCCGTGACAAGCCCGATGCCATTCTGTCGGAAAACCAGGCTGACGTACGCCGGCCGCCCAGCCGTGAGCTGGACGGTGACTGGATCTGCAATCCACACGGGCTCCGCCGATCCGCAGCCGCCTGGATACGCCAAGGCCGTCACAGTGACCGGGCCGATGGGAAGACCATCGATTCGCGTTGTGGGCACGGCGCTTACCTTGATGTCTTGCGTGACGGTGCGTCCTCCCGCGAAGGCCACTCGTACGCACTGCACATCCGAAGGCGCCGTCAGAGCGAATTGAACGGACCCTGCTTCCGCGGCCGTATTGTCCGGGCCTTCACACCCTGAAAGCACGACCCCGGCGCTCGCAGACACCAGCGCACCAAGGACTCCCAATGCTGTTCCGATCATTTTTCGCATTTCTCTTCCCCTTTCCCTTGGAGTTCAAGTCGCAGCGAGAAAGCCACCGGCCTCTTCGATAGGCTCTGGTCAACGAGAGTGCCTGGATGGCGCGGTCGTCTCGGTGCCACGAGTGAGATGCCGCCACCGCTGGTTGTAGAACACCCCTCTGGGCCGCGAGGATAGACGCGCCGAGCGGCGCCTTGCTGCACACAGACCAAATCAATCCTGGTCAGGCGTGACGCGGCTTTGCGCGGCCGGGGACGCGTTATATTTTATTGCTTGAGAATCTTCGGTTCCCAGTGCGGGTGGGCCGAGATTTCCCGACAGCTTCGGCTACGAATTTCCGAGAGGCGGTACTAAAGTGGCATCCAGAGTCAATTCATGAGCAATCGTCCTGTCATCGTGGGCATCGACCAGGGCACCACCGGAACCACCGTCTTGCTGCTCGACCAGCATCTCGCCGTGCTCGGTCGTGGGTATTGCGAAATTCCGCAAAGCTATCCCCAGCCCGGGCAGGTGGAACACGACCCCGAGGCGATTTGGCAGTCGGTGCTGACGGCCTTTGCGCAGGCGCGCGTGCAGGCCGGGGCGATCGAGATTGCGGCCATCGGCATCACCAACCAGCGTGAAACCACGTTGCTGTGGGAACGTGCGACGGGCCAGCCGGTGGCGCCGGCGATCGTCTGGCAGGACCGGCGCACCGCCGAGATGTGCGCGCGACTGCGGGCCGAGGGCCGCGAAGAGCTGGTCCGCCAGCGCACGGGCCTGCTGCTTGATCCGTATTTTTCGGCCAGCAAGATTGCCTGGCTTCTGGACAATGTTCCCGATCTGCGGCGCCGGGCCGAGGCGGGCGAGATCGCCTTCGGCACAGTGGACAGCTTTCTGCTTTGGCGTCTTTGCGGCGGTCAGCTCCACTTGACAGATGTGTCCAATGCCTCGCGCACTTTGCTGCTCGACATTGAAAGTCTCAAGTGGAGCCCGGAGATGTGTCGCCTCTTCGGCGTGCCCAGTGGTCTTCTGGCCAAGCTTGGCCCGACCTCGGGGCGGCTGGCCGTGACCCGCACGGTGGGAGAGATTCCCGGCGGTATTCCGGTGGCGGCAGCTGTGGGCGATCAGCAGGCCGCGCTTTTCGGACAGCGGTGTCTGCGGCCGGGCGACGCCAAGTGCACCTTTGGCACCGGATCGTTCCTGCTCATGAATGTGGGTTCGCGGCCCGTGCTGTCGCGCCACCGGCTGCTCGGCACAGTGGCCTGGCAGACGGCGGCCGGCACGACCTGGGCCCTCGAAGGCAGTGCCTTTGTTTCAGGCGCTCTCATCCAATGGCTGCGGGACGGGCTCGGCATCATCAATCACGCCGCCGACAGTGAAGGGCTGGCGGCCTCTGTGCCTGACGACGGGGGCGTGACCATCGTGCCGGCCCTGGCTGGACTGGGCGCACCTCACTGGCGATCCGAAGCGCGTGGTGCAATCCTGGGCCTCACGCGTGGCACGCGCGCCGCCCACATCGCGCGCGCAGCCTTGCAGGCCATGGCGCTGCAGAATGTGGATCTGGTTCGTGCCATGGAACAAGACGCAGGGCACGCGCTGACCAGCTTGCGCGTCGACGGCGGGGCCACGGCCAACAACTTGCTCATGCAGATTCAGGCGGATCTTCTCGGCGTGGACATCGTGCGCCCCGCGCAGGTCGAGCTGACCGCCCTGGGGGCGGCGCGGCTGGCGGCCGAGGGCGTGGGATTCGCGATCGATCGCGAAGCTGCAACCGATCCGGGCGCGACGATTTTTCATCCGTGCATGCCGGCCCGCGAGCGCGATCGCATCTTGTCGCGCTGGCAAGAAGCCATTGCCAAGGCTTGACCGATGTTGCGGCTCTTCGTCGCGGTGGATCTGCCCGCGGAACTTCGACCCGCGGTCGTGGA
>Ga0265330_10001518_pt1 | contig 13391 bp, 2 predicted proteins | sample 41919metaG_FD_202083 | JGI IMG/M metagenome (GOLD analysis project Ga0265330, IMG submission 202083) | Rhizosphere microbial communities from Carex aquatilis grown in University of Washington, Seatle, WA, United States - 4-19-19 metaG | ecosystem: Host-associated > Plants > Roots > Rhizosphere >... | reverse complement strand
CGCGGCTGTGGCCGCCGACCGTCGCATCGTCCCGGCGGGGGAATGGCTGCTCGACAACTTCTACCTGATCGAGGAACAGATTCGCACGGCCCGGCGTCACCTGCCCGAGGGCTACAGCCGGGAGTTGCCTCGCCTGAGCAGCGGCCCATCGGCGGGGCTTCCGCGCGTGTACGATATCGCTCTCGAAACCATCTCGCATGGGGATGGACGGGTGGATCCAGAGGGCCTGACCGGGTTCGTGGCGGCTTACCAGACTGTGACCGCGCTCAAGCTGGGGGAATTGTGGGCCATTCCCATCATGTTGCGCCTGGCCCTTATCGAGAACCTGCGCCGTGTGGGTGCGCGGGTCGCCGCTGCGCGCATCGATCGCGATCGAGCCGCCGTCTGGGCAGAGCAGATGGCGGCGGTGGCCAAGAAAGATCCGAAAAGCCTGATTCTGGTGACTGCGGACATGGCGCGGGACAACCCGCCTATGGCCAGTGCGTTTGTCGCCGAGCTTGCGTTGCGACTGCAGGGACTCAGCCTGACCTTGCCCCTCACTTGGCTCGAGCAGCGACTTTTCGAGTCCGATCTGACCATCGAGCAGCTGGTGCACGCGGAGAACCAGCAACAGTCGGCCGACCAGGTTTCCATCAGCAACAGCATCGGCAGCCTGCGCATCCTCGATGCGATGGACTGGCGCAAGTTCGTGGAGAGCATGAGCGCGGTCGAGCAGACCCTGCGCCAGGACCCCGCCGGCATCTACCCGGGGATGGACTCCGCCACACGGGACCATTACCGCCGCACCGTGGAGACCATCGCGAGACGCAGTCCGCTTGCCGAGAGCGAGGTGGCACGCCAGGCGATCGGTCTGGCCCAGACAAACACCGGCACCAGCGACGAACGCACCCAGCACGTCGGCTTCTATTTGATCGACCAGGGGTTGCCGCAACTGGAACGGGCGGCGCATGTGAAAGGTTCCATCGTGGGGGCCTTGCGCGGCCCGAGTGGCCGATTCCCCTTGCTCGTCTACCTGGGCGGAATCCTGCTGCTGGCGACCATCGGCACCGGCGGCCTCTTGGCCCGGGTGGCCGCCGATGGGGAAAACAGGGGAATCCTGATACTGGTCGGGATCCTCGCGGCGCTGTGTACCAGCCAACTGGCCGTGGCGCTGATCGACTGGCTGGCGACCCTGCTGGCAACGCCGCACCTGCTGCCCCAAATGGACTACTCCGAGGGAATCCCGGCGCAAGCGCGCACCCTGGTTGTGATTCCAACCATGCTCTCCAGTGCTGCGGGCATTGCAGACCTGGTCGAAGCGCTGGAAGTCCGATTTCTCGCCAACCGGGACGAGAACCTGCGCTTCGGACTTGTGACTGATCTGGCGGATGCTCGCGCCGAGACGCTGCCCGAGGACGAGGCGCTGGTGTCGTTGGCCAAGAAAGGAATTGAAGAGCTGAACGTGCGCTACGGCGGCCCGAACAGTGCCCCGTTTCTTCTCTTGCATCGCCCCCGGCGCTTCAACCCGCGCGAGCGTCTATGGATGGGTTACGAACGCAAGCGCGGCAAGCTGGCGGCGCTGAACGCTTTGCTGCGAGGCCGCGCCCCGGATAGCGATTTCTCGCTGGTGGTCGGCAACACCGCTGGCCTGCAACAGGTCAAGTACGTAATCACATTGGACACGGACACCCAGTTGCCCCGCGACGCCGCCAGGCAATTGGTCGGGGCCATGGCCCACCCCCTGAATCGGCCGCGTTTCGACCCGCGCTCGCGACGAGTCTGTGCCGGTTACGGGATCCTGCAGCCGCGCATGGCTGAGAGCCTGTCGGGTGCGAATCGGTCGCGCTACGCGCAGTTGTGGGGGAGCGAGCCGGGACTCGACCCGTACACCCGCGCCGTCTCCGACGTGTACCAGGATCTCTTCCAGGAAGGATCTTTCAGCGGCAAAGGCATCTACGAAGTCGATGCTTTCGAGCGCGCTCTCGCCGGCCGATTTCCCGAAAACCGCATCCTGAGTCACGATCTGGTCGAAGGTTGTTACGCGCGCGCGGGGCTACTCACCGATGTGCAGCTCTACGAGGAGTACCCGCCGCGCTACCGAGCCGACGTAAGTCGTCGTCACCGGTGGATCCGCGGCGATTGGCAGATTGCGCGCTGGCTGCTGCCGTGGGTTCCCGTACGCGACGCCGCTGCGCACTGGCAGAAGAATCCGCTCTCTCTGCTCGCGCGCTGGAAGATCCTCGACAATCTCCGGCGCAGCCTGATGCCTGCTGCCGCGACTGCCTGGTTGCTGCTCGGCTGGACGTATCTGCAACGACCGTGGTTGTGGACCCTCGCGCTGCTCGGGGTCGTGCTCATTCCTCCCGCCGTTGCTTCGCTCCTGGATCTGCTACGCAAGCCCAAGGATGTGCTGCTGGTGCAGCACTTGACCGGGTCAAGCCGTTCGGCCGCCCGGCGCTTCGCCCAGGCGGGCTTTGCTTTCGCGTGCCTGCCCTACGAGGCCTACTTCAGCCTCGATGCCATCGTGCGCACGACCTTCCGGGTGCTGGTCAGCCACAGGCGGCTGTTGGAATGGAGTCTTTCGAGCGACGTGAAGGTCAGTCGCCGCACCAATCTCGCCACCTCCTTTCGCACGATGGGTATTGCCCCGGCGCTGTCCGCAGCGGTGGCGCTCTGGCTGTTCACCTTTCGGCCCAGCGCTCTAGCTCTTGCCGCGCCCATCCTGGCCATCTGGTTCACCAGCCCGCTCCTGGCCTGGTGGTCGAGTCAGCCCCTCCCGCGCCGCGCGTCCAGGTTGACCACGGCCGAGACGCGCTTCCTCCGCGCATTGGCGCGCAAGACCTGGGCCTTCTTCGATACTTTCGTCGGTCCGAAAGATCATTGGCTGCCACCCGACAACGTGCAGGAGCATCCGTCGGCGGCCATCGCCCATCGCACCTCGCCGACCAACATGGGTCTGTCGCTGCTGGCCAACCTGGCCGCTCACGACTTCGGCTACCTGTCAACGGGGAGACTCATCGAACGCACGGCCAATGCCCTGCACACGATGGATTCCCTGGAGCGCCATCGCGGCCATTTCCTTAACTGGTACGACACGCAGTCTCTGCAGCCGCTGCGGCCGCACTATGTCTCCAGCGTGGACAGCGGCAATCTCGCCGGGCACCTTCTGACCCTGCGGCAGGGACTGCTCGCGCTCATCGACCAGAAGGTGGTGGGACCGAGTCTCTTTGCCGGATTGGCCGACACGCTCGCCATGGTCGTCGAGGCCACGGAAGACTCCGGCTCCGGCGAGTTGGCCCGGGTCAAGAGCGCCGTGATCTCCGCCGCGGAGGCCCCGCCGCGCACGCTCACGGCCGCTCGCCGCTCCATCGAATCGATTGCCAAGGCGGCCCAATCGCTGGCCGAGCGGCTGGCCGCGGGCCCGGAGAACCAAGCCAAGGTGTGGGCGCTGACTCTGGCTCGGCACTGCGAAGATGTTCTGGCCGATCTCGCGTTTGTCGCTCCCTGGACTTTGCTGCCGGAGGCGCCCAGCAGCCTGGACGGATTTGCAGGCCTCGACGAAATTCCCACGCTGCGCGAGTTGGCTGGGGCCGCTGCGCGACTGTTGCCTGCCATCGAGGCGCGGCTCTGGCCAGGCGCCGCGGACGCAGAGTGGTGGGCCGAGTTGCGCCGCCTGGTGGCCGAATGCAGCCAGCGCGCCGGCAAGCGCATCGCGATCGTGGAACGGCTCGCCCTTCACGCCGGCAACCTGGCGCGCATGGAGTACGACTTTCTCTTCGACGAAACACGCAACCTGTTGGCCATTGGGTACAGCGTGGATGATCGCCGACGCGATTCGAGCTTCTACGACTTGCTGGCTTCCGAGGCCAGGCTGTCCACCTTCGTGGCCATTGCGCAGGGACAACTGCCGCAGGAGAGCTGGTTTGCCCTGGGGCGCCGGCTCACCAGCGTCAGCGGCAGACCGATCCTGCTCTCGTGGAGTGGATCGATGTTCGAGTACCTGATGCCTCTCTTGGTGATGCCGACCTATGAAGGCACACTGCTTGACCAGACCTGTCGGACCGCGGTGGAGCGGCAGCGCGAGTATGGAGCCCAGCGCGGGGTGCCCTGGGGCATGTCGGAATCCGGCTACAACACAGTGGACGCTCATCTCAATTATCAGTACCGGGCCTTCGGCGTGCCCGGCCTGGGGCTGAAGCGCGGGCTGGCCGAGGATCTGGTGGTAGCTCCCTACGCGACGGCGCTAGCCCTGATGGTGGCGCCCGAAGAGGCGTGCGAGAATCTGCAGCGACTGGTGGCCGCCGGGTGTGAAGGCCCCTTCGGTTTCTACGAAGCCATCGACTACACGCCGTCCCGCTTGCCACGCGGGCAGACCCAGGCCGTGGTGAGGTCCTTCATGGCCCATCACCAGGGCATGACCATGCTGTCGCTGGCTCATGTCCTGCTGGATCGGCCGATGCAGAAATACTTCGAAGCCGACCCGGCGTTCCAGGCCACGACGCTGCTGCTGCAGGAGCGGATTCCCAAGGCCGTCGCGCCCTACGTGCACACCACCGAGCTGGCGGAGTCGCGCACGGCCGCCAGCGGCCCTGAAACGCCGATGCGGGCGTTCGACACCGCGCACACTTCCGCGCCCGAGGTGCAGTTGCTGTCGAATGGCCGGTACCACGTGATGATCACCAACGCCGGCGGCGGGTACAGCCGCTGGAACGACATGGCCGTCACCCGCTGGCGCGAAGACGGCACCCGCGACCATTGGGGCACCTTCTGCTACCTGCGCGATGCGGCCAGCGGGAAGTTCTGGTCGACCGCTTATCAGCCGTCGCTCAAGCGATGCGACAGCTACCAAGCGATCTTCTCGGAATCGCGGGCCGAGTTTCGCTGCCGGAAGGACAATCTCGACGCCCACACCGAGATCGCGGTCTCGCCCGAGGATGACATCGAGCTGCGCAGGATCACGATCACCAATCGGGGCCGCAGGCGCAGGACCATCGATCTGACCAGCTACGCCGAGGTCGTCTTGGCCTTGCCTGCCGCGGATGCGGAACATCCGGGGTTCAGCAACCTGTTCGTGCAAAGTGAGATCCTGCGTGACCGGCAGGCCATCCTGGCTACCCGCCGGCCGCGTTCGCAAGACGAGCCGGTGCCCTGGATGTTTCATCTGATGGCCGTGCATGGGGCCTTGGCAACCGAGATCTCCTACGAAACCGACCGCAGCCGTTTCATCGGACGCGGCCGCACCGTCGTGGATCCGCAAGCCATGCAGAGCGGAGCCAGGCTCTCGGACAGCCAGGGTTCCGTGCTCGATCCCATCGTCGCAATCCGGCAGCGGATCACGCTCGATCCAGACGCTTCTGCGACTATCAATATCGTCTCCGGCGTGGGCGAGACACGCGACGACTGTTTGGCGTTGGTCGACAAATACCAGGACCGGCGGCTGGCCGACCGTGTCTTCGACCTGGCTTGGACGCACAGCCAGGTAGCGTTGCGACAGATCAACGCCAGCGAAGCCGATGCGCAATTATACGGACGCCTGGCCGGCGCCATCCTGTACGCGAACGCCTCACTGCGCGCCGATCCGAGCGTGGTCAAGAAAAACCGCCGCGGGCAGTCCGGCCTGTGGGGCTATTCCATTTCTGGCGATCTGCCCATCGTCTTGCTCAAGATCGGAGATTCCACGAACATCGAGATGGTCCGTCAGTTGGTGCAAGCCCACGCCTACTGGCGTCGGCGAGGATTGAAGGTGGACCTCGTGATCTGGAACGAGGATCACTCCGGCTACCGGCAGGTCTTGCATGATCAGATCATGGGGCTCATCGCCGCGGGCGGCGAGAGCAACGTCACAGATCGGCCGGGCGGCATTTTCGTGCGGCCGGCCGACCAAATCGCCGACGAAGATCGCATCCTGGTGCAGACCGTGGCGCGCGTGGTTCTGACAGACGCTCGCGGAGATCTGCCTAGCCAGATCGACCAACGCAGCCAAGCGGAGCGCGTGTACCCACCGCCGCTGCCGGTTAGCTTCGGGCGCGTCGAGTCGGCCGCATCCGCTGACCACACCCTGGGACTACGCCCCGACCTGATCTTCTTCAACGGGTTGGGTGGATTCACCCCGGATGGCCGTGAGTATGTGATCACCACCACGCCCGGACAGGTGACGCCGGCGCCCTGGGTGAACGTACTGGCCAACCCCCAGTTTGGAACCGTAGTGTCGGAAAGCGGCGCCGCTTACAGCTGGACCGAGAACGCGCACGAATTCCGCTTGACGCCCTGGGAGAACGACCCGGTCAGCGACGGTTGTGGGGAAGCCCTGTACCTGCGCGACGAGGACAGCGGCCAGTTCTGGTCCCCGACTCCCCTGCCCTGTCCGGGCTCACCCGACCATCCCACCGTCGCCCGCCACGGCTTTGGCTATAGCGTCTTCGAACACAGCGAGGGCGGCATTCACAGCGAGCTATGGATTTACGTGGACGTGAATGCACCGGTGAAGTTCCTCGTGCTCAAGCTGCGCAATGATTCGGGCCGAGCTCGCCGGCTGTCGGCGACGGCGTACGTGGAATGGGTTCTGGGAGACCAACGCGCGAAATCGGCCCCCACCGTGGTGACCAATGCTGACCCCGGCACCGGTGCGCTCTTCGCGTGCAACCCCTACAGCACGGAATTCGCCGACCGAGTCGCGTTTCTCGATGCTGACGACATGACCGGCACGGTGACCGGCGACCGCGCCGAATTCCTCGGTCGCAACGGCACGCTGCAAAACCCGGCCGCCATGGGCCGCGCGCGACTGTCTGGCAAGCTAGGAGCCACGCTCGATCCCTGCGCCGCCATCCAGATTCCTTTCGACCTGTTCGCCGGACAAGAGCGTGAGATCACCTTCCGGCTCGGCGTGGGGCGAAGCATCGACGACGCAGCCAATCTGGTACACCGTCACCGGGGCGCGGCCATGGCTCGCAGCGCGCTGGAGGCGGTTTGGGAATACTGGAATCACACGCTGGGCGCGGTGCAGGTCGAGACCCCGGATCCGGCTCTCGATGTCCTGGCCAACGGTTGGCTACTCTATCAAACGCTGGCGTGTCGTATGTGGGCGCGCAGCGGCTCCTACCAGTCTGGTGGCGCTTTCGGTTTTCGCGATCAATTGCAGGACGCAATGGCGCTTATTCATTGCGAGCCACGCCTATTGCGCGAGCAATTGCTCCTGTGCGCGGCCCATCAGTTCCGCGAGGGCGATGTCCAGCACTGGTGGCACCCACCGTCGGGCCGCGGTGTGCGCACCCGCTGTTCGGATGACTATCTCTGGCTGCCTCTCGGCGCCTGCCGTTACACTCTCGGCACCGGGGACACGGGGGTGCTCGACGAGGTCATCCCCTTCATCGACGGCCGTCCGGTCGGCGCGGAAGAGGACTCGTATTACGACTTGCCCCGGCGCTCGGCAGAACGCGACACGCTGTACGCCCATTGCACCCGCGCCATCTTGCGCGGACTCCGCTTTGGAGCCCACGGCCTGCCGCTCATGGGGTCGGGCGACTGGAACGACGGCATGAATTGCGTAGGCGTGCAGGGCAAGGGCGAGAGCGTCTGGCTGGGCTTCTTTCTCTATGACGTGCTTGAGCGCTTTGCCGAACTGGCGCGCCGGCACGGCGATCCGCCCTTCGCCGAACGCTGCCAGAGCGAGGCCGCCCAATTGCGGCGCAACATCGAGGCGAGCGGCTGGGACGGCCAGTGGTACCGACGCGCCTACTTTGACGATGGCTCACCCCTGGGCTCGGCCAGCAGCCCCGAGTGCCAGATCGATTCCATCGCGCAAAGCTGGTCCGTGCTGTCCCGAGCTGGCGATCCCGAGCGGTCACGCCTGGCCATGGATGCAGTGGACAAACGGCTGGTTCGCCGCGACCACTCGCTGATTCAATTGCTGGATCCGCCCTTTGATAAGTCGGAAATGAATCCTGGCTACATCAAGGGCTACGTCCCGGGCGTGCGCGAGAACGGAGGCCAGTACACCCACGCCGCGGTCTGGGCGGCCATGGCCTTCGCAGCCCTGGGTGACGCCCGGCGCGCATGGGAGTTGCTGGCCATGATCAACCCCGTGAACCACGCCCAGTCACCCGAGGCCGCACAGATCTACAAAGTGGAACCGTATGTGGTCGCGGCCGACGTCTACGCGGTTGCGCCGCACATGGGCCGCGGTGGATGGACGTGGTACACGGGCTCCGCCGGCTGGCTGTATCGGCTGATTGTTGAATCCCTGCTGGGACTGAGGCTGGACATCGACAAGCTGCACATCGCCCCTTGCCTGCCCGCAAAATGGCAAGGTTTCACTGTCCACTACCGGCACCGCGAAACCGTCTATCACATCAAGGCCGTGCGCACAGCCGCCGCCGCGGGCAGCGTGACCGTGACTGTAGACGGCGTCCAACAAGAAAACCCGGTCATTCCCCTGGCCGACGACCGGCGCGAGCACAACGTCGAGGTGGGCATACCGCCTCTCGTGAGTTCGTAGCTTACGAGAGGCGGTACTAGGCTATCTTCAGGCGGCGGAACAGCAGGACCTTGATCAGGTCCAGGAGGAAACTGAAGGCAATGGCCGCCGCAAAGAGAGTGGCCACCACGGCCGTGGGCAGAGGATGCATCAGGATTCCTCGAGTGGCGAGCGTTGCAATGACAAGCAGGTCCGTGGCCGATGCCACCATCAGCCAGGTGCTGGGACGCGAACTCCAGAGATGCCTGCGCTCCCGCACGACGTAGAGAATCGCCTGCCCGCCAAAAATCAGCGTCACAATTGCCAGCGTTTGCAGCGTCTCAATGCCGAAGCCCAGTGAGTATTTCCCGATGGCCAGGACGCCTGTGCAAAAGGCCAGATCGCAGAAGCCGAGAACGATTCCCCCTACAGTTATACTTCCCACGTGCCAGACATTGGGGACAGGCGACACACGCACATTGTCGGTCGTCGCGAGCATCGACAGAAAGTCGCCTGTGATCATCGAGATGACCAGCAGAAGCGGCGTGAGGACCGCGTGCCCGGTCATGAGAAGCCCGACCAAGAGAAAAAGCGCTCCCACAAACTTGTGCGTCACCGATTTGAGAATGTAGGTCAAGATCCGCTGAAAGATGGTGCGGCCTTCTTCTACCGACGCGACGATGCCGCCCAGGCCTGCCTCGGTCAGAACGATTCCGGCGGCTGACTTGGCGACATCTGTGGCCGTCGAGACCGCAATGCCCATCTGCGCCTGGCGCAGCGCCGGGGCATCGTTGGCCCCGTCCCCGCACATGCCAACGGTGTGGTTACCTTTCTGGAATGCCTGAACCAAATGATACTTGTCTTCGGGGAGAACGCCGGCAAAGACCGCGAAAGTATCCGGACGTAACCCGTCAGGAATTGCACCGGATGGACACACGGCCCCGTCCAGGCCCACCGCGTGGGCGACGATGGCGGCGGTTGCCGGCGCATCGCCGGTGACCATGATGGTATGCACACCTAGCGCACGAAGCTGCGTGACAAGTCCCGCAGAATCGGATCGCGGCGGATCGCTCAATGCGATGAAGCCGGCCAATCGCATGGCCTGCTCCGGGCCTGCCGCAACGGCCAGCACGCGGTATCCCTTCGTCTCAAGTTCGTGGGCCACAGAGGCCGCATTGGGAGCGGCCTGCACGAGGTCCTTGACCACGCTGAACGCTCCCTTGACGATTCGCCACGCAACGCCATCCGCAGCCATTCCGGACGCGCCAGACATCTTGGTTTCCGGATCGAAAGGAACGAACCGAATGAGCCTCGGCAAATCGCCTGCACTTTGCCGAGCGGCCGCTGAGCGAATGGCCGCGTCCACGGAATCTTGCCCACCGTCCGAGCTGGCCAGGGCCGCCAGGCCAAGAACCTGGGCCTCGCCGAAACCCTCCATGGCCTGGGTGACACTCACGCTCAATTGGTTCTGCGTCAGCGTGCCTGTCTTATCGACGCACAGGATATCCATGGTCGCGGCTTCGTCCACAGCAGAGAGACGCGTGGGAAGGACGCCCAGCTTGGCCAAGGCTTTCGCGCCGATGGCTGCGGCGAGAGTGAATGTCACAGGCAGTGCCACCGGGATGGATGAAAGAATCGCCGTGAGGAGCAAGGGAACCATCTCCCGCAGGGGCATTGAATGAACCAAGGCATAGGACACGAGTAGTGCAATGACGCCGCTGTTGAACAGGGCAATATTGCGCACGATGCGGAGGACGACCTTTTGCTGCGTGCTTGTGACATGAGCGGTGCGGACCAATTCAGCTGTTCGTCCAAACTTGCTTCGAGTTCCCGTCGCGGTGACTGCGGCCACAGCCTCGCCCCGCCGAATCAGCGCTCCCGCATAGGTTTGCTGACCCGGCCCGGCTTCGATGGGTGCCGACTCCCCCGTAAGCATCGACTGATCGGCCAAAACGGAACCTTCCAGCACGTGCACGTCGGCCGGCACGACGCCACCGAGTGACAACTTGACGATGTCTCCGACCACCAGACTGGCCGCAGGAATACTGCTCCAGATGCCGTCTCGGCGGGCGGAAGCCGTCAGTGCGAGACGTGATTTGAGCGCGTTCAGTGTGGCCTGGGCGTGGCTTTCCCGCAAAAAGCTGAGGGCGGCATTGAATATCAGGAGAACCGCAATGACCAGTGCCTCCACATATTCGTGCAGGCCGAGCTCGACCACGATGACGAGTTCAAGCATCCAGGGAACCGGCGCCCAGAATTTCCCCAATGCACTGCGGACAGGATGGACCGAACTGTCAGCTATGGAGTTCGGGCCCCACTGCTGGAGGCGGCTGCGGGCATCATCGCTGGACAGCCCGGACGTACCGGTCATCGTGGCGGGCACGGGTTCCATGTGAGTGTCACGGCCCTCTTGGTTGAGCGCGCGGTAATTGCGCGAATGGACGGCCTCTGCTGTCGCGGCATCGCCACAAATGGGATCATCAGCAAGGGCCATGCCGTGGCTTCCGGGTGGTCCGGGGACACAGAGAGCAGGTGCCGCTGTTCCGCGCCTGCCGGTTCAATCAAAGTGGTGTGCTTCCCCTTCAATTCGACCGAGACGCAAGCTTCGGCTGGTGGCGCTCAGGAATCGCGACAATCGTTGGCAGCAACGCGCCTCGCGTTGCCCGGCGACATGTGACCGCGCCAACTGAGGCCGAGCCCAAAGGACTGTGGCACCAATCGTGCAGCTTTCACTAAAGGGTAAGGAGCCACAATGAACCCAAGAAAACACGAACACTGCCATGTCGCGACCTGCGACTCGCACTTACAAGGCACCAAGGAACTGTACGGCGACAAACTGGCCGCGCTGGATGGCGACATCGGCCATGTGAAGGACTTCTACTTTGACGACGAGAACTGGGTGATTCGCTATCTGGTGGCGGACACCGGATCGTGGTTGACGGGACGTTTGGTTCTGCTCTCCCCCCATGCCTTCGGGAAACTGGACGAGCATGGCAAGACGTTGCATGTGAAGCTGCGCAAGCAACAGATTGAGGATAGTCCGTCGATCGACGCGCACAAGCCGGTCTCTCGCCAATACGAGACTGAGTACTACGGCTACTACGGGTGGCCGACCTACTGGGAGGGCGACGCGATGTGGGGCCTGGGCGGCTATCCGGCGGCCCTGCCACCGACCGAGGGCGAGATAGAAGTTCGCCGGCAGTACCGTCACCGGGCCGACAAGCATCTGCGCAGCAGCCAAGCGGTAACCGGCTACCAGATTGAAGCGACCGACGGAACCATCGGCCACGTGACCGGTTTCATGGTGGATGACCGGAGCTGGGAGGTTCGGGACTTGGTCGTCGAAGCCGGTCACTGGTACGCGGGCCAACGGATCCTGATCTCACCCAGCAGGGTGAAGCGAATCAGCTACGAGGAGTCCAAGGTGTACGTGGACCTCAGCAAGCTAGACATCCAGCAGACTGTGGAAAACGACCACGCGCGAGTCAGCGCGCAGGATCGCGGTGTGGGGCCCTGCTGCGACTGATTGGAGACTGCAGGAGACGCGAGGATCTGTCTCATTTTTGCGCGCTCCACCAACCACCCCCCAGGGCCACGTAAAGCGCGACGGTGTCCTGGAGCCGCTGCGCCTGTGCCTGAACATAGGCCAGCGTTGCCTGGTGGTACTGTTCGTCAGCAATCAGTAGCTGAAGATACGTTGCGATCCCCGACTGGTAGTTGATGTGTGTCAGGTGCAAGGCATCGAATGCGGCATGGACCGCGTCGGCCTGCGCGCTCAGGGTTTCGGCGTCATGCTCCAACGCCCGCAGGGTATCGGCTACCTGCGCCAGAGCATTGAGGACTGTCTGGCGATAGCTGGCCAGCACGGCATCATGCGCCTCGATGGCCGCCTTTCGTTGGTACCAGCGCGTGCCGCCATCGATAATCGGTCCAACCAGACTTGCGCCTAGGCTCCAAAAGAGGTTGTTTGACTGAAAGATGCTGGTAGCCGACGTGCTGTTCACTCCCACCGTGGCGTTGAGGGTTAGGCTGGGAAACATGGCTGCGGTGGCGACGCCGATCTGCGCGTTGGCACTGATGAGCTGCGCTTCTGCCAGAAGAATGTCAGGACGCTGGTGCACCAACTCCGAGGGCAACGAAACGGGAAGGTCCTCCGGAAGCTTGAAGTCCTTGATCTCTAGCCCCTGGGCGCCGGAAGCTGAAGAGAAGTCCGCCGGTGCAAGTCCCAACAAGGTCGCCAGCAGGTGGTTGGCCTGATCGATCTTCTGCCGAAGCGGAGGAAGGGTGGCTTGGGTGCTGGCGAGCTCGCTCTGCAGACTGAGCACGTTCGAGAATGGCACTGTGCCTGACTCCGCCTGAGCCCGCGTGATGCTCACCTGCTCTTTCTCAAGGACTATCAAATCTTCAGTGGCCCGAATCTGCGCACGATAGGCCGCCTGGGCGATAGCCGTGTTCACGACGTTGCCTGCCAGCATGATGTAGGTGCCCATGACGTTGTATCGCTGCGCCTCCACTTGGGCTCGCAGCCCCTCGATCTGCCGCCGCTGGCCTCCCCAGATGTCGAGCGTGTAGTTGACGGTGGCCGAGAGGGTAAATAGATTGAAGACACTGTTCGGCGCCGTCGACCCGATAAGCCTCAGATTGGAGGTCTGCCGGCTCGCACCGATGTCGCCCCCGATCTGCGGTATGAAGACGCCGTAGCCCGCCCGAAGGATGTCCTGGCTTTGTCGAAGCGTGGCCTGTGCCGCCTGGAGGGTCGCGTTCTCGGCCATCGACTGGGCAATGAAGGCGTCCACTTTCGGATTCTCGAACAGACGCCACCAGTCAGCGACAACCTGTTTTCCATCCCCGAAGCGCTGGGCCTGGCCATCGGCCACGACGGTCGCCTTTGGGATTGGGCTGGCCGTATAGCTGGAGGTCTTCGGGGGGGCGGGGCGCACGTAGTTCGGTCCGACAGCGC
>Ga0265330_10001517_pt1 | contig 13392 bp, 17 predicted proteins | sample 41919metaG_FD_202083 | JGI IMG/M metagenome (GOLD analysis project Ga0265330, IMG submission 202083) | Rhizosphere microbial communities from Carex aquatilis grown in University of Washington, Seatle, WA, United States - 4-19-19 metaG | ecosystem: Host-associated > Plants > Roots > Rhizosphere... | reverse complement strand
CTGCGAACTCACGGCCGACGGCCTCCTCGCCACGATCCCCACCTTCCGGCCCGATCTGCGCATCGAGGAGGATCTGATCGAAGAGATCCTGCGCATGGGCGAGTATGGCAAGCCTGCCCACAAAGAGCGCATCCGCAGCAACGCCACCACCCAGGCCAACCCCGAGGGCCCGGCGGATCGTGCGCGCGCACTGCTCGCCAGCGCTGGCCTGCACGAGATCGTGACCTGGGCCTTCGTCCCTCGCAGTGCCCTGGCGGCCGTGAGCAGTGATGGGGCGGAGAAAGCTCTGGCTGACGGAATTGCCCTGCAGAATCCCATTTCGGCGGACTACGAGGTCATGCGCACCACCTTGCTGCCTGGCCTCGCCGATGCGCTCAAGCGCAACCTGGCCCGCGGGGTGAGTGACGCCTGGTTGTTCGAGGTGGGGCGGGTGGTGCGCCGATCGGCCCAGGCGGGCGAGGCACCGATCGAGCGGACACACGCCGCTGGCATGATCACGGGCAACCGGGCCGATTGGCTCAAGCCCGGTGAGTCCGTGGACTTCTACGATCTCAAGCGGGTGGTCGAAGATCTTTTGCGCGGATTTGGTCTGCAGGATACGGACTATCGAGCCCCGGCGAGCCTGTCATTCCTGCACCCGGGTGTTTCGGCCCAGGTCAGCACCAGGGCAGGCGCTGAGATTGGCTGTCTCGGCGAGCTGCACCCGGCGATCGCAGGTCGTCTGGGCATCGAGCCGCGCGCATTCTATTTTGAACTGGCGCTCGCGCCGCTGGCTGCGGCCGCGACCTCTCTGCGCGCCTCTGCGCCGCCGCGCTTTCCTGCTGTGACTCGTGACGTTTCATTTTGGATCGACGCCGCGCTGTCCGCTGACGGCCAGCGCACGGCCTTCCTCTCGGCCAATGAGCCGCTGCTGCGAGAGCTGACGGTGTTGGAGGATTTTCGCGATCCCAAGTACGTTCCCACGGGCAAGAAGGGGATGCTGTGGACCATGACCTATCGGGCCGCTGACCATACCCTGACCTTGCCCGAGGCCGACACCGCCCACGCGCGCGTTGTCAAGGCTCTGACCGACCAATTTGCCATCGATATACGATAGCCTGGAAAACGCCCGGATTTCCGCTCAACCCTTTGACATCAAAGGGATTTTCGGACATCATAGAGCACATGACCAAGGCGGACATCGTCGAGACGGTCTACGAAAAGGTCGGCGGATTCTCGAAGAAAGAGGCTGCTGAGATCGTCGAAACCGTCTTTGACACGGTCAAAGAGACCTTGGAAAAGGGCGAAAAGATCAAGATCTCGGGCTTTGGCAACTTCGTGGTTCGGGACAAGAATGCCCGCGCCGGCCGCAACCCGCAGACCGGCCAGGAAATCACAATCAGTGCCCGCCGCGTGTTGACCTTCAAGCCGAGCCAGGTGTTGAAGAACGCGCTCAACTCCTAGACCCTTCGACCCGCAGGAAACCGTTGCCCCGGCGTGCCTCTGCCCCTGTCGATCCGAGCACGATCCCGGACAAGCCGTTCTTCAAGATTGGCGAAGCGGCGCGCCTGTGCGCGGTCAAGCCGTATGTCCTACGCTACTGGGAGACCGAGTTCCATTCCATCCGGCCGCAGAAGACGCGCTCGCAGCAGCGCCTCTACCGACGCAAAGACGTTGAGCTCTTGCTCACCATCCGGGATCTGCTATACGGGCAGCGCTTTACCATCCAAGGGGCGCGGGCGCGGTTGCGGGAACTGGGCCACGAAGAGGGTCCGCCGCCGCCGGTACCGCCGCCGGAAATCGACGTCGAGACCATGAGAAAAATGAAGCAAGGGCTTTTGGATCTGATACGACTCGTGGAAGAATAATCGCGTGGGGCGGCGCCGGCTTTGCTGGCGGCGTATCATCGCGGGAGGGTTCGGGAACCCGTTCCCATGTCCGCTGTCTGAAAAATTAAATATCGGGGCGTGGCGCAGCCTGGTTAGCGCACCTGACTGGGGGTCAGGGGGTCGCTGGTTCAAATCCAGTCGCCCCGACAAATATCGTGTCGTCAAAGCCATTCATTCTCCTTAGCAATGACGATGGCGTGATGGCGCCGGGGATCTCTGCGCTCGCTGAGGCGCTGGCGGACCTGGCGGATGTGATGCTGGCAGCGCCTGACCGCGAGCGAAGCGCGGCTTCGCATTCCATCAGTTTGGATCGGCCGCTGCGCGTGGATCAGATTCGGTCCAACGTATACGCCATCGACGGGACGCCGGTAGATTGTGTGTACCTGGCGCTTCTGCACCTGGTGCCGCGCAAGCCGGACCTGTGCGTGTCAGGGATTAACAACGGATACAACCTGGGCTCGGACGTATTCTATTCGGGGACCGTGGGGGCCGCCCTGGAGGCGGCCCTGCGCGGGGTTCCGTCGATTGCCGTGTCGGTCGAGCGGCGCTGGCCACAGGATTTCGCACCCGCAGCGGGGTTCGCGCACGCCTTGGTACAAGAGGTTCTGGCCCGTGGACCCGACGCGATCGAAGCGGGCAGCCTGCTCAACGTAAATCTCCCGGCTGGTCCGGTGCGAGGATATGCCATGACCAGCTTGGGCAAGCGGCTGTACCGGGATCAAGTGGACGTGCGCGCGGATCTGCGCGGCCGGGCGTACTACTGGATTGGTGGGCCCGAGGTGAAGGGCGATGAACTTCCCGGTTGGGATTGCGCGGCGGTGCGCTCGGGTCTGGCGTCGGTAACGCCCATCAGCCTGGATCTCACGCATCAGCAGGCCCTGGAACGAATGTCCGGCTGGAATCTGGGGCGATTCGCAGAAGGCGCAGCGGTCAACGCCGGGAAATAGAGCCGTGAGTGCAGGACGCCGATCCGGCGATACGCCAGGCCCCTCGGGCCGGCCGGATCTGTTCATTGCAGAGCGCTCGACCATGGTGGCGGAGCAGCTGGTCCGCCGGGGCATCAGCGACCCACGCGTGCTGGAGGCCATGAGTCGCGTTCCCCGTCACCTGTTCGTCGAGCGGGACCAGGCGGAACATGCCTACGACGATCGGCCGCTGCCCATCGGACGGGGGCAGACCATCTCGCAGCCCTACATGGTGGCACGCGCGACCGAGCTGGCGGTCCCGGACGAAGGAGACATCGCGCTCGAGATTGGCTCGGGATCGGGTTATCAGGCGGCGGTGCTGTCGCTCCTGTGCGCGCAGGTCTATGCGGTGGATATCGTCAGTGACCTCGTCAACCAGGCGCGATTGCACCTGGCGGATGCAGGCTGCCAGAACGTCACCCTGGCCGCGTTCGACGGCAGCTGCGGTTGGCCCGAGTTCGCGCCCTACGACATCATCATCGTCTCGGCGGCAACCCCGCAAATCCCTGCGCTGCTTCTTGATGAATTGCGCGACGGAGGACGACTGGTGGCGCCGGTGGGTGGAGTCAACGAACAGGTCCTGACCCGCGTGTGGCGCAAAGGCGACGACTTCGAAACCCTGCACGACGTGCCTTGCCGCTACGTCAATCTGATCGGACGCTATGGGGTGGGCCGTGACAATCCGCAGGCCTAGCGAAACAATCGTCGCCCGCGCGGCTGCGTGTGCGCTGCTCGGTCTTTGCGCCTGCGCCACCACCGCAGGGCGGCCGCTTCACGACGACAATCCGCCGGGAACCTGGCACGTGGTCAAGTCGGGCGAGACTCCGGCCCAGATCGCCCAGGCGGCAGGGATTCCGCTTGAAGACTTGCTGGAGATCAACGGATTGCGACGGGGCCAACCGCTAAAGCCCGGGCGGCTGGTCTTCATCTTGAGTGGAGCGCCGCAAGCCGGCGCGATTTCGGCGGACACAACTCCGGCCAGTCTCGCGCCGCCTGTCGATCCCGCTGCCCCGATCGAGGCGCCCAGCAAGGCGCCTCTGCGCTGGCCGGTGGCCAGGCCCGTGCTGACCTCGCTGTTCGGCAAACGCTGAGGCCGCGATCACGAAGGCATCGACATGAAAGCCCCCACCGGAACGCCCGTACTGGCCGCAGCCGACGGCGAGGTCGTGTACGCGGGCGATCAGGTGCGGGGCTACGGGAACATGGTGGTGCTGCAGCACGCGGACAATCTGCTGACCGTGTACGCCCACAACTCGCTCTTGCTGGTACATGTCGGGGACCACATCACCGTCGGCCAGGAGATCTCGCGCGTGGGCGACACCGGCCGCTCTACCGCCCCGCACCTGCACTTCGAAGTGCGCCGCAAGGAAGAGCCACAAGATCCACTGCAATTCTTGCCGCCCCTGAAGTAGAAACAGGGCATGCCGACCGACACGTTTACTGGTGACCTTCGTTCCCTGATTCGCGACGTCCCGGACTTCCCCAAGCCGGGGATCCTGTTTCGCGACGTCACGCCCTTGCTGAGGCACGGTCCAGCCTTCCGCCGCTGCGTAGAGTTGCTGTGCGAGAAGATCGCAGCCGCGCGGCCCGGCGTGATCGCTGGCATCGAATCGCGCGGCTTTCTCTTTGGCGCAGCCGCGGCCACCATGCTGGGCATCGGGTTCGTGCCGGTTCGCAAGATTGGCAAGCTGCCCTGGAAAACCCGGCAGCAGCGCTATCAGCTCGAATACGGCGGCGACGGCATTGAAATCCACGAGGACGCCGTGGCGCCAGGCACGCGCGTGGTTCTGGTCGATGATTTGCTCGCCACCGGCGGCACAGCGGCTGCGGCCTACCGCTTGCTGCAAGACCTGGGCGGCCAGGTCGTTCTTGCCGCCTTTGTCATCGAGCTGGCTGGCCTCAACGGCCGGGCGCCGCTTGGCAAGCTGCCCGTCGAGGCGTTGATTACCTATCCGTAGCCGCGTGGGGAGCCCGCCGGCTTGGCCGGCGGCGTACCATCGCGGGAAGGCATGGAAACCCTCCCAGGGTTTCCATCATGTCCTGCGTGGGGAGCCCGCCGGCTTGGCCGGCGGCGTACCATCGCGGGAAGGCATGGAAACCCTCCCAGGGTTTCCATCATGTCCTGCGTGGGGAGCCCGCCGGCTTGGCCGGCGGCGTACCATCGCGCCCTCCCACGGTTTCCATCTCGTCAATGTCCGGCGAGTGCGCCGGCCCGGGCTTCGATGATGAAGGTGACCGGCCCTTCGTTCACCAGTTCGACATCCATGTCAGCGGCGAAACGTCCGCAGGCCACCGGGATGCCCTCGGCGGCGATGCGGTCGGCGACCCGCTGATAGAGCGCCCGCGCCAGGGCCGGATCCTCGGCGCGGTCGAAACTCGGCCGGTTGCCCTTGCGAATCGAGCCCGCCAGGGTGAACTGGCTGACCACCAGACAGGCCCCGCCCGCGTCCTTGAGGCTTAGATCCATCGGCGTTCGGCCGGGAAAGATGCGCAAGGCGCTGAGCTTGCGCGCCAGCAGGTCCGCGTCGACTTCGCTATCGCCGCGCTCCACGCCGACCAGCAGAAGCACACCCTTGTCGATGCGCCCAACCACCTCGGTGGCGACCCGGACCTCGGCGCGGGAAACCCTCTGGGCAATGGCGATCATGGCGACGCCCAGGGTCTATACCTGATTTTCGCCATGGGCACGCGCTTGCCGGTCAGTTCTTGCTGGGATCGAGAACGCGACCCATGAAGAGGATCGCCCCGGTTGGCTGGTCACGCAGGAAATAGAGGAAGGGACGGTTCGCGTTGACCAGGAGCCCGGACGGAGCAGCACTACCCGACATCACGACGCCGGTGGCGGCCGCGGCCTCAGTGCCCTTTTCCGCAACGTCGATGAACGCCTTGTGGATGACTTCCGAGATGTAGAGGCTGCGCGTACCATCCATGCCCGAAAAGTCGGCGGCGCCAGGGCTGAAGGCCGACGTCATGCCCAGGGTTTGCAGGAGCTTTCCCATGCTGGTCCCTGTATTGAGCTTGAAACGGGGCAGGGCAAGACGAACCTTCTGGCTGGTCAGCCCCGCCGCGAGAGTGGCGAGCGTGGATGCGTCCAGCGATGATTCAACCTGGCTGAACTTGCCTGCATCGGGAAGCACCACCAGCAGCGACAGGTTATTGTCGGCGTAGGGCAGCGAGGCGGCCACAAAGTTTGTCCCCTGTGTGGCCGGCATGCTGGGAAGCGTGGCGTTCATGAATTGCACGGTAGCGCTGCTGTTGTCGAGGAGGGTGAACGATCCGTTTTGGGTGTCATTCGGGTCAAAGGGGACATTCCAGGCGGCGTTGAAGTAGACCGCGTTGGTGAGCACCAGCCTGGTCGAGCTGTCGATGGAACCGGCGGGCAGCAAGTCTTGGATCTTGTTCTCGGTTTGCTCGGCCACCCAGGCATTGATGGTCAGACGCGAAGGATCAGGCGCGTTGATGAAGTCGAGCAGGTTCATGCCGGCGCCATAGTTCGCGGCCAGGGTGTCGAGGAAGGCCAGCTTGAAGGTGTAGGTCTGCTCGGCCCAGATGGCATTCACGATGTGAAGCCGCATCGGACCGCCGTCAGCACCGAGCTTGCCCTGACCGCGCGAGACCAGGGTCTGATCCAGGGCATTGAACGCCGGGTGAAGCTGCGCTGGTGGCAGGCTGAAGTGAAGCGCCTTGGCCATCTCGCTGGCGGTGGTGCCTGCCGCGCCAGCGTAAGTCATGGCCAGCGCGATGGAGATACTAGCCGGCGAAAAGACCAGATTGGTGTTCGTGGCGATGAGCTGCTTGTAAGCGTCAAAGGCAAAGGCGGCGTTGTCGGAAGCCAGTGTGGTGCTGTCAGCTGCTGGAACCTGCGGATCGACGATGCGCTGGAGCGACGACAAAGCGGTGGCGAGGTCCGGGCCGGACGCGTCGCCAGAAATCACCACAGCATCAGAAGCTGCGGAAACGTCAGCTGCCGAAGCATCGGGCTTGGCAGCATCGGGATCGGCCATGCCATCAGCAGGCATGACAGCATCCAGTGCCAAGTCCTGCGCCACGGGAGCGTCGTTTGAAGTGACATCAGGCGCGCTGTCGGTTGAAATGGCCTCGGGCACGCTGCGATCGCTGGAGACGTCAGGTGCTGGCGCGAAGTGGCTATCGCTGGCGCTGGCGGCGTCAGGCCCGGGCGCCGGGTTGTTTGAACCACAGCCGGCAAACCCGGCCGAGACAAGAACGCAGAGAACGCAACGACCAATCACACGCTGAATTGAACAAGTCATGGCAGCCTCCAAGTGGAACACGCAGCCTATCAGCAATTCCAAGGCCAAGGTCGTTTACCCTTTGGCCAAGGAAGCGAGCCAGAACAGCCTGGCGAGTTCTCAGAATTCTGAGGCTTCACCGGCACACCTGTCGCAACCAGGTGCAACTTCGATGTGGTGACCCCGGCCTGATTCGAACAGGCGACCTGCGGTTTAGAAAACCGTCGGGCCGTTTTGTCGGGGGTGTGGCTCGCTACGCTCGCACGCCCCCGCGCCCCCCTCACTCCGCGCGGCGAAGCCGCGCTGCGCTCGCCAACATCTTCATGGTGACCCCGGCCTGATTCGAACAGGCGACCTACGGTTTAGGAAACCGTCGCTCTATCCACCTGAGCTACGGGGCCAGTGGAAAGCAGGTATGCCGCGGGGATTGCTGCCAAGTCAAGGGGGCTGGCGCTCGACGGGGCAGGGACGGGGCATTTCTACAGGCTCTGCTGACGCTGATGAGCGGATTCGAGCACCAGCAGAGCGCGCACCGAGACATCCTCATCCAACCTGGGCCAGTGGATCCCAACACCGCGGCCAATCAGGCGCCAGTCGCCCAGAGCATCCGGGCTTGCATCGCGAAGCTTCGGAAACCATTCGAGCGGCACGGACACGGTCCGGCCGTCCTCAAGATGGACGACCAGATCACCTTCGACGATCTCAACGCGAAGCGCTCGGGGATGCTCAGGTGCCGAAATACTCACGCCATTTACCGCTTTGGCGTTCTTGAGATCCGGATGCGCCCACTTCTCACCGTGAGCACGGCTCCTGCGGCCATATCTTCCGCGTGGTTGCGAAGCACCTCGTCCAACAACTGGATGCGCGGAATCGCCGGCACGTCGGGCAAGCGGATGAGCCCCGCATGGTCGCTGCCGCCATGGACCAGCCGTCCAAAGTCGGTGTCGATGGTCACAAGAATTCGGCTCTCCAGGGCCGCCATCGCGATGATGGCCTCGTCACCCGGATCGGGTCCGAGCCCTGATACCTCGACCACATCATGACCTTGCGTCCGGAGCCACTCCGCCAACCGATGGCCGGCCCAACGATCGATGAGAAATCTCACTTGGCGACTTGGACCGCGTCGAGGGAATCGTCAGCCAGAACCGCGTGCGCGTAGGCCAGGCAAGCTCGGATGTCCTCGGGCTGAAGGCCAGGGTAGTCAGCCAGAATTGCCTCTGCGGTTTCGCCCTGGGCCAGGAGATTGACGATCATTTCCACCGAGATGCGCATTCCCCTGACGATGGGTTTGCCGCCAAAGACTTCGCGGCTCGAGCAGATGCGGCCGAGCAGGGCCTGGTCAGTCATCACCATGATGCTAGCGCCGCGAACCAGAACAGGCAACGCGAGCTGCTTGGCGTGATCACCCCGCCGCGGCCTTCCACAGGCGGGTGGATTTGTGGGTGTAGCCGGTGAGCAGGCCCAGGGCTTCCAGGCTTTCGAGGACTTCCTCGACGTCGGTCTTGTTGGCGCCCTTGAAGGCCAACTACGCTTCGGGGTCAGGGTCGGGCGTGTCGGCGGTGGGCACGCTGGCGGCGTCGGCTTTCGCCAGCATCAGGACATCACCAGTGAGCAGGATGACTCTATCCGTTGGTCGTCGGCGCTGGACCTCGAGGATCGTGGCCATGATTTGGTCATCGATCACGTCGGAACGCAGCCATGACAGCGTCTTTGCGAAATCCGGTTCCCGTCCCTCGACTTGCGCCCAGACGTCCCCTTGCACCCGAACGCCTTTCGCAAGGTCACCTTGATTTCGCCATCCTTTGATCCGATCGCATGCCTTTCGCGCCCTTTCGCGAACTGCAGGGACTTTGTGGTTTATCTTGTGGGCGTCGAGTTCACCCAGAACGCCGGGTACCAGGAGTACCCTGTAGGCACTTTCTCCGAGCACAGCGCCGTAGGTCGTGATGTCCTGGCTGCGAATGAGTACATTCGTGTCCGGCACTACCAACACTTGTCCCGAACTTGTACCCAGCGAGCGTAGAGCAGCAAAAAGCGGTTCGGCCATATCGCGGAAGATCGTCTTTGCTTCAGACATCGTGGGAGGAATGTGTTGGAAGCCACCAGTCCGCTGGATCCACTCGGCGACCCGACCGCCCGCATTCGTGATCTCATTCTGGCGGACTACGGTGTCCTCCGAAAACAGAAACCGAATCTGTTCAAACCACGGCGTCCACAGTTCGAGAAGCTGGCGCTGAATTCCCCGTTGAACATCGTCGAGAGCACCCCACCGTCCATCACAAATGCTGAGATGGACGACGCCCGTTCGTTCCGCGACCTGCTGCATGCGATCGGGCACATAGTCGATGGTCGAGGCGTCCAGCAGGTCGTCCATCGTTGCGACGATGGTCGAGAGAACAGCTTGAAGGCGCTCAGCAAGTGTCCGCATAGCCATAAGCTACTCCAGCGCCTAATGGTTGGTCGAACATTGCCGGCACGGCGGCTTCAATCCTCGGCGTCGCCGGTGGCCGGATTGGGGCGCGGCACCCCGAGAACATCGGGCGCACAGTCTAGCAGGCATGGGCGAAGGCGGGCGGCGTGGCGCTGACCACGATTTCCTGCTTGGGCCGTCCGTGACGGCCGACCGTGACCTTGGCGTCCTTGAGCGGCTGGATCGAACATTTGGCCAGGCCGGCCTTGTGGGCGAGTTTCCAAACCTCGGGCGGGGCTGGCGCGATTTCCACCGGCGGCAGGTTGTGGGTCAGACGGAACAGTACTGTTTCGGCCATGGCGGCGTTCAACATGGCGACGGCCGCCCTGCGGCTGCTTCCGTGCCCCATGATGTCGAAATCGAGGGCATGCGCGATCCATGTCTTCGGGTTCTCGGCGGACGGGTAGACCACCACCCGCATCGGAATCTGAATCAGGTTCTTCAACTCTTCCACGATGGGCCTTTTCCCGAATGCATTGTGGGGTAGCGGCTACGCACCGTCAATCGCCAGGGTGAATGCTTGCTGGAATTTGAGCACGGCGAGTTGCTCTCTTGAGGATCCTTCCGGTTCGACCTGGTTCGGCGGTGAGCGTTGGTTGTGCCACGGGCGGTGGTACACTTCGGTCATGGCCCAGGCCGCTGCCAAGTCCCCTCTCGATGATGCCCTAGCTGCCCTCCGGCGTGATCCCATGCATCCCGTGCGCGTTCACGTTGGGGACATGAATGTCGAACTTCGCGCGGTTCAAACCCCGGCACCGGAAGATTTGCTCGGGGACTACCTGGCCTCGATTGGCCCCTGGGAAGGCGAGAGCACCGAGGAGTTGATGGAACTGCTTCGTGAGGGACGGCGCATGGGTGGGTCCAAGGAGCCCCCGAAAGGCCTGTGAAGTTTCTGCTCGATGCCAATGTGCTGGTCTGCGCCTTGAACGACACGGCAGGTGTGCGCCGCCGTTTGAATGAAGCGCAGGCGTCAGGCGCGAAGCTTCTCACCAGCGCCGTCGTTGTGGGTGAACTTAGTTTCGGGGCGTCGGCGTCGGCCCGGCCGGAACAGAACCACGCCCGGCTACGCGCAATGCTCGCGAGAATGGAAGTGGTTCCGTTCACCGAGACAGCCGCGCAGAGGTTCGGCGACATCAAGGCATCTCTGCGGAGACGGGGACTCGCCAGGGGCGACGCCGACCTGCAAATCGCCTCAACTGCGATTGTGGAGGACGCCACTCTGGTCACCGACGACCAGGCGCTGCTCGACAGGTCCATTCCGGAACTCAGAACTGAGAATTGGACCGGGCGCGAGAAGGGCCCCTGACCAGGTCAGCGCTGGCGGTCGGGCTGTCCACGCTCATGGCGGGTTGGTCAGAGGTGATGGCGACCTGTTCCACGCTGACGCCGGGTCTGTCCGCGCTGATGGCGGGTCTGTCCGCACTCATGGCGGGTCTGTCCGCGCTGATGGTGGACTTATCCACGCTGACGGCGGGTCTGTCCGCGCTGATGGTGCACTCGTCGCGACTGATGGCGGGCTTGTCCACGCTGATGGCGGGCTTGTCCGCGCTGATGGCGGGATTGTCGACGCTGACGGTGGGCTTGTCAGCGCTGATATCGGGCTTGTCAGCGCTGACGGCGGGCTCGTAACCCCGCGCCGGCACTCGATCGCAGGGCGTCAAGTGCGGGACGGCGCACGCTCCGCATAACGCGCCCACTGCGCCGAGCCGCGGCCGAGTTTGGCACGGCTCGGCGCGGGGCAAGGACGTCAGGCGTGGGTTGCCGCCGGAGATGGCGCGGGCGGGGAGGGCGCGGCTGCGGTCTGGCCGTGTCCGCGGTGCAGGATCGATAGATTGTACTTGGCCGCAGCTTGCACATCGTGCGCGAACAGCTCGTGACCAGCGTCATTGATGATCTTCAGGCCGGTGTAAAGCTCGCCCTTCTTGGCATAGAACGCCGCCACGGCTGCCGGGAGATCGGCGGTGCGTTTCCGCTCCTGTGCCGAGTCGGCCTGGTCCAGGCCCTGGTACAGCGCGCGGCCCTCGTCGATGAGGGGCTGGGTGCCAGGAGCGACTTCGTCGAGCGCGGCCGTCTGCTGCGCCAGAAGGCCGAGGGTCTTGCTCGCTGCTTCGAGCAGGGCCGGGACGCTGCGGACCTGGCCGATGTGGGTCAGCTCGGTGGGCAGGATCGCGCCTGCGCGCAGAGCCCGCTGAGCGCGACTGACGACCTTGCGCCGCCACACCTTGAGCGCGCGCACGTGGTCGTTCTGTGTGCCGGTGGCCTGTTTGGCCTCAACCGCCGCGATGGTCTTGTCCTGTCGGGCCTGGTCGACGTCGTCGCGCGCGCGAGTCACCTCGTCGAGGTAGTTGGCGGGCAAGAGCGCCGCCAGGGCCTCGCCGTCGGCCGCGGCAATGCCAAGTGTGTAGCCGGCCTGTTGCACCAGGTATGCAGCCCGATATCGCCCGCCGATCGCAATGAGTTCTGGAGTGGCAAGTCTTGTAATCACTGGGATCCCCCTTTCGTCCGTCAATTGGAACACCAAGTTCCCTACTGCAGGGGCAACGATAGGGACGGCAGGGGGAAAGCGTCAAGACGGAATTGTCGGACGAAAGACGCCGAGTGGGGATCTGAGGCCATTCGCGCTACGAGTCTGGCGCACCGGGAGGAAGTCAACGTAGTCTTTGTATGCGCCCTTACGCTAGCTGTCGATGGCGGATCGAGCGCGCCTCGGCCGTATCGCGCGGTCGTGAAGCAGACGCGGTACACTGGTGACGCATGACGAGCAATAGGCGAGGGAAAGAGTTGGCAACCCGGCGGCGGGCGCGGACGGGGTGCGCGCTGGCTATTCTGCTGTTGGCCGTAGCCAGACCGGCGTGGGCAGAGGACGCCAAGCTGGAGTCAAAGGCGCGCTACACGAGCGCGCAGAGCCACTACAACCTGAACGAGTTTCAGGAGGCCCTGCAGGATTTCAAAGAGGCCTATCGTCTTGTCCCTGATCCAGTCTTCCTGTTCAACGTCGCCCAGTGCGAGAGGCAACTCGGCAACCTTGAGGAAGCGATCAAATTCTACCGCAGTTACCTGCGCAACAAGCCGAAGGCCCCCAACCGCCAGGAGGTGCTGCGGCGGATCGACGAGATGCAGGCTGCGATCGACGCCAAGAAATCAGCCCCGGAAAGGCCGGCGCCCAGCCCGGTGCCAGCAGCCGCTGGGACCGAGTCGCAGGCCGCGGCGCTTGCACCGCCGAGGCCAGCGGCGCCGGTGCCGGTCACGACGCCGATGCCTGCTCCGACACCAGCGGCAACGCCTGCTGTGCCGTCGGGGACCGCGGTCGTCCCGGCAGCCAGCGGCGACAGGCAGACGAGCACACGCTCCGATCTTGCAACCCAGTCTCCCTTGCCGGCTCCGACAGCCGCGCCGGCGTTCTATCAGCGTTGGTGGTTCTGGACGGCCGCGGCGGTGGTGGTGGCCGGTGCCGGCGCAGGCATCTACTTTGCCGTCTCACACGGTGGCAATGGAGCGCCCAGCAGTACGCTGGGCACGCAATCCGTCTTCTAGTCTCTGGTTTTCCCTGGCCAAGGCTTCCCATGCACAAGCTTCGAAATCATTTTTGCGTGACGTCTCTGCTCGGCTTTCTCGCTCTCGCGGGGTGCAGTCGCTCGTCGGGAACCTATGTGCTGCTCGATTTTCAAGGCACGGTCTCGACCCAAGCGCCGGTCCAGCGCATTGAAGTGGATCTGAAGATGGGCGACGCGGTTGCCAGCGCGGTCTTTGCAGCCGGAAGTGGCGGGAGCATCAGACTTGAGACAACGGCCACCCTCAAGATCGAGCATGGCTCCGGACATCTCGACGTGACCGCAATA
>Ga0265330_10001511_pt1 | contig 13440 bp, 9 predicted proteins | sample 41919metaG_FD_202083 | JGI IMG/M metagenome (GOLD analysis project Ga0265330, IMG submission 202083) | Rhizosphere microbial communities from Carex aquatilis grown in University of Washington, Seatle, WA, United States - 4-19-19 metaG | ecosystem: Host-associated > Plants > Roots > Rhizosphere >... | reverse complement strand
GGATCTCGACCTCGCGGCGGATCTCGTCCTGCGACAGGGATCGTCGCTTGACCTCCTTGTTGCGCGCGCGAAAGGCGCAATAGGTGCAGTCGTTGGCGCACAGATTGGACACGTAGAGCGGCGCAAATAGCACCAGCCGCGGCCCGTAGATCTGATCCTTCACCGCGCGCGCGGTCTGGAAGATTTCGCCCAGCAGCTCGGGATCGCTAACCGCGGCCAGGGTGGCCACGTCTTCCATTCCCAGCCCGGCCAAACCGCGGGCCTTGGCCAATACCGCGCGCACGTGCTGCGCGTCCTTGCTGGCCGGGGCGGCCAACACGCGAACAATTTCGCCTTCGTCTATGAATCCCTGAGTGTCGTGCATTTGAACTCCCCTTACGCGACGCCATTTCCCGGCGCGTCCGCCGGCAGGTGAACGGTGAGGGTCGTGCCCACATCGGGCTGGCTCGCCACCGTTACGTCGCCACCATAAAGCGTGGCCAGCTTGCGCAAGATCGACAGGCCCAAGCCGCTGCCCAGGATGTTGCGAGTCTTGGCGTTCTTGATGCGAACGAATTCGCCAAAGAGCTTGGCCGTCTCCTCCTTGGTCATGCCGATACCCGTGTCCTTCACGACCATGGTCACACCCGCGGGCCCGTCCGACAGGGTCACGTCGACCCGGCCGCCGTCGCGGTTGTACTTGACCGCATTGGACACCAGGTTGTTGAGCATGATTTCGATTTCGCCGCGATCCGCTTGCATCACCATCTGGCCGGGCGCGTGCAACTCCAAGGTGATGGTGCGCTCCTGTGCCGCGGGCAGCGCGGTCTCGATTGCCGCGCGCGCCACCTCGACCACGTCGACGGCGGAGAATTCGCGCGCCTTCTGGCCCGACTCGATGCGGGTCAGATCGAGCAAATCGACAATTAACTTCCGCATTCCGTCCAGGCGCACCAGGCTGCGGTCGACGGCGCGCTTCGCGGTCTCGGGATCGGCGCCTTCCTGCAAGAGACGCAAATAGCCTTCCACGGCCACGAGCGGCGCCTTGAGCTCGTGCACCAGCACGGACAGGAACTGAAAGCGAACCTGGCGCTTCTCTTGCGCCAACTTGCGCGCCTGCCAGCGCAAGATGTGGTGGCGGGCGGCCTTGCGAACCGCGTCTCGCAATTCCTCCGGGGTGAACGGCTTGGCCAGAAAATCGAAAGCCCCGCGTTTGGTGGCGCTGACCGCAACATCCAGCGATGCGTAGGCTGTGATCATGATGACCAGTGCGTCGTCGCGCCGATGATTGAGACGCTCCAGCACGTCGAGGCCGGACATGCCTGGCAGTTTGTGGTCGAGCAAGATGATGTCGAACTTGCTCGTCTCCATCTTTTCCAACCCCTCCTCGCCACTCTCCGCAAGGGCCACTTCGATGCGAACGTTTTCGTCCGTGTCGGGCACCGCCACCTGAAACCCGTCGAGAACACGCGACGCCCCGACCCTCATCCCGGCTTCGTCATCGATGACCAACACACGCAGAGTGTCCATGGCGCCTGCCTCCAGGTTTCCGGCCGTTGCGTCTCGTTTCAGTAGCATGGTCGTCAGCGAGCGTCCTCGCGTCCGTCACCTTCCGCTTGCGAGAAGCTCATGGATTCGTCGCGCTGCTCGAAACGAGGCAGGGTCACGGTGAAAGTCGTGCCCGTGGGCCCGGTCGACAAGTCGGCGTTCGACTTGAGCCTGATGTTCCCCCGGTGCATCTTGACGATGCCGTAGCTCACCGCCAGGCCCAGCCCCGTGCCGCGCCCCATCTGCTTGGTGGTGAAGAACGGATCGAAGACACGCTTGATGTTCTCTTTGGGGATCCCCACCCCGGTGTCTTCAACGGCAAACAGAACCTGTTCATCGGTCACAGCGCTGCGCACGGTTAGGCGACCGCCGGCCGGCATGGCCGCCACGGCGTTGGTCAACAGATTGGTGAGGACTTGCCTGATCTGGTCCGCATCCAGGTCGGCCGACGCGGAGGGATCTTGGTGCGCGACCACAACCTCGATTCCAGGGGGTGTCACCACGCCGTGCAGGGAGCTTTCCACCAAGTCGGCGATCTTGGTAGGCAGCAGAACGACCTTGTTTTGACGGGCAAAGTTGAGCAATCCCGAGACGATCTTCTTGCAGCGGTCGGCCTGCTCCACAATCATCGCCACGTCTTTCGACTGAGCTGAATTCGGGTCGCTGGCTTCGAGCAGAAGGTGCGCATAGAGCAACACCACGCCGAGCGGATTGTTCACCTCGTGGGCAATCCCGGCCGCCAACTGACCCATGCTGGCCAGTTTCTCCGCCTGAACCAGGGCCTGTTGCGTGCTGGCCAGTTTGGTGTTGGACAGGTCCAGCTTCTGCACCGTCTTCTTCAGCCGCTCGATGGTGTAGGGCAGACACATTTCGTCTTCGGCCAATCCGCGCAAGATGGCCACGGCGTGGGCGCGGCAGGTCTCGTAGCCACAAGCCCCACAATTCAACTCGTCGTCGGGACCGAATTTGCCCATCTCGATCATGACCTTGTGGATCTCGTCTGGCGATGGGGTGGGCAAGGTCTGGCTGACGGGCTGGAAGCCGCGGCCCATGGGCAGGTCACGCAACTGGTCCATTTCGGTCGACCACGCCGGGCGATCAAAACTGGCGCGCTGGCTTTGCACGTGATGGCTAATCTGGGCGCGTCGGGCAAACGGCGGCAACTCGACGCTCATCCCTGCGCCCATCACGCAGCCTCCCCGGCAGCAGAGCAACTCGAGCAGATGGGCGTTGAGCTGACCGGCAGAAAACTCCTGCAGCGCCTCGGGGAAGGCCGAGCGCCCGTCGGCCGAAACCACGTCGCTGGAAGCCAGATCTTCGTCGATACCCGCGGTTTGCAGGCTTCCGCGTGGCAAGGGAAACACGCCGCCCATGCCGGCGCGGGGCGGATCGAAGTCGGACAAGGTCACGTCCTCTCGAGCGATCCCCGTGGTCTCGAGCATGTCGCGCAGCTCGCGAAAGGTCAGAGCCGCCTCGATGCGGTCCTCGCCCGTGAGCGTTGCGGCCTCGCCCTTCTTGGCGATGCACGGCCCGATGAACACGATCTTCGTGTCGGCGCCGTAGCGCGCGCGCAAGGCCCGCGCCGTGGCCAGCATGGGCGACGCAATGGGGGCCAGGTGAGGCATCAGGTCCGGATGATAGCGCTCGACGAAATTGACGATGGCCGGACAGGCGGTGGCGATGAAGCTCTCGCCTGGACGCTGGGCCAGAAGCTCGCGATAGGCGCGGGCCACAAGATCCGCGCCGAACGCCACCTCGCACACCAGCGAGAAGCCGAGCTTGCGCAGCGACCCGACCAGGTGCCGCGCATCACGGCCGCCGATCTCCGCGGGGAAACTCGGCGCCACACAAGCCGCCACGCGCGCGCCACTTTGGAGGAGTCGATAGACGTCCTCGACTGAGCTGAGCACGCGCTTGGCCCCCTGGCTGCACACCAGCACGCACGACCCACAACCGATACAGCGCGAAGGGATGACCTCGGCCTGTCCGCCCGCGATGCGGATGGCCTTGGCCGGACACTCACGCACGCAGGTGTAGCAGACGCGGCACCGCTCCCGTATCGTGCTGACCAGGGAAAGGTCGGTGGGCTTCATGGCGAACCTGGGGGCTTGGCCGTCGCCTGCCTCCTGGCGAAAAACGCCACCTTCTCTAGTGTGACACCGATGTCGATATGCTCGACGTACACGTCGGGCGGGAGGCGCAGACGAACATCGGCAAAATTGAGCAGGCTGCGCACGCCAGCTTCGACCAAGGTGTCGGCTACGCTTTGCGCAGCCGCGGCCGGCACGGCGATCATGGCGACGTCGATGCCCTTGTCACGCATGACGGTCCGGGCCTCGCTGATGTGGTAGGACGGACAGCCGTTGATCATCCGGTCCACCTTGGATGGATCGATGTCAAAGGCAGCGACAATCTGAAGCAACGGTCGGCGGCCCAAGAAATACGCGAACAGCGCGCGGCCAAGGTTGCCCACGCCCACCAGCGCCACGGCCTGCGTGGTGGCCGGGTCCAAGAATGTGCCGATGCGTTCTTCCAGCACCACGACCTCGTACCCGCGCGTCGGGCTACCTTCGTAGCGCACGTTCATGAGATCCCGCCGCAGCTGCTCAGGCGTCACGTCGGCCAGCACGGCCAGCTGATGGGAGAACACATAGCGCGTGCCCGAGAATGCCAGGTCGCGCAGGATGCGCCGGTAGAGAATCAGTCGGACTATGACGAGCTCGGAGACCGTCTTCTTGCCCAAAGTCCGCCGCGCATATGACTGCTTCATCGCCATGGTTGTGAATCCAAAAACGCTGTTATGCATTTCACAGCGTCCAGATTATGATATGGGCGCTGTGGCATCGGAAGTCAAGAATAATCCAGGCAGAGGATCCATGTGCGATATGTTGAGCCGCTCATGGGAGAAATGTCACCTCTACACAGAGGAATCACTACGCTTTGTGAAAGTTGAGGAGAATCATGCCTACCACGCGATTGAGTTCGCTGCTTCCGTTGTTCGCTTGCATCGGGCTAATGGCCTGCTCAGGATCCGGCGCATCGCAGGGTAATATCGGAGGAACGATTGCCACGGGCGGAACGCTGAGTACCCCTGGCGGCACGACCAGTGCCGCGGGATCGATCGGCACCGGCGGCGCAACGAAAACTGGTGGCGTCGCCGCTCCCGGCGGCACAGGCGGTGTCTCCGCGCCTGGCGGGACGTCGGACACGGGTGGCGTCTCCGCTCCCGGCGATACAACCGTCACGGGCGGGAGCTCCAACACCGGTGGAACCACCGCGAGCGGCGGCGTGGCTGTGATGGGCGGCAGTTCAAAAATCGGCGGGACCACCGCCACCGGCGGAACTACCAAGACCGGCGGGACGACGGCCACAGGTGGTATGACGACCAGCAGCACGTCAACAACCGGTGGAACCACATTGACCGGAGGGGCCATGGGCGGAACATCGTCCGGGGGCAAGACTGCATCCGGCGGTACCACTGGATCCACCGGCGGTACCACGGGCGCAGCAGGTGCGGCCGGAACCCCATCGACCAACGGCATCCCGGCCGGGTATCCCCCGGTCAGCACGGACAACTACGCCAAGTGCCAGAAAGTCGCGATAGGCACCAACAATGCGTGCGCCGGCCAGCCCACCGGGAATGTCTGCATCGAATGCCTCTTTGGTGGCACTGACTACAACAAAACGGAAGCCCCTCCCCCTACGGCCACTGCCACGAGCGAGGCGGGGAATTACCTTGTGACGGTGCAACTGGGCGGCAGCGCCGCCGGCGACACATTTGTCAGTGCGGAATCGAGCCGGGGCCTGTTGCACTCCGTGACCACAACGGCCGGCCAGGCTCTGACCTATGCGTTTGTGGTCAACGTGCGCGGCATGGAGGGGCAGCCGGACCATTCCGGCGGGCCAGGCGGATACCCGGGACTGGATCTGTTCTTTTCCGGCACCAACCCGCAGGTCACCGCCATCGGATACGCCCTGTCCACCGCGGCTACCAAGCCGATCATGATCTACATCGCCAGCGACTCTACGGCCTGCGACCAGACCGGCGGCGCATACGGAGGCTGGGGACAAATGCTGCCTGAATATTTCGGGCCCCCAGTCGGAATCGCCAACGACGCCAACAGTGGGGCGAGCGCCGCGGGCTACTCAGGCAACGCTGGGTGGACCGACATCACGAAGCACTGGCAGCCGGGCGACTATCTAATCATCCAATTTGGACACAACGACAAGAATACGCCCGACGCCACGGTGCAAACCAGCCTCATGAAGTATGTGAACGCCGCGATAGCCGCGAAGGTCAGCCCAATCCTGGTTTCTCCCCCGGCACGCGTCGGGAGCATTCCGATTGGCGATCAAACCGGCGATTCTGGCGTTCATGCAGCGTCGGCCAAGGGCGCTGCGGCGGCCGCGAACCCGCCCGCGCCCTTCATCGATCTCACAGCCCTCTCGACCGCCTGGTACAACGGTCTCGGTATGACGAAAGATCAAGTGCTGCAGGCATACCACGCCCTCGGAAGCGACGGAACGCACAGCAATCTCGCTGGGGGAGACAAGCTCGCAGGTCTGGTGGCTGCCGAAATCAAGAAGCAGAACCTTCCGCTGGCCCAGTATCTGCGGCAGTAAATTGCGACCCTACCACCTTCCGACAACCTGAGGACACCATGACCCAACAACCTGAGGACACCATGACCACCAAACGACATCTTTCGCTATTCTCGTTGTTCACGCTAGCCGGCCTGATGGCCTGCTCAGGATCCGGTTCACCACAGGGTAGTGGCGGCGGAACGACCCTCACGGGCGGAACGGAAAATTCCGTTGGCGGCACGACTGCTGCCGCGGGATCGGTGATCAAGGGCGGCGCAACGGCGACGGGAGGCGTCTCTGCTCCTGGCGGCACGCCGAACACCGGTGGCGCACCCTCGCCCGGCGGTACGCCTGACACCGGCGGTGTTGCCTCCTCTGGCGGCACGCCGGACACGGGCGTCGTCTCCTCTCCTGGCGGTGCAACTGGCACCGGTGACACCACCACGACCGCCGGGACAACGTCGCCCGGCGGGACCACCAAGACTGGCGGGACCACCAAGACTGGCGGGACCACGGAAACGGGCGGAGTGACCACTTCGAGCAGCACCACAGGCGGAACCACCTCGATCGGCGGGGCCACGGGCGGGAAAGGCGGCTCGTCAGCATCGGGCGGCACTTCTGCTTCTGCAGGTAAGACCTCATCCGGGGGCTCCAGCACGGCTGGTGGAAGCACTGCGGGCGGCTCGACTGGCACGACTGCGCCCGTTGGTGGAGGCGACACGATTCCCGCTGGCTATCCCGCCCCTACTGCCGCGAACTACGCTATTTGCAAGTCGGCGGTGCCGGTTTCTGGGGGCAGCGGCAGCTACTGTCCGGGCGGCGGCTTCGGACCGGCCTGCACCGAGTGCCTGTTTGGAGGTGCCACCTACAACAATACGATGACCGCGACCGCCGATGCGACCTCGGAGGCAGGGAACTACGTCGTGACCGTCACTGTCGGCGGCGGGACAGCCGACACCTCAATTTATATCGGTACGGAATCAAATCGAAACCTTCTGGCGCTTACCTCCATTCCGGCGGGCAAGACTTTGGAGTACGCGTTCGCCGTCAATGTGCGCGCGCTCGAGGGCCAGCCGGATGAATCAAACGCCGCCGGCGGCTATCCGGGACTCGACTTGTTCTTCTCCGGCCCAACCACCCCGCCGGTCACCGCGATTGGCTATGCCCTGGTCACAGCGGCTACCACGCCGGTCATGGTCTATATGGCCAGCGACTCCACAGAGTGCGACCAGACCAGCTCGGCCTTCGGTGGCTGGGGCCAAATGTTCCCCGCGTATTTCCACGCTCCGGTCGACGTTGCCAACTATGGCGACAGTGGAGAAAGCTCCTCGTCGTTCTATGGGAATTCGAAGATGTGGGGTGCCATCAAGAAGGCCTGGGTTCCGAACGACTGGGCGATCGTCCAATTTGGTCACAACGACAAGAACATTGCGGATAGCGTGGTCCAGGCGAACCTCACGAAGTATGTGAACGACGCGCAGGCTGCGAAGGTCAACATCATTCTGGTTTCCCCTCCCGCGCGCGCGGGCAGTATTCCAGTAAGCGATCAGTCCGGCTTGCATGCGATATCGGCGAAGAACGCTGCGGCGGCCGGGAACCCGCCCGTGCCTTTCATCGACCTCACGGCCCTCTCGACCGCCTGGTACAACAGTCTCCCAGACATGACTACCCTCAAGAGCTACAAGGCGGACCATTCCGACACAACGCACACGGATATGGAAGGTGGCTACAAGCTCGCTGGCCTTGTGGCAAAGGCCATCAAGGACCAGAACATCGGGCTGGCCCAGTATCTGAGGTAGTCATTCGTGTTGCTGCCCCGCACGCAGCAGCGTGCGGGGACCTTGGCTCAATATCCGGCTATGTGTTGAGTGCCCATCTCCGCCGGAATGCACCCGCGGCTTGTGGCATCACTCCCTACCAAAGACTGCAAGCCCAGGCCACATTGGCTGGGCTTGCAGATCCGAAGCGTGTAGAATCCGGACGTCTTAATAAACGCGCAGCATGTCTTGTGGACAGAAAGGGCCTCTTTCGATGAGCACCTCCAGTATCCGAATCCTGACTTTGGCCTTGATGGCAGCGCCGCTTTGTTCCTTGGGTTGTGGCAGCGGCACATCCGGAAGTCCCACGGGCGGCGCGGTCGCCCATGGCGGCAGCGGCGGCTCTGCCGCGGCCGGGAGCACCGGCAGCTGCAAGATTGACCCCGCCACCATCGACTCCGCCAACTATCCCCAAGGCCTCACTTTGACCAAGACCTGCGGCACGTACTTGGTTGACGACATCTACGTCCAAGACGGCGGCGTACTCACCATCGGGCCGGGCGTCACGCTGAAATTCAGTGACAACACGACGATATTCGTTGGACAGTCGGGCACGGGTAAGGTCCTGATAAATGGCACGGCGCAGAGCCCGATCACGTTGACCACCCAGTACAACCCGCCCCTGGCTGGAGGCTGGTATGGCGTCGATTTCTTCCCAGGCACGGCCAGCGGATCGCAAGTGACATACACCGCGATCGACTACGCAGGGGGCAACTGGGACGGAGCCATCGTCGTCGAGAACGCTCTACCTGCCGGTACATTGACTCTGGATCACTTGACCATCGACAACAATGACATTGCGGATGGCGCGGTCCCGATCCTGATGAGCGACGGGTCAACAACTATCGCCTGCACTAGCTGCACCGCCGACGGCAAGCCCCTGACTCACTAGGCGCCAGAGAGCACCAGCGACTAGCTCCGTGCCTGAGACGGTAGGCGACACAATCATGACCGCGTTGGCGAAGGCGGGCTTTGCCCGCCGGAGCCAGAGCGCGGGGGTTTGGCGAGGCCGAGCGAAGCGAGCGGGGAGGGGTGGGGTCTGGCGGGCCGAAGGGTGGAGCGAACCCTCCCAGGGTTCCCATCTCAAAGTATCCGCCGGTCGATCACGCGCTTGGCTTTGCCCTCGCTGACCGGCAGGCTGGCTGGCGGCACCAGTTTGACCTTGGGTTTGGTCAGGATCTCCGAGCGCAGGCGAGCCGCGATCTCGCCTTCCAACGTCGCCCGCTGTTCCTCGCCCATGTCCGATTCGCCGTGGGCCAGTTCGGCCTGCACGGTCATGTCGTCGCGGCCTTCCAGCAGAATCTGGTAATTGCGACCCACCTGCGGGATGGCCATGAGTACGTGTTCGATCTGCTGCGGGTACACGTTGACCCCGCGCACGATCAGCATGTCGTCGGCGCGGCCGGTGATGCGCGCCAAGCGGCGGTGGGTGCGGCCGCAGGCACAGTCGCCCGGGACGACGGACGTGATGTCGCGCGTGCGGTAGCGCAGAAGCGGCATGGCTTCACGGCACAAGGTGGTCAACACCAGCTCGCCTGGCTCGCCGTCAGGCAGCGGCTCCTCGGTCTTGGGATCGATGACTTCGAGAATGAAATGGTCTTCCCAAAGATGCATGCCGGCCCTCTCGACGCACTCGAAGGCCACGCCTGGGCCATTCATCTCTGACAGTCCGTAGGAATTGAAAACCTCGACGCCCAGACCCTGTTCGATCTTGTCGCGCGTCTCGATGCTGTACGGCTCAGCGCCCACGAAGGCCCGACGAAGTTTGAGCGGCTTGCGCGCGTCCGGGCCTTTCTCGTCGAGAAAGTCAGCGAAATACAGCGCGAAACTCGGCGTCAGATGCACGGTCGTGGTGCCGAAGTCCTGCATGAGCGCAAGCTGCTTTTCCGAATTCCCCGGGCCGGCCGGGATAACCAGGCAGCCGACCTTCTCGGCGCCATAATGGGCCACCAGAGCCCCGGTGAAGAGGCCGTAGGTCATCATGTTCTGAAAAACATCGCGCGACGTCACGCCCGTGGCCACAAAGCTGCGCGCGCACAGCTCGGCCGCATTGTCCACATCCCGCGGCGAGAAGAAGAGCGCTTTGGGACGGCCGGTCGTGCCGCTCGACGTGTGCAGCCGCAATGCCTGGTCCATGGGGACCGCCAGCAGGCCAGCGGGATAGCTGTCGCGCAGATCGGCGCTGGTGGTGAACGGCAGACGGCGCAAGTCGGCCAGCGTCTTGAGGCTGGCAGCCGTAATGCCGGCCGCGACCAGGCGCTCGCGGTAGAGCGGCACCCGTTCGTGCAGACGCGCCACCAGCGCCTGCAAGCGACCAAGCTGCAGCCGCTCCAGGTCAGCGCGGGGCAGCGCCTCGATGCCGCGATCGCGGAACATCCCCTACCCTTACCCTTCGAGGGGCTGTGCTTCTTCGACGATGAAGTTCGGGATCTCGTCCACCACGCTGTAGACCAGGCGGCAAGCGTGGCACACGAAGGCACTTTCGTCAGGCCGCAGGTCCAGCGGCCCCTTGCATTTGGGGCAGGCCAGGATGTCAATCAGCTCGCGGTTCATCGCCATGGTCCGGTTTATACAACGAGAGGACCCGGGTTTCGAACTCCCGCGAGCCGTGCTAGGAACTGCCCATGCTGAAACAGATCGTTTTCGCCGTTCTGCTGACCGCAGCCATGGCGATGTTCGCCTGGACGCTCAGGCGGTTCGCCAAGATGCTGCTGGCCGGCCGGGCCGAAAAGCGCACCGACCACATCGAGGCGCGCGTGGACTCGCTGCTTTCCTTCTTCTTCGGGCAGCGCAAAGTCATCGAGGAGGTGGATATCCCGGCCGCTCGCTGGCCGCGCTTCTCCAACCTGATGGGCAGCCGGCACCACTTCATCATTTTCTGGGGCTTCCTGGTTATCTGCCTGGGCACCTTGGAAACCTTCGCGCAAGGGCTGTGGCCCCGGTTTTCCTGGTCTCTCGTCATGGGCGACACCCTCGCGGGCGTGCTTGATGCCGGCGTGGACAGCATGAACCTGATTGTCCTGGCGACGATCGGCTTCGCAGTCTTCCGCCGCTTGTTCCTCAAGCCCCGCCTCATCCCCATGAGCCGCGACGCCGCCGCGATTCTCTCCGCCATCGCCGCTCTCATGATCACCCACTTCGGGATGCACGGCTTCCGCGCGGTGGCCGGCTCGGTCGAGCCTGGGTTCTTCCTTTCGGATGCTCTGGCGGGCGCCCTGTCTGGCAGCGTCTCTCCCGAAACCGCGGGCCTGGTGGCGGGAGCCAACTGGTGGGTCCACGTGGTGTTGCTGCTGGTGTTCCTCAACTATCTCGCCTACTCCAAGCACAGCCACATCCTGGCGGCCTTGCCCAACATCTATTTCCGCCAGCTCGGCCAGCGCGGCGTTCTGTCCAAGCTCAACCTGGAAGCGGACGACATGGCACAAACCGGTGTGGTGTCGGAATGGAAAGACCTCACCTGGAAGTCGCTGCTTGATAGCTTCGCCTGCACCGAGTGCGCGCGCTGCTCGAACTACTGCCCGGCCAACCGAACCGGCAAGCCGCTTTCACCGATGCAGGTCGTGCACGATCTGCGCGACGACATGAAGTCGCGCTTGCCGGATCGTGGTCCGCTCGATGACATCATCGAACGCTTCCAGCACGGCAACGCCGCCGCGGACGAGGCGCGCGTGCCACGCGATCTGATCGGCGGCCGCACCAGCGAAGAGGTGCTGTGGTCCTGCACCACCTGTGGCGCCTGCCAGGAGGTGTGCCCGGTGTTCATCGACCACCCGGGCAAGATCCTGGAGATGCGGCGCAACTTGGTGTTGCTGCAGGAGAAGGTTCCTGGGGATCTAGTACGCACCTTCAAGAACCTGGAGCAAAACGGCAACCCGTGGGGCTTGGGCGCCGACCGGCGCATGGACTGGGCGGAAGGCCACAATATTCCCACGCTCGACGAGAATCCGGACGCCGAATGGCTGCTGTGGGTAGGTTGCGCCGGCGCCTACGACGATCGACTGAAGAAGCAGACCCTGGCCCTGGTGGATATTCTGCGCCAGGCAGGCGTCAGCTTTGCCGTGCTGGGCATGGAAGAAGGCTGCTGCGGCGATTCCGCGCGCCGAACGGGAAACGAGATGCTGTACCAGATGGAGGCGCAGCAGAACGTGGAAACGATGAACGCCAAGAAGGTGAAGAAGATCGTCACGCCCTGCCCGCACTGTCTGCACGTGCTCAAGAACGAGTACCCGCAAATGGGCGGCACCTATGAAGTCCGCCACCACTCGCAACTGATTGCCGAGCTGATCGAGCAGGGCAAGCTTGTGATCGAACGCAGCACCAACGGCGGCAAGCTGACCTTCCACGATCCCTGTTACCTGGGCCGCTGGAACGGCGAGTACGAGGCGCCGCGCGCGGTCCTGGATCGGCTGGGCGGCGAACGCGTGGAGCTCGGGCGCACGCGCGAGCACGCCTTCTGTTGCGGTGCTGGCGGCGGCCGCATGTGGATGGAAGAGAAGACGGGAACCAGGGTCAACCACGACCGTACCGACGAGATCCTGGCAACCGGTGCCACCACCGTGGCCACCGCCTGCCCCTATTGCACGGTCATGATCAAGGATGCCGTGGACGATCGCGACGCCGGCGAGCGCGTGCAAGTGAAGAACCTGTCCGAGCTAGTCGCCAAAGCCATGGTCCGCACCAGCGCGCCCAGCCAAACCGCCCCGCACTAAAGCGCCGCGGGCCGGAGACGCTGCGATCGACAGCGTTGCACAGTCCCAGCGTGGCCCAAGTTGAGGAGGCGCCTGCTCGCCCCGGCAGATCGCTACTTCTTCGCCTGTCCTGGCGGCAGCTTGACCTTGATCAGTCGGCCCGGCGCGTTTTCACTGTTGCCTGGACCGTCGACCACGGTGCCAGTGCTGGCCGAGCCTTTGCCGTTCTCCTTGCGTCGCTCGTCCTCGACCGCACGGCGATAGGCGCCCTGCAGGGAATCGGCCGCGGCCAGCCCGCGCGCCAGGGCGTCGGCGGCTTCGGCCGGGCTCAACGCCTGATCGCGTCGGATGGTGTCGAGCAAAGCAGGCACGCGGTCGAGCGCGGCCGGCTCGCGCACTTCGATTCGCTCGACCACGACCAGCGCGCGCTGAACCGGATAGCCGCGCAGGGACAGATCAGTCAGAACTTCGACTGCGCGCTGGGCTGGCTGCGGGGGCCGGTCGGCAGCCACCAGCGATGGCAGCGTCGCCAAGTCGATCCCCGCCATCCTGGCCTCGGCCACGGCGCGCACCAGTCCCGGTACCACAAGACCCGGCCGCCGCGCGGCCACAAAACGCTGGGCGATCTCGAGATCGTCGGCAAGGCGCGTGACCGCTGAAGCGATCCTCTGTGGGTCCACTCCCTTGGCCAGACCCTCGCGCGTCTTGCTGACCAGAGCATCCGCGGGCAGTCCCGCAGCTGCCGCCGAATCGATGCGTCTCTGCAGCTCGGCCCGCACCGGCGCCAACCGCGCATCGTCGGGCAGACTGACCGCACCGGACGC
>Ga0265330_10001510_pt1 | contig 13445 bp, 10 predicted proteins | sample 41919metaG_FD_202083 | JGI IMG/M metagenome (GOLD analysis project Ga0265330, IMG submission 202083) | Rhizosphere microbial communities from Carex aquatilis grown in University of Washington, Seatle, WA, United States - 4-19-19 metaG | ecosystem: Host-associated > Plants > Roots > Rhizosphere... | reverse complement strand
ACTCAACACGAACATCCGCAGTTTGTAGCGGCCGGTGTCCACGCCCATGGCATTGGCCGCGTCTTCCGCGCCATGAATCGCGCGCAAGGCCCGCCCCACCCGCGAATGGATCAAGTTGGTCAACAATGCCATTGCGCCCAGCACCAGGGCCCAGGCGATGTAGTAGTTCTGGGTGCGCAGGGCCGACTTTCCCGCCACCGCCAGGCCGGCGAACAGTGGAAAAGCTGGGATGTCAGAGATGCCGTCCGCCGCGCCCACCAGACTGCTGCCCAGCACCACCTTGTAAACAATCGTGCCGAACCCCAAAGTGGCCATGGCCAGATAGTGCCCGCGCAGTTTCAGGACGGGCTTACCCACCACATACGCGATGGCCGTCGTCAGCAGCAGTGCGACCACACAAGCCGCCCAGGGTCGCACCACCAACAGCTCGCCGCCGTACAGATCCTGCCCTGCCCCGACGAGCCCGGTCGCCCGCAGCACCGCGACCCACGCTTCGGCGCTTCTCGGGTGTAGATTGTAGGTGGTCAACAGGCCCGAGGTGTAGCCGCCAATAGCGAAAAAGCCGGCGTGGCCAAGCGAGATCTGACCGGTATAGCCCATCAACAGGGTCAACCCCACAATGACCAGTGAGTAGTACCCGGCCATGGTGAGCTGGGTCAGGTACTGGGGCTTGCCCGCGGCCGCAGCCAGCAGGTGGACAGCAATCACCGCCAAGGCCAAGATCACAATGGGCAGGTTGCGCCGGCGGCTCATCAATAGTCCTTGAGGCGCGCCGCCTCGGCATTACCGAACAGCCCCGAGGGCCGCACGAAGAGAATCAGCAAGAGAATCGTGATGGCGATGACGTCCTTGTAGGCGGCAGGCAGGACCCAGATGGAGAACGACTCAAGCGTCCCGAGCAACAGCCCCGCAGCGATGGCAGCCATGCTGTTGCCCAGGCCGCCTAGAATGGCCACAGTAAACCCCTTGAGCGCCAGACTGCCGCCGCTGTCGTATTGCACGTAGGTGATGGGAGAAATCACGCAGCCGGCCAGTGCGCCGATTCCCGCGCTCAATACGAAAGACAGGGTCACCATGTTCTTGGCGCTGATCCCGCACAGCTGCGCCGCCTCGCGGTTGCACGCGCACGCGCGCATCTGCCGGCCGAGCAAGGTGCGCGAGAAGAAGAAGTTGAGCGCTGCCACCATCACCGCGGAAACCCCAAGCACCCACAGGACCTGCGGCGAGATGTGAACGTCCCCGACGGACAGGGACGAAACCGCTGTGCCGGTAAAATAGGGCAGCGCGCGTACGCCCTCGCCCCACAGCTGGAGCGCCAGTTCACGAATGGCGATGGAAAGACCGATTGTGATGATGATCAGACGCAGCACAGACGGCCGGCGCAGCCAGCGAATGAAGAGCACCTCGATCAAGGCGCCCACCACCATGGTGGCCAGCACCGCGCCCGCAATGGCGAGTGGAATCGGCAACAACCCGTGCAGAGTCACCCCGATCATCCCGCCCAACATGACAAATTCGCCCTGGGCAAAGTTGATGATGCCCGTGGTGTTGTAGATGATATTGAAGCCAATGGCAACGATCGCGTAGATCGTGCCGTAGGTGATGCCGGCCACCAGGTACTGAAACAGAAGATCGATGCTCATGCAGCTAGGCAGGCCGGTTGTGGTTCGAGGAAGAGCACTTTCATCTCCCTCTCCCTCTGGGAGAGGGCCGGGGTGAGGGTGAAGTGTTCCAGACGCTGAAACGACGACAATCGGTTGGGCCAAATCTGTGACACGATTCGCTTCCCATGCAGCACCCTCACCCCAACCCTCTCCCGAAGGGAGAGGGTGAACTCAAGCTCTGCTGGAGTTGTTGCACGACCCCCGCTTTGCGTAGCGCTGTAGGATCCAGACTGCGAAAAGGGCTGCAAATCAGCCCTCCTCCAGATGCCCTATTCCTCGAATCGCGACCGGTCATTTAGCAGGCCGACGTGAATCTTCACTACTTCTTGGCGGCCGTGTCGCTGTTGACGACGAACTTGCCGTTCTTCACGGTCTGCATGACGAACGCGTCCATGCCCAGGCCGCCGTGGTCGCGCGCCGAGAAGTTGAACACCCCGGCGGTGCCCACCACGCCCTGCAGGTTCTCCAGTGCGGTTCGTACCTTCTCCTTGTCGAGGGATCCAGCCTTTTCCACCGCCTTGCTGAGCAGCAACAGGGCATCGTGGGCGTGGCCGCCAAAGGTGCTGGCGTCTTCCTTGAAGCGGCCCTCGTAGCTCTGCTTGTATTTGAGCAGCACCGGCTTCTGTTTATTGTCGGCGGGCAGGCTGTCAGCCACCAGCAGGCGGCTGGCCGGGAAAATCACGCCCTCGGCCGCAGGCCCGGCCGCCCGGGCGTACTGGATGTTGCCGAAGCCATGGCTCTGGAAGATCGGGACGTCCAGGCCGACCTGGCGCGCATTCTTGATCACAATGGCCTGCGCCGGTTCAATCGACCAGTTAATGAAGGCCTGTACATTGGCGGCCTTCAGTTTGGTCACCACCGCGGTCAAATCCGTGGCCTCCTTTTCATAGACCTCATTGGCCACGATCTGGATGGCAAAGCTGGGGGCCAGCTTTTCGACCTGTTCCTTGCCCGCCTTGCCAAACCCGGTATTGCTGGAAACCAAGCCAATCTTGGAAATCCCCATCTTCTTCATCTGCTCGAAGATGTGGCGGGCCGCGTGGCTGTCACTCGGAGCCACTTTGAACACGTAGCTGGCCACGGGATTCACAATCGCCTCGGCCGCCGCGCAGGACAGCAGGATGGTCTTGCCCTCCTCGGCAATGCCCTTGATCTTCATGGTCTCGCCGCTGGTCGAGGGCCCGATGATGGCGAAGACCTTGTCCTCCTCGATCAACTGCTTGGCAAACGAGATTGCCTTTTCCGGGCTGCCGCCTGAATCCTTGAGAATCAGCTCGATTTGACTGCCGCCCAGGCCGCCCTTCTTGTTGGCCTCTTGCACCGCCGTTTCAAGGGTTCTGGCCTCGGGGCCGCCCAGGTTGGCGGCCGGGCCGGTGGTGCTGAAGATGGCGCCGATCTTGACGGTGGTGCCCTTGGCCTGCGGCGCACCCGCGGAGCCAACAGTGGCGAAAACCATGGCGGCAACCATTGCTAGAGTCTTCATTGAATTTGCTCCCTGCTTTGGGGTTGACGTTCAGAGCGAATAGATGTCTTCGCCCTGCAGAATCTTGATGCCCGCCTGCTGCAGGCAAGCGATGGCCTTTTCTGGATCGTGAAAGCGGAAGATGATGGTGGCGTCGACCGCGGTCTTGTGCACGAAGGCGTACATGTACTCGACATTGACCTGGTTGGCTTTCATGGCGTTGAGGATCTCGGCCAGGCCGCCCGGCCGATCCGGCACCTGGACCCCCACGACCTCGGTCTTGGCCACAGTGAAGCCTTCCGCCTTCAACACCTGGCAGCCCTTTTCCGTGTCGTTGACGATGAGGCGCAGAATGCCGAAATCGGCCGAATCGGCCAGTGCCAGGGCGCGGATATTCACGCCTGCGCCGGCCAGGATGCTGGCCACGTCGGCCAAGCGGCCGGATTGGTTTTCCAAGAAGACGGTGATTTGCTCGACTTTCATGGCAGCCGGTGCCCCATCATGGAGTAAGTTGCGCGCGAACGGAAGACAGGAAGAGCGCAATCAGAGAGCGCCCAGTTTCACCGAAAGCTCCTCCCATTCGGTCTGCGGATCCGAGTCGTAGACGATGCCGCTGCCCACGCCGTAGACCCAGCCGTCGGAAGTCTTGCTGGCCGTGCGGATGAGCAGACTGAAGACGGCCCGGTCCCCGGCCAGCAGCCCGAGCGCGCCGCAATAGGCGCCGCGTGGACTCGGCTCCAGTTCGCGAATCATGGCCAAAGCCGCCGGTTTGGGTGCGCCGGTCACCGATCCCCCGGGGTGCAGCGCGGCCAGAACGTCGAGAGCCCCCTTCCCGGCGTCGAGAATCCCAACCACGTCGCTCACCGTCTGAAGCGCGTAGGGAAGTTGCAAAACGCGGCGCTGGTTTTCCACGCGAACCGTCTTCTGCTGGCACACCTGGGCCAGATCGTTGCGCACAAGGTCGGTGATCATGGCCAGTTCAGCCCGGTCTTTCTCACTGGCCGCAAGCACGCCGCCAGCGTCTGGCCGGGCCGTGCCCTTCATGGGCTCGGCATGGACCAGTCGGCCGTCGGTCTCGAAGAACAGCTCGGGCGAGGCTGACACGAATTCGCTCCCATCGGGCAGGCGCACCCATGCGGCGAAGCGCGGCACCCCACGCCGGCACATCAAGGACAAAATTTCCGCCCCGCTCGCGCCCGCAATGCGCGCGCGCAAGGTCAGGCACACCTGGTAGACATCACCGCGGGCGATCGCTTCGCGAATCTGCTCCACCTTGTCGGCGTAGTCAGAGGCAGCCAAGGCGATCGGCAAACCGCCGAGTTTGTTGCCGAATTCCACCACGCAAGGGCTGATCGAGGACGCCGTCAGCTTGAGTGCTGAAGCTCCCGAATCTTCAAAACGGGCGAAGACCAACCAGGCATTAGCGCAAGACTGGGCCTGCAGATCGCGCAGCAACAAGAACGGCGCGCCGCCAAAACCCGGCCCCAGCAAGGCGAACGACGGCAGCGCCTGCAGATCGGCCGGCTTCATGCGACCGCCCGAAAGAAGTCAGCGATCATCTCTTTGCCGCAAGGACTGGCGAAGGAATCCGGGTGGAACTGCAGCCCGGCCATGGGCAGGGTTTCGTGTTCAATCGCCATCACAATTCCGTCGTCAGTCTGGGCGATTAGGCGCAGAGGCGCCGCAATCCCGCTCAGGGCCAGGGAATGGTAGCGCATCACCGTCTGGCGCCCCACGAAACCGGGAAACAGGCGCGATTCGGAAAATGTGATGGTCGATCGCTTGCCATGGACCGGAGGCACGCGCATGAGGCCGGCGCCAAAGGCCAGGCCAAGCGCCTGGTGCCCAAGACAAATTCCCAGCAAGGGCAAACCCCGCTGCGCCACTGCCTGCACCACGCCCACCAGCCCCGCGCGAACCGGATCGGTCGGCCCCGGCCCCACCACCACCAGGTCGGCCCCGTCGAGCAAACCCGCATCGCGCGCCACATCGCCGCCAGGGAGAAGGACAACGTCTGCCCGGTCAACCGGCAGGCTTTCGACAACATTCAAGCTGAACGAGTCGTGGTTTTCGAGGAACAGCACGCGCACGCGGCCATGGGAGCGCAATTGCGCGGGCGATGCAAGCGAAGGACACAACGGTTCCCGACCAACGCCTTCGTCGTTGTCCGGCGCACGCATGTGCCGGTATTATCCCCGCCGGAGGCTGACATGCCGCGCGAAGATCAGACTAGCGACGATATCTCTCGTTTCGACCGGGACCGGTGCGAGGGAAGACGACAGCGACGGCGATGCGTGGTCGCCTTGCTGCTCGCCGGGGCGCTGGTCGGACAAGCCGGGGCGGCGCTGGCAGAGGAACCGACGGTGGTGCGGGTGCAAAGATCGAAAGGGGCGTCTGACAGCAGGAAGGCGCAGTCGCGCGCCGACTTGGTCGAGGCCAAGCAGGCCTATGAGGAGGCTGCGCGTGCCTTCAATCTGGGCCAATGGGACGAGGCGGTGGCTGGCTTCCAGAAGTCCTACAAGCTGTCGGGTGACGCGGCCCTGTTGTTCAATGTGGCCCAGGCCCAACGCCAGGCCGGACACTACAGGGAAGCCGTGATCACCTACAAGTCGTTCCTGCGCGAGGTGCCCGAGACGCCCTATCGCGAAAACGTCGAGGCGAAGATCAGGGACTTGGAGTCAACCGAGGCCAAGGCCGCAGCCGACAAACCGGCTGAGGTGCCAGCACCAGTCAGCCCGCCGCCAGTTGCCAAGCAAGCCCTGCCGGTTGCGCCCGCTCCCCTGGCACCACCGCCGATTGCCAATCCAGTGGTGCCAGTGGCCGCGCCCCTGGCGCCACCGCCGACGGCCAGCCCGGCAATGCCCATCGCTCCTGCGCCCGTGGCCCCACCACCGGCCGCTGGCCAACCGACACCCATTTCTTCCCCGCCCCTGGCGCCGCTGCCGGCCGCCGCAATGCCTGTCGTTACTGCGCCGCCGGCACCCTCGCCTCCAGCGCCTACGCAGTCGCCGCCCATCGCAGCCCCGGCACCACTTCCCATCGCCCGGCCAGTTCCAACCGCGCCAGCAACTGCTCCGCCGCAGGCCTTGGATCTGCGCCAGAAACCCGCGACCGAAATACCCGCCGCCCAATCCGGAAGTCGCTGGTGGCTGTGGACCGGCATCGGCGTGGTCGTGGCCGCCGGGGTGGTGACCGGAATCTTACTGGCGATCCGGCACCCGGGGCGCGACAGCACCTGCCCGTCGGGACTCGACGGGTGCATCGCAGTGGGGAAATGACTGCTATGAAAGCGCGATTCTTCTTGGGGCTTGCGCCGCTGTGGCTGCTTGGCGCCTGTCAGTCCAACCAGCGCAGCCTGCTGGTCGTCGAGGTCAACAGCAACCTGACGATTCCCACCGAGTTGGACGCGATCGATCTGGCGATCACGGTCAGTGGCAAGACCCAGCACACCTACTATTCCCTGACCGACTCCTACCGGCTGCCCCTGCGCGTGGGCGCGGTGGAAGCCGGCGACACAGGCACCATCCAAATCGTCGTCTCCGGGGTACTGAACCATTCAGCCATCGTCAGCGAAACTGCGGACGTCGCCTTTGTCGAGGGCGAGTCGAAGCTGCTCAAGCTGTATCTGGCCCGCGAGTGCATCGTCAATCCGTGCCAAGATTCCAAGCAGACCTGCACGATCAACGGCACATGCCGGACCCCTATGCGGGGACCGTCCGACCTGACGCCCTTTGTGCCGGGCACCGGTGGCAGCAAGGCCATGGGCGGCAGCACGGGCACGGGCGGAAACGCGGCTTCCGGCGGCAGCGCTGGCACCTCGACTCCCCCTGCCACGCCCGACGCTTCGGTGGATCTGCAACCCGCGGGCAAGGACGCCGGGCCGCTCGCGCAGGACACACGCCCAGACACGGTCGGGGGATTCCGCAGCCTGGGGGTCAGCAAGACCGGCGCTGGCGCCGGAACGGTGATCTCGTCACCGCCCGGCATCACTTGCGGCAGCACCTGCAGCAACGTGTTCAGCTTGGGCTCGGTCGTGACCTTGACCGCTTCTGCGAATGCCACCTCGGTTTTCACGGGCTGGACCGGCAACTGCACCGGCACCGACCCATGCACGCTGACCCTGGATGGCGACAAGACCGTCTCGGCCGCGTTCGATGCGCTGGCCCCTCCGAAGCCAACACCGCCGGATGCTGCGCCCCCTTCGCCGGATGTCGCGCCTGACGTTCCTACAACTGCCAAGAGTTTCAGCCTCACTGTCACCAAGTCTTCCTTGGGAACCGTGACGTCATCACCCGCTGGCATCAACTGCGGCACGATCTGCTCGGCCGACTTTGCGCCCGGCACTGTCGTCACCCTGACCGCGATCGGAGGTCCATCCGGAATCTTTACCGGCTGGTCAGGCGCCTGCACGGGGACCGGCACCTGCACCCTGACCATGGACGAGGCCAGGTCCGTCACCTCCACCTTCGTCTTGGCGCCGCCAATCGCGATCGACGCTCCTCGCGATGTTGTCGACGCCCCACGCCCGCCCGATCTGCGACCTGAGGTTGGAGTGACGCTCAACAACCTGACTGTCAGCAAGACTGGCACAGGCAGCGGAACCGTGACCTCCTCACAACCAGGCATCAACTGCGGCGCAAATTGCAGCGCCGGTTTTGCCCCCGGGGCCGCGGTCCTCCTCACCGCCACGCCTGATTTGGGATCGGCCTTCACGGGCTGGTCAGGTGCGTGCACCGGCACGACGACCTGTGCCCTCACCATGGATCTGGCCAAGACTGTCACCGCGAACTTCGCCGCCCAATGGACCCTCACAGTCGGCAAGGCTGGCGCCGGTGCGGGCACCGTCACCTCGTCGCCTTTCGGGATCACCTGCGGCGCCGCCTGTTCGGCTAGCTTCAGCAGCGGCTCGTTGGTCATCCTGACGGCCACCCCCGACGGAACATCGAACTTCACTGGTTGGTCGGGTGCGTGTACGGGCACAGGCGTCTGCACTGTCACCATGGACGCCGCCAATACCGTCACCGCCAACTTCAGCTCGCCGCTAGGCAGCCTGAACGTCAGCAAGACCGGCGGAGGCAGCGGCACCGTGACCTCGTCAGCGCCCGGCATCAGCTGCGGCACCACCTGCTCGGCCAGCTTCACAACTGGCACGCTCGTCTTCCTGGGCGCCACGCCGGACACAGGATCCACTTTCATGGGTTGGTCGGGTGCGTGCAGCGGAACTGGAGTCTGCGTCGTGACGGTAGAGGCAGCCACCTCAGTTGTGGCGAATTTTCAGGCACTCTCATACAGCTTGACCGTCGACAAGAGTGGCGCGGGGGCTGGGACCGTCGCGTCTGTACCTTCAGGCATCGCTTGCGGCAGCGCCTGCTCGGCAGCCTTTGCGTCCGGCGCCACAGTCACCCTGACTGCCACCCCTGCCGCCTCATCGACCTTCACCGGCTGGTCAGGCGTATGCTCGGGAACCGGGACCTGCCTTGTGACCATGGACGCGGCAAAGATGGTTACCGCCAATTTCGCCTTGGCCCAGTACGGTCTGACGATCAGTTACAGCGGCGCTGGCAGCGGGACCATCACATCATCTCCCCTTGGTATGACCTGCGCCCTCTCTACCTGTTCCGGAAGCTTCGACAGCGGCACTGTCGTCACCTTGACCGCCACACCGGAGGCAACATCGACCTTCGTGGGCTGGTCCGGCGCATGCACGGGCACTGACACCTGCATCTTAACCATGAATGCCGCAAAATCGGTCACTGCCAGGTTTATCAACAACTGTACGCCCCAGCCCATAAGCACTGGCGGCATCGTTTGCCCAGGCAGATTGTGTACAGTTGGGGGTTTCAGTGGCTACATGTTCAGCTACGGCGACGGGACGGCATCGTCCATCTGCATGGGCCCGGACGGTCTTTGCACCTCAGGAACAACCGGCGCGGTGGATGTGCCCTACTTCACAGTCTGGGGGGCTGGCTTCGGATTCAATCTGTCGCCCGACACCTCGCTCACCAACATTGTCGAGGTCCAGCTTCCAGGCACTGGCGTATCCGTTACAACGAGCAGCCTGCCCGTCGGAGCCAATCTGCGTCTCCAGGTTGGTGTCAGCGGAACTGACTACTACGCCTGGGTGACAACGACCACCCAGACCATTCCCTGGACCAGCTTCAAGTCTAGCCTCGGCGTAGCGCTGTTGGGCCCGCCCAAGACAGACGCAATCAAGTTCCAGGCCAGTTCCCTCGGCCTCGCCGGGTCCTTCGACTTCTGCGTGACCTCCCTGTCTTTCCAATAGCCATTCGGCTCAGACCCGCGGCGCAGTGGCGCTTCATCGTGCCGCGGCTTCGCCAGTTTGCGCTTCCACAAGCGCGTAGCGCAGTGATCAATCCCAGGTTGGCAGCGCTGTCACCAAGGTTGGCGGCTCAAGGTACACCGGAAGGTTTGCCGCCTTGGCAAATCTCCAAGAAAGGGCAGCAATCCGGCGAACGGCGGAGGGATTCCCTGCTCGGCAAGGGCGCCCGGGTCTGCGGCCCGCTTCTTGCTCGCATCCGGCCTCCATGATCGGACGTCATTCGCGTTTCCTCTCACGCGGCAGCCGGCAGGGTTTGCAGTGGGAGATCGCGTGCGCCCTCCCGTTGCTCCTCTCGGCCTGCCGATCCCCGCCGCCGAACTGGCCGCCTCCGCATGTCGGACAGGAGACCTCGTTCACCTTTCTTCTCGGCAGTCCGCCGCGTGCGATCGACATCCTGTTCGTGATCGACAATTCCCCGAGCATGGCTAACAAACAGGCTGCGCTGGCGGCCAACATTCCAAAGATGATCCAGATCTTGCAACAACTCCCAGGCCCGAACGGCGGCATCAGCTTGCCTGACGTGCATATCGGGGTGGTGAGCAGCGACATGGGGGCTGGGAACGCCGGACGGTGGCTGGGCGATCGAGGCCTGCTTTGGGGCAACGATCCCTCGCCGGGCGCGATCGCCACAGTTGGGGGCGCGGGCTGCGGCCTTGACCCAGGGGCCCGTTGGATTGAAGACGTATTGAAACTCGATGGATCCGGCCGCAGTCAAAACTACACAGGCGTCCTTGCGGACGTCTTTTCTTGTATGGCCCAGGCCGTCGGGTTTGGCGGCAGTGTCTACCCCCAGCCACTGCAGGCCCTGCGTGTTGCCGTCAATCCGCAGAGTGGCATCAATGAAGCAAACACTGGCTTTCTACGCTCCAAGGCCTACCTATTCATTGTGCTGATTTCCGACCAAGATGATTGTTCCGCTGATCCCGACGACACAAAGAACGATGGCCTATTCCTGCAGGTGAATCCAGGCGACAGTGCCCGCTTGAGGTGCGCCGCGCGCGGCCATATATGCAACGGCCAGCCGATTCCCGACTATGCTCCGGCAACGGGTTACACCGGTCAGGGCTTTTCTGCCGATCTTGGCGCGTGCGCAGCCAAGGACCAGGTCGACCCTGCCCATCCGGACCCGGCATATTTGCCGCTCATCAGGGTCGAGGACGTAGTCGACAGCGTCCTCGGTGCAAAAGCCGGTCGCGCCAATCGCGTCCTTGTGTCGGGCATTATCGGCTGGCCGACCTACAGTGACCGTCTTGACGCTCGCTACGCCATTGGCAAGGATTCCGCCGCGCCCAGCCCCCAGAATACCCTATGGGACACGTTACCCATCTGCACAGCTGCAGCCACCGCAGCCTCGGAAGGCAATGGCTACCAGGCCTACGCTGGTCTTCGCCTGAAGCAGTTTCTCGATACCCTCGGGCATCGGGATACAGATGGCAACGCCGTTCCCAACGGATTCAGCATTTGTGACCAGGACTTCACAAACGCCATGACACAGCTTGGTTCTGACCTTATTGGCTTCTTTCACCCCGGTTGCGTCTACTACCCCTTGGTCGACAGCAACCCGAGCACCCTTGCCGTCGATCCGGAATGCCAAGCTGTCCAGCAGGCATATTGCGATACCAACCAAACCGGCTGTCCGTCGAGCGGATATCAAGAAACCCCACTGCCCCAGTGTAGAAACTCGCAGGGAGAACGACTTGACCCAGGAAATCCAGAGCTCGACTCCGTCTCGGACGACAATCGGCCCTGTTGGTACCTGTTGTACGACCCAGATCCGCTGACCGGCTGCCCGATGGCATTCAGGGGCCAGACGATCTCGGTCCTCCGCCAGGCAGGTCACGTGGCTCCTCCAGGTTCACGATTGGCTATGACCTGCTGGACCTGTCCTGACCAAGATCCTCTGTGCCCCGGCCCCAGCCGATAGATGGTCGGCCGGATTTCCTAGTCCACCCCCACCAGCGCCTTGATGTACTGTCCGCGCGCAAAGGACCAGGCGTCAGTGCCCTGCTTCTGCCCCAGCTTGCCGCGGAACGCGTCCAGGCTCGCGAACTTGTGTTCGTCCATCCAGGTTGACAGCTCAGCCAGCATCTTGCCGATGTGAGCGGGCTGTTCGCGGTAGAGCACGCTGACCACCTGGACCGCCTTGGCGCCCACCAGGATCATCTTGGCGACATCCCGCCCAGTCCAGATTCCCGTGGTGGCGATCAGGTCCGCCTTGATCCGGTCGTTCAGCATGGCGACCCAGCGCAAGGGCAGCAGCGCTTCACCGGGCGCGCTCAGGCTGACCGACGAATGTCGGGATAGGCCATCCACGTCAATGTCGGGCTGAAGCAGCCTATTGAAGAGCACGAAAGCGTTGGCTCCGGCCGCCTCCAGGCGCGACACCACGTTCATCAGGCTGGTGTAGTAGGGATGAAGCTTGACCGCGATGGGGATCTTCACGGACGCGCGCACCCGCTCTAGGATGGAAAGCTCGCGTCGCTCGATGTCGGAAGCTGCAATGGCCGGGTCGAGCGCAGGCGAGTAGAAATTGAGTTCAATCCCACTCACGCCTGTGCCCTCCAATTGCTTGGCATAATCCCCCCAGGCCACCCGACTGACGCAGTTGAGGCTGGCGAAGATCGGGAACTTGACTGCCTTGCGGGCCTCCGCGACCCAATACAAGTGTTGCTTGGGCCCGCCGTACTCCATCTTGGGGAACATGCTGACCGCCTCGGCAAAGCCAGGCTCAAGATCGCCCAAACTGCTGCGGAATTCCTCCTCCTCCAGCTGGATTTGCTCCTCGAACAGAGACTTCACCACCAGTGCTCCAGCCCCCGCCTGCTCAAGTCTCTTGATACTGTCGATTGATTTCGACAGTGAACAGGATCCCACCACAATCGGATTGGCGAGTGGGACACCCATGTACGTAGTTCGTAGGTCTGCCATGATGCTCTCCTGTGCTTGAACGTTGACGCTTGTGGTGGCGTGGTCTAGAGGCGTGCAACCTTTGCCGGCTGGCCGTCGAAGTTCGGGCTTTTGCCCCGGGAAGGCGCAGTGGCTGCGGGTTCTGTCCTCATTCACTTGGTTTGATGCCAGCAGGTCGCAAAAGATGCCGCGTCGCCGCCGCTATTTTGGCGTGCCAGCCCAGCGTACCCGCGCCGACGCGCCAGGCACCGGGCCGCGATCCGCCCGCCCCGGTTGCCTCAGAATTCTGAGGCACCGCGGCTACGGCAACCCGGACGGCGTCAGAATTCCGAAGAATCGACTGCGCTCTGGCTGGATCATGGACTAAACCGGCCAAGTCGGTCTTGGCCCCGAACTTGCTGAGAACCCCTGTATAGCCCACCAGGAGACTCCAATGTTTTCAATCCACTCCAAGACCGCCTGCCTCGCTCTCGCCGCTTTCCTGCCCGCCACGCTTGCCGCTTGCGGCTCGGGGACGTCGACCCCGAATATCGACACGGCCAAATCTTCTGTCCAGCGCATCGTCGACCCGCAGGTGCCGTCCGCTGATAGCACCACCCTGGCCTCTGACAACGCTGCTTTTGCTTTCGATGTCTACAAGCGGCTCATTCTGGAAAAGTCCAATCTGATCTTTTCACCGGCCAGCATCTCCATTGCTTTGGCCATGACCTATGCCGGCGCGGCGGGCACGACAGCGACCGAGATGGCCCAGACGCTTCACTTCACCCTGCCACCCGCGCAGCTCTACCCGGCATTCAATGCCCTGGATCAGGCGCTGGCCTCGCGCGGCCAGGGCCAGCTTGGTGCAGACGGCGGGCCGATGCGGGTGAACCTCGTCAACGCCCTGTGGGCCGAGAAGACCTATACCTTCAAGTCCGATTTTCTCGACACCCTGGCGGCGAACTTCGGCGCTGGACTGAACCTGCTCGACTTCATCAATGCGCCCGAGCCATCGCGCATGACCATCAACGCATGGGTCGCCAATCAAACCGAGGACAAGATCCAAGATCTGCTAGCGGAACACATGATCGAT
>Ga0265330_10001509_pt1 | contig 13454 bp, 7 predicted proteins | sample 41919metaG_FD_202083 | JGI IMG/M metagenome (GOLD analysis project Ga0265330, IMG submission 202083) | Rhizosphere microbial communities from Carex aquatilis grown in University of Washington, Seatle, WA, United States - 4-19-19 metaG | ecosystem: Host-associated > Plants > Roots > Rhizosphere >... | reverse complement strand
CCGTCTTCGTACACCACCGGAGATCTGCCGTCGATCTTGATCAGGTGTTCAGGTCATCCGGCACGCAGCAGACGCGCCCAAGCGCGTCTGCTGCTCACACGGACTAAAACCACGGGCTGCTAGGTGTACCTGTACGATGGCCTCGGGTGGTACAATGCGGACTTTCCAGCTTGAGAGTCTTGGCCGTCCATGTCCTCCCTTGCCTCTGTTTTGATATTCCTCCTGGCGAACGCGGGAGACGCCGTGTCGGGCGCCGTGCCTCAGCCGGAATCCCCGTCCAAGGCGCCACCGTCGCGAGGATTGGTGATCGTCCTGCGGCCCGCGGATGTCGATGAGCTGACCCGCACCGCTCTGTCCCGAGTCACGGGCGAGCTGAACGCAGCCGAGTTCCAAACCACCTTTGTCACGCTCGACCCAGCCCAGGATCCGACGTCGCAAGTAGAAACTGTCGCGCCGGAGTCCGGCTCCGTCGCTGCGTTTGCCATCGCTCACATCGGCGAGCCGGCGGGCCACACGATTGCCATCTGGGTTTCGGATCGCGTGGGGCAGCGGACCAGCATTCTGCGAATGGCCATCCAGGGCGACGACATCAGCCACGACGCCGCAGTCCTTGCTGTGAATGCCATTGAGCTGATTCGTGTCAGCCTCGCCGGCCTGTGGCCCGCACCGCCCGCCGCCACGACTCCCAAAATGGACCAAGCGGTCAAGCCATCGCAGCGGCCGCTGATTACAATTGGGCTGGGCATCGCGATGCAGCAGGATGCGGGATTTCACTTTCCGTCGTTGCAACTGACCGGTTCATTGAGGGCCATGGTCACGTGGCCGCGCGGGCTGGGCATCAAGGCCCAGGTGAGCGGCCTTGGCCCGGCCCTTACGCTGACCGAAAAGTATGGAACGGCCCAGCTGCATCGCGAACACGCATCGCTGGGACTGACCTGGACCTTTCTGCGCCGACCGCGGCTGCAGTCCCTGGTTGTGGCGTCGGCGGGTGTGGCGCACCTGAGCGGTGAAGGAGAAGCCGCTCAACCCACGCGCGCGGTTGCCCGCTCAGCCGCTACTTGGTCGGCGCTGGGTTCGGCCGGTATTGCCGTGGCTGTTCGGCTCGTGAAAAGATTCTGGTTGGCCGCCGAATTGGACGGCATCGCGACCATCCCCCCCCTGGTCATTCGCATTGCCGACACCGATACCAAACCGTTCTCTCGCCCAGGAGTCCTGCTCGATGTTGGGCTACACGTCGCTTTCTAGATCCGCGTTGAAGCTGATCCTCTTAGGGACCGTGGCGGCCTGCTCGCCACAAACCCTGACCCTGGTCGATCTCTTTACGGACGGGGGCCTGACTCCGCCTTCTATCGACGGCAATTCCCAAGAAACCTCGGATGGCGCAACCATCGCGGGCTTGTCGCGCGGCTTGGTCGGCCTGTGGCACCTCGACGACGTCGTCGGTAGTACACTCGCCAGCGATTCTTCGGGCAATGGCAACGACGCGATACTGGTCGGACTGGATCCAGCGCTGGCCTGGGTGACCGGTCGCCAAGGGGGGGCTCTGGCCCCCAACGGCCTGGGATACGCCTCGGCCGCCGACTCTCCTAGCATCGACAGCATCACTGCCCAAGTGACGCTGGCCGCTTGGGTCTATTTCGATGGGGTGATTCCGGTCGACTATGGGACAGCCATCTCGCGGCAGATCAGAGCCACCAATGAGCAGTACTACCACCTGTCGCTGTACCAGGACGGCACCCCCACGTTGTTCATCGGGTTCTCGGCCAGCATCCCAGCTGCCCGGCCGACTGCGCCCCAGCCGGTCGTTTCCCGACGTTGGACGCACCTGGCAGGAACCTATGACGGTGCCCTGGCAGTCCTGTACGTCGATGGCGTCGCAGTCGGCTCGCGACCGATCACGGGCGGCTTTCCCCGCGACACGACTCCGGTCATCTTGAGCGGCAATGGCAACGCGGGGGCGGTTTCCGAATTCTTTCCCGGCCGTCTCGACGAGATCGTGCTTTACAACCGCGCCCTCGCCTCTGACGAGATCAAGTTGCTCGCAACCCCGGTTGCATTCTAGCCTCGCCAACGCCAGGTGACTTACGTGAAAAAGCTCCATTCCCCCGCCCTCAAGGGTGGCCTTTCCTGCATCCTCTTGGCCGCCGCCGTCATCTACGTCGAGGTCAGGATCAGGCCGCAGGTTCTGTACTACTGGAATCCAGAACTTTTCCTGACGAGCTTCGCATTCTTCCGCGATATCGCGCTACTGCCCGGCGGCTTGACGACCTATGCGGACAAGTTCCTTTTCCAACTCAACGCGCTCCCCTGGTTGGGCGCGCTGTCGACTGTCTTCTTGGCGTCTCTGGCTGGCGTCTTTGCCAACCGCATCTATTCCGCGCTCACTGGCGCACGTTCCTCCCTCTTCACGGTTGTCCCCCTCTTTTTCCTGCTCTGCACCCTGAACCAATTCCGCATCATTCCCCTGACTAAACTCCTTTCCACGCTTCTGCTCGCGGATATTTTCATTCGCCTCCCGGCAGGGAAAGCCCTTCTTAGGGTCTTCGTCTTCCTTCTCGCCTCATGCTTCTTCATCCTCATAGTGGAGGATCTGTACTGGCTCTTCGCCGCACTATGCATCCTTTCTGAAATTCTTCGCCATGAGACTCGATGGGCCGGCCTCCTGTACGCTGCCTTGGCATTTCTCGTCCTATTCGTCGACCACCGATATCTCTATCTCACACATGCGAAAGTCGAATCGCCGGCAACCGCCCTTTCCGTCGCCATCGACCGCGGTTCCTTCACTGAGCAGGCCTTCCTTGTCGGCATGGCACTGCTTGCCGTTGCCGTCGCCTTCAGGAAGAGAACCCTCTCCGGCCTTGCCCTGCTACCGATTCTCGTCATCGGATATGTCGACCTCCAGACCTGGCTGCCGATTTCCAAGCTCCTATTCGCCATTCTCATCGGCGCCCCTCTTCTATCGGCGCACTATTTCGCTCGGCGCAAGAAGAGGTCCGGACGCTGCCCTGTGTGGACAAGAGCGGCCTTCATTAGCTCGCTTGCTCTGCTTGCCGCGCTGACGATTGCCCTCGCCTTCAACGACTACTGGAGTTCCGTCCTGAAACTGAACTTCTACTCCGCCACACGGCAATGGTCGGCCGTCCTAGACGAGGTGCAAAAGCCGTCGCTCGCCGACGCTTCGCCCATATTGGTTTCGCCGTTCATACTCGAGGCGTTGCACTTTACCGGCGGTCTGCCGGACGAACTCTTCAAGTACCATCAGCTCTACCCCCCCTACGCTGCGAATGTCACTCCCGAGACCCTTCGCGAGGACCTAGAAAAGGGAAAATACATCGTCAACCTTCAGCAAAACGCCCGGGTGTGCTTTGAACTCGGACTGATCAACTACGCCGAACTCACAGCCTACGATGTGATGGAATATCGTACTGATCTTCTATCCTCGTATCAACTACTCGCCCTCACCTACCTGTTGAAGGGCAATCCTGAGGCCAGTCGCCCCTTCCTCGTCAAGATAAAGCAGAATCTCTTGTCCAGCGCATGGGCCGACCGCTACCTGGCCTACACCGACAACCCCACGCGGATGGAGGGCGACGACTATCTGACGTCGATCAAATCGCGAATCCTTCTAACCGACGATCCCATCGGGGCCCTGATGAAACGACCGCCGTTCTTTGAAATTGCGTCTCGACTGGCGGCGCACAATCCCAACAACCAGATGGCGCGCGAGTACATGATGGCCGCGTATCTGATCAACGGGCAGCTCGCCAGGATATACGAGATCTTCTTTCCGCGCGACGGCTCCCCTGCCCCGCTGGCTGGCGACACAATCCCTCGCGTTTGTCAGGAGGCTGCCCTGATGTATTTGGCCGCCACCGGTCAGGAGACACCGCCAGCGGTGGCAAGACGAATACAGCCGGCAATTTTCCGCGACTTCATGGAATACTCCGACATTCTGCGCCAGCGTGCTGCCGACTATCCCGTGAGCGCCGCTGCGTACGAATCCAAATTCGGCACGACCTATCTCTACTACTACACGTCCCTTACAGATCAGAGCCTTGTGAACCAAAGGCAATCATGGACGTACACCATCGATCCAATTCAGTAATTGGGGCCTGCCTCGCTACTCTGGCGGGAATGGCCATTTCCTGCACCGGTTTCGACGCGCGTTCGGCTGTTTCCGCGGGAAGGCCGCCGTCCATTCGGCCGGACTATTCAAACGCGGTCATTCCACCCAACATTGCGCCGCTGAACTTCACCATTGGTGATTCCGGCGAGGGATTCGCTGTCGTCATCAGCTCGAACAAAGGACCAAGCATTTCAGTCGTCGGCGCATCGCCTGAAATTGCCATTCCTTTCCGGAAATGGCGTCGGCTTCTGCAGGAAAACGCAGGAAATCAGCTTGAATTTCATGTCTACGCAAAACGACAAGGGCGCTGGTACGCATTCTTCCCGATTACGAACAGGATCGCCGCTGAACCCATCGATCGCTACATCACCTACCGGATGACCTACCCGCAATTCTACATGAAGAACAGGTTGGAAATACGGCAACGGGACGTGGAGGCCTTTAAGGAAGAAGTGATCCTTACACCCAAGGATGGCTGTTTCAATTGCCATACTTTCTATCGTCATTCCACCGACAGATTCCTTTTTCAGGCGCGATTTCATGGCAAGAACTACATGATGCTCCATGACCGGGGAAAGACCTCGCTCGTCACGCCGACCCTCAAGAGGCCGGGGTCGGGGTATGCGTCCTGGCACCCCAATGGCGATCTCGTGGCACTCTCAATGGATGGGAAGGTATCGGTATTTCCCTTTATCGCCGGCCGCGGCGCCGAAGAGGTGCTCGAATACACCGATTTGGACGGCGACATAGGCATCTACGATCTGCGCAGCAACACCGTATCTACGACGCCGGAGATTTCCCGAAACGACAGAATGGAGACCCAGCCCGCATGGTCTCCTGACGGCAAGTACCTCTATTTTGTCAGCAGTCCGTTGGTCCCCAAGGAGGAGTTTCTAAAGGTACAGTACGATCTTCGGCGCATCGGTTACGACGCCGACCGCAACGCCTGGGGTGAGGCGGAGACGCTGGTCGCGGCCAAAGAAACCGGGTTGGGGGCCACATTTCCAGCGGTGTCGCCCGACGGAAAGTTTCTGCTTTTCTGCATGACCGATCGGGGGTCATTTTCAATCATTCGGCAGAGCACGGATCTCTATCTGATGGATCTGGAAAAGAAGAGCTATAGGAAACTGGCCATCAACAGCGACCACTCGGATTCCTATCATGCTTGGTCAAGCAACAGCCGGTGGATCGTCTTTTCGAGCAAGCGCGGCGACGGCATTTTCGGGAAACTGTTTCTTAGCTATATAGACAGCGGTGGGACCGAGCACAAGCCAATAGTCCTGCCGCAACAGGACCCCCGCTATTATGAGAGCTTCACCAAGAGCTACCAGCGGCCGGAATTCACCACGGAGCCTTTCAAGGTCAGCCCTGCTGATCTCAACGAGATCATCGGTGACGCCGACAAGGTCGTCAGCGCGGCCTATGCGGAAGAACGGCGCTAGATCTTTCTGACAGTGATCTTCTGCGCCGGCCCAATCGCCTCGCGGGGTAGGAGACAGCGCCAAGAGCCAGCAATCCGGCCGCAAAGAACCACGGCGCCGGATACCGAGCATAGCCTGGCGCGCTCCATGTGCGACCGCCATCACGCGTGCTTAGGATCGTTCCATCGTCGCCCACGGCCCAGCCACACTGCCCATCGTCAGCGAACGTGACAGCGTGAAGCTCGCTGTTGCTGCCACCCCATTGGGCCTGCCAAGTGTCGCCACCGTCCTGAGTGCTTAGGATCGTTCCGTCACTCCCCACAGCCAAGCCGCGCTGCCCGTCTCGCTGCAACGTGACCGTGGAAAGCTTGCTCTTGCTGCCACTCGACTGCGGCCGCCAGGTGTTGCCGCCGTCCCGCGTACTCAGAATCGTTCCGTCGGTGCCAGCGGCCCAGCCGCGCTGGCCATCGCTGGCGAACGTCACAGTGTAAAGCCAGCTCTTGCTACCGCTCGATTGCGTTTGCCAGGTGTTGCCGCCGTCCCGCGTGCTCAGGATCGCTCCTTCGCTGCCAGCCACCCAGCCCCGCTGGCCGTCGTGGGCGAAGTTCACAGCATAGAGCCAGCTCTCGCTGCCGCTCGATTGGGCCTGCCAGGTGTTGCCGCCGTCTCGTGTGTGCAGGATCGTGCCGTGATAGCCGACGGCCCAGCCACGCTGCCCATCAGGGGAGAACGTCACGCCGGAAAGCCCATACTTGACGCCGCTGGAATGGGCCTGCCAGGAGTCGCCGCCGTCCCGTGTACTCAGGATGGTTCCTTCGTCGCCAACGGCCCAGCCACGCTTGCCGTCGCGGCTGAACGTCACGGCGGAGAGCCCGTTCTTGCTGCCGCTCGAATGGGTCTGCCAGGTGTTGCCGCCGTCGCGCGTGCTTACGACGATGCCGCCAACGCCGACCGCCCAGCCGCGCTGGCCATCGCCGGCGAAACTGAGGCCGTAGAGCCATCTCCTGGGGCTGCTGGTCTGGGCCTGCCAAGAATGGCCACCATCGCCCGTGCTCAGCATCGTTCCATGGACGCCCACGGCCCAACCGTGCTGACCATCGCTGAAAAGCGCCACGGCGCGAAGGCCGTCTTTGCTGCCGCTCGACTGAACCTGCCACGTGACCCCACCGTCACGCGTGCTCAGAATCGTTCCCTCGCTTCCCGTGGTCCAGCCGCGCTGGCCATCGCTGGCGAAGGTCACCGCGAAAAGCCAGTTCTTGGTGCCGCTCGATTGGGCCGTCCAGGTGTTGCCGCCATCACGCGTATTCACGATCGTTCCATCGGCGCCCACGGCCCAGCCCCGTTGCCCGTCGCTGGTGAAGGTCACACCGGATAGAATGCTGTCGCTGCCGCCCGTCTGGGGTTGCCAGGTGTTGCCAGCATCGTGCGTGGCGAGGATGGCTCCTAACCCGACCGCCCAGCCCCGCTGTCCGTCCTCGCTGATCCTCACGGCCAGGAGAAAGTTCTCGGTGCCGCTGGACTGCGCCTGCCAGGTGTTGCCACCGTCGCGCGTGCCCAGGATGGTTCCGTCGCCGCCGACGGCCCAGCCGCGCTGTCCGTCGCTGGCGAAGGCCACAGCGGAAAGAATGCTCTTGCTGCCGCTGGACTGGGCCCGCCAGTTGTCGCCGCCATCGCCTGTGTTCAGGATTGTTCCATCGGCGCCGACAGCCCAGCCGCGCTGCCCGTCGCTGGTGAACGTCACGGCAAGCAATCCCCTCGTGGTGCCGGACCTCTGAGCTTGCCAGGACTTGCCCCCGTCGCGCGTGCTCAAGATGGTTCCATGGTCGCCCACGGCCCAGCCGCGCTGCCCGTCGCTGGTGAAGGCGAGGCCAGACAGGTCGGAACCCACAATGGGTACCCGCAAGAAGCGGTTCCGTTCGATCGGCTCTCGCAACCATTGCCTACTGAATAGCCTTGGCTCGGTTGCGAACGGGTCGGTTGTCGGTCTTTGGACATGTCCAATCCGCCCCAGCACGAGCAGGACCGCCACGGCGACCCCGATCAAAGCCACCCAGGGGGCCAATCGGGAGCGTACTGAACGCTCCCGATCGCCCTCCGAACCCACCCTTTCAGGCTGGTTCATCACTCGCCCCACCCTGGCCTGCGCCTGCAAGTGCAGCCCGACGCAGGCCTGCGGTCAAATCGGCCTGTCACTTTCGTCGGCTCACCCTCTCACGTCGCCGATGCACAACAAAGCCCACCAGTCCGAGCATAACGAAGAGGTACCCTGCCGAGCAGCATCTGGATCTCGTGCCGATTCCGCAAGAACAGCCCGCGTCGGTCGCAACGTGGGTTGGCCCTGTGCCGGTTTGTCCGGCGGCCCCAGCACTAGTGCTCGCCCCTGTTCCAGCCACTCCCGCGGTTGTCGCTGTTGCGAGCCCTCCGGTGCTTGCCATGGCATTTCCACCGGTCACCAAACTGCCGCCCGCAGCTCCGCCAGTTTCGGGCGTCCCTGCGCTGCCACCCATGTCGCCGCCCGTAGCAGCCCCGCCGCCGCTCGCGCCAGCGGACCCGGTAGTCCCGCCACCGCCCGAGCCTGCGGCACCGCTGCCGTCAGGATACGTGATGTTGGGCTTGGGCGGATCGGTCATCCCGTCGCCCAGGTAATAGTCCAACATGTGCGATTGGATGTAACCCTTTTCGCACATGCTGTTTCGATATTCGGGATCGTGCACGAGAGTGTAAATGCGCTTCTCCGTTGCGATAGCCGTTGTGTAGATCCGCATCGACGCACTATCGGATTGTTCCAGCAGCACTTCCTCGCGCCAGTCGCCGAACATATCGCCGTACAGCGGGGCTGCGTCGCGCGGTCCGTAAATGCCGCCCGTAAACGTCACACTGCTAAAGCCACCGCTGGGCGCGCCCGGATAGGCCCATTTTGTTATCTTGTTGTCGTTCAGATTCTCGCTCAACACATCGCCGTCCCAGAAGATGCGGAAGTTTTGGTCAGGCGCATCGGTCCCTATTTGCTTGGGAGCCAAAGTGCTCAAGGTCGTCGCGGTGTTCAAGTCCGCATTGTTGTACACCTTGCTGCCCGTCCAGCATTCGTACCCTTTGTAGGTCGGGTCGACGTCTCCGCATGTCCCACGCGCCAGGTCGGTGGTACCAGCGCCAACCTTTCGTAGTACAGTGCCCTTCGTGGCGTCATAGTAGATCCAGTCATATCCAGACCTCTGTCCAATGGCCCAGCCTTCTAGGCCGGGCCGCGTGGGATCGAGATCGCCTATATGCCATCGGTCCCCGTGAGAAACGCCCTGAGAAGTCATATTCCAGAAGATCGATCCGTCCCCTTTGATGGCGTAGCCACCGTTGACACATTCATCGATGCCGTCGGCATCAAGGTCGAGACATCTGACCTGGTGGTTGTTGGCATAGGAATTTATCGGGGTTCGTACGGCCTTGAACCGCAGCGACCAGGCGGCGTCTTTGAAATCAAATCCCATGTCCATCATTGCCGCCGTCCCACCAGCTTTTCCCTTGAAGTACAGGCTGGGATGCACGCCGTCCCAATAGGCGATGCTGAAATGGCCGGTTACGTTCCCAGTCGCTTTCAGATCTTGCGGGACAGCCACTTCCTTGCCTTTCTCCGCGCCGGTGACTCCGTCGACTGCGACGATGAACGAGTCGGTTTGAGTGGTCGACGCGTTCAGGACTTTGCCATCCCCGAAGATCATGCCATTGCCGCCCCTGAGTATCAGTTCGGCCTTGCCGTCGCTGTCGATGTCATACACGGTTTCATCGTCGGCATGCCCACAGCTGATGGTGTCCGGACCCGATAGTGAAAGGTCGGTATTCGTACTGTTGGGGCCCATATCGACCCGCCACATGAACGTACCGTCTCTCTTGTACGCGTCGACATACTGGGATACGCCGGCCTGGAACCGGTCCACGACAAAGTCGTATTCGCCATCCCCGTCCAGATCGCCGACATAGGCAAGATGGATCTTCCTGCCGCCTGCGTCCTTGAGCGGGATTTCAAGGTAGCCATTGGGCAGATTCGTCGCGGTTGTCCCGGTCGCTTCCTCGACGCCCCCGATGATGGCTTTCAGGGTATAGCTGCCGATAGCGCCGCTGTCCTGATAGTTGGTTGAGTTGGTGATCGGCGCGGTATTCAGCTTCGCCGTGCCCTTGTACACGTTGAAGGCGACATCTGTGCCCTGTTCCGTGCCGTAGAGCCGCCACGACAGAAGCGTCCCCCCGGTCCCTCCCCCAACCGCCACAAAGCCGCGGCCGAGTTTCTCCATAATGCGCTGCCCGTGGGCGGGCATAGCCATCAGGCAAATGCCCAGGAAGAAAAGAGACAGAAAGCCTTTGTTTCTCATCGGGTCGCTCCTTTCGGACTACACGGTCGAGGGACCGGCTTCTCTCTCTTGGCGAGTTCCGGGGAGAAGCAGGGTTGCCAACGGGCGCATGGCGTGAACAAACATTGTTCAACAGTAGACGGGGGATCCACCCACCGAAAAGGGTCAACGGGTCGCGAACGGTCGTTCAGATCAAGCCAAGAGGCAATCCGAAGCGTGCGTGACACTCGATATTTGCTTCCACATTGTGGCGCACTCACACCCCGGCCCCTGTCCGCGGATAGGACCTGACGCGGGCCTGGGGACGAATCAGCCTGTCACCTTCGCCTGCTCTGACGTCGCCGGCGCAGAACAAGGCCCAACAGACCCAGCATGACGAAGAGAGCACCCGCCGAGTCCCGCCCTGAGGTCGCACCGATTCCGCACGAACAGCCCGAGCCGGCCGCAACGTTGTTTGGCACGGTGCCGCTCTTTCCTGCGACCGCGCCGGCAGCCCCGCCGCTGGTTTGCGCCACTGTTCCAGCCGCCCCCACGGTTGTTGCGACCGTCACTGTGCCTCCACTACTTGCCACAGTATTTCCGCCGGTCACTGGATTGCCGCCTGCAGCCCCGCCTGTTGCGCTCACGCCCGCCACTCCGCCGCCCGTAGCGGGAGTGCCACTGGTCCCAGTCTTGCCTGCGCTGCCACCCATGCCGCCGCCGGTAGCCACCGCGCCGCCTGAGCTTCCGCCTCCGCCGCTCGTTCCGCCCACGACCGTCGCACCGCCGCCACTCGCACCGCCGGAATCGCTGGTTGCGCCGCCGCCGCTCGCGCCGGCGGCCCCAGTGGTCGCGCCGCCGCCACTCGCGCCTGCGGACCCACTGGTCGCGCCGCCGGCCGCACCTGCGGCACCGGTGCTCCCCCCGCCGCCGCTCGCGCCAGCGGACCCGGTAGTCCCGCCACCGCCCGAGCCTGCGGCACCGCTGCCGTCAGGATACGTGATGTTGGGCTTGGGCGGATCGGTCATCCCGTCGCCCAGGTAATAGTCCAACATGTGCGATTGGATGTAACCCTTTTCGCACATGCTGTTTCGATATTCGGGATCGTGCACGAGAGTGTAAATGCGCTTCTCCGTTGCGATAGCCGTTGTGTAGATCCGCATCGACGCACTATCGGATTGTTCCAGCAGCACTTCCTCGCGCCAGTCGCCGAACATATCGCCGTACAGCGGGGCTGCGTCGCGCGGTCCGTAAATGCCGCCCGTAAACGTCACACTGCTAAAGCCACCGCTGGGCGCGCCCGGATAGGCCCATTTTGTTATCTTGTTGTCGTTCAGATTCTCGCTCAACACATCGCCGTCCCAGAAGATGCGGAAGTTTTGGTCAGGCGCATCGGTCCCTATTTGCTTGGGAGCCAAAGTGCTCAAGGTCGTCGCGGTGTTCAAGTCCGCATTGTTGTACACCTTGCTGCCCGTCCAGCATTCGTACCCTTTGTAGGTCGGGTCGACGTCTCCGCATGTCCCACGCGCCAGGTCGGTGGTACCAGCGCCAACCTTTCGTAGTACAGTGCCCTTCGTGGCGTCATAGTAGATCCAGTCATATCCAGACCTCTGTCCAATGGCCCAGCCTTCTAGGCCGGGCCGCGTGGGATCGAGATCGCCTATATGCCATCGGTCCCCGTGAGAAACGCCCTGAGAAGTCATATTCCAGAAGATCGATCCGTCCCCTTTGATGGCGTAGCCACCGTTGACACATTCATCGATGCCGTCGGCATCAAGGTCGAGACATCTGACCTGGTGGTTGTTGGCATAGGAATTTATCGGGGTTCGTACGGCCTTGAACCGCAGCGACCAGGCGGCGTCTTTGAAATCAAATCCCATGTCCATCATTGCCGCCGTCCCACCAGCTTTTCCCTTGAAGTACAGGCTGGGATGCACGCCGTCCCAATAGGCGATGCTGAAATGGCCGGTTACGTTCCCAGTCGCTTTCAGATCTTGCGGGACAGCCACTTCCTTGCCTTTCTCCGCGCCGGTGACTCCGTCGACTGCGACGATGAACGAGTCGGTTTGAGTGGTCGACGCGTTCAGGACTTTGCCATCCCCGAAGATCATGCCATTGCCGCCCCTGAGTATCAGTTCGGCCTTGCCGTCGCTGTCGATGTCATACACGGTTTCATCGTCGGCATGCCCACAGCTGATGGTGTCCGGACCCGATAGTGAAAGGTCGGTATTCGTACTGTTGGGGCCCATATCGACCCGCCACATGAACGTACCGTCTCTCTTGTACGCGTCGACATACTGGGATACGCCGGCCTGGAACCGGTCCACGACAAAGTCGTATTCGCCATCCCCGTCCAGATCGCCGACATAGGCAAGATGGATCTTCCTGCCGCCTGCGTCCTTGAGCGGGATTTCAAGGTAGCCATTGGGCAGATTCGTCGCGGTTGTCCCGGTCGCTTCCTCGACGCCCCCGATGATGGCTTTCAGGGTATAGCTGCCGATAGCGCCGCTGTCCTGATAGTTGGTTGAGTTGGTGATCGGCGCGGTATTCAGCTTCGCCGTGCCCTTGTACACGTTGAAGGCGACATCTGTGCCCTGTTCCGTGCCGTAGAGCCGCCACGACAGAAGCGTCCCCCCGGTCCCTCCCCCAACCGCCACAAAGCCGCGGCCGAGTTTCTCCATGATGCGCTGCCCGTGGGCGGGCATAGCCATCAGGCAAATGCCCAGGAAGAAAAGAGACAGAAAGCCTTTGTTTCTCATCGGGTCGCTCCTTTCGCGCTAGCGGGCTGCCCGGCCCTCTTCACCCTCAGCGACTTCTCAGGAGAGGAAGGTACGAGCGAACGCACACTGTGGATAGATGTGCTTGGTGTAGGAGGGGCCATGACCTGCAGAAACGGGTCAATAGGGCGTCCAAAATTGAAACATGCGCCGCATGACGTCATCAAAACCCCAGTCCCACAGCCAGACACAGCACGTGCGCCGCGGCTGATGTTGGTGCCGACCGTCGGCACCGTCTTGATGGTCGACCATGTCTGGAAGACATCAGCGCAATCGCTGTACATCTCGTGACCAGCCGAACCGGCGTCCGTGCAGAAACGCCAAATCCCATTCGCAAGTTCAATCAGGCGAGGCGCTTCCTTGTGATTGCCCCAGCCCGCCCATGCCGCTTGGTCGACGACTCAAAGAAGTTGTCCCACCGTGGCGGAAAATGCCCACATTCAGCTTTGGCCCGAAGGAATTTCTGCCGCTACTCTAGTAGGAGCGATTCTTTGTGCGGCCTCTTTTCTGAGCCGGTCTCCGCCGGAACAGGCACTTTTCTATTCGTAGGACATGCGCAGCGATCCCAACAAGATGAACAGAGACGGCGCCAAGATCCTGGTGCTGCCGGCCACGGATCTTTCCGCGACCGACGACACTGGTCTCGTCAGTGCGATCCTGGCTGGGGATCCCCGCGCGCCCCGCGTGCTTTGGGATCGCTACGCGCGTCTGGTCTATCGCATCCTGCGCCGCTCGCTGGGCCAGCAACATGAGGTCGAGGATCTGGTGCAGGAAGTTTTTCTGCATCTGTTCAGAAGACTGCCGACCTTGC
>Ga0265330_10001503_pt1 | contig 13501 bp, 9 predicted proteins | sample 41919metaG_FD_202083 | JGI IMG/M metagenome (GOLD analysis project Ga0265330, IMG submission 202083) | Rhizosphere microbial communities from Carex aquatilis grown in University of Washington, Seatle, WA, United States - 4-19-19 metaG | ecosystem: Host-associated > Plants > Roots > Rhizosphere >... | reverse complement strand
CGTCGCGAGGAGGCCCGGCCGCGACGCGCGCCGAGGGAAGATACTCGACGTATCTGACCGAGAAGCGAGAAAGCGGACGGGCCCCGCAGCAGCGACGGCGACGGGAGAAATTCAATCAGTAGTGTTAAGGAGCCGAATCGGCAAAGACCGCGCGAAAACAAACCGGATCGCATGCTTCCCCGTTGGGGGTGTACGTCTCGTACGTCGCGATCTTCGTGATCGCGGCGACGGAGGCGCCCGACGGGTCGGTGACGTCGAGAAGGAAGGTTTCTGACCACGGCGTCATTCGGCGCCGGATTCTATGTTTGGCGCGACCGATTTCCGTCGCAAGGTTGGATGCCGAATGCAGCGCAGCGACGGGCATGGTACTTTGGCAACATGAGGACGGGAGCAGTCTTGCTGTTTGCGTGCGGCTGGCTCGCCGGCTGCGACGAATCGCTGCTCGATCAGTTGACCGGCGGCGGCGGCAGCACACTTGCGACAAGCGGCGACCCACGGCTTCGCTTCGGCGGATGCGCGGTCGAAAACGTGAGCATCCTGGTCACTGGAGGGCTGGTCACGGCGCACTGACGGTTGTCCATGCAAACCCGTATTTACAGCCGTTTCTCGCTCACAGTGGCCGTGGCTTTGACTTCTTTTCCCGCCTGTGGCGCCAGGACCGCCCTCTATGCACTCGCTGCCGGAGCCAGCGACACTCCACCTGGCCTCGACGCGAGCGTTGCCACACCCGACGCCAGCGCAGCCGCGCCTGATTCCGGCGTCGCCCGACAGGACGCGGCCTTTTCCGGCACGGCCTCGTATCTGAGCGTTGGCCCGAGCTTCGCGTGCGCGCTGAGGAGCGGCGACGGGTCGATCACTTGCTGGGGCTGCGGCAGCGGCACGGCAAGCACGCCGCCCGCAGGTCGATTCCAATCGGTGGCTGCTGGCTCGGGGAGCGCCTGTGCCATTCAATCCGACGGAATCCTGGTCTGCTGGGGCTTCGACAGCGACCTCCAGAGCAATGTGCCCGTTGGCGCTTTCGTCGAGGTGGGCTTTGGGCAGTGGTACGCCTGCGGGCGACGGGCGGATGGCACCGTTCTTTGCTGGGGCGAGTCAGGCACAACCGCCGCGCCTCCGGGCGTGTTCACGTCGATCGGCGTGGGCGCCTTCACCGCCTGCGGCGTCACCGCAGACCAGACACTCGCGTGCTGGGATAATTCTGATCGCACGACCCCGCCCCTGGTGGCCAAAGGTACCTTCAGCTCCGTGGCTGTTGGCGACTCCCACGCCTGCGCCATCCGCACCGATGGCACCGTGACTTGCTGGTCCCTGTACGGTGGTGACGCCCCAGTTCCTCCGGTTGGCTCGTTCACGGCCATCCGTGCAGGCAACAGCGCCACGTGCGGAATACGATCGGACCTGTCGCTGGCGTGTTGGGGAGTAGACGCGCTGTCGACGCCGCCCGCAGGATCGTTCGCGGAAGTCGGTGTCGGCGACGCCTATGCCTGCGGACTCGAGGTCGACGGAACCGTCGTTTGCTGGGGCGACAATGGTTGTGGGCAAGCTCTGCCGCCCGTCGGCACATACAATCAGATCAGCGCGGGTGGCGCGCATGTGTGTGGCCTGCAAACAGACGGGGCCGTCGTCTGCTGGGGCTCGGACATTTTCGGGGAAACAGACCCGCCGGCAGAAAAATTCGTCCAGGTCAGCGCGGGGATGGTTCACACTTGCGGAATTAAGACAGACGGCGCCATTGCCTGCTGGGGCGACAATCGCTGGGGGCAGAGCACAGCTCCCTCAGGGACGTTTATCCAAGTGAGCGCGGCACCTGCGACCGACTTCCAACAAACCTGCGCCGTGAGATCCGACGGTGCGGTTTTGTGCTGGGGTGATAACTCGTTCAACCAAACGGAAGCGCCGGCCGGGTCCTTCCGCGAGGTGAGCACCTCGGGCGACCACGCCTGTGCCATCCGATCGGATGGGACGATTGCGTGCTGGGGGAACAACCAGTGTGGGCAGAGCCTAGCTCCTTCCGATACCTTCCAGCACGTCAGCGCAGGAGAATGCTGGTCCTGCGCCATCCAAACCGGCGGAAAGGTCACCTGCTGGGGCACGGCCAGCCTCGCCGAGGACGAAACCGCAGATCCACCCTCGGATACATTGGTCCGGTTGAGCTTGGGCGGTGGAATCCAAGGCTATGCCTACGTCTGCGCCTGCGGAATACGAAGCGATGGCAGCCTTGCGTGTTGGGGGGATTGTGGAGGTGTTTCGGGTGCGTCTGAGGCGCTTACCCAAGTCAGCGTGGGTGCCGGATCCGTATGTGCCCTGGACGTCGAGGGCCACCCGTGGTGCTGGGGTGCACAGGCACGCCAGCCTTTGTGAACGTTCGTTACGTCGCCGCTACGATGTGGCCCTTGGATTTCGCCTCGAGCGGGGTTTCCTCGCCCTCGGGCAGGACCGTGGCGTGGCCGAGCACGGCTTCGGCGAGACCGTCGATAAGGTCGTAGGCCACCGGTACCACCACCAAGGTGAGCAAGGTCGAGGTGATGAGGCCGCCGATGACCGCGGTGGCCATGGGGGCGCGCATCTCGCCGCCTTCGGAGAGTCCCACGGCCACCGGCATCATGCCGAAGATCATCGCCCCGGTGGTCATCAGAATGGGCCGCAATCGCACTGGCCCGGCCGCCAGCAAGGCCGCATGTCGGTTCTTGCCCTGGCGACGCAGGGTATTGGTGTAATCCACCAACAAGATTGCGTTCTTGGTCACCAGGCCCATGAGCAAGATGATGCCGATCATGGTCATGATGTTGATGGGCTGGTGAGCGATGGCGATGGCCCCCAGGGCGCCCACCATGGACAGAGGCAGCGAGAGCATGATGGTGAACGGGTGCAGGAAGCTCTCGAACTGCGCGGCCAGCACCAAGTACACGATAATGATGGCCAGAAGCAGGGCGCCCAATAGGTAGCCGAACGACTCGCGCATGATATCGCCCATGCCGGCCCAATCGGTGACCATTGAGGACGGCACTTTGGATTTTGCCGCGATCTCCGTCTCAGTCACGGCCTGGCCCAGAGCCTTGCCATTCAGATTGGCGTACACCGTGATCTGGCGTTGACGGTTTTGCCGGTCGATCTTCGCCGGGCCGGTGCCGTCGACAATCGACACCAGGTTGGACATGCTGACCAATTGGCCGGTGGTCGAGCGAACCTTGAAGGCGAGCAAATCGGCTGCCTTTTGCCGGAAGGCTTCGTCGAGTTTCAAGCGCACGTCCCAGCGTTGGCCGTCGGCCGTGATCTCGGTGACCTTGTCGTTGGCCATCAGGCTGCGGACAGTGCTGGCGATGGCGGCGATGGGCACGCCCAGGTCCGCGGCGCGGTCGCGGTCGATGTTGATGGCCACTTCCGGTTTGCCCCCGCGGTAGGACACATCCACGTCGACAAAACCCGGCTGCGTCTTCATCCAGGCCACCAGATCGTCGGTGGCCTTGCTGATCTCGGCATAGTCGCGGCCGCGCACGTTGAACTGCAGGGTGGAACTACGAAAAGCCGAGTTGCCGCCTCCGACCATTTGCAAGGGCTCGACCGCGAAGTTGATGTCCTGGCGAGGCGTCCAGCCGGGAAATTCCTTGCGGACATAGTCCATGAGCTGAAGCTGGGTGAAGGCGCGCTGCTTTTTGGGCACGAGGTTGACCTGAATTTCCGATCGGTTGATCTCTGACTGCGAGGTGCCACCGATGGTGACCAGCGTGTCCTTGACGCCTTTGATCGAGCGGATCTTGCCGGCCATCGACTCGCTGAAGGCCTCGTTGACAGCCAAGGCCGAGCCCGTGGGCAACTCGATCTTGACCAGGAACATGCTGCGATCCTCGGTGGGCATGAACTCCTTGGGCACCACGAACGCGAGCAGGAGACTGGCGGCAAAGACGACGACGGCGACCAACGCCGTGAGCACACGCTGCCGAAGCGCCGCGCCCAGCACGGCTCGGTACGCGCCTTCGATGCTGTCCAGGAAGCGCTCGATGGCCCGGCCCACCGGCCCTTTGCCCGTGTGGGTGCGCAAGAAGCGCGAAGACATCATGGGCGTCAGGGTGAAGGCCACGAACAGCGACACCGTCACGGCGAACGCCACGGTCAGACCGAACTGCACGAAGAATCGTCCGATGATGCCCTTCATGGTGGCCACTGGCACGAACACCGCCAAGATCGATGCGGTGGTGGCCATGACCGCCAGGCCGATCTCGCGGGTGGCCTCGGCCGCGGCCTGCATGGGCGGCTTGCCCATTTCCAGGTGGCGGTGGATGTTCTCGATCACGACGATGGCGTCGTCGATCAAGATGCCGATGGACAGCGACAGCGCGAGCATGGTCATGAGATTCAGGGTGAAGCCCATGGCCTGGATGAAGGCGAAGGTGGTGATGACCGAGACCGGCAAGGCCAGCGCGCTGATCATGGTGGCGCGCCAGTCGTGCAAGAAGAACATGATGATGAGAATCGCCAGCACGGCGCCGTAGACCAGGTCGAACTTCACGTCGTTGATCATGTTCTCGGTGAAGACCGCGCTGTTGTTGGGGATGGCGACGGTGACGTCCTTGGGCAGGCGCGGGCGCAGCTTGTCCAGGGCCTGCTGTACCTTGTGCGAAACGTCGACAGTGTTGGCCCCCGATTGTTTGCGCACGAGCAGGGTGACCGAAGACTTGCCATTGAGGGTGGCGTAGGAGCGGTGCTCTTCGGCGCCGTCTTCCACGCGGGCCACGTCGGCGATGCGCACCGGCGAGCCCCCGGCTGCGGTGATGATGATGTTGCCCAGCTCGCGCGCCGAGAACACCTGACCGCGGGTCTTGATGGACAACTCGTTCTTGCCCACGTCCAATCGGCCGCCCGGGATCTCCACGTTTTGCGCCACCATGGCTTGCGTCACGTCACCCACCGCCAGACCGTAGGATTCCAGTCGCTGCGGATCGATCCACACGTGGAACTCGCGCTCCTGGCCGCCGATGATGTCGACGCCACCCACGCCGTTGAGCGCCTGCAGTTGCTGCTTGACCACATCCTTGGCCAAAGCGGTGAGATCGCGTTTTTCCATGGGACCAGCCAGCGCCAGCGCCATGATGGGGGCCGCGTTGATGTCCACCCGCTCGACGATGGGTGGTTCCAGATCCTTGGGCAGGTTCTTGAGCGCGCTCGAGACCTTGTCGCGCACGTCCTGCACAGCCTGGTCGGCTTTGCGCTCCAGCTCGAATTGCACGAAAACCAAGCCTACGTTTTCCATCGAGGTCGAGCGCATGACCTTGATGCCGTTCACCGTGCTGATGGCCTCTTCCAGCTTGTCGACCACGCGCGACTCGATGGTTTCGGGGTCGGCGCCCGGGTACACCGCCGTGACCGTGACGATGGGAAATTCCACCTCGGGATACATGTCGATGGCGATCTTCGGGTAGGCCCAGACGCCGAACACGGCCAGCACGCCCACCATTACGGTGGCGAAGACCGGACGTTTTATCGAGACATCGGCGAGCTTCATTGACTAGTCCTTTGGCGAGCGCACGTGCTTCTTGATCTTGCCGGTGTCAATGCTCGTGAGGACGGCGGCGCCGCGCGGGCGCAAGGTGACCTCGGCGTAGAGGCCCGAGCGCAGGTTGTGATCGCGGTTGGGGATCTCCACAATGGCGGAGAAGGTGCGGGTATGCGGATCGGACGATGGCACCACGCGGGTCAGGCGCAGATCCAGCTCCTGGCCCGTGGCGGGCAGGCGCACATGCACGGGCGAGCCCACCGCGACCTGGGCCATATCAGTCGAGGGCACCTGGATGCGCAGGTCGACTGGATCGATCTCCTCGATGGTGACAAGCGGTGTGGCTGGCATGACCGAGGCGTATTCGCCCTCGTTGACGAAGCGTTTGACCACCAGGCCATCAAAGGGCGCGCGCACCACCGAGTCGCTCAAGGCTTTTCTGGCCATGGCCACTGCGGTCTCGGCAGCAGCCAGGCCGGCCTTGGCGCCCTTGTAGCGGGCATCGATCATGTCGAACTGACTTTGCGGGACGGCCTTCTCCGCCAGCAGGGACTTGAGGCGATCCCAGTCCAGCTTGGCCGCGTCGAGCTGAACCTTGGCGCCATCGCGCGCGGCCTCGGCCTGCTGGGAGCGCAGGATAAAATCGCGCGTGTCGAGGGTCACCAGGGGCTGGTTCTGCTTGACCACGTCGCCCTCGCGCACGTGCACGCGCGTGACCGCACTCGACACCTTGGGCGTCAGAGTGCTCTTGCGGTGGGCCTCGGTCGTGCCTGACAGGAAGGGGCTGGCACTTGCGGCCGAGCCCGCGGAAGACTCAGCGGCGACCGCCGGCGCTGGCGCGGAAGCGGGTGCCGCGGGAGCAGGTGTCGCGGGCTTGGGCGCGGCTGGTTGGGCTGCACTCGGCTTGGGCAGATGGGCAACATCGGAACTGCCCTGGCACGAGACCGTGGCCAGAACGAAGAACACAACGAAAAGTGGGCGAGTCATGAGGAACCTCGGTTGCGGGGTGGGGCGAAGGGAAACTGTGCGAGTCATAGGGCGCGGCTTTCGACAGGGTTTTGCTGGCCGATGGCACGGGACAGGTTGGACTGGGCGATGAGGTAGTCGTAGCTGGCGGCCTGTAACTGGCCGCGCGCGGTGGTGAGCTGGTTTTCCGCGTCGAGCACGTCGAACGAGGTGTTGTCCGTGCTTTCGTAGCGTTTCTGTTCGATGCGGAAGTTTTCTTCGGCCTGCTCGACGGCGTGGCGAGCGACCGCCAGGGCTTCAGCCGCTGTGGTCACGTTGACGTGGGCGCTGCGGGTTTCCAGGCGGATGGCATTTTCGGCCTTGCGCCGGGCGGCCAGGGCCTGGGCCAGGCGCGCCTTGGCTTCGTCGATGCCATAGTAGGTGCCGCCGCCTTCCCAGATGTCCCACGACGCCGTGGCGCCGATGAACCAGATGTCCTGCTTGGGGGCAAACATCGTCGCAGGTGACGAGTGTGTGTAGTTCGCCACAGCATTCACTTGTGGCAGCATTTTCGACTTGGCCAGGCTCTCGGCAGCGCGGGCCTGCTCGGTCTGGGCCGCTATCTCCTTCATCTCCAGTCGGTCCGCCACAGCGCGATCTTCCGCTTGCGCGGCGGGAATGACAGGCGTGACGGTCACGTCCGCGATCGAATCTGCCGGCTCGATGGCCACGTCGGGCGCCAGGCCCATGAGCGTGGCCAAGTGTCCACGCGCCAGCACCACGGCGCCGTTGGCCTGGATCAGGCGCTGCTGGGCCGCGGCCAGGCCGAGTTCAGCGCGGAGCACGTCGTTGCGGCCCACGGTTCCTGCTCGGTAGAAAGATTGTGCGCGCTTGACCTGCGCGTCGATGTTCTCGACCGACTTTTGCGCCACATCGACCAGGCGCATGGCCTGCAGAACGCGGTAGTAGGCCTCGGTCACCTGGAAGGCGACGTCGCGGCGGGTGGCCTTGCGCTGCAGCCCGGCCAGGTCCACTCCCATCTTGCGCAGGGCATAGCCTTCATTGATGGTCCACAGCGAGGCAATCGGCTGGGCGAGCGTGAAAGATGCCGACCAGGTGGTTTGTGCGCGGAGTTCGATTGGCTTGGCAAGTGCGGCGAGCTGAGGGTTGTTGGGATCGGCAAAATCGGTCTTGTCGATCGTGGTCAGGTGGTTCTTTCCAAGACCGACGTTGACGACCGGAATGAGCATGTCCGCGAAACTCGCAGTCAACGGGCTATCCCAGCGCTGAATGCCCGCGTCCATGTGCAGCCTCGGTCCGAGGGCGCCGCGTGCGCTATTCTTCTGCGCGGTCGTCGCTTCCACTTCCAGGTTTGCGCTGGCGATGTCGGGATTGCCCTGCAAAGCCACGTCAATACACTTGGCCAGGGTCATGGGTTCAGCGGCCGCAGTCCCGACTGCCAGCAGCGACGTGGCCAACGTTGCGAAGGTGATTCCTGTGGCACTCATTTTTTCTTGGCTCCCGCTTTGGAATTTCCCGACACGCCGTGGAAGAAGAAATCGCGCACCAGGGGCGCGCGGTCGGCCAGACTGCCCTGCTCCGCCCTGGCCACCCAGCCGTGCAGCAGGCCGAATACCATGCCGACCAGCAGGCGCGCCACCAGCTCCGGATCGTGACCGCCTAGCTCCTCGGGCTTGGCGTTCCTCTTGATCCAGTCAGCCAGGCCTAGGATGCGACGCTCGAAATTTTCGTGAAAAGATTGACCGTGGCTGTCGCCCGGGCAGTGGCCGCTCTCGGCCTCCGCGGAATGAAAGGTGATCATCAACGCACGCCGCTTTTCGATCAGCTCCAGCTGTCGCACCAGCAGCATCTCGAAGCGCTGCGGAAAGGCCAGATTGCTGGGCAACGGCTGCTCGAACACCTGCAGAAACTCCGCCGTGAGTTGATCCAGCACGGCCTCCACGATTTCCTGTTTGCTGCGAAAATAGGTATAGAGCGAGGCAGCGGTGTAGCCAGCCTCGGCCGCGATGTCCTGCATGGTGGCGTCGTGCACGCCGATTTGCACGAAGGCCCGGCTGGCCGCCTCCACGATGTCCTCGCGCGTGCGCGCGATCTCACGTTCACGCCTTTGGGGTGCCTTCATGTTTGCTGCCTTTGGCTCGCGCTGGCGAACTGCCATTCAGTGTGTCGAATGACCATTCGGCTGTCAATCTGAATTATTCGGTCTCCTGAATGTCAGTTCAGACGTGCCGGGCCACCCAATCGGCCGCCGACGTTGTAAAGTGCGGATGTCCGCCGTGTCATGCGCTCGTCGAAGATCCATCTTGCTCATCGCCGCCGTCGCTCTGTTCGGCGGCGTGGCGGTTGCGCGCCGTGGGCCGGCCGCGACAACGCGACCGCCCCTGCCCATGAGCCACAAGCGCCATATGGAAAAGGATATGAAGTGCCGAGCCTGCCACCAGGGCGTGGAGGGCGAGGCCATGGCGTCGTTTCCGACGCTGGCCGATTGCATGGACTGCCACAAGACGCCGCAAGGCCAGGAGCCCGCCGAGCCCGAGGTGCGCGCCCTGGCGGCCCATGGGCAAGAAGTCTCGTGGGTGCGGCGCAACCGCTTGGCCGGGCACGTGTACTTTTCGCACGCGGCGCACGTGACCCTGGCGCGCATGAAGTGCGAAGATTGTCATCGCGACATGCGTACGATGGATCGCGCCTTGACCGAGGCCGACGTGCGCCAGGACATGGACGCGTGCGTCGCCTGCCACCGCGCCAAACACGCCAGCCTGGACTGCCAGGCTTGTCACAAGTGATGCATGAGTCGATTCGGCCGACGTGAACTTCTAGGTGGCGCTGCGCTGGCGGGCGTCGCGGCTTTGGGCTGTCGCCCGGGCAAGGATCGCTACCGCATCGACAAGCCGCCGCTGCCGGGCAGCCGTCCCGGCGAGGAGCGCTGGGTTCTCTCCACCTGCGCCCTGTGCGACGCGGGCTGCGGAATCAAGGTGCGCGTGGTGGAGGGCAGGGCGGTCAAGATCGAAGGCAACCCGGATCACCCGGTGAACCGCGGCGGTCTGTGCAGCCGCGGCCAGGCGGCGCTGCAGGCGCTGTACAACTCGCAGCGCGTGCATTCGCCCTTGCGACGGCTGGGCGATCGCGGCGACGGTTCTTGGAAGCTGATTTCTTGGGACGAAGCCATCGGTGAAATAGTGACCAAGCTGGCCGAGCTGCGCGCGGATGGACACCCCGAGCGGCTGGTGTTGATCGACGGCCAGGCAGGCACGTTCACCCACGAGCTGTGGACGCGTTTCCTGTCGGCGTTCGGCAGCCCGAACCACATTGGAATGGGATCGGCTCGTGCCGCTGGCGTGAAGCTGGCCAGTTTGTACAGCACGGGCAGTTACGGTCTGCCCGCGCACGATCTGGCCCGCGCGCGCGTGGTCCTGGCCTTGGGTGCAGAACAGATTGAATCATCGGGCCAGACCATGCGCTTCATGCGCGCGGCCAGGGAGCCTGATCGCCCGCGCGTGATCTGCGTGTCGCCGCGCCGGCCGAGCTGCCGTTGCGACGAATGGATCCCGATTGCGCCCGGAACCTACGGCGCGCTGGCGTTGTCGCTGGCCCATGTGCTGGTTCGCGATGGCCTGATCGACCGAGACTTCGTCCGCGATTTCGTTTCGGGCTTTTCCGTGGGGCGCGACCGAGCCGGTGTCGAGCAGCCAGGATTCGAGGCCTTGGTGCGCACGGGGTATGCACCGGAGCAGACACAAGAAGTGACGGGCCTTCCGGCAGCCACAGCCGAGCGGCTGGCGCATGAGCTCGCCCAACAGCGCCCCGTGGTGGTTGCCGGCGACGGTAGCGCGACTGCGGCGAGCAATGGACTAGCCACGGGCATGGCCATCGCCGCGCTCAATGCGCTGCTGGGAAACTCAGACGAAGGCGGAGTCGCGGGACTGCGTGAGTTCGCTGTTCCGAAATGGCAGGCGCCCATTGTTGATGCGGTTGCGGCCGCCGGCAGTGCGGCCCCACGCATCGACGGCGCAGGTACAGCGGCCTGCCCACTGGGGCGCGGTCGCGTGCAAGCCGTTCCCGCGGCCATCACGCAGTCCAGTCCCTATCCCGTCGAGGCGCTATTTCTTCACGGCACAGATCCCCTCGCCGCGCTGCCAGGACGGAAGGCCTGGCATACAGCGCTCCAGCGGGTGCCGTTCTTGGTGCGATTCGCCTCGTGGCTCGACGACAGCGCCCGCGAGGCGGACCTGGTGTTGCCCGAGTCTCTGCCTCTCGAAGTTCTAGACGTGGTCCAGTCAACCGCGGATTCGGGCGAGCCGATGCTCAGCTTGCGCCAGCCGGTGGTGGCGCCCTTGTCAGGCACGCGGCAGGCGGGCGACGTCATTGTCGCTCTTGCTGCTGCACTTGGCGGATCAGTCGGCCGCTCGCTGCCTTGGAAGAACTATGCGGATGCCGTGGCGAAGTCGCTGTCTGCGGAAACCTTGGCTGACATGAAAGAAAAGGGCGGCCAGTGGAACGAGGCCAAGACCGACATGCCTCGGCCCAAGTTCGAGATCGGCTCGCAGGCGATCGCGTCGCGCATGGCAGGATTTCCCGAGACCGCAAAGGTGGCACAGGCCTGGCCGTGCAAGGGATTGCCCCCCTGGGAGCCGCCCCGATTCTCCGGCAACCTGCAAAGGTTCCCCTTGCAACTTGTCCCCTACCGGCCGGTTCAGTTTGTCGAAGACAGCGGGCCGTTCTTGTCTTGGCTAGGTGAGCTGCCGCTGGTTTCGGGCAATCCATGGCCGCTGCGCGCGGAGATCAATCCTGCCGATGCTGCGCAGCTCGGTGTGGCCGACGGTGACCAGGTGCTGGTTCAATCTTCGATTGGCACCTGCCCAGCCATCGCGCAGGTCAGCGACGGTGTTTGCGTGGGCGCGGTGGCCATGGCCCTGGGCCCGGGCGGGGTTGCCGATCTGGTGGTGTCCGACGAAGACCGCTGGTCAGGCGTACTGGCCTGGCAAGGCACGCGCGTGAGCGTGAAGAAGACGTCATGAAGCGCGACCCATTCGACGACGACGTGCGCGACTCGCGACGCAAGCTCTTGGCAGGGCTGGCCGCCTCGGCCGCAGGCGCGATGGTGGGTTGCGCGCGCGGCGTGGCTGCGCCGAGCGCACCGCTGGTCCACGCGGCCGACGGACATCGCCGCCAGTGGGGCCTGGTGATCGATCTCGACCGCTGCGCCCGTTGTGCCGGGTGTGTGGTGGCTTGCCAGCAAGAGAACAACGTCGCGCCCGCTGGCCCGCGCGTCGCGGCCCGCACGCGCCCGATCCACTGGATGGATTTTCTGCCGCCCGCGCTGGGAAGCTTCGCAGCCACGCCCATTCCCTGCATGCACTGCCAGGACCCGCCCTGCGTGAAGGTCTGCCCGGTGGGTGCGACCTACCAGACCGACGAGGGCATCACCGCGCAGATCTGGGACCGCTGCATTGGTTGTCGCTATTGCATGGTGGCCTGTCCCTATGCGCGCCGCTATTTCAATTGGAGCGAGCCCGGCTGGCCCGGCGAGGATCCGAGCAGCCTCAATCCCGACGTGGCCCCGCGGCCGCGCGGCGTGGTGGAAAAGTGCACCTTGTGCCACCACCGCATCCGCGCCGCGCTCGAGCGCGCGCGCCTCGACGAGGAACCGCTCACCGACGAAGCCTTGCGCCGGCTGCCCGCTTGCGCGCAGTCCTGTCCCACCCAGGCCATCACTTTTGGTGACCTGGCCGAGCCCACATCCGAGGTGGCACGTCTGGCGGCGAGCCCGCGCGCCATGCGACTGCTTCCCGAGGCTGGCACGCGGCCCAAGGTCATCTACTTGCGGGAGAGCACGTGAAGGTCCGACAATCCCTTTTGCTTCTCACGGCACTGTTCACCGTCGGCGCCTACGCCTGGGTTCAGCAGGTGCTTCAGGGCGATGTGGTCATGGACCTGCACACCATCGGGGCGGGCGGCGTGGCGTGGGGCTTGTATGTCGTGGGCGATGGCTTCTTCACCAGCACGGCGCTGGCCATCTTGGCCGTGGCCTGCGTGTTTCGCGTGCTGCGACTGCGCGACAGGGAAGGTGTCGCGCGGACGGCGCTGCCGTTGGGGATCGCGGGCCTGGTGGCCTCGCTTGGTTGTGTGATGGCTGATCTCGGCCGCCCGGAGGCTGCGATGGTGAATCTGCCGCTGGTGGGGCGTCCGCGCTCGCCGTTCTTCGGCACGTTCACTGTGGTGGCAGGCGCATCGCTTTTCGCGACGGTGGTGCACCTGGTGCTGAGTAGCCGGCCGGCTTGGGCGCAGCGGGCGCACAAAGGCAAGCGATGGTCGTGGGTGTGGCGGCTGCTGGCCTGCGGCTGGCACGAGACGGCGTCGGCAAAACAGCGTCGAGAGCGCGTCGACTTCTGGCTGTCGCTGGTGCTGCTGCCTTTGCTGTTGGCCGGCCTTGTGATTCTGGGGATCGTGTTTGGCGCGCGGGCAGGACGTCCGGCGTGGCAAAGCACACTTGAAGTTGTCACTTTCATCATGTCGGGCGGCGCGGCTGGGTGCAGCCTGTTGCTGCTGGCCGCGCGCGCGTCCAAACGGGCCAGCGTGCTGGCGGCGCGCGTGCTGGCAGTATTCATTGGCGTGACCGCGGTTCTCGTGGTGGCGGGACAGATCCTGGCGCTGCGTACGCCATATCTGTCCGTGCATCGTTACGCGCGCGCACTGCTCGACGGGCCGTGGAGCAATTTCTTCTTCGTGGAACTGGGTTTGCTCCTTTTTTCCGGCATCGTCAGTCTGGCCATGGCGTGGCGGAAGCAGGTCCCATTGATTTTGGCGGCAACAACCGCACTGCTGGTGTGTTCGGCCGTGGCCTTTGAACGTTTCCTGGTGTTGGTCGCCTGGCAGACGCACGGTCTGGGGCTGCCTTGGCCAGCCGGCAAGTACACCCCGACATCGATCGAATGGTCAGTGCTGGTCGGGGTAGCAGCCGGAGCTGCGCTTGTCTTTCTGTTCCTGATCAAGGTTTGTCGCGCCGAACCCGGCGACGCGGCCGAGCCCGCCAGCGCCGAGCCT
>Ga0265330_10001501_pt1 | contig 13518 bp, 5 predicted proteins | sample 41919metaG_FD_202083 | JGI IMG/M metagenome (GOLD analysis project Ga0265330, IMG submission 202083) | Rhizosphere microbial communities from Carex aquatilis grown in University of Washington, Seatle, WA, United States - 4-19-19 metaG | ecosystem: Host-associated > Plants > Roots > Rhizosphere >... | reverse complement strand
AAATACCAGCCCTTCTTCGCACCCACGGCGGTCAAGGCCATGTCGCGCATCTGCGCGCGCGAGGCGGCGATCGATGTCCTGGGCCTGGCGATTCGGCTGGTTCGCGGCATGGATGCGGTGGATGATGCGGGCATTGCTGATTTTGAACGAGCCCTGCGCGCCAGCGCGATCACCGCATGTGCCAAGGGTCTGATGGCCGACATGGACATCGTGGCCAAGGCCCTGGTAGAGCAGGACGCAGCTCGCGCCTAGCCGGCAGAAATATCATCGCAGCGCAACCAGTTGACTGATTGAGACACCGGGGAGGGGCCGCTCCCGACCCGGTTTTTCGTTTTTTGATATCTCGGAGGAAGCAGAAATGAGTCGTTCGACACGGGATCCGGCCGAAAGGGCCGTTGCCGTCATAGGCGTCGGCGCAATACTGCCCGATGCGCTTGATGCAAAAGCGTTCTGGCAGAACGTCGTGACTGGCCGAAATTCGGTGAGCGAAGTCACGCTGGATCGCTGGGATCCGGCCGACTACTACGACCCTGATCCCAAGGCGCCCGGCAAGACGTATTCCAAGATCGGCGGCTGGGTGCGCGGCGTGCCCTTCGATCCAACCAAGTTCCGCATTCCACCCACCGTGGCGGCTGCGATGGACGGGGGCCAGAAGTGGGCCTTGGTTTGTGCCGCCGAGGCGCTGCGCGATGCCGGCCATCCCGACCGGCCGCTTGATACTGAATCGACCGCCGTGATCCTGGGCAATGCCATGGGCGGCGAGCTGCACTACCTGACCTGCTTGCGCATTTTCATGCCCGAGTATGTGCACGCCCTGTCGGAGACCCCGGTTTTCCAGTCGCTTCCCGCAGGCGAGCGCGCGGCCTGCTTGGCGCAGCTGCGCGATTCGGTGAACCGGCGCTTCCCCGACACCACCGAAGACACCATGCCGGGCGAGTTGACCAACATCACCTCCGGCCGGGTGGCCGCCGTGTTCAATCTGCGGGGGCCGAATTTTACCGCGGACGCCGCCTGCGCGTCTTCGTTGGCCGCCCTGCAGTCCGCAGCCGATGGCCTGGCTGACCACCACTACGATGTGGTCGTGACCGGCGCCATGGACCGCAACATGGGCCCTACCACCTTCGCCAAGTTCTGCAAGATCGGCGCGCTCTCGCCCGACGGATCGCGGCCCTATGACAAGGGCGCCAACGGCTTCATCATGGGCGAGGGTGGGGCCTTCTTCGTGTGCAAACGCCTGGAAGATGCCGAGAAAGCTGGGGATCGCATCTACGCCGTGGTTCGCGGCGTGGGCGGTTCCAGCGATGGCAAGGGCAAGGGCATCACCGCCCCCAATCCGGCCGGGCAGATCCTGGCCTTGCGGCGCGCCTGGGAGCGCGCCGGGCTCGACCCTGCGACCATGACATTGCTCGAAGGCCACGGCACATCCACCCGGGCCGGGGATCTGGCCGAGATGGAAACCGCGACGCGCCTGCTTTCCGAGGGCACGCCGGTCAAGCATCAGATTGCGCTCGGATCGATCAAATCCCAGATCGGCCACCTGAAGAGCGCGGCCGGCGCGGCGGGCCTGCTCAAGGCCGTGCTCGCCTGTCACCACAAGATCCTCCCGCCTTCGATCAACTTCAAAGAGCCGAATCCCAACATTCCCTGGGACAAGCTGCCTTTGGTGGTGAACACCGAGGCCCGGCCTTGGGAGAAGCCGTCGTTCGGTCCGCGGCGCTGCGGCCTGTCGGCTTTCGGTTTTGGCGGCACCAATTTTCACGTGGTGGTCGAAGAGTATGTGCCGGGCATGCTGACCCGGCGCGAGCCGGTGGTGCAAGTGCCTGCCTCCTTCTCGGGTAGCGCGCCTGTGACCACGCCCGCTGCGGACGCCCGGCCACCCATGTTGGGCAACATGCTGGCCGTGGGCGGGGCCGACCTCGGGGCAGTGAAGACCGCCCTGGTCCAGGCCTTGGAAAGGGCCAAGGCCGGCCAGACACCAGACCGCCAGCCGCCCGGTGCGGATTTCCTGGGCGCGCCGGCACGTTTGGTGATCGCATTTGAAGACGCGGCTGATCTGCTCAAGAAGGGCGAGGTCGCCCTGGCTGGCCTGGAAAAAGACGAGCCCAAGAAGTGGCGCGTGTTGCAAAGCAAGGGCATCCACTTCCGGCGCGGGCCTGCGGGCAAGCTGGCCTTCCTGTTTCCGGGGCAGGGCTCGCAATACGTGAACATGCTGGCCGATGTGCCGGACCCAATCGTGCGCGAAACCTTCGCCGAGGCCGATCGGGTGATGGGCCCCATCCTGGGTCAGCCGCTCACCGAATATGTCTACAAGAACGAGGCCGATCCGGTGGCCATGCAGGCCGCCGAAGAGGCGCTGAAAGACACCACGATTTGCCAACCCGCCATGGTGGCCAGTGACATCGCCATCATGCGCTTGCTCGACAAGCATGGTGTGAAGCCCGATATCGTGATGGGGCACAGCCTGGGCGAGTGGGCCGCGGCCGTGGGCGCCGGCATGGTCACCTTCCCCGAGGCTTTGGTCGCGGTGAGCGCGCGCGCGCGGGCCATGGCCTCGGTGTCGATCGGCGACAAGGGCAAGATGGCTTCCGTGATGGGGCCGACCGACGAGATCGTGCGTCGCCTGCCCGAGATCGGCGGCTACCTCACGCCGGCCAACATCAACAGCCGCAAGCAGACGGTCATTGCGGGCGCCAGCGAGGCGGTCGATCGCGCGGTCGATTACTTCAACAAGCTGGGCATGACCGCGCAACTGATCCCGGTTTCCCACGCCTTCCACAGCAAGGTGGTGGCGCCAGCGTCGGACGCGCTCTATCGCACCATTTGCGAGATGGAGATCGCTTTCCCGCGCATTCCGCTGGTGGGCAACATCGACGGCCAGCTCTACCCGACCCATGACATGGACACCATCAAGCGGCGCTTGGCCGAACAGATGGCGTCCTCGGTCCAGTTCGTCAAGGGCATCGAGACCTGCTACCGCGAAGGGGCGCGCATCTTCGTCGAGGTTGGGCCGAAGCGCGCGCTCATGGCCCTGGCTGACAGCATTCTCGACGACAAAGACGACGTCATTTGTTTTTCGACCAACCATCCCAAGCGCGGCGGCGTCCGTTCTTTTCACGATGCCATGTGCGCCTTCTACGCTGCGGGCATCCCACGCCCCGAGGCCCTGCTGGCCGCTCTGGCAGGGACGCAACCGGTTTCTGAGATTGCCACGGCAAAGGCCGTGGTCGCATCGCCTGTCTTGAGCACGACTTCTTCCCACGGAGCAAACCCGACCATGAGTGACCCGATTCGCACGTCCGCAGGCCAGCCCGATTACGACGGGTTGGGAAGGCTGTTTGCCCGTTTTCTCGACGAGGGCATGGCGATGGTCGGCGGCCGCCGCCCCGCCCCGCCCGCGCTGCCGGAGGCCCGTTCCGGATCGATCGTCGTGTCGGGCGCGGCCTTGGGCCTGCCCGGGCAGAACCAGCACGTGTTCGACGACGGCAATGTGGAGCGCATTCTGCGCGGCGACTCTTTCATCGATGCCGTGCCCCAGGTCTTCCGCGCCCGCATGGTGGAAAAGAACGTGGTCCGTTTGGTCAAGCGCGAGGTGGGCGAGCCCAGCCTGGATCCCATCAAGTCGGTGGACGAGGTCATTCGCCTGGCCGGGCGCCGCGGGATCTTCGATATCGTCGAGGAATTCGGGGTTCCGCGCGAACGGGTGGAAGCCTGGGACATCACCACGGCGCTGGCCATCGCCGCGGGCATCGAGGCCCTGCGCGACGCCGGCATTCCGCTGGTGCGCCACTATCGTCGTACCACCACGGGCAGCTTTTTGCCTGACCGCTGGCGGTTGCCGGCGGCCATGGCCGACGAGACCGGCGTGATCTTCGCCTCGGCCTTCCCGGGCTACGACAACCTGATCGACGAGGTCACCCGCTTCTTCAACCAGCGATCGGGACGTCGGACCTTCGAGTTCGATCGCCGCTTCCTTTTCCGCGTTCTCTCTATGGGCCACTCGCAGTTCGCCGAGCTGCTCGGCATCCGCGGGCCCAACACCCAAGTCAATGCGGCCTGCGCTTCGACCACCATGGCGGTGGGCATGGCCGAGGATTGGATTCGCGCCGGCCGTTGTCGCCGCGTCCTGATCATCGGCGCCGACGACGTCACGTCCGACAATCTGCTGGAATGGATGGGCGCTGGCTTCTTGGCCACAGGCGCGGCCACCACCGAGGATGTGCTGGAAAAGGCGGCCTTGCCCTTTGATCGCCGGCGCAACGGCATGTTGCTCGGCATGGGGGCTTGCGGCTTGGTGGTGGAATCGGAAGATGCGGTCCGCGAGCGCGGCATGCGCGGACTGTGCGAAGTCCTGGGCACCGAATTCGCCAACAGTGCCTTCCACGGGACGCGGCTGGATGTGGACCATATCGAGGGCGTGATGGAGCGCCTGGTCTCGGGCGTGGAACGTCGGCATGGGCTTGACCGGCACGCGATGGCGCGTGAACTGGTCTTCATCTCGCACGAGACCTACACGCCCGCGCGCGGGGGCAGCGCCTCGGCCGAAGTATTCGCCTTGCGCAAGACCTTCGATGCCAGCGCGAACGATCTGGTGGTGTGCAACACCAAGGGCTTCACGGGCCATCCCATGGGCGTGGGCGTGGAGGACGCGGTCGCGGTCAAGATTCTGGAAAAGCAGATGGTTCCGCCGGTGCCCAACTACCGCGAGCCTGATCCCGAACTCGGAACACTGAATTTGTCAAAGGGCGGGCACTATCCGGTGCGCTACGCCCTTCGTTTGGCGGCCGGCTTCGGTTCACAGATCGCGATGACTGTGCTCCGTCGCATTGACGGGTTGGAAGAAAGGGTGTCGGATCGCGCCGCCTATCAGCGCTGGCTGTCAGAGATTTCGGGGTACCCGGCGCCGACGTTGGAAGTGGAGAAGCGCACCCTGCGCATCAAGGACAATGGCCAGCCGGCCCGCGAGCCGGCCCAGTCGACCTGGGCCACGGGCACGGGCCCGCGCGCGAGCGTCGAGAGTGCGCCGTCGCCAGCTCCGGTCTCGCCTCGGGCGCCAGTTGCGCCGGTGGTGACAGCGTCGACCGCACCCAAGGTGGCGGCGCCGCCAGCGGCTGCGCCGGTGGTGACAGTAGCAAGTCCAGTGACAGCGCCAGTGGCGGTCGCGGCTCCGGTGGCTGCCGCGGCCAGCGCCGGCGGCGATGCGGTCATGGAGACGGTGCTTCGCGTGGTCAGCGAGAAGACCGGCTATCCGCGCGACATGCTCGACCCGGATCTGGATCTCGAAGCTGATCTGGGCATCGACACGGTCAAACAGGCCGAGGTCTTTGCGCTGGTGCGCGAGACCTTCAATATTGCGCGTCAGGATACTGTCAAACTGCGCGACTACCCGACCCTGCGCAGGGTGGTGGGTTTTGTGAAGGAGAACCGGCCGGATCTGGCTGGCGCTGCGGCTACTCCCGCGGCTATGTCCGCCCCTGTCCCCGCTGCCGCTGCCGCTGCCCCGGTCATGGCTCCGGCCCCGACCAGCGCCAATGTCGTGGCGGAGAAGGTGCTGGGCGTGGTGGCGGAGAAGACCGGCTATCCGCGCGACATGCTGGAGTTGGATTTGGATCTTGAGGCGGACCTCGGGATCGACACAGTCAAGCAGGCGGAGGTGTTCGCGTTGGTGAGGGAGACATTCAATATCCCTCGCCAGGACACGCTGAAGCTGCGCGACTACCCGACGCTTCGGCATGTGATCGGGTATGTGGAGACGAATCGGCCCGACTTGGCAACGGCGGTAGCGGCTGCTCCGGCGGCGGTGCCCGCGGCCCCGGCGGCGGTGCTCGCGAGCCCGGCCCCAGCCGCGATCGCGGCGGCGGCGATCGGAAATGTTGTGGCGGACAAGGTATTGGGCGTGGTGGCGGAGAAGACGGGGTATCCGCGCGACATGCTGGAACTCGACCTGGATCTCGAGGCGGACCTGGGCATCGACACGGTCAAGCAGGCCGAGGTGTTTGCGCTGGTGAGGGAAACCTTCAATATACCGCGACAGGACACTGTCAAACTGCGTGACTACCCGACGCTTCGTCATGTCATCGGGTTCGTGGAGCAGAATCGGCCGGATCTGGCGGTTGCGGCCTCGGCTGCGGTTGCGGCGCCGGTTGCGGTTGCGGCTGCGGCCACCCCCTTCGGGGGCTCCGGGACGGACAGCCCACCCCTCCTCGCCCCGCCTGCTTCGCAGGCGCCCGTCGCGACCACGGCCAGTGCAGTGGGAGCCGGCGATCCGATTGAAGAGAAGGTTCTGGAATTGGTGGCGGGAAAGACTGGGTATCCACGCGACATGCTGGAATTGGACCTGGATCTTGAGGCGGACTTGGGGATCGACACAGTCAAGCAGGCCGAAGTGTTCGCGCTGGTGCGCGAGTCATTCAGTATTCCCCGCCAGGATGAAGTGAAACTGCGCGACTACCCGACGCTGCGCCACGTGATCGGCTTCGTGAACAAGTACCTGCCAGCGGCAGCGCCGGTGGCGCCTGCAGCGCCTGCGGCGGCGGCAGTGGCGCCGATCGTGGTGGCTCCCCCCATCGTCGTCGACGCGGGGCCAAGCCCCTTTGTCAGCGGGCTTTTGCGGCGTCCGGTGGTGACCCTGCGGCCGCCGCTTGATTCGTGCAAGCAGACCGGCGTTCGCCTGGAGAAGGGCAGCCGCGTGGTGGTGGTCGCGGACAACGAAGGCGCGGGCAAGCTGCTTTGTGAACAGCTGGAAAGCCGAGGTGTGCAGGTTCTGCGCATCGACGCGCGACCCGAACGGGCCGAGATCGAGGCGGCTTTGCATTCTTGGGCTCAGGCGGGCAATGTCGCTGGCCTTTACTTCCTGCCGGCGCTCGATCGATCGGCGCCGTTGTCGGACATTGATCTGGTCCAGTTCCGCAAGCTGTACCGTGACCGGGTTTTGCTCCTGCATGGGGCCGCGCGCGGACTGTACGAATCGCTCAATCCAGGCTGCTTCGTCATCAGTGCCACGCGCATGGGCGGCCAGCACGGTTATGGGCCGGGCGGCGCCAGCAATTCCGTGGGAGGCGCGGTGACCGGGTTCACCAAGACCCTGCGGCGCGAGCGCCCCGATCTTCTGGGCAAGGCCGTCGATTTCGAAGAAGACGCCTCGGCCGAAATGATTGCGCGCGCTTTGCTCGACGAAACCGAGCGCGATCCGGGCGCGGTGGAGATCGGCTATGTGGGCGGCCGGCGCGTCACTGTCGGCTTGGAAGTGATGCAAGCCCTGCCTGATGCCAAAGCGCCGTTGAAATTGGACGCAAGCACGGTGTTTGCCGTGACCGGCGGGGCCGGGGCCATCACAGTGGCGATTGTGCGCGATCTGGCGGCAGCATCGCGTGGCACGTTCTACTTGCTCGACGCGCGCGCCATGCCGCCTGCGAGCGAGCACGCCCTGCTCGACACTGTGGTCAAGGATCGCGAGAAGGCCAAGCGCGAGGTGTTCGAGCGCATGAAGGCGGAGAAGGGCCGCGCCACGCCAGCGCAGGTCGAAGAGAAGCTCTTCGATCTGGAACGGCAAGCCGGCATTTTGGAGGCCCTGCGCGGGGTGGAGCAAGCCGGCGGTCGGGCTTTCTACCGTCAGGTCGACGTGCTCGACGGCGCCGCGGTCAAGGCGGTGGTGGACGGCATTCGCGCCGAAAGCGGACGCATCGACGTCATCCTGCACGCCGCTGGCCTGGAACGCAGCCGTTCACTTGACCGCAAACCGGTGGAGGAATTCGACCTGGTCTTCCGGGTGAAGGCCGACGGGCTGTTCAACTTGCTGTCCTCGACCCGCGACATGGACGTCAAGGCGGTGGTGGGATTCTCGTCAGTGGCCGGCCGCTTTGGAAATGCGGGCCAGGCTGACTACAGCTCGGGTAACGACTTCATGTGCAAGACGCTCTCGTGGTGGGCGGCCTCGCGTCCGGGATCGCTCGGCATCGCGCTCGACTGGACCGCCTGGGGCGGCATCGGCATGGCCACGCGCGGAAGCATCCCCGAGATTATGAAGCGCGCCGGGATCGACATGCTCTCGCCGGTCGAGGGCCTGCCGGTCATCCGCCATGCCCTGCTTGCCGGTTTCTCCGGCGAGGCCGTGGTGGGACACAAACTGGGCATCCTGATGGAGCCCTTTGACAAGGACGGCGGGATCGATCCCAATGGCAGCCTGGTGGCGCGCGCCCGTGAAAAGGCGCTGCCCTTGCCCTTTGACAAGGTCACCTTTGACCTGCACCAGGGCATGACGGCTGAAATTCGCCTGGATCCCAAGGTGGAGCCGTTCCTCTACGATCACGCCATTGACGGCATTCCGGTTTTGCCGGGCGTGATGGGCCTTGAGACCTTTGCCGAGGCAGCCTGGTTGCTGGCCCCGGATCATCGCGTGGCAGCCCTGGAAAACGTGCGCTTCTTGGCGCCCATGAAGTACTACCGCCACGAGCCGCGTTCCGTGATCGTGCGCGCGCGTCCGGTGCTGAGCGCGGACGGGCGGGTGCGGGTGTACACGACCCTGTCTTCGGTGCAGGTGATCGTGGGCCGCGATCCCGAGGAGAAGCTGCACTTTGCCGGTGTGGTGGTGCTGGAGCAGGGCGAGGGGCAGGGCGCGCGCACCGCCGTCGACGGTGCGGGTCCGGTGGGCGGCATCGGCCACGAGGACATCTACCGCGTGTACTTCCACGGCCCGGCCTACCGGGTGCTGGAAATGGTCAACCGACTGTCGACCGGGCAAGTGGTGGGGACAATGCGCACGCCTCTGCCGGCCGACACCACCACGCCCAACAGCACCAGCATGGTGGGACCGCGCCTGGTCGAGCTGTGCTTCCAGACCGCGGGCGTGTGGGAGATCGGCCAGACCGGGCAAATGGGACTGCCCTCGGTGGTCGACCGCGTCACTGTGTTTGATCCGACCCCCAATGGCCGACCGCTGGTGGCTGAATTGCAGCCACAGTCGTCTGCGGACGCATTGTCGTTCAATGCGTGCGTGCGCGACGATGAGGGCAAGGTCTACCTGACTGTGGAAGGCTACCGCACCTCGCGCATTCCCGGCGGGTTGCCTGACGAGGCCCTGGGCCGTTTCCGGGGCGTCATCGGCTGATTCATGTTCCGCCACCTCCTGACCCACGCCAGCGAGCATCCCGCGCTGGCGCAGGGTCAGGCGCCGCCGGGCCTGCTCAGCCCACGCGAAGAGGCCATCCTCGCCGGGCTGACCCTGTTGCCCCGTCGACGAAAGTGGCTGCTCGGCCGCTGGGCGGCCAAACGGTTGCTGGATGAAGTCGCCGCTGAGGGCATCGACCTGGCGTCGGGACTAGTGTGTGATGAAGACTGGCGCCGTCAGTTGAGCATTCTCAACGACGAGGCGGGCGTGCCGTATGTCGATCGAGAAGGGCAGGGCAGGTTGCCTCTGTCATTGTCCATTTCACATCGAGGCGACTGGGGATTGGCAGCGGTGGCACGGCTGCCTGATGCGACCATCGGCGCGGACCTGGAAACCGTCGAGCCGCGCGATCCGGCCCTGGTGCGACAATTTTTCAGTGACAGTGAAGCCAAACGTGTCGCCGGCAGCGGCGCCGTCGACCGCACAGTCGCCCGCATTTGGAGTGCCAAAGAGGCCGTGCTCAAAGCCATGGGCATCGGCCTGCGGCACGACACGCGCGACATCGTGGTGGGCGACGAGATCGCCGCGCTCGCTGGGTTGGCGGACTGGCGGACACTGGACATTCAACTGGCACCCGCATTGGCAGCGCGAATTGCACCCCGCTCACTGACTGTCCTCTGGCGTGACCTCGATGCGCACGTGGTCACAGTGGCCTTGCTCAAGCAAGACTCAGGCGCTATTGGGCCTCTGTGCGCTAAGGAAAGTTCCGATGGAATCACGCCTCGTCGCCCTTGAAGTCCGCTACACCCACCTTGAACGCCAAGTGGAGGAACTCAGTCAGGTGGTTTTCGCCCAGCAGAAGACGATTGATCGACTGATTCAGGAGCTGGCGGCATGGCGGTCGCGGGCATCTGGGATGGAAGGTGCGCCGGGGCTCGAACGCCCGCCGCACTATTGAGGTGGGGCGCGCAGCCAAAGCTCTAAATGGCCGGTCGTGATCCGAGGAATAGGGCAGCCAAAATCGGGCTGATTTGCAGCTCTCTTCGCAGTCTGGATCCTACGTGGCTACGCAAAGCGGCGGTCGTGCAACAATTTTCACAAGAGCTTGAGTTCACCCTCTCCCTTCGGGAGAGGGTTGGGGTGAGGGTGCCCCATCGGACGTGATTCGTGCCACAGATTTGGCGCACACGATTGTCGTCGTTTCAGCGCCCGGCCTGAAGAATACTTCACCCTCACCCCGGCCCTCTCCCAGAGGGAGAGGGAGATGAAAGTGCTTTTCCTCGGATCACGACCGGCCATTTAGTGGCCGCAGACCTGATTGCGCAAGGATAGGGCGAGCGCGTAGCCTGGATCGATCTCGAGCGCGTGTTGGAGCGCGGCGCACGCCTTGTCGGCTTTACCGTCGGCCAACTGCACGCTGGCCACGTTGTACCAGAATTTGCGATCTGTGGCGCCTGCCATTGGCAAGAGCCGGCGCAAGACCGCCTTGGCATCGGCCACGCGATCCAGGTTCAGGTACGTGACCGACAGGTTGCCAAGCGCCTTCTGATTCGAGGGATCGAGCGTAACCGCTCGTTCCAGCAAGGGCAATGCCGCGCGGAAGCTTCCCCGCGTGGTCTCCACTGTTGCAAGTCGATAGAGTGCGGCCGCGTTGTCTGGATCCATGGCCACCGCATGTCTGGCCAAAGTTTCTTCGTTTCGCCAGGCGCCGATTTGCAACCAACTGGTGGCGAGCAAGAGCACGCCCCAGGCCACGAGGGGACCCACGCGAAGCACGGCTGGCAAATTTGCCAGCGCTGGCTTCAGGGAACGCGCAAGCGCCAAGAACGACAGCGCGAGAAAAAACAGGGGGAAGAATACGTAGCGATCCGCGAGGGCCCCAATGCTGCGCAACCCAAGCGCCGCCGGAAGCAACAGGACCCCGTAGGCCGCCAGGGCACTTGCCGCTAGCTTGAGATGGATCAAGCTCTCCGGGCGCGCCCGTCGCATCGTTAGAACCAAGCCACCTAGCAGAACTGCGGCAGCGGCCCTACCGAGGGGCACAAATCCCGGCCACAGTTGCCGATCGGGAGAGAGCGAAATCGGCAAGACGAAGCTCGTGGCATAGGCCAGGGCAAGCCCAGGCAAGTCCGCGAAAGCCCGCACGACGGCTTGCTTCTGTGCCATGGGCAGCGAGGTCGCGAGCATGAGCGCCCTCCGGATTGGGAAGTAGGCTGCGGTCGCCGCCAGCATGGCCATCACCGACACCAGACTTGCGCGTAAGCGTCCTCTCGCCACCGCCAAGGCGATCACCGCCAATGGCAATGCGATGTTGGCCTCTTTCGAGAAAAGGGAAAGCAGCTGCGCCAGCGAAGCCACAGCGGCGAAAGTCCAGCGCGTGCGAGCGTCGCTCGCCTCCGCAGATCGCAATGCAGCCAAAAGCGCGGACAGCGAGAAGATTGCGGCAAGCAAGTCGGACCGCGCGGAGATGTAGGCGAAGACTTCGACGTGCAGGGGATGCAGCGCCCACAGGCAGGTCAGCCACGGACCCAAAGCAAGGGCACGGCTGAGCCTCCACACCAGCACGATGGAAAGCAGTCCCAGCACGACATTGTGCAAATGGAACAGGCCCGGGCGATTGTGGAACAGGTGGACGTCGAGCCAGTGGCTGGTTGCGCTGACCGGGCGGTAGCTCTCGTGCTTGGGGACGATGTCCTTGGGCATGCGCTCCATGGCGGGATCGACGCGGGCGTGCTCGCCCCGTCGGATGACCTGCGCAAGCGGCCCGCGCAGAAGTTCACTCTCAGGCGAATTGACAGAATCGTCCCACACATAGTCGAAGGTCGCTGTGCGCGCGTAGAAGACGAGGTAGACGAAACTCAGCAGCAACAGGACCGAGCGCGGTTGACCGCCGCGCGTGCGCGGCCCGGCAGGCGATGCTTTGTCGGCGTCATCTCGCCGGGGATCGCTCGGAGGCGTCGCCCCGATCATGGGCCAAGTATAGATCCGCAGGATCGTTCACAGCAAGATCGCCGCGTCCGGCTTGCGCGTATGCCGGTGATGGGCCTACCATCACAGCATGATCCGCCGCGGGGATACCGTCGAGATCAGCGGTGCCTACCAGCACCGGGCGCGCACGAGCGGGCCCGTGGTGCAGCGATTCTGGCATTCCGAGAAAGAACGAATCATTCGCAAGTATTGCCCTCCTGCCCCGGGCGAGCGGGTATTGGACGTCGGGTGCGGCTCGGGCGTGGTTGCGGACTTGCTGGCCTCCCTGGGCGCCGAGGTCACGGGCATCGACGCCAATCCGGAGGCCATAGCCTTCGCCAACGCGACCTTCGCGCGGCCGAAACTCGATTTTCGCTGCGCGCTGGTCGAAGATCTTTCTTTTCAGTCCGCTTCCATTGATCGCGTCTACTGTCTGGAAGTGATCGAGCATCTCTATGAGGCGCAAGTGCGGGCCCTGCTTGCAGGTTGGGCGCGGCTCATGCGGCCAGGCGGCGTGCTCATGCTGACCACGCCCAACTATCGCGGTTTATGGCCCCTGCTGGAATTCACCATGGATCGGTTGCACCTGGCCCCGGCCATGGCGGAGGAACAGCATGTGACCAGATTCAATCGCGGCCGACTTCGGCAAATGCTCGCGCCTTCCGATTGGAAGATCTTGCGGCTGGCCACGTTTTCAACCTTCGCGCCGTTCCTGAGCGTGCTCAGCTGGCGCCTCGCCGAGCGTTGCGCTGACATCGAAGACCGCGTTGACTTGCCCTTTGGCAACCTGCTTCTGCTGGTGGCCCAGCGCCGGGGCCGCAATGGCTGAAATACCGGATATCTCCGTCGTGCTTCCCTCCTATCGGAATGCGGCGCTGGCCCTCGCCTCCACCGAGGAATTGGCGACCTACTTCGACCGGACCTCGCTTTTGTGGGAAGTCATTCTGGTGGACGACGGGGGCGGTGATTTTCCGTCCGATCGTGATGCCTGGACCACCGGGCGCGGCCGGGCAAGGCTGATTCGACTGCCCGGCAACCGGGGCAAGGGGGCCGCGGTGCGCGCGGGAATGCTCGCCGCCACGGGGCGCTGTCGCGTCTTCACCGACGCCGACCTGCCCTACGAACTGTCGCTCTTCCCGCTGGCCTTCGAGTACCTGCAACACCGGCGCTTTCACCTGGTGGTCGGCGACCGGACACTCCCGGGATCCCGCTACCAGCTGCGTGTGGAGCCCGCGCGCCGATTGGCGTCGTTCGCCTTCTCGCGTTTCGCGAACCACCTGGTGACCGGCGGCTTCTACGACACACAGTGCGGATTCAAAGGCTTTCGCGCCGAGGTGGCCGACGCCATCTTTTCAAGGGCGGCCATCGATCGCTTCGCCTTCGACGTGGAGATTCTTTACCTGGCGCTCAAGTATCGCCTGGACATCAAGCGATTGCCCGTGGTCTTG
>Ga0265330_10001499_pt1 | contig 13542 bp, 12 predicted proteins | sample 41919metaG_FD_202083 | JGI IMG/M metagenome (GOLD analysis project Ga0265330, IMG submission 202083) | Rhizosphere microbial communities from Carex aquatilis grown in University of Washington, Seatle, WA, United States - 4-19-19 metaG | ecosystem: Host-associated > Plants > Roots > Rhizosphere... | reverse complement strand
CTTCCGCGCCGGTGCGCGGATTCCGTCCAATGCCCGTCTTGCGCGGACGCACGTTGAACACGCCGAAACCGCGCAGTTCAATGCGGTCGCCGACGGTCAATGCCTTCTTCATGCTCTCGAAAACGGTTTCGACCGCGAGCTCCGCCTTGGTCTTGGTGATCCCGGTCCGGTTGACGACTTCGTTGATGATGTCGAGCTTAATCACGGGTATCCCTCGTCTCCCGAGAATTGGTGTTCCTCAAGTTATTGATGCTAAGGGGGATAGGACGGATTGTCAACCGGGGGATCAATCTCGTAATATGGCAACACCAGCCTAAGCAATTTGTAATTGGTGATTTGTAGTTTGCGATTGGAATTCGTGCCGTTGCTGGCTTCGATCCCGCCCTACAATTACCAATTACAAATCACAAATCACTTATTACAAATTCCAAAGGAGTTCCATGATCAAGAGCGATCGCTGGATCCGCCGCATGGCGCAAGAGCAAGACATGATTAACCCCTACTCTGAAAAGCAAGTGAGCCAGGGAGTGATTTCCTACGGCGTGTCGAGTTACGGATACGACTTGCGCGTGTCGGACGAGTTCAAGATTTTCACCAACGTCAACAGCACCATCGTCGATCCCAAGCATTTCGACGAGCGCTCATTCGTGACCGTGACTGCCGACGTGGCCATCATCCCGCCGAATTCGTTCGCGTTGGCGCGGTCGGTCGAGTACTTCAAGATTCCGCGCGACGTGCTCACCATCTGCGTGGGCAAGTCCACCTACGCGCGCTGCGGCATCATCGTGAACGTCACGCCCTTCGAGCCGGAGTGGGAAGGCTTCGTCACCCTCGAGATCTCTAACACCACGCCGCTGCCTGCGAAAATTTACGCCAATGAAGGCTTGTGCCAGATCCTCTTCTTCCAATCGGACGAAGTCTGTGAGGTCAGTTACAAAGATCGCAAGGGAAAGTACCAGGCGCAGAAGGGAATTGTGCTGCCGAAGCTGTGAGAGCTGCTCTTGGCTATTAGCTCTTAGCCATTAGCTTTGGCCCAGCCGGAGGTGTACATGCAGGTTGCGACGGACGATGAAATGCGTGATTTTCTTGCGAAGCATGATGACTTGCGCTGCGAAGCAAAGCGGCTACGCTTCGATTACCCAGAAGCGAAAACGATCATCGTGGACCTGCGCGTTAGCGAACCACACCAGTTGGTTTACCTAGCTCGACTGGCAGCCTATCTGCGTTATGAAGAAGTTCATTTTAGTGGCGCCTCACTCTGGCTAACACAATGGGGCGTCTGGGATGATCGGGTTGAGTCTGTGGCCTTCAAGACGATGGAGCGCATCCGCCAAGGCTACGGTGAAAACCGATCATTGGAAACAGCGCCAGGTCATTTCTTCCGTCACGATGAGTTTGTGGAATCGGTAGCGTGCTTGGTTCAGCCTATGCTCGTTGGGTGGGACGCTTACTACGTGCCGTATTGGACATGGGGATCGTTGGATTATTTTCTATTTGTTAGCCACGATGGTTTCTTGGAAATTGAAACTAGAACGACAGATATGTACGAAAATACGCTCGAAATCCTCAAATCCCATGAATGGCCCAAGGTAAGAGTGCAGACTAAAACCTAGCCTAAGCCAGACACCAATTGAGGACTATCCCCGCCCCGTCCCGGCCTGCTAAAAAATAGTAGTGGCGAAACATCGAACCACCGTAATTCTCGTCGGGCTCTTGCTCTTCCTGAGCACGCTGGCGCTCTACTACCCTGCGCTCGGGAATGGGTTTGTCAACTACGACGATCCTGATTATGTGACTGCAAATTTGCAAGTCCAGCAGGGGCTGACCTCGCGCAGCCTGGTGTGGGCGTTCACTTCGACTGCGGAAGCCAACTGGCACCCGTTGACTTGGATTACGCACATGCTCGACGTGCGCTGGTTCGGGCTACGGCCTGCCGGACATCACGCCCAGAGCATCCTCTGGCACGCCGTCAATGTAGTGTTGCTGTTCTTGCTGCTGGCCCAGGCAACCGGATTTGTGGGGCGCAGCGCGCTGGTGGCGGCCCTGTTTGCCGTCCATCCTTTGAACGTGGAGTCGGTGGCATGGGTCGCGGAGCGTAAAACCGTCCTCTGCACTTTCTTTTTACTGCTGACTTTGGCTGCCTATGGCTGGTACGCGAAGAGGTCGCGGGCAACGCGTTATCTGCTGGTCGCGCTGCTCTTCGCGCTGGCGTTGATGGCGAAGCCAATGGCGATCACGCTCCCATTCGTCCTACTCCTCGTCGATTTCTGGCCGCTGCAACGCTTTCCGCAGACACTGCTTTCCAAGCTGACTCTCGAAAAAATTCCTCTGCTTGCGCTGTCGGCGGCGAGCGCGGCGATCACGCTCTATGCGCAACGCGCGGGTGGCGCCGTCGGCTCGACCGAGCTTTTGCCGTTGGTCATGCGGGTGAAGAACGCCATCTATTCCTATCTCATTTATGTGGAGAAGGCGGTATGGCCGTCGCGGCTGGCGGTTTTTTATCCGCATCCCGAAGGCACGCTCGCGCTCTGGAAAGTGCTGGGCGCGGCGGCGGTACTCGCTGTAATCACGATTCTATTCTGGCATTTCCGCGGAAGTCGCTATGAACGCTGCTATCTGCTGATGGGCTGGTTCTGGTTTCTGGGAACGCTGGCGCCGATGATCGGCATCGTCCAAGTCGGACGCCAAGCGTGGGCCGATCGCTACGCCTATCTCCCTCTTTGGGGATTGTTTGTGATTGCCGTCTGGTTGCTTTCTGAAGCCGCCGCGCGTATTTCGCTAAGCCGCGCGGCACAGGTTGCCATCGCGTTGGCCGTTCTGCTGGGGTATTCCGCAATCGCATACAGCCAGATGGAATACTGGCGCAACAGTTACAGCTTGTTTGCCCACGCGATTCAAGTGACGGGCGCGAATCCCATCGCTGAGGGGAATCTGGGATCGGCGTTGATGGAAATGCAACGCCCTGATCTGGCTTTGCCGCATCTGGAGCGCGCCATCCAATTGTTGCCCACACTTTCGACCCCGCACTACAACCTGGGCGTATTATTGCATCGGCAAAATGAACTGGATCGGGCGCAGCGGGAATATCAACTCGCCCTTAAGTATGGACCGGACGAAAGGGAAGCCGCGCAAACGCACAACAATCTGGGCGCGCTGTTCAATCAACTCGGGCGGCGGGATGAGGCGGTTGCGGAGTTTACCGAAGCCATTGCACTGAACCCGTATGAACAGAACAGTATGATCGGCCGGGGCATGATCGAGCGCGAAGAGGGTAAGCTCGATGCCGCTTTGCAGGATTTTGCGCGGGCCACTCGGGTCGCACCCTCGCCGCTGGCATTCTATTGGCAAGGCCGTGTCCTGGAAGACAAGGGACAATTCTTCGCCGCAGCCGAGGCCTATCGATCCGTGCTGAAGCTCGCGCCCAATTTTGCAGACGCGCAGCTAAGACTGGAAAACGTTGGGAAAGTGGCGAAGTGAGGGACTGAAAACTGAAAACTGACAACCGTCAACTGACTTTCTACTTCCGTCCGTTCTCGCCTTCCTTGAACATGTACTTGATGGCAGGTTTGTAGATCATCAGATTGGCGGCGCCAGCGCGGTTCAACTTGATGCATTTCTTGTCATACCACTCGATATAGCCGTGGACTTCTTCGCCGTCGCGCAGCACAACGACCATGGGAGTCTTCGACTGCATCTGTTTCTGATAATAATAATTTTCAGCGTTGGTCTGCTCGCTGGGCACAACCTTCTTGGCCGGGGCGCTGAGGCGATCGCGTTCCCGCTCCCTGCGTTCGACGGGCGCGTGGTTGGGGCCATGGTTGTTCTGCGCTTGTTCGGCGCGAGTGAGGGACGGGCGGATCAGCTTGCGATTCGCGAAGCTTTCCTGGTCCGCGGATTGTTCGGCTGGTATGGAATCGAGCGTATCTTTCAAATTGCACCACCTGCGCGCCGGGCGGGCAGAATATGCCACAACACCTGAGCCTGTGATTGTGGGTCCAGAGGCGTGAACTTATGGTTAACGTATCACAGCGCACCCGGGATGACAATATTTTGTGCAGTGTCTCTTGTGCAACCGCCCGGCCAGCAGTACATCCCGCTGAAAAGACTTCGGTCATGGAAATCCACTCTATTGCCATTCTAATAAGAACTTTAGGAAAAATAACGGGCCGCGTTCAGTCGCCGTTCACATTGCTACGATGGGGTACCAGTACTCGCAGCGGGTGGGGCGGTCGCGTGGGGTTGACAGCGGCCAGAACGCCACAAATCGCGCAATATGCGCCAAATATGCCTAGAATTACCGCCAGAATTGCGGTGCTGCCGATCAGGAATGCCACGGAAAGTGCGTTCACGTTACGGTCCCTTGCTGGCAGCCACCTTTGAAATCGTGCGGCTGCGAATCGCTTACTCCAGGAGCATTTGACCCTCGCCGTTGTTCACCACTAAGATACGAGAATCGAGCTGCTTATCTCCACTCTCCAATATTTATTGGGCCCCGTCCACAGTACGGAAGTCCATACAGTAAAGTAATGCGCTCAATGGCCATCACCAGGATTTCAGTGCGCGGGGCACGCCAGCACAATCTGAAGAACATTGACGTCGAGATTCCCCGCAATACTTTGACGGTCATCACGGGCCTGAGCGGCTCCGGCAAATCCTCGCTCGCATTCGATACCATCTACGCCGAAGGCCAGCGCCGCTACGTCGAAACGCTTTCCGCCTACGCCCGCCAGTTTCTCGACCAGATGGAGCGCCCCGACGTCGATTCCATCGACGGCCTCAGCCCTTCGATTTCCATCGAACAGAAGACCACCAGCCGCAGTCCGCGCTCGACCGTCGGCACCATCACCGAAATCTACGATTACCTGCGCCTGCTTTATTCTTCGATCGGCGTGCCCCATTGCCCGAATTGCGGCAAGCCCATCACCCGCCAATCCGCCGAGCAGATCGTCGAGCGCGTCATGGCGCTCACGCCCGACGACCGCGTCATGATCATGGCGCCCATCGTTCGCGGGCGCAAAGGCGAATTCAAAAAAGAAATGGAGAAGCTTATCCAGCACGGTTTCTCCCGCGCCCGTGTGGATGGCGAGCTGGTGAACCTCGAGGACGACCTCGCGCTCGACAAGCGCAAGAACCACACCATCGAAGTCGTCGTCGATCGCCTGCTGGTCAAACCCGGAATCGAACACCGCCTCGAACTCTCGGTCGGGCTCGCCATGAAACTCGGCGGTGGCCTCGTGCTGGTCGCGGTCGTTAACGGAGAGGAGAAGCTGTATTCCTCGCGTCTCGCCTGCCCCGACTGCGGCATCAGCGTTCCGCAACTGGAGCCGCGCTCGTTTTCGTTCAACAGTTCCTATGGAGCCTGTCCCGAGTGCCACGGACTCGGAAGCCGATACGATCTCGATCCTGCCAAGGTGATTACCGATTGGTCGAAACCTTTGCTCGATGGTGGATTGGGCCCGGGCTCGTCATCGGAAAACATGATTCACGGACTGCGGTTGGTGGCCGAAGCCTATGCTGTCGACTTGACGTCGCCCTTCGAGAAAATTCCCGACAAGATTCAGAATCTTCTGCTGAACGGCGAACCGCAACGCGGCGGCAAAACCGGATTTCTCGGAATCCTCGGCCATCTCAAGCAGAATCTTGAAGCCACGGCGTCGGAGGCCTACCGCGACTATCTATTCGACTTCATGTCGGCGACGGAATGTTCGGTATGTCACGGCAAGCGTTTGCGTCCGGAAAGTTTGGCGGTCAAGGTGAACGCCATGTCCATCGCCGATTTCACCGAGCTTCCCATTGCGCGCGCTCTCGATGCCGCGCGCCAGATCAAACTCGCCGGTAGGGAACTGATCATCGCCGGGCGCATCGCGCATGAAATCACGGAACGCCTCGAATTCCTCGACAACGTTGGACTCGGCTACCTGCAGCTTGGCCGCTCCGCCGCCACGCTTTCCGGTGGAGAAGGCCAGCGCATACGTCTCGCCACGCAGATCGGATCGAAGTTGCGCGGCGTGCTGTATGTCCTTGACGAACCTTCCATCGGATTGCACCACCGCGATAACGGCCGCCTTCTCGCCGCGCTCGAAAATTTACGCGACCTCGGCAACACTGTCCTCGTCGTCGAGCACGATGAAGAAACCATCCGCCGCGCCGACTATGTGATCGATCTCGGCCCCGGCGCCGGACGTCATGGAGGCGAATTGGTCGCTGCCGGAACGCCCGCTGAAATTATGAACGAGCCCGCCTCGCTCACCGGAGCCTACATCTCCGGACGCCAGCGGATCGCCATGCTTTCCCAGCGTCGCAGTCCGAATGGGAAAGCCATCGCCATTCTCGGCGCGCGCGAGAACAACCTCAAGAATCTCGACGTAGTTTTTCCCCTCGGCGTGATGACGGTTGTGACCGGCGTTTCCGGCTCCGGCAAATCGACTCTGGTGAACGACATTCTCTATCGCGCCCTCGCCCGGCAGCTCTATCGTTCGCGCGAAGAACCCGGCTTGCACAAAGCCATCGCCGGAGCGGAACTGGTCGACAAGGTCATTCGCATCGACCAGTCGCCCATTGGGCGCACCCCGCGCTCCAATCCCGCAACTTACACCGGCATATTCGCGGCAGTCCGCGACCTCTACGCCATGCTGCCCGAATCGCGCGAGCGCGGATACAAGCCTGGGCGCTTCTCCTTCAACGTCGCCGGTGGACGTTGCGAAGCCTGTCAGGGCGAAGGCCAGCGACGCATCGAAATGAATTTCCTGCCCGACGTTTACGTACAGTGCGAAATCTGTGGCGGGCGCCGCTACAATCACGAAACGTTGTCGGTCCATTACAACGGCAATTCCATCGCCGACCTGCTCGAAACGCCGGTGTCGGACGTGCTGCAAATTCTCGAAAATATCCCGCAGGTCAAGCAAAAGCTGCAAACGCTGGTCGACGTTGGCCTCGGATACATTCACCTCGGTCAATCTGCCGTCACGCTCTCGGGAGGCGAAGCCCAGCGCATCAAGCTCGCCCGCGAACTCGGTAAGCGCCAGACTGGAAAAACTCTTTATCTGCTCGATGAGCCGACTACGGGATTGCACTTCGACGATGTGCGCAAGCTGCTCGACGTTCTGCATCGCCTCACCGATCTGGGAAACTCGGTCATCATCATCGAACACAATCTCGACGTAATCCGCAACGCCGACTGGATCATCGACCTCGGCCCCGAAGGCGGAGAAGAAGGTGGCCGCATCGTGGCCCAAGGCACTCCCGAGCAAGTCGCGCGCGTGAAAAAGTCCTACACTGGACAAGCGCTCGCCGCGTATTTCAATGGATCAGCAAAGAATGGCTCGGCAAAAAATGGATCAGAGAGGAATGGATCGGCGCCAAGCGGGCTCCCGCCCACTGGCACGGGGGAACTAGCGTGAACTTTCTTCCCGACGATCATCGAGATAGCCCACAGTCGCAGCCCGAGGATCCAGTGCCCGTGTGGGGACGGGCGTCCTCGCCCGTCCAAGCCGAGCGCAGCTCGGCAGATGCCTCGGATCGTTCTGAGGCGGCGCCCGAAACAATAGCCTCTGTGCCCGCTGCCCCTCCTTGCAGTTGGTGGGATTTGCTTGCGATTTTGGTTGTAGGGGTTGTGGCATTTTTCGTCTTTGCATTGCTGGCCGTCGGCATGACTACCGGTGCGACGTTCCAAGAAAAAGCCAATCGGTTTGTAACCATGCCGGAACGGGGCGTGGGTGTGCAAGCCCTAGCCGAACTGGCCGTACTGGGATGTATGTTTTTGGTAGTTGCGGCGCGAACCGGTGGTGGGAGGTTTTGGCAAACTGTCCACTGGAATTGGCCGGACAAAGTCGGATTGTACCTGGTGATTGGAATCCTGATGCAAGCTGTTTTTCTCGTGTTTGAACATTTTCTTCCATTTCCAAAGAACACGCCGTTTGACGCCGTTCTAAGACGCCCTTACAGTCTCATGGCCGTCGCCGTATTCAGCGTCACACTGGGTCCAATCATGGAAGAGTTGCTTTTCCGGGGTTTTCTGTACCCACTAGTCAGGAAGAATTTTGGTGTGCTCACCGCGATTATTGGGACTGCTCTACCATTTGGGTTGGTCCACCTGGCTCAGTATGGGTACTCTTGGGCGTCAGGATTGCTTATCTTCATGGTGGGGGTTGTGCTGGCGTCAGTTCGAGAAAGGACAAATTCTTTAGCGGCGGGATTTCTCGTGCATGTTGGCTATAACGGAGTCATCGTCGCGATCCTTTTCGCCGCCACCGACGGGTTTCGGCATCTGGAGAAACTGAACCAATAGTTCTCGGTTCCCAGTTCTCAGTTCTCAGTGTCCCGGTGGAGTTGCCTTTTCTGAGAACTGAGAACCGAGAACTGTTTTCTGCTATCGTAGAAATTCATGCCAACCGCCCGACAAGAATTATTGCAACTTCTGGCGCAAAAATCCTTTCGCCTCGGAGAATTCAAACTATCCTCCGGCGGAACCAGCGACTACTACATCGACTGCCGCACCACTACGCTCGACGCCCGTGGCGCGCAACTGGTCGGCCAGGTCTTCTTCGATGAAATGCGCGGCCAAGGCTGGCACGCCGATGCCATCGGCGGACTCACCATGGGTGCCGATCCCATCGTAGTGGCGGTCGCTGTCATCAGTGGAACTCTGCACGGCTTCCTCGTGCGCAAAGCCGAGAAACAGCACGGCACCGGCCAGCGCATCGAAGGCTTCCACGAAAAAGGCGCGCGCGTCGTGATCGTGGACGACGTTTGCACTACCGGCTCTTCCACCGTGCAAGCGATCGTTGCCGCCCGCGAGTTCGGCTTCAAAGTAGTAGGCGCGATGTGCCTGGTCGAGCGCGAGGATGCCCACGGCCGTCCCAACGTGGAAAAAGCCGCTGCCCCGGCGCCCTTCATTACGATTTTCACGGCGAAGGATGTGCGGAAAGAGCACATAGCAATTAGCGCATAGCCGCGAATAGCGCATTCTGAACAGCGAACGACCAACGACTAACTTCATGATCCCCGACGGATACACCGACCTCGCTCCCGGAAAAATCGCATCGGTTGTGACCTACCTCGAAATGCTCACACGTCCTCCACTGGTGGACGTTCCCATGATCGGAAAGCGGAGCGGCTTGCATTTGCGGCAAGTGCAAAACGCCGATCTCGATTGGTATCGCGCGCTGTATCGGCGAGTGGGCGCGCCATGGTTGTGGCTCAGCCGTCTGGAGATGACGGACGAGCAACTGGCGGCGGTGTTGCATTGCCCCACTACCGAATTGTTCGTCTGTGAACGCGAAGGAAGCGAGATTGGCCTCACGGAAATCGACCGTTCCCAGCCTTCTGGCGTGGAGATTGCCAGCTTTGCCTTGTTGCCGGAGGAGATCGGCAAGGGCCTGGGACGCCCTTTCATGATGCAGTTGCTCAACCGCGCATGGATTAAATCAGCGGCGCGCGTCTGGCTGCACACCTGCACGTTGGACGGTCCAGCGGCGCTGAGTTTCTATATCAAGTGCGGATTCCGCCCCTACAAACGAGCCATCGAAGTGGCCGACGATCCGCGCATCCGCGGCATCCTGCCGGAAAATGCCGCTCCACAGGTCCCAATTATCCGATAAGCTAAAATACTTGGTTCCAAGCCAACGACGAACGACCAACGACTGACCTTATGATTCAAACCTTAGAATGGACTCCCCGCGGCGTAGTCTTCATCGATCAGACGAAGCTGCCCACCGAAGAAGTTTACGTGACCTGCACCACGCACCAGCAGGTTGCCGACGTGATTCGCAACATGGTCGTCCGCGGAGCGCCCGCCATTGGCGTTGCCGCGGCCATGGGCATCGCGCTGGGTGTGAAAAATTCCCCAGCGGAGAACGCCGCCGATCTCAAAAAAGATTTCGACGAAATTTGCGAAACCATCCGCCAGACGCGTCCCACCGCTGTGAATTTATTTTGGGCGATCCGACGCATGACCGAGAAGTTTGAGCGCATACGCATTCGCCCCATCCCGCAAATCAAACAGGACCTCATCGAAGAATCCCAGCGCATGCACGCCGAAGACATCGCCGCCAATCAAGCCATGGGACGCCACGGCGCAACCCTCATGCCGTCGAGCGGCGGCGTACTCACCCACTGCAATGCCGGAGCCCTCGCCACCGCCGGCTACGGCACGGCGCTCGGAGTGATCCGCGCCGCCGTCGAAGCGGGCAAAAAAATTCACGTCTATGCCGACGAGACGCGCCCCTTTCTGCAAGGCTCACGCCTCACCGCATGGGAGCTGATGAAAGACGGCATCCCCACGACCGTCATCGCCGACAACATGGCCGGAGTCATGATGGCGCAAGGCAAAATCGGGGCCATCGTCGTCGGCGCCGACCGCATCGCCGCCAATGGAGACGTGGCCAACAAAATCGGCACCTACACCGTGGCCGTTCTCGCCAAAGAGCACGGCATTCCGTTCTACGTGGCCGCGCCGATTTCCACCGTCGATCTCGCCACGCCCGACGGCAGCAAGATTCCCATCGAGCAGCGCAACCCGAGAGAAGTCACGCACATCGCCGGCAAACAGATGACACCCGACGGAGTCGAGGTTGAGAATCCGGCCTTCGACGTGACTCCCGCAAAATTCGTGGCCGCCATCATCACCGAACGAGGCATAGCTCGCGCCCCGTATGAAAGTTCTCTTTGGGAGCTTGCCCGAACAGATGTGAAGGTGTGATGGGGGGTAGACGAAATGAAAATTATCGTCGTAGCCATTGCCATCTCGGTTGTTGCTCTCTCAGCGTGGATTGTCTATTCGAAACTGGAACGATCAAGGCACGAATCGCTTGCTGCCAATGCACTTCGCGAGGCTGCACACCGCGCTGCGCTGGCCCCATATCAGCGGGACCTTCCCATCGGCACGTCGAGAGCGGACGTAGACAAGTATCTCATCTCCAAGCATGTGAATTTTTCCGGTGTACCGGGTCGAGAACCGTCTGACGCAGCCTCGTATGAGGTGGATCTTGGGGAAGAGCCAGGTGAAAGCTTCGTTTGCGACCGTTGGAATGTTTACATTCGATTGGACTTCAAGAGTGCACTACCCTACGATACTCTCCAAGAGATTCGCATAGAAAAGATCGGGCATTGTCTGTAGAGTGGGGATTCACTCCGAAGGCCTTGAACAAAGTATCTGAGATTCTCACGTAGCGACAGCCGCCCCAGGCTGTCCCGCCGAGCGAAGCTCGGCAGTGGCCTTTTAAACTCGGGAGAGCCGGAACGGCGCGCTAAGCAGTCGCGCGGGGAGCGTCACTACGGCCCAGACCAGTCGGAGAGCTCCGTCGACAGCGATCCCCACCAAGCGGAAGGGCAGCAGAAGCAGCCACACGATCGGGTAGAGGACCAGCGCCAGCAGCGCCACAGGCCAGCACACCACCAAAAGTAAGCACCAGAGTAGAAAAGCGATCATGGGGATACCTCCTCCTGAACTATGATACGCAGACAACGGGAAAATGTTCGAGGAAAATGGCGCGGCGAAGCGCCGAGGGAAAAATTTTAGCTATTAGCTCTTGGCTCTTAGCCAATCTCCGTGTCCCCGAGCTTTCGCAGCGGATTCTTCCTCAATTGATGCGCGCGCTCGAATTCTTCCGCCAGTTCCCGTGTGTCGAGGTTTTCGCGGATGTGCGCCAAACGCTGCTCCAACTTGTGTAGCGCATCAGCCAAGTTTTTCTTGTTGGTGATGGCGATGTCGCGCCACATCGAATAAGGGCTGCCGGAAATGCGTGTCATCTCGCGCAGCGCGCGCCCTCCAATGTCAAGCGCGGGAGCGTCGGGGCCGAATTCATCCACCAATGCCGCTGCCAAAGCGGTCGAGATCATCTGGGGTAGATGGCTGATCCAGGCGCAGAAGCGATCATGCTCCGAGGGATCGACGACCGCAACCCTCGCGCCCATCTTTTCCGCGCAGTGTATGAATTCTCCGCATTTTCCGGCATGAACGTTTTGGCCGGGAAGCGGCGTGAATAGCCAGGCTGCGCCTTCGAAAAGATCGGCATCGGCAGACTCCACGCCAGAGCTTTCTTTGCCCGCCATGGGGTGCCCCGCGAGAAATCTTTGCCCCGCGTTTCGCCCGAACGATTTCGTGGCCTGCAGAACAATCTCCGCCTTGGTACTGCCGACATCGGTGACCAGTGTCTCGGCAGGCAGCGCTGGACCGAGCCGGTCGATCAGGTCGAGAATCGGAATCACCGGAGCCGCCAGCACCACCAGATCGCTTCCTCGGACAGCGTCGGCGGGATTGATCTCTCCCGAATCAATGGCCCCGCAGCGTTCCGCCTTCTCCAAAGTTACAGCGCGACTGCAACCGACAATTCGTCCGGCGAGTTGGCGCTTCTTCATCGCGAGGCCCAGCGAGCCTCCGATCAAACCGACTCCGATGATGGTGACTTGTTTGAACGGCATTTGTAATCTGCGATTTGTAATTTGCGATTTTGATTTTCAATTACAAATTTCAAATCGCAAATTACAAATCAAGATCTACGCGATTTCCCGTCCCACCGCAGGCGCAATCATGCGCAGCTCGTCCATCAACTTCGCGAACTGTTCCGGATATAGCGACTGTGCGCCGTCGGAGAGCGCTTTGTCCGGCTGGTGATGGACCTCGATGATCAGAGCATCGGCCCCGGCGGCAACCGATGCGCGCGCCATGGGAGCGACCTTGTCGCGGCGCCCAGTGCCGTGCGAGGGATCGGCCGTCATTGGCAGGTGCGATAGTTTGTGAATGATCGGGATCGCGGAAATATCCATCGTGTTGCGCGTGTAAGTTTCGAAGGTGCGAATGCCGCGCTCGCATAGAATGATCTCGTAGTTGCCGCCGGCGAGCAGGTATTCCGCAGAACACAAAAGCTCTTCAAGCGTAGCGGCGATCCCGCGCTTAAGCAGCACGGGCTTGCGGACCTTGCCCAGTTCGCGCAGCAGATTGAAGTTCTGCATGTTGCGCGCGCCCACCTGAAAAATGTCTACGTAAGGCAGCATCACTTCGATCTGCGAAATTTCCATGACCTCGCTGATCACCAGCAATTTGAATTGATCTCCCGCTTCGCGCAGCAATTTCAGGCCGTCCAGGCCGAGTCCCTGAAACGAATAAGGAGAGGATCGGGGCTTGAAGGCGCCGCCTCGGAGCACGCGGGCCCCCGCTTTGGCGATCTGTTCGCTGATGGTGAAAAGTTGCTCGCGGGTTTCGACCGAACAGGGCCCGGCCATGACCACGATTTTCTTCCCGCCGATTTCAATGCCGTTCGCAAATTTAACGACGGTGCCCTCGGGACGAAAGCTGCGGCCAGCCAGCTTGTAGGGTGAAGTGATGCGGTGAACCTTCTGCACTCCCGGCATCATTTCAAGTTCGCCAGTATCGAAGTCATGGGGGACCCCGACTCCGCCAAGGACGGTTTGCCGCGCTCCTGTGGAACGGTGGACTTCAAAACCGAATTGCACCAGTTGATCGATCACCTGCTGGATCTGATCTTCACTGGCCGAATCTTGCATTGCGACAATCATGGGTACGCTCGTTTTGCCCGGCCGGAG
>Ga0265330_10001498_pt1 | contig 13547 bp, 9 predicted proteins | sample 41919metaG_FD_202083 | JGI IMG/M metagenome (GOLD analysis project Ga0265330, IMG submission 202083) | Rhizosphere microbial communities from Carex aquatilis grown in University of Washington, Seatle, WA, United States - 4-19-19 metaG | ecosystem: Host-associated > Plants > Roots > Rhizosphere >... | reverse complement strand
GACATCGTCCTGAAAGCGGATGGGTTCGTCGACAAGTCCCTCACCATCGACGCCAATCAGGACAGAGATCTGAACATCACGCTCGAACCCAGGAAAGAAGCGCCCGACCGCAGGTCGGTACGCACGGGTGCCGCAGGAAAAGGCGAGCGCAAGCGATCGGAGGGACAACCCGAGTCGAGCGACAAGTTCAAGGCCGTCGGCGACTAGAGCGCTCGGCTTGCGATCGTAGGAAGTTGTAGAAAGTCCACGAACATCCGATAGTTGAGATGTTTGCCGCGTACGCTTCCCCGATAAGTTTCGCCTCGCACACGATCCATGGACAGCAAGGAGTTCCTTAGGAGATTTCGGGCCGCAGGTTGGCCTGGACCGGCGCAGGTGCATGCGCTGCTGGGCGAGGCGCCCGCGCTCGTGCGCGACGACATCGAGCGCCTGCTGGGGGTGGTCACCAGCAAGGGATTGCCTGGGGATGCGCGCGACCAGACCAACCGTTGCTTCATTTTCCGCACCCTGGCCGAGCGGGTGATCGACAAGTCCCTGTTTCTGCCCTACGTGCGCGCCTTGCGCGGGACCGACGGGCAGATCCTGACGTTGCTCGGCCCGCTCCTTCCGCGGGTCAACAACATCGAAGGCCATGCCGAGCTGTGTTCGCTGCTCAAGGACGCTGACGGAACCCTGCGCCGGGGGGTGGCCGGCATCCTCAAGCAGATCGGCGGCACCACGGTCTTTCAAACCCTAACCGGGTATTGCGGCGACCCTGGTTTTCAGGGGCGGATCGAGGCCTTGGATGTGTTGGTGTCGATCGGCCGTCAGGTGGCCATCCCCGCCCTGGCCGCGACGCTTGCCGTGGGCTCGCCCAACGAAAAGGTGCACGCCCTGCAATACTTGGCCGATTCCGAGCTGATGGCCAAGGATGTGCGCGGGGCGGTCAAGGCCATCTCGGCGGCGCTGCGCGATCCGACGGAACGCGTGGCCATGCAGGCCGTGCTGGCCTTTGGCGCCTTGTCGTCAGAGGACGAGTACTTCGAGCATATCGGGCCGGTGCTGGATTCCACCAGTCTCAACATGGCCAAGGCCGCGGTCGAGGCACTCAAGCGCTTCAGCTCGCCGCGCACGGTGGACGCCCTGGATCGCAAGCTGCACGCCGGCCCGCACGCCATCCGACTGGCGGTGCTGGCCACCGCCGAGGCGATTGGCAACGACCAGGTTTTGCCCCTGGTGGTCGCCGCGCTGAATTTCAAGAAGATCGATGTGCGCACCCGGGCAGCCGAGGTGTTGACCAACCTGGCTCTGGCCGGCAAGGTGGACCTGGCGCGCACCATTCTGTGGCTTTTGCGCAGCGAGGACGTGAACGTGCGGCGGATGGCGGTGGACATCTCGAAGAAGGTGGGTGATCCCACGGGCGAGCTGGCGCCGCGGCTTCTGCGCTACCTGCGCGACGAGGACTGGTGGGTGCGCGAACGGGTGATGGACGCCCTGGTCAGCATGGCGGGTCGGCAGCTCACCCGGCACCTGGTCAGCTACCTGCAAGATCCGTCGGACATTGTCCGGCGCTACGCGGTCGATGCGCTCTTGCGCTTGAAGGATGCCGCGGCCCTGGGCGCGCTGGTGCGGGCGGCACAAGGCGACGCCGACTGGTGGGTGCGCGAGCGTGCCATCGAGGCGGTGGGCGCCATCGGCGATCGCCGAAGCATTCCCTATGTCGTGGATCTGCTGAATCGCGAGCCCGAGTTGCAAAGGGTTTGCGTGGAGGCGCTGCAGGCGATGAAGGCCGACGAGGCGGCGCCCCAGGTGGCTGCGCTCCTGGCCGCCGCCGATCCCGAGATGAAACTCGTCTTGCTGGCCTGTCTGGCGACCTTCGACGAGCCTGGCCAGGCGCCTGCGATCCTGCCGCTCGTGAGCGATCCGGACCACAGTGTGCGCAGTGCCGCGCGCGAGCTGCTCGGCCGCTGGAACATCGCCAGCCAGGACACGGCAGGCGAAGCGGGATCGCGCTCACTGCTGGAACGTCTCTTGCTCGGGCTGGCGGAAAACGACGGCGACGATCTGATCCTGGCGGGCGGGCTGCGCCCCTACATGAAGAAGATGGGGCGGGTCGTGCCGCTGGCCAGCCACGTGTTCTCCGCCGAGGACATCGAGACCATCATCGGGCCGCATCTCACCGACAAGCAGGTGGCGGATTTGCAGGCCTTGCGCGACGTCGATTTTTCTTTGGCCCTCAAATCCGAGGGACTGCGTTTTCGCGCCAATGTGTTTCGCCAGATGCCGGGCTTGTCAGCGGTGTTCCGCATCGTCAAGGATCGCATCCCGGTGTTGGAAGACCTGGGCCTGCCTCCGGTGGTGAAGAGCTTTGCCGAATTGAAGAACGGGCTCGTGCTGGTGGGCGGCCCCACCGGCGCGGGCAAATCAACCACGCTGGCGGGAATCATCGACCACATCAATCGGACCAGCTCGCGCCACATCGTCACGCTGGAAGACCCGATTGAGGTCATGCACAAGCAAAAGAAGTGCTTGATCAATCAGCGTGAGCTCGGCACGCACACCCACTCGTTTGAAAACGCCTTGCGCGCGACCCTGCGCCAGGATCCGGACGTCATTCTGGTGGGCGAAATGCGCGACCTGGCCACAGTGCAATTCGCAGTGACCGCCTCGGAAACCGGCCACTTGGTATTGGGGACCCTGCACACGGTTTCAGTGGACACGACAGTTGATCGCCTGGTCGGTCTGTTTCCGCCGGGACAGCAGCCGCAGGTGCGTGCTTTGCTCGCCGACACCTTGCGCGCGGTGATGTGTCAGTACCTGGTCAAGCGCAAGGATGGACAGGGGCGGGTGATCGCGGTCGAAATCATGATCAACAACGAGGCCGTGGCCAACCTCATCCGCAAGGGCAAGACCTTCCAGATTCCGTCGGTGATTGCCACCCAGCGCGACGCTGGCATGCAGTCGATGGACGGGGATTTGGAGCGACTGTGGAAGGCCGGGCTGATCAGCGCCGAGGAGGCCTACCTGAAGGCGGCCAACAAGAAGAACTTCGAGATGGTGGTGGCGGGCCCGGACGCCGCCAAGATCCAGGGCGAAGCCAAGCCAGCCGAGGCCAAGGCAGAAGTCAAGGTCGCCACCCCGGTACAGAGAGAGAAATCGGAATGAGCGCGCACAATGAAGATTCGATTGGGAGGGCGCAGTGGCTCGCCTAGATTCGTTCTTGCGTCTTGTGGTCGAACAGAAGGCCAGCGATCTGCACTTCCACTCGGGCGTGGTGCCCCTGATTCGCCACGACGGCGATCTGGTGCCGCTCAATTTCCGCGCTTTGAGCGAAACGGACGCGCGGCGATTTCTATTGGAGATTCTGACTCCTGAACAGCACGCGGTTTTCGACCGCGATCAGGAACTGGACTTCATCTACGAATTGCCCGAGGTGGGACGGTTTCGTGCCAACCTGTTTCAACAGGCGCGCGGCATCGGGTCCGTGTTCCGCATCATCCCCAACCGATTGCCCACCATCGAAGAGCTGAACCTGCCCAAAGTGGTGCGAAAGCTGACCGAGCTGCAGAACGGACTGGTGCTGATCACCGGGCCGACCGGTTCGGGCAAAACCACCACACTGGCCGCGTTGGTGCACGAGATGAACAAGACCTCCAGTCGTCACATCATCACGATTGAAGATCCGATCGAGTATGTGCACACGCCTTTGCAAAGTGTGATCACGCAGCGCCAGGTGGGCCGCCATGTCGAGAGTTTCTCCACGGCCCTTCGCTCCAGCCTGCGCGAGTCGCCCGACGTGGTGGTGACCGGCGAGATGCGCGATCTGGAGACCATCCAGGTGGCTCTGCAAGCAGCCGAGACCGGCGTCTTGGTGTTCGGGACCCTGCACACCAATTCGGCGTCCAAGGCGGCCGACCGGATCATCGACGTCTTTCCCGACGAATCGCGCGAGCAGGTGCGCGGCGTGGTTTCGGTCATGCTGCGCGGGGTATTGGCGCAAATGCTGTGCAAGCGTGCCAGCGGCGAGGGGCGGGTGGCGGCGATGGAAGTGATGCTGCAGACCACCGGCATCTCGAATCTCATACGCGAAGCCAAGTGCTACCAGATTGATGCCTATCTGCAGACGGCTGATCCAGGAAGCGGCATGCAAAGTTTGGACAGTTGCATCTTCCAGTACATCAAAGAAGGCGTTATTAGTTTGGAAGAAGGATTGCGTGTGGCCAATTACCCCGACGTGGTCAAGCGCCTGGCGGCCGAATTGCCTGAAGAGATCTAAATGGCCGGTCGTGCTGCGAGAATGAGCACTTTCATCTCCCTCTCCCTCTGGGAGAGGGCCGGGGTGAGGGTGAAGTGCTCTTCGGGCCTGACGCTGAAACGACGACAATCGTGTGGGCAAAATCTGTGGCACGATTCACGTCCCATGCAGCACCCTCACCCCAACCCTCTCCCGAAGGGAGAGGGTGAACTCAATCTCTTGTGCAATTGTTGCACGACCGCCGCTTTGCCTAGCCATGTAGGATCCAGACTGCGAAGAGAGCTGCAAATCAGCCCGATTTCGACTGCCCTATTCCTCGAATCGGGACCGGTCATCTAGTGGAACCCTCTCGCAAACAATTGATTGAGCAGGCGCAGACGCTGGAGAAGCGCGGCGATGCCGGATCTGCGGCCCGGGCCTACGAGCGCGCTGGCGCCTACGACGATGCGGCCAGGCTGCATTTGTCTGCCGGCAATTTTCTCGAAGCCGGACAGGCGCTCTTGCGCAGCATCGACTACGACCGGCGAAAACGGGCGAGCCTGGACGCCAATCAGAGAAAGGTCGCGTTCAAGGCTGCGATTTGTTTTTCGCGCGCGGGCGGCCTGCGCGAGGCCGTGGAGTTGTTTCTCGCGGCGGGCGAACGCGGCCGAGCGGTGGGGGTGCTGCAGGAAGCGGGCGATTTCGTCAACGCTGCCCGCGTGGAAGCTGACCCCACCGGGCGCGTGGAACTTCTGGGATATGAGAGGCCGGCGGCGGCGACTGAGGCAGCCACCTCGGTGGAGGCCGCCCGCACTCTGGAGCGCGCGGGCAAGTTGGAAGCGGCCATGGAGGCCTATGCGCGACTCAAACAATGGGCCAACGCTGCCAGAGTGGCCCGGGGCCTGGGCCACAGCGAAAAGGCCGCGGGTTTTTTCGCCGAGGCCGGCCAACCATTCGAGGCGGCGGCGTGCTTCCGTGAGATTCGCAACCCGGACGGCGAATTGGCGCAACTGATCCGAGTTCTGCCCGCGGATCCACAGTACCGCACGGCCTGTGTGCGGGTGATTGCCATTGCCTCTGATCGCGCAGAGCTGACCTTTGAATTGGAGCATTTTCTCAACAAATTCGTCGCCACTCGACCCTCGACAGAAGACGAATTCGATGCCACTTACCGCTTGGCCTTGCTCTTTGAACGCCACGATTTTCCCGAAAGCGCGGCCGACTGTTATCGCAAGATCTTGGCGGCACGGCCCGCCTATCGCGACGTTCCGGATCGATTGAAGGCTGCCGAGACCGACTATCGCGGAACCGCTGCCAAGGGCTACGAACGCGTTTTTCGGGAGGAGCTGGCGTTTCGCGACGCCGCGAAACGGAACGAAGCCCCTGCTGCTGCGACAACCGGCGACGAAGATTCGTTGGGGCCGCTGCCGGATCTACCCGACTTGCCCGATCTGCCCCAAGCTGCGGCGCCTGTCGCGCATGTGCCGACCATGTCATTCTCGCGCGGGAACGTGTCGCCGCCTGTGGCGGTTTCGCCGGCAATGGATGCCGTACCCTCCGAGTTCCCGTCCGAGCTGACTTGGGGCGGGGCCTCTCAGATGGGCGTGGCGCTGGAACCGGGCGCTGTGGTCAACCAACGTTATCGGCTGGACAAGAAGATCGGCCAGGGCGGCATGGGCGCGGTGTGGAAGGCCACGGATCTGGAACTGGACGAAATCATCGCCATCAAGTTTCTGGCGTCACAGCTGGTCGACGAACAGGTCCTCGGTCGCTTCAAACAAGAGGTTTCGCTCTCGCGCCAGTTCAATCACCCGAACATCATCCGGCTGTACGACATCGGCAGCTGCGCGGATCAGAAGTACATCACAATGGAGCTTCTGGTCGGCCACAATCTCGGCGAGGTCATGCGGGCAGCGCCGCTTGATTTTGAGCAGGGCCTGGCCCTGCTGATTCAGGCCTGCTACGCGCTGCAAGTGGTTCACGAACGCCAGGTCATTCACCGGGATATCAAGCCGGACAACTTCTTCATCACTGACGAAGGCGTGCTCAAGGTGATGGATTTCGGCATCGCCAAGCGCCACAGTGCGGGCCGCGGGCTGACCCGCGCGGGCATGATGGCGGGCACGCCCCAGTACATGGCGCCTGAGCAGGCCAACAACTTCGGCGGGGTCACCCATTTGGCGGATATCTACGCCTTGGGCTGCATCGCCTATCAGATGTTCACCGGCACGGTTCCCTTCGATGCCGAGGAAGTCATGCCCATCCTGGTCGCCCACATGGTGCAAGCCCCAGATCCGCCTCGCCAGCGCAATCCCGCGATTCCAGCCGAATTGGACGCGGTCATCCTCAAGCTGCTGGAGAAGAAACCCGAGGCGCGGGTGCAAAGCTGCCGCGAACTGGCCGCCATCCTGTCGGGCATCCGAGAGGGTGGGCGGTAGGCTGGAAAATCGTCGGAGCTGGGGCCGTGGCGGGATCGGATCCGGGACGCAGCCCGATGTCGGCCAGACGCACGCAGGTGGCACGCAGGCCAGCGATGCGTTCGCGCAGGGCCTCGCTTCTAACGACCATGGGCCAGCCGTTCCCGCAGCAGCTGTTGTTGCTGGGCCGGAGCGGGCGCGTGTCTTCCCAGCGTCGCACGGCCTCGTGCTCGAAGTCGAATCTGAGGATCGGATCTCTTGCCAGCAGGAGTTCACCCTCCGCCACGACCTGGCGACAGAGGAGCGGCGGCGCGGATCGCAGGTCCACCACATCCGCGCCGCGATTCGCAACCGTCCTGAGGCGCTCGCCGATCGTGGCCAGGTCCATCAGGTCAATCGGCTGGGCGGCCAGAAGCGCGACATCGACATCGCTTGTCGGTCCAGAATCCCCACGTGCGCACGACGCACCTTCACCGACCCGGGGTCCTTGTCACATTGACCATGGCACCATGCGATTCAATGCGTTTGGCAGGGACGCGAGAGCATCAATCTTCGTGCTTGTCGTCGCTGTCGTGCAGGCGCGCGTAGATGCGTGGGCCGAGGCTGGACACCATCAGTTTTTCCACCTCGCGTTCGACCTGCTCCTGCTGCTGGGCGTCCTTGTAGATGAAACGGATGCCCATGCCTGGTGCGGTGAACTCGCTGCCGTCGTCGTCCTTACGGGTCTGGCCTTCCTGCAAGACCCAGCGCACTTCGCCGAGCAGGACCAACGGCTTTTCCAGGTTGGGCACCAGCAGCCTGAAGAGAAAGCGGGTTCCCAACGCCAGCGGCTTTGGGGTGTGGATGAAGGTGCCACCCTTGGAGATGTTCCTGGTGAAGTCGAAGAAGAACCGGTTGAGGCGCTGGTACTCGACCCTGAGCTCAATCGGGGCGCGTTCCTCCTGGCGGCGCTCGTGGGGCTGCGGCATCCTGTCTCCCAACTGTGATCGTCGCACGCCCGCTCGCCTGGATCAATCACCGTTTCGGTTTGCGCCCCCTGATTTGGGGCGGGGTCTTGGCATTGGGTGCGCTGTCCCTCGACTTCGTGCCCCTGCTTGACCTGTTGGGTTTCGACTTTTCGTTCGTAGTCGGGCTGGCGGCTGCCTTTGCTGCGGTTGACGTTGGCCATGGCACGGTCACTGCGGCCCGGCGCGCCCAGCGTCCGATGTCCCTGCTGGCGTTGGTGTTTTCGGCCGCCGCAGCGGGCCTGGCGCTGCTGGCCGCGCCGCTTCTGCTTTCGCTCGGAAATGCCCTGCGTGTACGCAACTGTAATCTATCCGTGGGGTTGGCTTTTTATGCGCTCTTGCCGGTGGCTGACGTGTTGGTCGCCGCGCCTGCGGGCGTGCTGGCGGGCTTGTTGGTGCGTGGGCCGCGTCTGGGCCGCGCGGCTGCTTTCATGGTGCCGGTCGTGTCAATCGGGTGGTCGTTGCTGCGACTCTATTTTGATCCGCCAATCGCGGCGCTGGATGCCTTCGGGGGCTATTTCCCGGGTCCGATCTACGACGAGGCTTTGCGTCCATCGGTGCGTTTGCTGTGGTTCCGCCTGGCCAATCTGACCTGGGTCGCCACGGCCGTGGCGCTCGTGGGTTGCTGCAGCCGCGGCGGCCAGCCGGGCGATGCAGGGTCGCCGGTGCTTGCCTGGCGTGCTTTTCCCTCGCGGCTGGCGCCGGCCCGCTGGCTTGCGACGGCCGGTGTTTTGTTGGTGGGATCGGCGCTGTGGTTCGGGTTTCGCGCCGAGCTTGGTTTTCACCTGACCAAGAGCGATCTGCTTCGCGTGCTATCGCGACGAACGCAAAGCGAACACTTCGTGATGTGGAGCGATCCCGCAGCCGAGACGGCGGCTGATATCCGGCTGGTGCACGGCGATCTGGAATTTCGCTACCATCAGTTGCGCGCCACCCTGGGCAGCGAGCCGCGCACGCCCATCACCGTGTATCGGTTTCCTTCGGCGCAGGAAAAGAAGGAACTGGTCGGCGCGGGCGGCACGCTTTTCGCGAAGCCCTGGAAGCGCGAGATCTACGTGCAGGCCGATCGCTTCCCGGCGCCCTGGTTGCGCCACGAGATGGCCCATGTTTTTGCCGGTGGGTTTGGGGATTCACTGCTCGGCTTGTCGATGACCTGGCGCCTGTGGGGGCCCCACCTGGCCATGGGCTTGGTCGAGGGAGTGGCCGAGGCCGCGGCCTTTGGCGATCCCGAGGGCCGTGCGACCTTGCACCAGCAGTCCCGGGCCATGATCGCGCTCGGCCAAGCGCCGCCCTTGGCGCGCATCATGGGGGCCGGGTTCACTGCCGAGTCGGGCGCGCGTGCCTATGTGCTGGCGGGCTCGTTCTGTCGTTTTCTCCTCGATCGCTTCGGGGCGGACAAGCTGCGCGCGGTTTATCGATCAGCGGGCGATTTTCAGGCCGTGTACGGCCTGTCCCTTGGCGAGCTGGAGCAAGCCTGGCGTGGCTTTTTGCAAAGCCAGCCCCTCGATGCGCAGGACCAGGCTCGCGCCAAAGAGCGTTTTCGCCGACCCGCCATCTTTCGCAAGGTGTGCGCGCGTGAGCTGGCCGAGCGTGTGGCCGAGGCGCGGGCAAGAATGGGCTCTACGCCCGACGAGTCCGTGACCCTGCTCGACAGCGTCTGTCAGGATGACCCGGACGAGCCTTCCTATCGCTTGGAGCGGGCCGAAGCCCTGGCAGCGGCTGGCGCGTCGGACAAGGCCTTGACCTTGGGCAAAGCCATGCTCGACGACCAGTCGCTGACCTGGCCCATGCGCGCCCGGGCCGCAAACTTGATCGTCGCGGTCGAGTTTTTCGCTGGCCACTTTGCCGAGGCGAGCGCAGCGGTGGAGCGCAGCTTGGCCCTGGCCACCGACGAGAACGAGACGCGCCTGGCCTGGGCTAAGCGGCGCGCCTTGGCCGATCAACACGCGCGCCAGACCCTGGGCCGTGCGCTCTTTGGCGAGGCTCCTGCGCGCCCCACTGACCCGGCCTTGGTTGTCTACCTGGTTTCCGAGTTCGCCCGCGGTTTTCCCGAGGAGGCGCTTGGACCCTATCTTGTGGGCCGCCAGCTGGCGGGGCGGGATCCTCATCTGGCGCTCACGCATCTGGCACAGGCTTGTCCGCTCGATGGGCCGGAATTGCCAGTGCCGCTCGTGCCGGGCTTTGCCAAGGAATGCCGGAGGCTGTACGGCGAATCAGCCTTTCTGGCTGGCGAGGGAGCACTCGCCCAGCGCATCTATGCAGGACTTCGCGATCAGGCGACGCTGGAAAGCGACCGACTGCGCGCCGATGATTTTCTACAACGTATTGCCTGGCAATTGAGCCAGGCGGCGGCTCATTGAGAGGTCAGTCGCAATAGCCGACTTGAGTGGTGCCGGCGTATTGCGGCGTGGAGAACGGGAAGCACGTATATCCAATCGCACAGTCGGCATTGGTGTAGCAGAACTTCGCACAGGCTCCCCAATCACTGTTGCAGAAGAAGCCAGGGCTGCAATCGCCAGGTTGGCTGCAAGGCGTATTCGCGATACCGGTTCCGGGCTGCGAAATGCAGTTGCTCGCGCCGGGAGAGCCGGCTGCCGAAAGACATCCGGTTCCCGCAGGGCAGGCTAAGAATTGACCGCGAGGATTTTGCGGGGAGACCGGATCACACACGCGGGCGCACACGGCAAGCCCCGGGATTGGGGTCGTGGTCCCCAGCCAATAGGTTTGCAAACAGCTTCGCGCCGAATCAACCGCGGTACAGTCAGCCGCGGATTGACAGTATTTTCGGCAAACCCCGCCGGCGCAGCCCAGGCCCTCCATGCACGCTGATCCGGTGCAGGCCATGCCTTCGGCAAGATTGCTGGTGGCGAAGCAGCCGAGGCCGGTTGCCGGCTGGTCGGGGCTGCAGACCTGCCCGGTCGAACAGCCACAGGCTGGGAAAATACTGCAGATTCCACCGGCTGCAGCCTTCGGGCAAACCGGCAGATTCGCATCTGGCGCGCGCAGGTCAGGCGTGGCCGCGTCGGGCACGCGCGTGTCGGGCGCGGGCGCATCAGGCGTGGGCGCATCAGGCGTGGCCGTGTCGGGCGTTGCCGTGTCAGGCACGCGCAAGTCGGGCGTGGTCGCATCAGGCAGGGGCTGGGGCAGGGCAAGATCAGGCGTGGCCGCGTCGAGCAAGCTTGCATCGGGCGCGCCCGGGCCGGTTCCGCCGGTGCCTCCGGATCCCCCGCCGCTGCCCCCGGTCCCGATCGAGTCGGGAAGGCAGCCAGCGCTATTGCAGTCGGGGTGATAGCCCGCAAGCGGACAGTTCCGATTGTTGGGCGACGCGGTGGTTCCGCAATTGAAGACAGTGCTGCACAGAACGACGTTCTCCCAGCAGGTGTTAGACTGTGCGCAATAGAAAGCAGCTGTGTTGAGACACTTGGTCGGCTTGGTGATGCAGGTGTTGCTGCCCGATCCATCGTCGCTGCAGATATACCCGCCCGGGCATTCGCCCTTGTCAGAGCATTGGGTCTTGCCGCTTTGAAAGTGCGGCTGACAACCGGCGAAAAGAACCAGCAGTGTGAAAGTCGTTCGTTTCATCTTGTCGTCCCTGGTTCAAAAGGTTCCGCTCAGTGTGGCGCCGGCAAGGCCCGGCCCCGCCGCCGGCGCAACCGCGACCGACTTTGTGCTTTTGTCTGTCAGCAAGAGAATCACCCCGGCCGCCACGGCCGCGCCCCCGACGCTATAGCCGATCCACTGGGCCTTGGCATAGTTCCGGCCCTCGCTCTCCTTGCCCGGGTCATATTTCTTTTCGACGTCCGAAAAATCGGTCGAGGCGAGATAGCTCAGGACTCCACCTGTAACCAGTGCGGCCGCGCCCACGCCGACCAAGGCCCAGGCCGCCACTTTTCGGCCACTGCCCTGGCCGGATTCCGCGGGCGCGGGCACGCGCGCGACCGTGTCGGCTGGGCCCGGCGCTGCTGGTGCGAAAACTGGTGTAGCTGATCCCTGCGGCGCCGTTCCTGGCAGGTCGGTGCGGGCGGTTGCTGACTCGGGTGCCGGGGACAGGCCGGGCTGGACCACGGGCCGTCCCGTGACCGGCGCCGTCGGTCCTGCGGGCAATGCTGCCGCGGACGATCCATTTCTGCGCAGCTGGTCCATCTCCGCGATCCAGACCTCAACCTCGGCGCGATCGTCAGGCTCGATGTCCTTTTGCTTGTGCAGGTACTCGCGCAGATTGGACAGGGCCGGTTCCGGACGGCGCAGGTAGTAGTAGCAGGCGCCCAGGTTGCGCACGAAGACCGGCATGCCTGGGTTGTCCAGGCTCAACTGCAAGAAGATCGCCGCAGCGTCGTCGTACTTTCCCTGCTTGTAGAGCTGGGTTGCCTTTTTCGCCTCGGCCATGCCTTTCCTGTCCAGACTGGCCGCGCTGGCCGCGGGATCGTTTCCGGACAGCGCCAGGGTCAGCGCGCATAGGGCGACAACCGCAAGAAGAATCCTGTTCAGCTTCGGTAGCATGCGTCTTCCTCGCCCGCGATGCTATGCCAACGCGAAGAATCCGCACGGCTTTTTCCGCAGTCCTGGCACGGCAGGAGGACAGCGCGCATGCAAATGGATGGGCCGCGGGCCGAACCGGAGGCGCATGCTACGATTCGTCTGCCCCCCGATCGACTCACAATGCTAAGAAAACGCGACCATGTCTGAGCTCAGATTCATCAACAACCCGGACCATGCACTGTCGGCTGCGGCCCCAGGGGCACGCGTGGCCGCGTATGATCTTGGGTCGAACTCGTTCCACCTTCTGGTGGCCGAGGCGGACGGGCAAGGCGGCTTGATGCTGCTCGAACAGGCCCAGGAGATGGTGCGGCTGGGGGCGGAGTCGCTGCGGGACGGAATTATCCCCGAGCCCAGCTTCACCCGAGGCCTGGAGGCGCTGCGCACGCTGCGCAGGCTGGCTGATCAGCACCGGCCCGAGAGCACAGTGGCCGTCGCCACCAGCGCGATTCGCGAGGCGTGCAACGGTGCCGAGTTCTTGCGTGCCGTGAAGCGCGAGGTGGGGCTGACCGTCGAGGTGCTCGATCCTTTCAAGGAGGCCACGCTGATCTACTGGGGCGCGCGCCAGGCGCTCGATCTCGACAAACACAAGGTGGCGCTGTTCGATGTCGGCGGCGGATCGATCAAGGCCCTGGTGGGCGACGCCAAGGAATGTCTGTTCGCCACCTCGATGCCCATGGGCGTGTTGCGCCTGCGCGACGAGTGCCGCCTGGTCGGCAAGATGTCGCGTGCTGACCTGCTGACCGCCGAGACGCGCGTGCGGGTGCTGGTGCAGCCCGCGGTTCGGCAGATGCAGAAGGTCGGCTTCGACTTCGTCACATTTACCTCGGGCACGGCCCTGGCCCTGGCCCGGCTGGCCAAGGGAACTGCGGGCAAGGTCGCGCCGGTCGCGGGCAAGGCCGGGGAGGGGCTCGGCCGTCATCTGACCCTCTCGCTCGACGACCTGAAGGCGCTTGAGCAGCGCCTGGCCGACGCCACCGAGGAAGAGCGCGCGGCCATCCCCGGCCTCAGCGCCCTGCGCGCCGACACCCTTCTGCCCGGCACGGTCGTGCTGCGAACCCTGCTGGAGCTGTCCGGCTATCCTGCCGCCCTGGTGTGCGAGAGCGCGCTCAAGGAAGGCCTGGTGGTGAACTACTTCGCCCACCGGGACGCAGGCCTGGCCGCCGATTTGCCGGAAGAAATCTAAATGACCGGTCGCGATTCGAGGAATAGGGCAGCTGAATTCGGGCCGATTTGCAGCTCTTTTCGCAGTCCGGATGCTACATGGCTAGGCAAAGCGGCGGTCGTGCAACAATTCCATGAGAGCTTGAGTTCACCCTCTCCCTTCGGGAGAGGGTTGGGGTGAGGGTGCTGCAGGGGACGTGAATCGTGCCACAG
>Ga0265330_10001495_pt1 | contig 13577 bp, 12 predicted proteins | sample 41919metaG_FD_202083 | JGI IMG/M metagenome (GOLD analysis project Ga0265330, IMG submission 202083) | Rhizosphere microbial communities from Carex aquatilis grown in University of Washington, Seatle, WA, United States - 4-19-19 metaG | ecosystem: Host-associated > Plants > Roots > Rhizosphere... | reverse complement strand
AGAAAACGAGGTTAAGAGCCGTTGGCATCACCGCCGGTTACCTCAGTGGCTAAAGCCGCATTCAAAATGGTGAGTTCACCGCAACGCTGAAGCGCTGCGCCACCCAAAATCAAAAAACTTTCAAATATCAAATCAGCCGATTACAAGATGCCACTTGCCTTACCACTCTCCTGCCCTCACCATTTTTTTGATCTTGCGCTTCATGAGGTCGCGCTTCAGGGCGCTGATGTGCGAGATGTAGAGCTTACCATTCAAGTGGTCGGTCTCATGCAGGAAGGCCCTCGCCAGCAGGTCTTCTCCCGTGTGCTCGAAAAACTTTCCAGTCAGATCTTGCGCGCGCACGGTCACGATCTTGGCGCGGGTTACATCCTCGCGAAATTCGGGGATGCTCAGGCAGCCTTCGCTGCTCCGCTGGCGGCCATCTTTGCCGACGATGACCGGATTGATAAGGACCAGCTTGGCATCGGGGTTTTCCTTAAAAGTCACGTCCACAACGGCGATTCGTTTCGAAATGCCGATCTGCGGGGCTGCCAATCCGACGCCTCGGGCCGCATACATGGACTCGAACATGTCTTCGATGAGCTTCTTGAGTTCGTCGTCGAAGCTGGTCACATCGGCCGCTTGAGCTTCCAGGACGGGATCGCCAAGTTTCACAATTGGATAAATCATTTTGGTTTTAAAAATTCTTCAACTGTTCCAAATAACCCTGAAAATTTCGTTTCGTTTCTTTGATCGAGTCACCGCCGAACTTTTCGAGCGCAGCGCGCGCCAGCGTGAGCGCGACCATAGCCTCGGCGACGACACCGGCGGCGGGCACGACGCATACATCCGAGCGCTCGTAGGCCGCTTTGACGGGCTCGCGGGTCGTGAAATCCACCGACTGCAATGGACGCCGCAGGGTGGAAATCGGTTTCAGATAACCGCGAACCCGAATTTCCTGCCCGTTGGAGACGCCGCCTTCCAAGCCTCCTGCATTGTTGCGCGGGCGCGTGAAACCGGAAAATCCAGTGCCGCTCTGATAGCCGATTTCGTCGTGCACGGCCGATCCCGGCGAAAACGCCGCCCGAATCCCGCTTCCAATTTCAACGGCTTTCACCGCTTGCACGGACATGACGGCCGCGGCCAGCAACGCATCCAGCCGCTCGTCCCATTGCACATAGCTGCCGAGGCCAGGCGGAACATTGTGGGCGACCACCTCGAAAACTCCACCCAGTGAATCGCCGGTGCGCAGGATCTTGTCGACTTCTTCCTTCATGCGCCGTTCGGCATCGGGATCGGCGCAGGACAGCACCACTTCGCCGTCTTTGTCTTTGCGGGCCAGCGACTCGATTTGCTCCCATGGGATTTCGCGGTCGGTAATCGAAACCGCGCCCACCGCAATCACGTGACTCAGAACTTCCACGCCCAACTCGCGCAGCAGCAGCTTGGCGAGCGCTCCAATCGCAACCCGCGCCGCCGTTTCACGGGCCGAGGATCGCTCCAGCACATAGCGCGCTTCCGGAAAATCGTATTTTAAAGCTCCGGCGAGATCGGCATGGCCGGGACGCGGCGAAGCTACGCGCTTGTGCTTTGCCGGATCGCCCGTTTCCACCGGCAGCGAATCTTTCCAATTCTGCCAGTCGCGATTCTCGAGCATAATCGCTATGGGCGAGCCGATCGTCTTGCCGTGATGCACGCCCGAAATAAAGTGCGCCCGGTCGGTCTCGATCTTCATGCGACCGCCGCGTCCAAAGCCCTGCTGGCGCCGCCAAAGCTCGCGATCCACGAACTCCTGATCGATCGCGAGCCCGGCCGGCAGCCCGGAAAGGAACGCGATCAGCGCCTCGCCGTGGGATTCTCCGGAAGTAAAGTAGCGCAGCATGTGAAAAAGCATTGTAAATGAAGAAGAAACATTCATCCTGTATTGATTTTCACCGGGAAGCTTTTGCGACGCGATTTTGCCCCCCTCCGATGCTGGTATCAAAGGTGTGGCCTGCGCGGTTACAATGAATTCATGCATTGTGCCGGATACCTCCGGCGCGACTCGGGGTCTCAGATTTATCGCGCCACTTCGTGACAGCGCGCGAGGGTTTTTCGATGTTGAACAACATATTGAGTACCAAGTTAACCGCCAAGGCCGGTTTGCCATTCGCGGAACTTGCCGAGCCCATTCGTTGCGTGATCGCCGACGATCACGAAATGCTACGCTATGGCGTGCGCCGCCTGCTGGAAGACGCGCCCGACTTTGCCGTGGTGGGCGAAGCGCGGGATGCCGACGGGGCGCTCAAGTTGGCCCTGGAGCGCCGCCCCGACCTGGTGCTGCTCGATATCGGCATGCCCGGCATGTCGCCATTCGAAGCCGGACGCCTCATCGAGGAACGCTGCTCCGGTACACGCATCGTGTATACGACCATGCACGAGGATCGGGAATATGTGCGGCAATCCCTGGGTCCGGGCATAGGCAGATACCTGCTGAAAGATACTCCGGCTCCGGTTCTGTTGCACACGCTGCGCGAATTGTATCGCGGGGGACGGACCCTGGATCTTTCAATCGATACAGAATCGAAAGGCGACGCGCACACCCGAAAACAGGCAGGGCGGGTGGCGCTGCGGAGGAGCACTCTAACCCTGCGCGAGCGAGAAGTGATGAAGTTGCTGGCCGAGGGCAATACGGTGAAACAATCGGCAGCAGCGCTGGGAGTGAGCGTCAAGACAGTGGAAGCGCACAAATTCAACTTGATGCGCAAACTCGACATTCACAACAAAGTGCAGCTGGTAACGGTCGCAATCCAACAGAAGATTCTCACTCTGCCAATCCCAATGTAGAGGCCCGCTGCGAGCAGGGAAGAAAATCCAGAATTGGCGTGACCACTGACAGTTTGCCGAGCTGCGCTCGGCTTGGACGGGCGAGGGTGCCCGTCCCCACACGTACTTCTTTACACTTTCGGTTCGGTAAACAGGTCAGGCACCGGCGCTGATTTTGGCGTTGCCGGCGTGGCTGGCTGCGCGTCTGATTTCTCCGCGCTGGTTTTCGCAGTGGGCGCTTTCCCCTCTTGCAGGAATTTTGTGGAATCGAACAGCGGGCGTCCCATCGACGCGTTGTAGCTGGTCCACGGCCCTTCGAGTTCAGACTCGCGCTGCATGTGGGCGCGCATCGCCTCCATCTTGGAATCGAGATCGTCGAGATAGTGCAGCATGAGCGCTTCGGGAAACATCGGCAGCTTGGGCGATCCGAATTCGTACTGCCCGTGATGGCTGATGATCATGTGTTCGATCAGGATTTTCAATTCCGCGGGAAAGCCCGGCAGTTTCGCAAGTTTGTCTTGCAGCATTTCCAGTTCGATGATCATGTGCCCGAGCAGCTGGCCGCGCGTGGTGTAGGAAAACGCGCGATTGTAAGACAGTTCCTGGAGCTTGCCGATGTCGTGGAGAAACGCTCCCGTTAGCAGCAGGTCGCGGTTGATCTGCGGATAGTTCCGGCAGAGCAGATCGCAGGAGCGGAACAGGGACACGACGTGATCGAGCAGTCCGCCGATGTAGGCGTGATGGAGGGTCTTGGCCGCGGGAGCGTTGCGATAACGCTCGGCGATTTCCGCGTCCGCCATGAAGAGTTCCACCAGCGACTTCAGGTGCGGATTCTGGAATGTGGCTACAAACTCGGTCAGGGTTTGCCAGAGCTCGCCGATGTTTTTGGTGGTCTTGGGCAGGTAGTCGGTGAAATCGATCTCAGCTTCATCCATGCGGCGGAGCTTGTGAATGGTGAACTGAAACCGGTTCTTGTATTTGTTGACGAGCCCTTTGATCTTGAGAAAGTCGTCCTGCTCAAAAGTGTCGACGAATTCTTCGACGTTGTCCCACATCTTGGCTTCGATCTGGCCGGTACGGTCGGCCAGGGTCAACGCCAGGTAAGGCTCGCCATTCTTTTTTGCCTTCACCTGCTTCGAAGCCACCACAAAGCTGGAGGTGACGACCTTGTTTTCCTGCTGGGGACATTCGGAGATAAAGAATTCTTTCATGGGCCTCCGCGAAACCGGCTTTCCGCTAGCAGCGCCTAAAGGCGCATGATTGCCGCCGCACTTGCGGCATGACTGAAGACATGTCCGATTGAAACTTACTTACGCCACGGAATAATTGTTTAAAACACGCCGAGCTTCTTTTTCTTTTTCAATTTTTTCGCGTTGGCTTCTTTTTTGGTAGTGGTCTCGACGGGCTTGGTCTGTTTGGCGCTCGCGCCCGAGTCGATGTAACCGTTCTTAATGTCGATGAAGGCATCCTCACGGAGTTTGGTCAGGTAAGCTCGCAGTGTCGGCTGCAGCTTCTGCATGTACAACGCATCTTGAATGCGCGGCTCAACTTCCTTGTAGGCAGGGATGCCCCCCTTCTGATGCTCGGTCGCCTGCAGGATCACGAAACCCTGTTTGGTGCGAATCACATCGGTGACTTCACCGGCCTTCAACGCAAATACTTTATCTTCCAGTTCTTTCGCGAGCGCGCCGCGCTTGAAATAACTGAGGTCTCCGCCATCTTTCGCCGACGGCCCATCGGAGTATTTCTTCGCCAAGTCGGCAAACTGCGCGCCTTTGTGGAACTGGTCGAGAATATCCTGCGCTTTGGCTTGGGCGGCGGCCAGGGCTGCCTCCGTGTCGGCCTCCGAAGGCGGCTCGGGCTTAGCCGCGTCCGCGCTGGGAGCGGGCTGGGCAGGCGTCTTGGGCGCAATCAGTATTTCACTTAGGCGAACCTGCTCGGGCTGGTCCATCTCCGAGCGGTGCTGGTCATAGAACTTCCTCATCTCTTCCTTGCTGACGAGCATGTGCTGACCGACTTCCTGCCCAATCACATGCTGGGTGATGATCTGATTGCGCAGGTTCTGTTTGAAGTCTTCATAGGAAGCACCCTGCGCTTCCGCAGCCTTCTCCAATTCTTCCAAGGTCCCGAGATTCATCTGCTTGCGCATTTCATCGAGGCGCTTGATGAGTTCGGTGTCGCCGGTGATATCGAGATCCTTGCCCTTTTGCAGCAGAAGTTGCTGGTCGATCAGATCGCGCAGGATGTCGCGCTGCTTCTCGGAAAAAATGCGCTCGACGTTGGCGGAGTCCTGCTGCTGAATTTCCTGCTTGACTTGATCGCGGCTGCGGACATATTCCGTGCGTGTGATGATTTGATTGTTGATGCGGGCAATGATCTCTTCGACCACGGTATCGGCCGGCAAAAAAGATGGGCACAACAATGCGTATCCAACCGCCAACAACAGGGGAAGTCCAGTTTTCTTCATTCAGGGCTCTCTTAAAAACAATCTCTCGAAACCTGCAATACACCCGAGGAATTTGTCATTTTATTTTACGCCGCCAGCGGCAGGGAGGCCAATTGAGCGGGCAGGGTAGCGGGCGAGGGCGCCCGCTCCACACTCGGAACTTTATCCTGAAATTATTGCGCGGCTTCGAGCTGGCCCTTTTCGGCTTTTTCCTGGCACGCGATGCAATGGCGGGTCCAGGGGACGGCTTCGAGACGCTTGGCGTTGATTTCCTTGCCGCAAGAGACGCATTCTCCGAAGCTGCCTTCGTTGATGCGGGCCAGGGCGCTATCGACCATGCTGAGCAACTGGCGGTCGTTATTGCTCTGGCTGAAAAGAAATTCCTTGTTGTAGGAACTGGCGGCGCGATCGGCGACGTCCTGCGTGGCCTCATCGTCGGCGGTGCGGCCGTCCTGCTGATTGCGGGTGACCATGTGGCGCAGTTCCTGGCGCCTGGTTTCCAGTCTTTTTCGGAACGTCTCTAATTTCTTCTTATCCATGTTTCTTCTTACCCATGATTGCTGTCTGACATGAGACCAAACCGCGCCTTACAGGTCCCCTCAGCTCGTAAAGTCAATCTTGTATCGTATTCGCGGAGAGAACGGGCGTCAACTGGGGGAGGGAATAATGTAGACCAGTTCCCAATTATCCGTTCATAACGAATACAGGATTGCTGTGACGACGAATTACGTTCAGCGGAGACGGGGCAAGCCCCAGGCCTGTCCAAATTAAGCTGGAAGGTGCCAATTTGGACAAGGTAAGTCATTGATTTGGTTGAGATCACTTCGGAGAATAAAAATGAGGTTGATCTCGCTGGGCATGGGCTGTCCAAATTGCAGCGGCGGGGCCTGGAGGCTCGTCTGATGGCCGTAATGACGCTGAGTCCGTGTCTTTGACGGCGTTTCGGAGCAAGATGGACCGTCTCATCTTGTTGAAGCGGTCAGAGGCTGTCTAAATTGGCTGACCGAATAAGCTAATTTGGACAAGCCTGGGGCAAGCCCCGCCTCTACAATCAGCCCAACCGGTTCAGGCCGTCCACGTAGGCTTTGGCGCTGGCCTCGATGATGTCGGTGGAAGCGCCGCGACCCATAACGCGGCGGTTGCCGAGCTCCATGTGTACGGTGACTTCTCCCATGGCTTCGGTGCCTTCGGTGATGGCCCGGATGTCATAGCGCAGGAGCTTCGCTTTTGTGGCCGTGAGTTGTGCAATCGCCTTGTATACGGCATCCACAGGCCCGTCGCCAATCGACGCTCCTTCTTTCATCTTGCCGTTCATCAACAGACGCACGGTCGCGGTCGGAATCGCCGTTGTGCCGCTGTAGCAGTGCAGGTACTCCAGCTTTAGAATCTGCTCGACTGGAGGCAATTCGTCGTGCAACAACGCGACCAGATCTTCGTCGAGCACTTCCTGCTTCTTGTCGGCCACGGCAAGAAAGCGTTGGTACAGGTTGTCGAGTTCCTGCTTGGAAAGTTCGTAGCCGAGTTTCTCCAGCCGCGAGCGCAGTCCGGCCCGGCCCGTGCGCGCCGTCAGGACGACCCGGCTTCCGGTAAATCCGATGTCCTCGGGACGCATGATTTCGTAGGTCTCGCGGTCTTTCAGGAAGCCGTCCACGTGGATTCCGGAACTATGGGAAAACGCATTCAATCCAACGACGGCCTTATTGGCGGGGACGGGCATGCCGAGCATGTCGGCGACCATGCGGCTGGTGCGATGGAACTCGCGTGGCTCGACTCCGGTACTGAGTCCGTAGTAGTCGGCGCGGGTGCGGATGCCCATGACGACTTCTTCCAGCGCGGCGTTGCCGGCGCGTTCGCCGATTCCGTTGATGGTGCCCTCGACCTGGCGCGCGCCGTTGCGAATACCAGCCAGGGAATTGGCCACCGCTAAGCCAAGATCGTCGTGGCAGTGGACGCTGATGGTAGCGCGGGCTATGTTTGGGACGTTGTCGCAGATGCCGCGAATCAGCGCGCCATACTGCTCGGGAACGGTGTAGCCGGTGGTGTCGGGAATGTTGACGACGGTTGCGCCCGCGGCGATGACGGCCTCCAACATTTCGAAAAGGTACAAGGGCGTGGCGCGGCCGGCGTCTTCGGCGTAGAACTGAACGTCGCCGACGCAGTTGCGCGCGCGCGTGACGGCATCCACGGCCAGCGTTATCAACTTTTCTTTTTTGCTTTCGAGCGTCTTGCCATATTTTTCGTCGCGGAACTTACCCATGATGTGAATGTCGGAAACTCCGATGCCGGTGTGTATGCGCGGGCGCGCGGCCTTGGCGAGCGCCTTGCCGCAGGCCTCGATGTCGGTGGGCACGGCGCGTGATAGCGCGCAAATGGTAGGCCCTTCGATTTCCAGCGCGATCTTGCGGACGGCATCGAAGTCTTCCGGAGACGACGCCGGGAACCCGGCCTCGATGATATCCACCTTGAGCCGGGCGAGCTGACGCGCCAGCGTGATCTTGTCGCGACTCCCCAGGCGGGTCCCCGCCGCCTGTTCGCCATCTCGTAGAGTGGTATCGAACACCGCGATCTTAGAAGTGGAAGTAGAGGTCGTTTTCATTGCCGCATCCTCGATAATTTCTAGGCCTGTTATTGAAGTAAGAGCCGAATTGTACAGCATACCGCAGGAAGGCCATTGGGAATGCCCATCATGCAAGTCGGAATCGGAGACGGAATCGGTCGCAGACGCTGTTGGAGATGAGCGTCCTTCAACTGTCCAGAAAGACGTGAATCGCCGTGCGGAACTGAAAACGCCATCCCGCATATGCTAAAGCAATATGTTAGGCGGCTTCGTGTTCACATGTTCAAAGGATGGCCTCTACAGTCTCTACCACCGTTCTTACACAACCTGCGCAGGTCTTTTTCGAGAGATCGTTTTCCTTGAAGTATCGTTGCCCTTCGGCTGTATTCAGGGCGCATCCATTAAGCAGTGTGCGGCAGATGTAGGTGCCGTGCTTTGATTCAAATCGAGACATCAGAACTCGCACTTTCCCGTAAGTTGCCTCTGTTGGCGCTTTGTCCTGACCCTCGCTGCGCCCGTGCTTGAGTCCGATGGCGAGTATGCCTCCGGTAACTGCACCGCACACCTCTTGTTTCCTCGCCATTCCTCCACCAAACCCGCAGGCAAGTTTGAGTGCCATGTCCTTGTTGAAACCAAGGTCGTCGCAGAATGAAAAAAGCACCGCTTGGGCGCAGTTATACCCTGCTGAAAATTTCTCCAGAGCAATATCGCTTTTTGTTTTCATGGGCATGATGCCTCCTAGTAATTCAAACTCAATTTTTCCTTGGGGATTTCCACAAGAAAACTCCAGTCACGGTCGAAACAATCAACACAGCCACATCGAGAAGCACCCAATAGATGCCAATGAAGACTCCAAATATATGTTTTACTCTGACTGCCTCCGCAACGATCAACATGAAAAGCATCGCTAAGGCTACGCCCATATTGGCGATGGCTAGCTTTTTCATCGGTTCTTTCCTCCTGAGGCTGAATAAAAATTAGTCCAATCCGCATAAAATGCGGGGTTCTGGTTTCCTGCCCTTATAGCATGCCTTTCCTTTTTTTCCATAACGAAACGAGGGTGCCGTACCCGTGATTTTTTTGCAAGAGTGGACGGCGATTCTGTCCGTATCTGACGCTTCCCATAACCCCGTTTATGGATTGCGCCGGGGGTGGTGACGATCCAGGGGTTGAGATTTTTGGCAAAAATTAAGGCGTTCGAACCGAGCCGCTGGTCCGATTCGCGGGATCTTTCAGGAATATGCAATCTAACTTCCGCTGTATATAATGGCTCGTCCTCTGCAAAAACTCATCAGTAGGAGCGGCTATCCATATGTCACGTCTCTACACCCGTGCACTCTGTAGCTTTTTCAGCCTCTTGGCTGCCTTCGCGCTACTGCCGTTTTCAGCCCAGGCTCAGCAGCAACCAGCCGCGCAGACTTTTCCGTATATGAACCCGGCGCTGCCCTTGGAACAGCGCCTTGAAGATCTCATCGGCCGCATGACGCTCGAAGAGAAGGTTTCGCAGATGCGTGACCATGCGGTTGCAATCCCGCGGCTAGGCGTTCCTAAATACGACTGGTGGAACGAAGGCCTGCACGGGGTCGCGTTTGCCGGTTACGCGACAAATTTTCCGCAGGTGATCGGAATGGCCGCTACCTGGGATACCGACCTGGTACATATCATGGGCGAGACCGTTTCCACCGAGGCACGCGCCAAGTACAACGAAGCCATGCGGAATGACCGCCATGAAATGTTTTTCGGTCTTACCTTTTGGGCGCCCAACATCAACATTTTTCGCGATCCGCGCTGGGGGCGTGGCCAGGAAACCTACGGAGAAGATCCCTTTCTTACGGGCCGGATGGGTGTAGCGTTTGTCACTGGCATGCAGGGAAACGATCCGAAGTATTTCAGGGTAGTCTCCACTCCCAAGCACTATGCGGTGCACAGCGGCCCCGAGCCTCTGCGCCATGGCTTTAATGTGAATGCCTCGCCGCACGACCTTGAGGACACCTACCTGCCAGCCTTCCGCGCTGCAGTGACGGAAGCGCACGCCCAGTCTGTAATGTGCGCCTACAACGCGATTGATGGCGAGCCTGCCTGCGCCAACACCATGCTTCTGCGCGATCACTTGCGCGATGCCTGGAAGTTCGACGGCTATGTGGTCAGCGATTGCGCTGCCGTTGCGGATGTATACACCGGCCATCATTACGCTCCAGATATGGCCCACGCGGCCGCGGCTGCGCTGAAAGCCGGCACCGATATCGAATGCGGCTTCGGGACAGGGCAGGCTTATCCTGCTCTCGTCGATGCGGTTCATCGGAACCTGGTCACGGAGGACGATCTCGACAAAGCGTTGTATCGCCTGTTCCGCGCGCGCTTTCTGCTCGGCATGTTCGATCCGCCATCCAGTTACGCCTACGGCCGTATTCCCATGAGCGAGGTCAACACTCCCGAGCATCGGCAGCTTTCATTGCGTGCGGCGCGGGAATCGATTGTGCTGCTGAAGAATCAAGGCCACACGCTTCCTCTGCAATCTGGGACCGCTCGCATCGCTGTAGTCGGTCCAACCGCGGAACTGGTTCAGTCTCTGCAAGGAAACTACAACGGGCCGCCGCTCGCGCCGGTCTATCCGCTCGATGGAATCGAAAAGCGTTTCTCCTCAGCGCACATCGCCTATGCGCAAGGCTCGACCCTGGTGGAAAATTTCGCCATGCCGATTGAGCGCACGGCGCTCCATCCCGCCAGCGGCTCCGGCAATGGCCTCACGGGCGAGTACTTCAGCTCCCAAGACCTGAGCGGGCAGCCTGTGCTCACGCGCACGGATCGGAATATCAATTTCAACTGGGACAAGGTTGTTCCTGTGGATGGCCTCCAGCGCAATAACTACTCCGTGCGCTGGAGCGGCACCTTTGTTCCGCCAGCGACCGGGGATTACAAGATCGGTGTCCGGGTAAATTACTGCTACGCCTGCGAAAACGCAGAGGGATTCCGGCTCTACCTGGACGGAAAAGCATTAGTCGAAAGCGATGGCAAAAAGACCGGCGAGCGTGGCGCGGTTGTCGAAGCTGCCGTGCATTGCAGCGATACAGAGCCGCATCCTATCCGTCTGGAATACTTCCACCATACCGGAAGCGCAGGCATCGATCTCACCTGGCAGGCGCCCGCGGCTGTTCTGCGCAACGAGGCGGTTGCGGCGGCAAAGCAGTCCGATGTGACCATCGCGATGGTTGGACTTTCTCCTTCCCTTGAAGGTGAGGAAATGCCAGTGAAGCTGGCCGGCTTCAGCGGCGGTGATCGTACCTCCATCGACTTACCGGCTGCGCAAAAGGATCTGTTGAAAGCCCTCGCCGCCACCGGCAAGCCGCTGATTGTCGTCCTGCAAAACGGGAGCGCTTTGGCCGTCAACTGGGCACAGCAGCACGCCAACGCAATTCTCGAAGCCTGGTATCCGGGTGCAGAAGGCGGCACGGCCATCGCCGAGACGCTGGCCGGGGACAACAATCCTGCGGGACGCCTTCCGTTAACGTTTTATTCGTCGCTGAGTCAGGTCCCGGCATTTGAGGAGTACTCCATGCGGGGCCGTACCTATCGCTATCTTTCCGGCAAGCCGCTGTACGGGTTTGGCTTCGGGCTCAGCTACACGAGCTTTGCCTACAGCGATTTGAAGATTGTGCCGTCCGAGGTCAAGGCCGGGGACCCGGTCACGATAGAAGGCGCTGTGAAAAACACAGGCGCGGTGGCGGGCGACGAGGTCGTCGAACTTTATCTCACACAGCCCAAGGTTTATGAGACTCCTCTTCGCATACTCGCGGGCTTCAAGCGCGTGCACCTGGCTGCGGGCGAGTCGGCTCCCGTCAGCCTTACCATCGATCCGCTCTCTTTGGGACAGGTGGATGCCAACGGCAATCGTATGATTGTGCCCGGCGAATACACCGTTTCGTTGGGCGGTGCGCAGCCTCAGGAATCCGAGGCTGCTTCAATCGGCAAATTCAACATCACGGGTAAAGCGGAACTCCCCAAATAGGCGGGGGCGATTAGGCAAGCGATGGTCCGCAGCGGAGATAGGGCGATAGCACGGACGCGAAACAACGCATGTTTTGCGTCCGCATGGCCGAACACGCGTCAGGAATTCCAGGGTAGTCAACTCTTCTCCATGTTCTTTCTTCTTTTCACATAAAGAAACGAGCGACCCCCAACATCACATCTCAAAGAAACCACGAAAAACCCCATCTTCGCCAACTGCCCCTGCAAATTCTTTAAAACCCATGTTCGCGATTGATAAGTTGTTCCCAATCCCCGCGACCTGAGAGGGGAGAGCGCGAAAAGCGTGCCCTCTTTGTTCAAGTAGATCTATAACGAGCATTGGCTGGTCTGGCTGTGAAAGTGAAATGCTATCCACAACGACCATAAAACTGTGCGGATACTCGTCCGGGAGAGCAGCCATCAATTGCTCAACAGTAAATCCTTGGTAGGTGCAATCATCGAGCAACTCCATATTAAAAACGAATGGTTCATCAGGGTGCTTCACTTTTGCAGTAATGTTTTCCCAGGCACCTTGATTTGAGAAATCGGTGCGAATTATCAAAGCTTTTTCTGTGGTGGGTATAGTTTTCATACGCCCCTCAAATGGCGGTTTTGCCGAATAATAATTTAGACCGAACGCGCTATCCGGGTCTTGCCTAAAGGAGGGTGCGTCATTCCCAGAACTCCCACCAACGTTTTGGGGCTTTTTCGATGATTAGATCTATTACTCGCCAACTGTGTGGTTCATGCTCTGTCTTGACAAGTTCAATTCCCCCTATCAGCATTGCTGGATCTAAATTTCTGAAAAGTATCCCGACATCTTCTCCGGCGAAAGCATGAGACACATTTTCGTGGTTTCGTTCTAGACCGTTTAGCTCTTTAATCACTGAGATTTTAGGTGTACGGAGTGCCACGCGAGATCCTATTCGAGCGCTTCCGTTTTCAACACGGCCTGCCAATACTGTGCCACGACCTGAAATATGAAAAACGCTGTTTACACGGATGGTAAACATATAATCTTTCCTGATCGGCGGGTGGCGATGCTACCCCATCTACACCTGAACATTAGCAGTTGGGTAAGAATACGTTTCGGGCGCCGAAGTCATATAAGCCGAAGCTCAAGGTACGATCAGTTGCCTGCCCACCTTTGCGCCAAGAACGCGCATGAATTGGGCGCTCGGCGGGACGGAGGTTCGATGCAGCACACTTATTTAGATCGCATCGAGATGGGCCTCCGTACACTTTTTTGCATTCAGGCTCCTGAGCTCCTCTAAGAAATTATCCAAGAGAACGGGCTCTGTCTTCAAGTAAAGCGTTGCCTCACTGGCCACCTTCGTGACCGAAAACTCTTTAAACTCGGACTGCTGTTTGGAACTGATGTGGAGTCTGCCTGGTTTTGGGAAGTGAAGCCGTGCGTGGAATGCTCCATTCGCGTACTCCGGTCCGAACTCACCAAATTGGATATTGAGCAAACCTCCGTGGAGATGGTCTTTGAACACTTCGAGTTTGGCGACAACATCAGCAAGCGCAGAGTGTCCAACGTAAACTCGGTTCGAGAAGGACGAGATTCCATCAGACACATCTATCTTCAACTCGATCACATCATCGTCGAACCAAACCTTGGTTAGGTGAATACCCGGTTTCATCTAGATTTACACCGCCGATCTAAACAATATTTAATCCAATCCGCACAAAATGCCGAATTCTGATTTCCTACCCGTATAACACGCCATGGAAGGTCTTGCCAATGTGATACCTGCTTTCACCTCAGATTGTTGAACCAAG